>Ga0315550_1002164_pt1 | contig 12045 bp, 9 predicted proteins | sample SalMarSW160190MG_2_FD_203100 | JGI IMG/M metagenome (GOLD analysis project Ga0315550, IMG submission 203100) | Salt marsh sediment microbial communities from the Plum Island Ecosystem LTER, Massachusetts, United States - Salt Marsh Sediment SW1601-90 ... | reverse complement strand
CCACCAATTTGCCGTCGGCGCCGAAGCAGAGCTGGCCAGAGACTACCAGCAGGCTGCCGCTGCGCACGAAGGGCACATAATTGGCGATCGGGCTTGCCGGGATCGGCAGCGCGATGCCGAGGCTGGCGAGCTTCTTTTCAACCGTTCCGGCCATGGTGTGGTCTCCTTTTGCCGGCCAGTCTTTGCCGATCGGCCGCTATCGCGCAAGCCGTGTTGCCGGCATCGGCAGCGGCCTCTATCTTGCCCACATCTTGCATCTTTCTTGTTGCTTCGCCGGAGCAACGCCGGAAGGGCCGACCATCCATGAGACTTGCGATGAGACTTGCCGCCATCGTCCTCGGGCTGACGGCTCTGGCGCCGGCCGCTCCCGCCGTCGCGGCACCGCCGGCCGTGTTCCTAGCGCCGCATCGCGCCATCTACGATCTCACGCTGCTGAAGACCACCGGCTCGCGCGGCATCGGCGCGGTGCGCGGGCGCATCCTCTACGATTTTTCCGGCAATGCCTGCGAAGGCTATACGCTGAAGTTCCGCCAGGTCTCGGAGATCGATTCCGGCGAGACCAGCGACACGCTCAGCGACCTGCGTTCGACCACCTGGGAAGACGCGGCCGCCCGGAAATTCAGCTTCAATTCGCAGAACCTGCTCAACGACCGTCCGACCCAGGCGGTCGACGGCCATGCCGATCGCGGCGTCAAGGCGGTGACGGTGACGCTGGCCAAGCCCGCGGTCAAGAAGTTGACGCTGCCGCTCGATGCGGTGTTTCCCACCGACCACATGCGCCGCATCATCGTCGCCGCGCGCGCCGGCAAGAGCATCCTGCAGTTCCCGGTCTTTGATGGCTCCGACAATGGACAGAAGCTCTACAACACGCTCACCGTCATCGGTAAGCCGATCGCGCCCGGCGCCAAGCCGCCGAGCGACGCGGCGGCCAAGATCCCGGCGCTCGCCAAGCTCACGCGCTGGCCGGTGACCATCAGCTATTTCGAGAGCGAGAGCGAGAAGAAGCAGCAGACCGGCGAGCAGACGCCGGTCTATTCGATCAGCTTCGAGCTCTACGAGAACGGCATTTCGCGCGCGCTGACTCTCGATTATGCGGATTTCTCGCTGGCCGGCAAATTGACCTCGCTGGAGCTGAAGAAAGTGACGCCGTGTAAGTGAGCGGCGCACGGAGTGGGAAGCCTCATTCATCCTCGATCGCCAGCCCGCGCACCACCGCGTCACGACCGAATTTGGCGCGCAGGCGGTCGACGGCATGCTCGGCCTGCGCCGAGCGCCGGTCGAGGAGGTCGGCGAGGTCGTCGCCGGCGGCGTCGGTAAGCCCGCTGACGCCGATGCCGATGAGGCGGAAGCGCTCGTGGCCGACCTCGCGCGCCAACAGGTCGCGGCCGGCAGCGAAGATACGCGCGGCAAGCTGGGTCGGTGCGCCGAGAGGCCGCGCGCGCGTGCGCAGCTTGAAGTCGGCGCTCTTGAGCTTGAGCGTGACCGTGCTACCTGCGAGCGCCTGCGCCTTCAGGCGACCGGAGACTTTCTCGCACAGCTCCCACAGATGCTGCTCGAGCGGGCGCAAGGCGCCGATGTCGCGCTCGAAGGTGGTCTCGGCCGAGATGCTCTTGGTCTCGCGCTCGGGATCGACCCGGCGCGTGTCGATGCCGCGCGCGAGCCGCGCAAGCCGTGCGCCTTCCTCGCCGTAGCGGCGCATGAGCTCGCGTTCGTCGGCGCGCTGCAGGTCGGCAATCAGGCGATAGCCGTCATCGGCGAGGCGCGCCGCGCTCACCGCGCCGACGCCGTAGATGAAGCCGACCGGCTTCGGCGCCAGGAATGCGGCGGCTTCCTTCGCGCCGAGCACCGCGAAGCCGCGCGGCTTGTCGAGATCGGATGCGATCTTGGCGAGGAATTTGTTGGCGGCAAGCCCGATGGAGACGGTGATGCCGAAATCGCGCTCGACTTCATGCGCGAAGCGCGCCAGCACCTTGGCGGGCGGCATGCCGTGCAGGCGCTCGGTGCCGGTCAGGTCGAGAAAGGCTTCGTCGATCGACAGGGGTTCGACCAGCGGCGTCAGCGCCCGCATGGCCTGGCGTACCTCGCGGCCGACCGCGATATATTTCGCCATGTTCGGCTTGACCACCACCGCGTCGGGACAGCGGCGCTTGGCCTCGAACATCGGCATGGCCGAGCGGATGCCATAGGTGCGCGCGATATAGCAGGCGGCCGCTACCACGCCGCGCCTGCCGCCGCCGACCACCACCGGCCTGTCGCGGATGCCGGGGTTGTCGCGCTTCTCGATGGTGGCGTAGAAGGCATCGCAGTCGACATGGGCGATGGTCAGCCGGTCGAGCTCGTCATGGCGGATGAGCCGCGGCGAGCGGCAGGCCGGGCAACGCGCGGCTTTTTCCGGCACGTCGGCGAGACAGTCGCGGCAGACGCTCATGCTAAGCCTTTTTGCGTTTTGCGCATGATCTTGTCCGAGAACCGGTTTCCACTTTTCGGATCATGCGCCGTCGCGTTGCCAAGGCTCGCCGCTCAAGGCAAGGCGCGCCTTGTCGATAATGGCGGGATCCACGCCGGCTTGCGCCGCAAAACTTTCAATCAGGCGCTGCTCGGCGGTGACATAATCGAGCACGCCGGCGAGGAAGCCGGGCTCGCCGGCTGCGGCGCGAATCTCGGCCGGGCCGATGCCGGTTGCGGCAAGGAAGTGGCCGAGCCGTTCACCATCTTGGGCAATAAAGGTAAGCGCCTGAATTGCCAGCCATTCTGCCGCTTCTTTCGTCATTGAACGGCCCGGTTTCATCGGTCAAATTTGCCTTTCCGTAAGAAATCCGCACTACGGTGGCTTCAATCATGCCCGACCGCGCCCGGCTTGGCGACGGCATCATCCGGGCATCCGGCAACAGGGACAAATCGGGGGCGGAAAAGAATGCCGAAAACCGTCCTGATCGTGGAGGACAACGAGCTGAACATGAAGCTCTTCCACGATCTCCTGGAAGCGCACGGCTACCAGACCGTCGGGACCCGCAACGGGATCGAGGCGCTCGATCTCGCGCGCAAGTACCGGCCTGATTTGATTCTGATGGACATCCAGCTGCCGGAAGTATCCGGCCTGGAGGTGACCAAATGGCTGAAGGATGACGCCGATCTGAAAACGATTCCGGTGGTGGCGGTGACCGCCTTCGCCATGAAGGGCGACGAAGAGCGCATCCGCGAGGGCGGCTGCGAGGCCTATCTGTCGAAGCCGATCTCGGTGGGCCGCTTCATCGAGACCGTTCGGCATTTCCTCGGGACGGCGTGAGGATTACGCAATGACTGCCCGTGTTCTGGTTGTCGACGACGTGCCGGCCAATGTGAAGCTGTTGGAAGCGCGGCTGTCGGCGGAATATTTCGATGTCATCAGCGCCTATAGCGGGGCCGAGGCGCTGGCGGTGTGCGAGCGCGCCGAATGCGACATCGTGCTGCTCGACGTGATGATGCCGGACATGGACGGGTTCGAGGTCTGCCGGCGGCTCAAGTCCAATCCGGCCACCCATCACATCCCGGTGGTGATGGTGACCGCGCTCGACCAGCCGAGCGACCGAGTGCGCGGGCTGGAAGCCGGCGCCGACGATTTCCTCACCAAGCCGGTGACCGACACGGCGTTGATGGCGCGCGTGCGCTCGCTGGCGCGGCTGAAGATGGTGACCGACGAACTGCGCATGCGCGCGGTCACCTCGCGCGAAATCGGCATCGAGAGCCCGGAACGCGAGGCGATCGCGGAGACCGGGCGCCAGGGCCGCGTGCTCATCGTCGACGACCGGCCATCGTCCTACGAGCGCATGGTGGCGACGCTCGCGGCGGAGCAGACGGTCGACGTGGAGGACGATCCGGGCGAGGCGCTGTTTCATGCCGCCGAGGGTAATTACGACCTGCTGATCGTCTCGCTGGGGCTCGCCAATTTCGACGCGCTGCGGCTGTGCAGCCAGGTGCGCTCGCTCGAGCGCACGCGCACCCTGCCGATCCTGGCTATCGCCGAGCCGGACAACAATGCGCGGCTGCTGCGCGGGCTGGAGATCGGCATCAACGACTATCTGACACGCCCGATCGACAAGAACGAGATGCTGGCGCGGGTGCGCACGCAGATCAAGAAGAAGCGCTATACCGAGCGGCTGCGCGACAATGTGCAGATGTCGATCGAGATGGCGATCACCGACGCGCTCACCGGCCTGTTCAACCGCCGCTACATGGAGACGCATCTGGCGACGCTGGTCGAGCAGGCGGCCAACCGCGGCAAGCCGATCGCCGTCCTGATTGTCGACATCGACTTCTTCAAGTCGGTCAATGACGGGCACGGCCACGATGCCGGCGACGAGGTCCTGCGCGAATTTGCCCTGCGCATCCGCAAGTCGATCCGCAATATCGATCTCGCCTGCCGCTACGGCGGCGAGGAATTCGTCATCGTCATGCCGGAAACCGACATGGCGGTGGCGACCGTCGTCGCCGAGCGGCTGCGCCGGCGCATCGCCAGCGAGCCCTTCACCATCCAGGACGGCAGCGGCAGTCTCAACGTGACCATCTCGGTCGGCATCGCCGGTCTCAACGAGCCCGGCGACAATGCCGCCGCGATCCTCAAGCGCGCCGATCGGGCGCTCTACCGCGCCAAGCGCGACGGCCGCAACCGCGTGGTGGCGCCGGCGGCGTGAGCGTTGGCCGGGCCGGATTTGCTCAGGCTTTCAGTATCTTAAAAAGTAATTGGTGGCTGTGGAGGCTTTGGTCTAACCTTGCCGCGACGGCCGATTCTGGTGCGGACCGGCGAGGATGCCGCGCGCCCAATGCGGTCCTTTCAATGCCCTGCGGAGTGCTCAGGTCCGCCGCATCTCCTGGGTCCTGCGGGGTTCGGCCGGCCCGGAGGCGGTGCGAGTGGCCTCCTCATGACCGCTTCCGGCCGGCCACCTTTTCGTTCGCTTGCGAAAATGCAAAGGGCGCCCTTAAGGCGCCCCGGCAATAGCGAAACGGCGAGCCGCGATCACTTGATCTTGGATTCGCGGTATTCGACGTGTTTCTTGGCGATGGGGTCGTATTTCTTTTTGACCAGCTTCTCGGTCTGCGTGCGCGAATTCTTCTTGGTCACATAATAGTGGCCGGTATCGGCGCTGGAAACCAGCTTGATCTTCAGGGTGATGGCTTTGGCCATGGGGTCCTCGGAACTCTCGGGCGGCGAATTTGCCGGGAACGTAGCGACGGAGCGGAAAATGTCAAGAAAACAGGGCTTTCAGAGATTTACAGCAATTCCCTAAGAAATCGCTGCTCCCGCATGAAATAAAACGGCACCGGCAGGTCGTGGCCCATGCCGTTCTCCACTCGCGCCGAGAGTTCTTCCAGCACCACGCCGGTGATGGTCGGCATGTCGAGCTGGGCGGCTTCCTCGATCGGCACCCAGATCAACTCGACCAGCTCGGAATCGGGCCCCACCACGCCCGCGATTTCATGCGCGACGGAAGAGGCGTCGGCGGTGAAGAACCGGGTATCGTAGCGCTTCGGCCGCCGCGGCGGGGTGATGGCGCGGGCGATGAAATAGACTTGGCCGAGGTCGGGCACGACGCCGGCCTTGGCGAAATCGGCCCATATCTCGCCCGGTACCGAAGGCGGCCGTTCCGCCTTGCTGCCGAGCAGGAGTCCGGTCTCCTCCGCCGTTTCGCGCACCGCGGTCAGCGGCAGCGCGCGGGCAAATTGCGGGCTCGGCTGCGTCACGCGCTCCAAGAGCTTGCGCTGCATCTCGGGATGCAGGTCGCCGGTCGCCGGCATCTCCCGGTCGAGCGGCTCGATGCGCCCGCCGGGAAAGACAAACTTGCCGGGCAAGAACTTGTGGCTGGCGTGACGGCGGCCGAGCAGTACCTTGGGCTCAGGCCCAGAGCGGTCGATCAGCATCAGGGTTGCGGCGTCGCGCGGCTCGCTGTCGGGGAACGCCTGATCGCGCTCCACCTTGGTCATGCGTTCGGCCCAGACGCTGCTGAGGTGAGAGGTGTCCCGTTTCATCGTGCCTTCCGTTGCTTGCTGCGCGGGCGGGTGCGCTCGCGATGCTGGTCGCGCCGGAGCGGGCGGCCGCGGCGGCCCTCCGACAAAAGCTCGAAACGCAAGGCGCCGGCAACCGGGGCCGCTTCCACCAGCTTGACGGTGACCGGGTCGCCGAGCCGGTAGGTCTCGCCGCTGTGGCGGCCGACCATGGCGTGGTGCTTCTCGTCATAATGGAAATATTCAGCGCCGATGGTACGCGCCGGCACAAAGCCGTCGGCGCCGCTCTCGTGCAATTTCACGAACAGGCCGGCGCGGGTGACGCCGGAGATGCGGCCGTCGAAACTGGCGCCGATGCGGTCGGCGAGGAAATGCGCGATGAGGCGGTCACTGGTTTCGCGTTCGGCCAGCATGGCGCGGCGCTCGGCGGCGGAAATCTGCGCGGCGATTTCGGCGAGTGCTTTGCGGTCGGTCGCTTCGGGCAGGGCGCCGTGGCCGACCCCCAGCGCGCGGATCAGGCCGCGATGCACGATCAGGTCGGCATAGCGGCGGATCGGCGAGGTGAAATGGGCGTAGCGGCGCAGGTTCAAGCCGAAGTGGCCGTAATTGTCGGCGGAATATTCGGCCTGCGCCTGGCTGCGCAGCACCACCTCGTTGACGAGCTGCTCGGCATCGCGCCCCTTCACTTGGCGGAGCACCCGGTTGAAGGCTTCGGGGCGCAGCGCGCCGGTCTTGGGGAAACTGATGTCGAGCGTTTGCAGAAACTCGCGCAAAGCCACCACGCGCTCCATCGCCGGCTCGTCATGCACGCGATAGATCAGCGGAAGGCGCGCCTTCTCCAGCGTCTCGGCGGCGGCGACATTGGCGAGGATCATGAACTCCTCGATCAGCCGGTGCGCCTCCAGCCGCTCCGGCATGATGACGCGGTCGACGGTCCCATGGGCGGTGAGCAGGATCTTGCGCTCGGGCAGGTCGAGATCGAGCGGCTGGCGCTCGGCCCGCGCGCGGGCGAGCGCCTCGTAGGCGGCATAAAGGGGGCTGAGCACCGGCTCGACCAGCGTTTCGGTCACCTCGTCGGTGCGCCCGCCGATCGCCCATTGAGTCTGCTGGTAGGAAAGCCGCGCGGCCGAGCGCATCATGACGCGGTGGAAGCTGTGCGACTTCTTGCGGCCGTCGGCCCCGATCACCATGCGCACGGCGAGCGCGGCGCGGTCCTCGGCAGGCTTGAGCGAGCACAGATCGTTGGAGATGCGCTCGGGCAGCATCGGCACCACGCGGTCGGGGAAATAGACCGAGTTGCCGCGCGCCAACGCTTCACGATCCAGCGCCGAGGCGGGCGTCACGTAATGGGCGACGTCGGCAATGGCGACGCTGAGAATAAAGCCGCCTTTGTTGTTGCCGGCCGCGTCGGACTCGGCATGCACGGCGTCATCGTGATCTTTGGCGTCGGGCGGATCGATGGTGACGAAGGGGACTTTGCGCCAGTCCTCGCGATGGGAAAGCGTCGCAGGCTTGGCGGCTTCAGCTTCGTTGAGCGTCTCGCGCTTGAAGACCGAGGGGATGCCGTGGGCGTTAATGGCGACCAGGCTGACGGCGCGCTCGCTCTGGAGCGAGCCGAGCTTTTCCACCACGCGGCCGGTGGTGAGACCAAGCCGCGGCACGCGCTGCGTCTCCACCGCGACCAGGTCACCATCTTGCGCCTCGCCGCTGGCGCCGGGCGGGATGGCAAACTCCTTGCCCAGCATCTTCTTGTCGACCGGCTCCAGGCGGCCGCCGCCATGCGGCAGCGAATGGAAGATGCCGAGCATGCGGTGCTTGGGCCGGTCGATGATCCTGATGACGCGGCCGCGATAGGGGACACCTTCTTCTTCGCGCGTTTCCTCAATGCGCAAGAGGACGCGATCGCCGAGGCCGGCGGCTTCGCCCGGCTTGGGCTTGCGTGGAATCAGGATGTGGATTTTCGGCGCCGGGCCTTGCACCTCGTCCCATTCGTCTGGGATCGCCAGCAGTTCGCCGTCGCTCTCGCGGGTGACGACATCGGCCAGCACGGTGGAAGGCAAGGAGCCCGGATGCAGCAGCTTCTTGCGCCGCTTCTCGACGGCGCCCTCGTCGGCGAGATCACGCAGCATGCGCTTGAGTTCGGCGCGGGCGGCGTTCTTCAAGCCGAAGGCGCGGGCGATCTCGCGGGTGCCGACCTTGCCGGGGCGTTCACGGATGAAGGCGAGGACGTCGGCCTTGGCGGGGAGGGCGGATTGTTTGGCGGGCTTGGTCAAAATGCAGGGTCCGACGCCGAACGGGGCGCAAGGGAAATGTAATGATCCAGCAGGCGTACCGCCAGTGAGAGCCCTACGATCCGTCATCCTGAGGTGCGAGCGCGAAGCGCGAGCCTCGAAGGGTAATGGGAGAAGCGGACGCGAGCCGAGCGCTACCCCGCCGCGGTCACCTTGTGCGCCGGCTTGGGCGCGGCTGGTTTCTTCGGTTTGGCCGGCACTTTGGCGTGCTGCTTGGCACGCGGCTTGGCGCGTTCCTTGGGCTGCGCCTTCGCCGGCGAAATGGCCTTGCTCTTTGCCTTAGGCGTTTTCGACGGCTTCTTCGCCGCGGCTTTCTTGGCCGTCTTCTTGCCGCCGCCTTTGGCGATGCGCGCCTCCAAAAGGCCGACCGCCTGCTCGACCGTCACATTCTCGGGAGTGACGTCGCCGGTGAGCGTCGCATTGACGCCGGCGTGGGAAACATAGGGCCCGTAGCGGCCCTTCTTCACCACGATCGGCCCGCCCTGGTCGGGATGCTCGCCCAGGAGCTTGCCGGGATCGGCGCCGAAGCGGCGGCCCTTGCCGGGATTGGCCTTTTTCTCGGCGATCAGCGTGACCGCGCGGTTCAAGCCGACGCTGAGCACGTCCTCGTTGGCGTCGAGATTGGCGTAGGTCTTACCGTGCTTGACGTAGGGACCGAAGCGGCCCACGCCGGCGATAATCGGCTCGCCGTCTTCCGGATGCATGCCGACCTCGCGCGGCAGCGCCAAGAGCGCCAGCGCGCGCTCGAGATCGATATCGTCGGGCGAGAGGCCCTTGGGCAGGCCGGCGCGCTTGGGTTTTTCGGCGCCTTTCTCCTTGCCCTGCTCGCCAAGCTGCAAATAAGGCCCGAAGCGGCCGGAGCGCAGCGAGACTTCAAGCCCGGTCTGCGGGTCCTCGCCCAGCACCTTGGTGCCGTTGACGCCGCCGTTTGCTCCCGGCGTCATCTGCCGCGTGAAATTGCAGTCCGGATAGTTCGAGCAGCCGATGAAGGCGCCGAAGCGGCCGACTTTGAGGGAGAGGCGGCCGGTTTCGCAGTTCGGGCATTTGCGCGGGTCGCCGCCTTCGGGCTGCGGCGGGAAGATGTGCGGCGCCAACAGGTCGTTGAGGGCGTCGAGCACCTGCGTAATCGTGAGGTCCTTGATGTCGTTGACCGCGCCGATGAAGTCGATCCAGAAGTCGTGCAAGACCTGCTTCCAGTCGATCTCGTTGTTGGAGATGCGGTCAAGCTGCTCTTCCAGATTGGCGGTGAAGTCGTATTCCACATAGGGCTGGAAGAAACTCTCCAGGAAGCCGACCACGACGCGGCCCTTGTCCTCCGGCACCAGGCGCTTCTTGTCGATGCGCACATAGCCGCGGTCGCGCAGCACCTGCAGGGTGGCCGCGTAAGTGGATGGCCGGCCGATGCCGAGCTCTTCCATGCGCTTGACCAAGGAGGCTTCCGAATAGCGCGGCGGCGGCTCGGTGAAGTGCTGCGAGGAATTGATCGCCTGCTTCTCGAGCATCTCGCCTTGGCTCATAGCCGGCAGGCGGCGGCTTTCCTCGTCCTCGCTCGGCTCGTCCATGCCCTCCTGGTAGAGGGTGAGGAAGCCGTCGAACTTGATCACTTGGCCGGTGGCGCGCAGCTCCAAGAGGCGGGTGCCGACGCGGGCCTCGATGTCGACGGTCGTGCGCTCGAGCTCGGCCGACTGCATTTGGCTGGCGACGGCGCGGTTCCAGATCAGCTCGTAAAGCCGGGCCTGGTCGCGGTCGAGGCGCTTGGCGACCTGCGCCGGCGAGCGGTTGGGATCGGTCGGGCGCACCGCTTCGTGCGCTTCCTGCGCGTTCTTCGACTTGTTCTGGTAGGCGCGGGGGCTTTCCGGCACGTATTCGGCGCCATATTGCTTGCCGATCATGGAACGGATGGCAGCGATCGCCTCCGGCGCCATGTCAATGCCGTCGGTACGCATATAGGTGATGAGGCCGACGGTCTCGCCGCCGACGTCGATGCCTTCGTAGAGCCGCTGCGCCAGCCGCATGCTGTGCGCCGGGGAGAAGCCGAGCTTGCGGCTCGCCTCCTGCTGCATGGTCGAGGTGGTGAACGGCGGCGGCGGGTTGCGCCGCGCCGGCTTCGCCTCGACATTGGCAACCGTGAAGATCGCGTTTTCGAGATCCCGGGTGAAGGCTTCGGCCTCGACGCCCGAGCCGATATCGAGCCGCTGGATCTTCTGTCCCTCGGCGCCGACCAGGCGCGCCTCGAACACTTCCTGGCGCGGGGTCGCGAGCAGGGCCGAAATCGACCAGTATTCGCGGGCGACGAACTTCTCGATCTCCAGCTCGCGGTCGCAGACCAAGCGTAGCGCGACCGATTGCACGCGTCCGGCCGAGCGCGCGCCCGGCAGCTTGCGCCAGAGCACCGGGGAAAGCGTGAAGCCGACCAGGTAATCCAGCGCGCGGCGGGCGAGATAGGCGTCGACCAGCGCCGCATCGATCTTGCGCGGATGCTGCATCGCCTCAGTCACCGCCTGCTTGGTGATGGCATTGAACACCACCCGCTCGACCGGCTGCTTGGTGAGCGCCTTCTTCTGCTTGAGGACCTCAAGCACGTGCCAGGAGATCGCCTCGCCCTCGCGATCGGGGTCGGTGGCGAGAATCAGCTTGTCGGCGCCCTTGAGTGCCTGGGCAATGGCGTTGAGGCGCTGGTTGGACTTGGCGTCGACCTCCCAGATCATGCGGAAGTCATGCTGCGGGTCGACTGAACCGTCCTTGGCCGGGAGATCACGCACATGGCCGAAACTGGCCAGCACCTCGTAGCCAGGGCCGAGATATTTATTGATCGTCTTGGCCTTGGCCGGCGATTCGACGACGACGATATTCATGTAAATCCAATGAGTTTCCAGCCGATACGCCGGCGGTGGGGCGGAATCGGCCGGATCAGGCTGGCCGGAACATGGGGAAGCGCCTCCCCGCTGTCAAATCGGGGCAGGCCTTGGCCGGCTGCAAAGCAGGCAAATGGGGCATCAAAGAGACCTCTTCGTTGCGCCCAAATACAACCTATAGACGTATTTTTTATATTACGCACTTATAAGGATTACTATTGTACGCAAAGCGTGTATTTTCGCGTGGAACTTGCTTCGGCCCTCCTCGGCCCATTTGGAATTGCGACCATGGCTAACCAACCTGCAGCAGGCGAGCCCGGTGACCGCACCGCGGTTGCCAGCTATGTGGCGACGCTGTCGGCCGACCTTTCCGACATGGCGCGGCGTAGCGGGCTGGAGACGCTCGGCTATCTCCTGGAAATGGTGCGGCTTGAGGCCGAGAACCTGGCGAGCCACAGCCCGCCACGGGCCGAATGGCGGACGCTGACCATCACGGAACCTTCACGCCCAGTTTTTCGAGCAGCCGCGCAGTCGGGTTGCCGTCCGGCAGCATTCCGAGCTTCTTCTGCTCGGCGCGGATGTTGTCGCGCAGGTCGAAGTCGATATGGCCTTCGAAGTCGTTCACGTGATAGCCGAGCGCGGCGAGCTTGTTCTGCAGGGCAATGCGCGCATCGCGCGAGAGCGGATGATCGTCGGCCGGCCATCTGGCCTTGATGGCTGAGCCGCCATGCATGCGGTCGGCGAGCTCGCCGACCGCGATCGCATAGGCATCGGAATTATTGTACTCCTTGAGTACCGCGAAATTCGGCGTGACCATGAAGGCCGGCCCCTTGGCGCCGGCGGGGAAGAACAGGATGCCCTGACCGCTACGCGGAAACGGCTTGCCGTCGGCGCGCCGCACGCCGCGCTTTATCCATTGC
>Ga0315550_1002160_pt1 | contig 12054 bp, 17 predicted proteins | sample SalMarSW160190MG_2_FD_203100 | JGI IMG/M metagenome (GOLD analysis project Ga0315550, IMG submission 203100) | Salt marsh sediment microbial communities from the Plum Island Ecosystem LTER, Massachusetts, United States - Salt Marsh Sediment SW1601-90 ... | reverse complement strand
TGATTTGGGGTTTCATTTTTGTTTTTTTAATTTCTTTTCTAATTCAATTCTTCTTATAGATAATTCTTCAAATCTTCTTCTTTCTTCTAAAAGTCTTCCCAATGCTTTTTTATGAGATTTGTTTTCTTTTTTAATAAGTTTTAATTGCTTAATAGCTCCAAAACAAAAACCTACTAAAAATGTCAATAGAGCTAGAAAAAGTAATTTTTTTAGGGTATTATCGAAGGTTTTTATCCATAAGTCGTATGCAAGTTGAATGATAATGTTTCCTAAAAAAGCTACAATGACCCCTAGAAAAAAACCCAGAAGAATTCCTATTGTAGAATTATTTTTGTTGATTACATCTCTACATTCGCTTTCAATTATTTTTGCATTTTCAATTAAAGGTTTATATTCACTTTTCATATCTTCAATTAAGATCCGTCTTATTCATTTATTTCTTTTTTCCAAAGACGCTTTCTTCTAAATCTTTTCCTGTTTTTGTCTTAAGTAAAACTATTATCAGTAAAAAAGTTAAAGCCCATTTTATAAAAAAAACCAAGTTTTTGTTTAATTTATCCTTTATTATTAAATTCCCTAAATCATTAATTACACTTGCTCCTAATAATATAACAATTAAAAATAAAATCACTCCAATAATATTCTTATATATCTTCTTCATCTCAAAACCTCCCTTTCATTAGTTTCTTTTTCCCAAACTTTTTAGCAAATTTCATCAGTTGTTTCTGGTTCATTCCTTGTGACATGTCCATGTTTGCCCCGCCTTTTATCATCTCATTAAGCATTTTATATTGTTTTAACAAAGCTCTCACGTCGCTGTTTGCAACTCCAGAACCTTTAGCAACTCTGTTTATACGAGATGTTTGTTTGTCAAATAATTCAGGGTTTTCTCTTTCTTCTAAAGTCATGGACTTAATGATATGCTCCCACTTTGAAATTTTTTCCTGCTGATTTTCCATAATTCCTTCTGGAATTTTTGCATTTCCTAAACCTGGAATCATAGATTTAATTTTTTCAAAACCCCCTAAAGAATTCATTGACTTTACCTGCTCAACAACATCATTCAGACTTAATTTTCCCTCTTCTAACCTTTTCTGTATTTTTTCCTGCTCGTCTTCTTTTGTTACTGACTTTATTTTTTCTATTAATGTTTGCAAGTCTCCCATGCCCAAAATTCTTGAAAGAAAAGCCTGCGGATTAAATTCTTCTATGTCATTGATTTTCTCGCCAGTTCCTATAAAATAAACAGGTGCTTTTGTTTCTGCGCAGGCTGTCAATGCTCCCCCTGCTTTTGCAGTTGAATCCATTCTCGTGATTATAACCCCGGAAATATTCACAGCTTCCTTAAATTCCTGAGCCTGCTTTTTTGCAGCCTGTCCAATATCAGCCGGCATCACTAAAATTGATTCTGTTGGTTTTATTTCCTTATTTAATAATTTTATTTCTTTTTCCAGTTCCTTGTCTAAATTATGCCTGCCAGCAGTGTCTATTAAAATTAAATTATAATCTTTTAACTCTTTTTCATGTTTTTTCCAGATTTTTAGTGCATTGTTTTCTTTTAAATCTGTGAAGCAGGTTAATTTATTTTTTTCTGCTAATTGTTTTAATTGTTCCTTAGCAGCAGGACGATGGACATCCAATCCAACTAAAGCAACTTTGCTTCCGCGTTTTGCAAAATAATTTCCCAACTTTGCAATTGTTGTTGTTTTTCCTGCACCATATAATCCAAGAAGCATAATTCTATTTTGCTTTGGTTTTAGTTTTAATTGTTTGTGCTCTCCTAGAATATCTAATAATTCATCATGCAGTAATTTGATAATATGCTCTTTCTTTTCTATTTCTTTTATCCTCTCATCCAAAGCTGCTTTTTTTACTTTGTCGCTTAATTGTTTAACTAACAAAATATTTACATCTGCCTCAATCAAGGCTCTTTGCAACTCCCTTATTATAGAATCAACGAGATTTTTGTCTAAGAAAATTGCATTTGCTATCTTATTTGTTGCTTTTCTTAGAACTTCCCCGAGTTTTTCTAACATGATTGATTAAGAAATAATAAGTTTATAGGAGTTTTGGTTTAGATAATTTTTTTAGGATGTTATAAATCTATCAACATCTTCAGTATAATATGATGCAAGTACTGACCATTCATCACAAATTCCCTTATGGAGGTCTGTCCTCCCATTATCAACAATCAATCCAGTTGTAAGCTCAACATTTGGCATATACCCCTCTTCAGGTAAGAGTTCTCTAAAATCTTCTCTTTCTGAAAAAGTTGGACTGAGAGTCAATATTTTATGTGGGTCTTTTAAATCAAGAGCCATTAATTTAGTAACATACTTTTTTCTACCATTTTCTATTGTTGTTTCGTGATATGCTTCAAGCCATCCATAAGGTCTTTTAACAGCAGGACTTCCTGTCCCTGTTACTTCCCCAGTTTCACTTAATGTTAGTCTATGATTTTGTCCCCAATGTACTAAATCAGGAGAATAAGAAACCCAAACCCCAGGGATACTTAAATCAGAAAAATCATTTGGACGGATGAATGACCCATATACTAAGTCTCCTTTTTTCATTATCTCTGTTGAAGAAGGTGATGGAACTTTTTTTGGGAATAAGGCAACATCTTTTCCTCTTATTTCAGGACGAGGAGTGTTATCAGAAGTGACTCTTTCTAAACCTTTGGGATCCTTTATATTCCGTGTAAATAATATCTGACTATTTACTCCAAATTCTCTATGGGGGGTTGCATAAGTTACAAAATATCTTCCATCTTCAAATAGTGTTATTCTTATATCTTCAAGGCCAAATCTATCATATTCCCATGAAGGATATATTGCTGGTTCTTGTCTTCTTTCAACGATATTCCTATTTTCATCTAATATCACCATCCTAGGTAATGAAATGTGTCTTAATCTAGCTGGTCCTTCTTTTGGAGTGACTTCCTTTTTGCTAAATTCCTTTAAATCTTTTTTTATATCCATCTCATCATAACGAATATCTAAAGGAGCCCTCTCTTTATTATCAATACGAAAATAAGGCAGGAGAATTTTACCAGAAATTTTTTCCTCAGGAGATTCAGCAACTCTCATATATAATATGGTTTCTAACCCTTTATCTGTTTTTACAGAAGTAACTCCTGGATTAAATGCTCCAATTACTTTAAAGTCTTCTCTAAGAGGAGCATAATCTTTGGGCGATGCAATAAGTTTTATTTCAAAAGGTTTTGGAGGTTTTATCATAAAACAGGTGGTTTTTTGAGTTTTTAAGGCCGATTATTACAAAGAAATTGATGCTGATAAAAGAATCTTCAAATTCAATTGTTTTATAACCCCAACTTCTCAATGAACTTCTTTTTATCAAAAACTTCAATAGCGTTGTATTGCTGTCCTGTTCCTAAATATAAAATCGGCTTTTTTGTGACATACCCAACTGACAGGGCTGTTCCACCCTTTTCATCAATATCTGCTTTTGTCAGGACTATGCCATCAATTCCAATTGCCCAGTCAAAACTTCTTGCTTGTTCTATTACATCATTTCCTGTTATGCTTTCTCCTACAAACAACTTTAAATCTGGCTTGCAGACTCTTGAGATTTTTTCTATTTCTTTCAGAAGATTTTTCGAGGTGTGCATTCTTCCTGCAGTGTCAATCAAAACACAATCAACAAAATTCTTTTTTGCGTATTGAATTGCATCAAATCCCACTGAAGCAGGGTCAGAACCGTATTCATTAGCAATAACTTTAAGTCCTATTCTGTTCCCATGTTCTTTTATCTGTTCTATCGACGCTGCTCTGAAAGTATCTGCTGCAGCAAGGACGCAGGAAACTTTGTTTTTTTTCAAGAAATCTGCAATTTTAGCTATGGTAGTTGTTTTTCCTGTTCCATTAATTCCGCAAAACAAAATCACGTAAGGTTCTTTTGATTGGTCTGCTGTTTTCTCTTTAACCTTTTCAATTAAATCAAAAGGTTCTATTAAAATCTCTTCAATTATTTCTTTAAAACAATCTTTTATTTCGCTTTCTATTTCTTTTTTTAAGAATTCTTTTCCAATGATTTTTTCATTTAATTTTTGAATCATTTTTTCAGCAACTTCCACAGCAACATTATTCTCCAAGAGCAGTGTCTCAAGTTCTTCAGAATAAATTTCAAATTCTTTTTCAGAAATTTTTATCTTTTTTATCTTTGAAGTTATTTTTGAGAGGAAGCCTTTTTCTTTTGATTTTTCTTTACTCTCTAGTTTTTCTTGGATCTCTTCTAATTTTTTTAAATCTGGTTCATATTTTTGCTTACCCGCATCAAATTTCATTGGGGGCTTTATTTGTTCAACTTCAGATTTTTTAGCTTCTTTAGAAATCCTTTTTGTCCAGTTTTTTAATTTATTTTTTAGTTTTGAGAACATATCTCATTAAATTTCTAGAGATTTATAAATGTTAACTGGAATTAATACCTTATTAATCTAGGAAAGGCTCTTGTTTTTTTCCTCAATATTTTATAGTCTAATTCTTTTATTTTGAGATTATCACTATTCTTGCTTTTGCTAATAGTTAAATGAGGTCTGAAGTTTTCTTTAATCCCACTTATTATTTCCCCTTTTTTAATAAATGGGAGGAATTTATTTTGCAGGTCCCTTAGATTTTCTGAATTAAGTACACTTATCTCCACCCATGTTCCTCTTCCATTCTCTGAGGGAAGCAAGGTAAGTCCTGCTAACTGTATTTCTATTGGAGTTTTTAATTTTTCAATTTTTTTCAAAATCAAGTCATTTTTATCTGTTTCAAATTTAATGATTGTAATATGAGGATTTAGCTTCCCATTAAATGTAAATTCTGTGTCTAATTCTTTGTTTATCTTTTTAGCTAATTTTATAATTTCTTTTTCGGTTTCTTTCTCTAATATTAATGCAAAATTATATTTAGGCATACTTAAAATAAGAGGACTAGCATTTTTAATTTTAACTATTAAACATAAATTTTTATAAAGATTGTTTTGATTATAATCAAAAAGATGGTGAAACTCTACATTTATATTTTCAGGCATGGCCAAACTTATTATAATAAGAAAGGAATTTTCACTGGACGGAAAAAATCTAGTCTAACTCCTGCTGGAATAGAAGATGCGAAGATGGTCGCTAAAAAATTGAAGAACAAAAAATTTCAAGTTGCTTTTCATACAAGTTTGCCTCGCTCTATGCAAACTTTAAGATATGTCTTAAAGTATCATCAAGAGTGTAAAAAATTAATTAAGGATGATAGGATGATTGAGAGAAGTTATGGAATATTAGAAGGGACCAGCCATAATGATTTTATAAAGAAAATAGGAAAAAAAGCATATAACTTGAGAGTAGAAGGGGATGCTATTGAAAATTTGAGTCCAAAATTTAGAAAAAAAGTTGAAGAATTTTTGGGAGAAGAAGAATATAAAGTTATTCATAGGGGATATAATGTTACAGTACCAAATGGGGAATCTTTTGCAGATGTTGAAGAAAGAGTTGGGAAATTTATAAGATACTTAAAAAAATTTATGAGAAAAAATAAAGTTAATGTTGCAATTTCTGCTCATGGAAATTCTATAAGGCTTTTTAGGAAAATTATGGAAAATGCTTCTAAGGAAGAAACTGTTAAATGGTTTATACCTTATGATAAAGTTTTTGAATATGAATTGAAAGTTTGATTGAATATAAATTTTTATAAAGAGCAGGTTTTTAGTAGTATTATGAAAGGGATATTGGTAATTTTGGATGGTATCGGTGATTTGCCCTGTAAACAGCTTGATGGAAAAACACCTTTGGAGGCAGCAAGCATGCCCAATTTGGATTTTTTAGCTGCCCGTGGAGAAATGGGATACATGTATCCTGTCAGACCGGGTTTTGTTCCAGAGTCTGATGAAGCTATTGTTTCTCTTTTTGGCAATAGTCTGATTTCAAGCACAAGAGGACAATTAGAAGCAAGAGGCACTGGGTTGAAATTAATAAGAGGGGATTTGGCATTAAGAGTTAATTTTGCTACAATAGATTCTTTGAAAAGCGGGAATATAATTGACAGGAGGGCAGGAAGAACTTTGACTACAGAGGAGGCGGGAATTCTCGCTAAAGCATTGAACAGCAAAATAAAACTTCCTTTTGATTTTGTTTTTGAGCCGACAATTCAGCACAGAGCAGTTTTGGTATTTAGGGGCGGATTTTCAGATATTATTTCTGGGAATGATACAACTTATATTCAGGGGAAAACAAAACCAGCAGATAGAATCGGATTTTGCAAACCCTTGGATGACGAAGAAAATTCCCAGTATACTGCAAATGTTGTTAATGAATTTGTTGAAAAAGCATACGAAATTCTTAATGCTCATCCTGTAAATGAAGAGAGGAGAAAAAAAGGATTGCTTCCTGCAAATTACCTTTTAGTCAGGGGAGCAGGAATAGAAGTTCCAAAATTAAATCTTTACAAAAAATGGCTTTCTGTTGCTTATATGCCCTTGGAAAAAGGTTTTTCAAAAACATGCGGCATGAAAGTTTTTTCTTTTGATTACCCCAAACTAAAAGGATTAGATGCTTATGCAAATCTCCATGAAAGTCTGGAAAAAGCATGCAAGTTTTCAATTAAGACTCTGAAAAAAAATTATAAAAAATATGATTATGCTTACATACATTTAAAGGAAACAGACCTTCCAGGGCATGATAATAAACCTCTTGAAAAGAAGTCGATGTTGGAATATATTGACAAAATTCTTTTTAAGTTTTTGAGAAAATTCGCTCCGCCAAATAAAATTAAAATTGTTGTTACAGCAGACCACTCCACACCCTGCAAACTAAAAAACCATTCAGCTGATCCTGTTCCTGTTTTGTTTTACAATGATTCAATTCCAAAAGAAAAGAAATTTTTTGAGAAAGAAGCAAGAAAAGGGACTTTGGGGAGCATGGTCGGAAATGATTTGTTGAAAAAAGTTGGGTTTTTGAAATGAATTTTTGAGCACAGCAATTATTAAAAATCAAAGAGCATTTCTTTTTTTATACAGAAAACAAAGTTTTCTGTCTCTTAAACTTTGGAAAGTTCAAGATGATAACATATAATGATATTTATGAAGCAGCGAGAAAAGAGAGATATTCCGAGCAATTGCAAAATTTGTCTAAAAAGTTCATTACAGAAGTTGCAGATTATTTAAGGGAAAAGAAGGAGATAACTTCAAAAGAGGACGATGTTTTTTCTGATATTATTATCAAAACGAAAAAGCAGCTGGAAAATGCTGTAACTCTTTTCAAAGAGCTTATGCTTAGAAGGAAAAAAAAGATTTTGAATTTAGTCTTAATTGCGACTGAAACAGGAATTTCAAAACAGGACTTTGATAATATGCTCCAATTCGAAAAGGAACTTTTTGAGGAACTAATGAAATGCGTGGATTATTCTGATAAAAAACTTAACGGTGTTTTGAACGGGGAAAAAGAAGGAGAAACTGAGAATGAATTAATTTGTTTTTTACAGGATGTCGAGGGATTTGTGGGTTTGGAAGGAGAAAAAACAGGACCGTATCAAAAAGGGGAGATTGCAAATATTTCCCGGGAAATTGCTAAAATTTTAATTGAAGACGGCAAGGCTGAAGTTGTTGAGAAATGATAGATGTCACTGCAGCAATAATTGAGAAAGAAGGAAAATATTTAATTGGTAGAAGAAAAAAGGGAAAAGATTTAGCAGGCAAGTGGGAATTTCCTGGGGGGACAGTTGAAGAGGGAGAGAATTATGGAGAGTGTTTGAGCAGAGAATTAAGAGAGGAACTTGGGAGGGAATTTATTGTAGGAGATTTTTTTGATGAATCAATTCATAAAGGTAATTATAAGGAAATAAAATTAATTGGGTATCATGCAACTTGTGGTTCTGTGATTTTTTCATTAAATGCTCATGATATACTTAGATGGGTTCCGAGTAAAGAATTAGATAATTATGATTTTTGCGAGGCAGATTTGCCTTTTGTTAAGAGGTTGAAAGGTTGTTGAAGAGTAAGTTTAAAATTAAATAATTGTTTGGGTTTTATGGAAATATATGAACTTATAGGGCACCATTTAAGAGCGGTTGAGATGGTTCACGAAAAAAGTAGGGGGGAAGTAGAAAAAATATTAGAAGAATGGGGATATGAATCTTTATTTATTCCAAGAAAACCTTTTATAGATACTCTTTATGATAAAACAAGAGAAATCTTTTCTAATTCAGATAATTATGTACGTTTTATTGAAAGCAAAAAAGATTATATGTGTAAGGCGTGTCCTAAGAAAATTAGTTGCTTTTTAATTAATATTCTTTCTTTTCTCGATTTTTTATTGGATTTTCCTGAAGAAGATAAGGATGAAAATAGAAAGGTGCCTAAACAATATGGTTTTGAGATAGGGCAAGTTTATTCTGTTGGCGAGATAAAAAATGTGATGAATTCTAAAAGGGGGAAAATTTTTTAATCTTAACCTCTTTTATGAAGTTGATAAAATCATTCATAATTATTTTAACAGATAATTCTGTTATGAATGCATATCCGAAACATTTAAATACTTTAGTGAATATACATTCATAACTAAATTAATGCCTTTTGGTATAGGAGGAGTTAAAATGCCTATGGGAGACGGAACAGGACCAAATGGAATGGGTTCTATGACTGGAAGAAGAAGGGGATATTGTTCAGGTTTTAATGAACCTGGATTCATGAACCCTAGTTTTGGCAGAGGATTTGGCGGGGGAAGGGGATTTGGATTTAGAGCAGGATTTAATCCCCAGATGGTTCAACCTCAAGTGATTACAGAAGCTGAAGAAAAAAGGATTTTGCAAGAAGATTTAGAAATCTTGAAACAAGAAATGACTGAAATCCAGAAAAGATTGAAAGAATTTAAATAGCAGGAAGATTTAATTAAAAATGCCGAGACCAAGAATTTGCAGAAGGATTTTTTTTGATCCGAGGATAACTTATTTTAAACCAGTTGGCGTTGTCCTTAGAAATCTGCAGGATAGTATTTTGACAAAAGATGAATTAGAAGTAATCAGATTGATTGATTTAGAAAATGTAGAACAGAGCAAGGCAGGAAAAAAAATGAAAATTTCCCAGCCAACTCTTTCGAGATTGCTGAAATCAGCAAGAAAAAAAATAGCTGATGCGTTAATTAATGCTAAAGCAATAAAAATACAAGGAGGTAATTTTGAAATGGTTCAACAAAGGGGAATGGGTATGAGAAGAATGGCAGGGGCTGGTGGAAGGGGGCGTATGGGCGGATTTGCAGCAGGCCCCGGAGGAATCTGCAAGTGTCTGAAATGCGGATATGAAGAACCGCAAGTAAGGGGAGTGCCTTGCATGAACAAGAAATGCCCTAAATGCGGAGCAAAAATGGCAAGAGGATAAATTAGGATGAAAAGAAATAATATTAGAGAATCAATAGTTAAAGCTGGGAAGGGATTGTGGGGGGCCTTCCCCCTTATATTAGGAACAATCCTGCTTGTTAGTTTAATTATAACTTTAATTCCAAAATCTTTTTATGTTTCAATTTTCAGGGGCAATTTTATAACTGATTCTTTAATTGGGAGTTTGGTCGGAAGCATTTCTGCCGGGAGCCCGATTACTAGTTATATTATTGGCGGGGAATTGTTGGAGCAAGGAATAGGTCTTATAGCAGTCACAGCTTTTTTAGTAGCTTGGGTAACTGTGGGAATTATTCAATTTCCTGCTGAATCCTTTATTTTAGGAAAAAAATTTGCGGTTTTGAGAAATCTTAGTTCATTTGTTTTTGCAATCATCGTTGCTATTTTAACTTTTTTGGTATTGAGTTTAATTTAAAATGAAATTCAGCAGAAAAATTCATATGGGGAATGCATGGAAGTTTTTAACCATGGTGTTAGGTGCTTACCTTGTTCTTTTTTTCATAGACTTGGAGTTATTCAAGACTTCTTTGAGTTTCTTTTTTAATATTCTGGAAGAGGTTATTCCTATTTTTGCTTTTATCTTTGTCTTGATGAGCATTTCCAATTATTTAATTACCCAGCAAATTGTTTTAAAGTATGTTCGGAAAAGGGGAATTAAAAAATGGTTTTTTGTGGTTATTGCAGGAATATTGTCTGCCGGACCGATTTACATGTGGTATCCCCTCCTCGCTGATTTGAAAAACAAAGGATTAAGTTATGGGTTAATAGCATGCTTTCTTTACAACCGCGCGATTAAAATTCCCTTATTGCCCTTAATGGTTTTTTATTTTTCTTTGAAATATGTATTAGTTTTAACATTAATTACAATTTTTGTATCTGTTTTTCAAGGGATAATTATAAATAAATTTATGGAAGTTAAAAAATGAAAAAGCAAAAATGACAAAATATAATAAAATAGGTCCTGAAAAAGTCATACAAGTTTACGATTCAAAAACAGGAATGAGAGGAATTTTAGTTATAGACAACACAAAAAGAGGACCTGGAAAAGGAGGTGTTAGGATGGTTCCTGATGTCTCTGTAGATGAAGTTAAACAACTTGCAAGAGCAATGACTTATAAAACAGCTCTAGCAGACTTGCCATTTGGTGGAGCCAAAGGAGGAATTATTGCTAATGCTAAAAATCTTTCTAAAGAAGAAAAAGAAAAAATAGTGAGGGCTTATGCTAAAATTTTAAAAAATTTAATTCCAAGTGAATATATTTCTGCCCCTGACATGTATACGGATAGTGAAGACATGGATAATTTTGCCGATGAAATTAGAAATAAAAGAGCATGTACTGGAAAAAGTAAAGAAGCAGGAGGGATTCCTCATGAATTAGGTAGTACTGGTTTTGGTGTAGTAGAGAGTATTAAGGTGGCGGCTGAGCATATTAAATTAAATCTAGATGGGGCTACAGTAGCTTTAGAGGGTTTTGGAGAAGTGGGAAAAGCTGCCGCTAAATTTTTATTAGAACTGAAAGTAAAAATTGTGGCTGTTTCAGATTCAAAAGGGTGTTTGTATAATGAACAAGGAATAGATATCAAAAAATTAATGAAGATAAAAAAAGATACAGGAAGTGTTGTAAATTATAAAGGAGTAATTAAAAAAACTCATGAAATATTTGAATTACCTGTAGATATATTAATACCTGGAGCAAGACCAGGGGTTATACATGAAGGAAATGTTGAGAAAATAAAAGCTAAGATAATAGCAGAAGCTGCTAACATACCCGCAACTGCCGAGCTTGAAAAAAAGTTGCACAGTAAAGGTATTTTAGTTATTCCTGATTTTTTGTGCAATGCTGGGGGTGTGATTTCTTCTTATGTTGAATATATTAATGGTACAGAAAAAGAAGTTTTTGATTTAATAAGTAAGAAGATAAAAAGGAATACAAAACTAGTTTTTAAAAAATCTGAGAAAGAAAAAATAACCCCAAGAGAATCTGCTATGAAAATTGCTGAGGAAAGACTTGGTATTTAAAATTGCTTAAAATTTTAGAATGTCTCAAAAAGAGAAAATAAAAAAAGAATTGGAAGAACTCGAAAAACAAATCAGTGAATGTAAAAAATGTGATTTGTACAAAACAAGAACGAATCCTGTTGTTGGAGGAGGTTCACAAGATGCTGAAATAATGTTTGTTGGTGAAGCACCAGGATTTAATGAAGACAAGCAAGGAAAACCTTTTGTCGGGCAAGCAGGAAATATTCTCGACCAACTGCTAAAATCCATTGGCATGTCCAGAGAGGATATTTACGTTACCAATATTTTGAAATGTAGGCCTCCGGGGAACAGGAATCCTCAAGAAGAAGAAATTAATTCCTGCGCACATTATTTGGACAGACAAATAGAATTAATCAAGCCGAAAGTTATATGCTGTTTGGGAAATTTTGCCATAAAATTCATACTGAAGAAGTTTAACTTAGATAAGGAGATTCAGGGGGCCAGCAAAATTCACGGAAAGGTTTTAAAAGTTTCTACTCTTGATGGGCAGATAAAAATAATTGCTATGTATCATCCTGCTGTTGCAACTTATAATATGAATATGTTTAATATATTAAAAGAGGACTTTGAGAAAATAAAATGAGAATCGCTGTGGCTTCAGAAGGAAAAGATATTGAAAGCAATGTAAGTT
>Ga0315550_1002156_pt1 | contig 12065 bp, 10 predicted proteins | sample SalMarSW160190MG_2_FD_203100 | JGI IMG/M metagenome (GOLD analysis project Ga0315550, IMG submission 203100) | Salt marsh sediment microbial communities from the Plum Island Ecosystem LTER, Massachusetts, United States - Salt Marsh Sediment SW1601-90 ... | reverse complement strand
GGTCTTATAAACTTGGTGGTAGTTATCTGCTCTCCTTCATTAATAGGAGCCGCTACCACATATCCCTCATATTCATCCAAAGATGTCAAGACTCCTTCAGCAAGATACACTCTGGGTATACCTTTTGTTTCTATCATCCCGGCTGGGGTCAGGTCCTCGACTGCAACTTCTTTAGGAATATTCTGAGCTGCAACCAGTACTTCTACTGCTTCGACCCCTTCTTCAAATGATGCCTTTATGCTATTAATATAGGTAATTACTCCAAATACTGCTCCTGCCGCAATTATTATGGCTATAATAACCAATACAATTCTTAATTTCATATCACTTCCTCAATCTTTTCTTACACAATTATTATAGAATAATTTTAGTATTACTTCTATTTTATATTTAATGTTTTTCTAAAAAATTATTATATAATATTTTTAATATTATTTCTATCTTATAAGTCTGATCGCCTTAATACCCGCCTGTCCGAATGCTTTAATTTCACCGCTGGTAACAATTACAGCTTGATGTATAAACCTTCCTGCGACCCACGCATTACTGCCATGACCTCCTGTTCCAGTCAGAATAAATGGGGCAAACGCTATTATTTCAACTTCTTCCGACCATTTATCATTAGCATGATGTGGAACTTCGATCTCATAAGATACAGGAACAATTACAAACTGCGTGTCATTTTCAGCAAGTTTTATTATGCTTTCAACATATGTGACAAGATCATCAAAAGGATCCCAGATACCAACCCTATCTTCAGTTGCATGTGTAGTTTGTGATATATTTATAATTCGGGCATAAATCGTATCTCCTTCTTCAAGAGGTTCAGAATAACCATTGATTATCCTGTCTCTGTATCTTGAAAGCCACTGGCCGGGGCTATCAGTTGAATCCCAGGCCAAAAAGTCGCTTTCATCCGGATCTCCGTGGATTATTTTCTCCGTACCCGGATCCAAGTATTCCTCCCAGGTAGTCCCTTCCGGAATTATCGCCAGCCAGGGGACTACATAATAAAGTTGTATTGGCTCTCCTACCATTGCCGTGGCAAATGCTCCAAGACTGACAGTATCCTGCCCAAAGATTTTTGCAAAATACAGTGGAGCTTCGCGGTTTGAGAGAGCGACTGTTATTGTATCGTTGGTTGATAAGGTTGAACTTATTTCTATCTCTTCGGAAGTAAAATCACGGCAGTTATAAATGATATCTACGTTATTTCTGGCAGCATAATCGGCTGCGGCAATGATTGCAGCATCTCTATTTTCGGGAAGTTCCTGGACACCTGCCAAGGCGGAAGCGTCAGCAACATTTTGGAAAAAACCCCTCTTCTGGTACAAAGAACCAACATCTATGACCAAAGCTACGGCACCCAGCAAGCACACAATAAGTATCGTGACTATTACTGCTACCTGCCCTTTTTGCTCTAAAATTTTTTTTTTATAATCATTCATTTATTCAAATTATAAAAATTATTGTTCTCTTCTCATCGCTGCCTGGCTGGTCAGCTGGATCGGACCCCATCTTCCAGCCATTGGAATATCTATATAGAATATCTCTACTGTTACCGTAACGACAACTGGATTGCCTATTTTCAGACCCTCGGGGTTCTCTACCATTATAGTATCGATTTCAATCGTAGGGGCACTGTCGCGCACTGCCTGCTCGAAATCAAAATCCGGATCTTCATACAACCCAACGGCAGCAAGCCTTGCTCCTTCCCTTACCGCATGAGTAACTGCTATATATTTATTATATGCTATCCCAAACTGTATAATGCCGAAGATCAGCATTATTAATATAGGAAGGATAATGGCAAACTCAACAGCGCTTGCGCCCCTCTCCCCGGATAAAATTTTTGCATATCTTTTCATTTTAGTAGTATTATAAAATAAATATATCCAATAATGTAAATTATCGGATATAATAAAATAAAATTCCCTAGGTAACTAGCTCCATCGAGTTGAATCAATGGAACTAGTTACCTTTTAATATAACACATTTTGATTATTGAAATTAACTCTATTAAGGCATAGCGTTAGCTGCTGCAGTCAATGTACCGTTAATTGCTTCTCCAAGTAATGTAGCACCAGTTATTATTATTATAGCAACAAGGGCAACTAAAATTGCATACTCCGCAGCAGTAGCACCCAACTGGCTATACCTTATCCTGTTGTAAAATCTTACCAGCTTCCTCATTTTTCTCCCCCTTTCTAAAAATTATGTATTTTAATTTTTACTATATCCGAAAATTTACATTCGCAGATATTATAGTTACTGCCTTTTTACTTCATTAAAATATAACATTTAAAAATATACTGCATTAAAGAATAATACTAAGTTTTATATAAATTGTCAAGTAAATATTAAATCCATATTTATATATTTATATTAATTTAATAATTATTAATTTAACTTATTTAATATTGTTATATTATTATAGTATTATATTAATTAATTAATATATATAAGTACAATACTAATAAATACTATATTTAAAATTGAAAATATAGTCATTAAAGCTCATATTTTATATTATTGATTAAATACAGATATTAAAAAATAATAAAGAGAGTAAAATTAAAACCCAGTTCCACTTATAAGATCAGTGAAACTGGGTTAATTCTAACAATACAGCATTAAAATATCGTATCTTTCTATATTAAGGCATAGCGTTAGCTGCTGCAGTCAATGTACCGTTAATTGCTTCTCCAAGTAATGTAGCACCAGTTATTATTATTATAGCAACAAGGGCAACTAAAATTGCATACTCCGCAGCAGTAGCACCCAACTGGCTATACCTTATCCTGTTGTAAAATCTTACCAGCTTCCTCATTTTTCTCCCCCTTTCTAAAGGTTTAATAGTTATATTTCCGGCAAATTAACCAAGTACTAATTTTTAATATACTGTATTTAAAAATATTAATAAGTTTTGTATGATTTGTCAAGTATTATTTTAATATTTTATTAAACTATTATATTATCAATATAATTAATATAATTACATAAGAATAATAAATACATTAATATAGACATGTTGATATATCATAAATTTAAAGCTGGTAGAATTGATTTTATACTTAAGTTATATGAAGAAAGGTAGTAAAGAAATTAATACTTATTTGTACTATCTAAGCTTGGTGTTTACAGTTTAACTTCCTCCAAGCATAAAATATTAAATATTATTTTATGGTGAAATGGATAAAAAATCACCATATTTATATAAAAGATCACAGGGTTTGGAACCTTTTGTTCTATAGCCCTGATGCGTTCTTTGAAAATTATAAAAATATAGAAACTGGCCCAGATCATATTGAAGCTCTTCTATAGTATGATAAGTTTTTTTAAGAAGAGCCGGCTGGTAGAATTCCTCTAAGATAGTCCTTTGAAACCTCTCTACAAATCCATTGGTCCAGGGATGTCTTACTTTGGTATATCTGTGCTCAATATCCACAGACTTAAGATACTCTTCAAAATGGTGGTATCCACTGTCCCAGTGGGTGGTATATTCCTTGCCATTGTCTGTAAGGATTCTCTCTACAGTGATTCCCATATCACTTAATATGCCCAGTGTCCTAGAAATAAAATCAACTGAAGACTTAGCAGACTTGTCAGTATAAAGATAGGCAAAACCAAATGAGGAATATGTATCAATGGCACTAAACTGATAGATCCTTCCTATACCTTTCAATCTGCATACATAGAAGGTATCTACAGAGAGCATATAGCCCGTATGGTGGCTTTCTATCCTCGGTAAAGGGTTTGCCTCATCCAGTCTTCTTTGCATAATGGGGCTGATCCTTACTGCAGAAGGTATATTTTCCAGGGCAAGTAATCTGTCTATCCTCCTATTTAGCCCACGCCTTTTTAAAATATTATATACTGTGGCAGAACATACAATATTATTCAATTGGTTGGCAATCCTTGTAGGACCATATGTGGGATAAGTCTTTATAAACTCCAGTATCTCTTCTACAATATCGGACCTTGTGCTATTGGGCATTACAGGCTTGGGCCTTGGCCATTCGGCCAGACCTCCTATTCCATAGGTAATAAATCTTTTGGCCCACTTGTAATAGTAGGTCCTGGATACCCCGTAGTCTCTGCATGCTGCCGAGATATTATTGATAGATTTGGCCCTTGATAGTAAACTTAGCCTGTGACTTGAGATGAATTCATCTTTGGTCATCGCTACCTCCCCTGTGTATATATTTTTTTATTGCTAATCAAATATTTTACACTTGGAGGTAGTGTTTTATCTACTATCTTTATATCTATATTTTTATTTAGTTTTCAAAGAGCTTTTAACAATGAGTTGTAAACACAACTCTTAAATAGTTCACTTTAACTAAGATTTAATAGTTAATATGTTTAAGATATTTTAAAATTACTCTTCAAATTAAAATACCGCTTCAAATCCTTTAGTTACGTAAGGTTTTTTCTGTAAATTCCATCACATACTCCAATTACAATTTATGTCAAAGCCACTAAAACCTTATCCTTATCTTTTACCATACAAGGCTCCTTATGGCTATAATTTTTTAGATATTCCATATTTAAGTATTTCCTTCCAGTTATCCACTCCTCATTCTGCTCTATAGCCAGAGCACAAAGCAGTCTTTCCGCTGAGGCCAGATTAGGAAATATCCTTACTACATTTGTCCTTCTTTTTATCTCGGCATTTAATCTCTCTACTAGATTTGTTGTCCTGATCCTTGACCAGTGCTCTATAGGAAAGTCCATATAGGACAGGCCATCTAAGATGCCGGCCTCCAGTTTTTCTACAAACCTGGGATAGCTTTTTTCATATTTTGCTGTAACCTCAGCTGATCTTGCCAGTGCTTCAGCTTTTGAAGAACTAGAGAATATGGTCTTTAGGTCACTATAGGTATATTTTCTTTTTGATCTAGGTACAGTATCTAGTAGATTACGGATAAAGTGGAAATTGCATCTCTGCAGGGCAGCACCTTGAAAATGTTTATCTACTGCTTTTTTTAGACCCTTATGATCATCGGAGATAATGAGTCTTACTCCAGACAGGCTTCTAGCCTTTAGATCTCTAAAAAGGCTATCGTAGGCCTGGTAAGTCTCTGAATTTGCCACCTCCAGCGCTAAAATCTCTCTATAGCCACAGCTATCTATGCCTACAGCAATAATTGCTCCCTGAGACACTACTGTATCTTCTATCCTAACTTTGATATAGGTGGCATCTACGATAAGATAGGGATAGGCCTTATTTAGTTTTCTTACCTTCCAGGCTTTAATCTGACTGTCAAGCGTTGAGGTTATTGCCGATACTGTAGCTGCACTAAAGGAAGTGCCACAGAGGGCCTCTGTTAGTTTGGATACCTTTCTGGTGGATACCCCGGCAAGATAAGCTTCCATCATAGCTGACACCAGGGCTTTTTCATTTCTCTGGTACCGGTCAAATAGTTTGGGGCAGAAATTGCCATCCCTGTCCTGGGGTACAGCAAGATTTAGAGTCCCCACTCTGGTTTTTATGGTTCTTGGCTTGTAACCATTCCGGTAGCCGGACCTTGAGTTTATTCTCTGGTACTTTTTGGCTCCCAGGTGGGCCTCCATTTCTTCTTCTAATAAGTTTTGACAGAAATCCCTAACTCTCTCCCTTAGAAAGTCTTTATTGTCCATAAGTGCTTCTTGCAACATTTTCTTAGAGGCAGTATCCTTATTTGTGTCCATCATTTCTCCTTTATGTTTATTTTTTATCTAAATTATTTACATATTTTGGAGAGTGATGGACATAATGTCAAAGAGCTTTTAAAATTACAGAAAATATTTTACGTAGTCAAAAATACTCTCGTTTAAACTAATAATTCTTGTTTGAACTTCCTCTACTATCCCCAGTTGATTAAGTAGATTTTCTATATCTATACAAATAACAATTATTAATATAATTACTTACATATTAAAAGTTTTAAATTAGAAAATAAAGAAGAGCCAATAGAATCAATGATTACTAATAAATATGTCTTTTAAATCAATTAATTCCTCTATAATCCGGTTCGAAATTGTAATACTTGGGGCTCCTATATAAGTTAAAAATAGTAAAATCATCCTAATTCTGTAAACTTGATTTATTATTAGATAAGTATTAAAATTGTATTATAATTTTAATGTAATTTTCTCAGAGGTGGGCGCATTTGGGAAATATTGAGACCTACTAGAGATAGTCGGTTTTAATATTAAAAAGTATAATTATTAGATAATACAGTTATTCTAAAATATTCCTGATAGGAGTTCCAGTTTTATGAAAAAAATAGGCAAAGTAATCTTATATCGAAATGAAAAAGAACGTAAGATAGGAATAATTTTTTTTAGCTCAATCCTATTTATTTATGTAGTTGGTAGTCTATTTGCCTGTACTGCACTAGCATAGATTTAAATGGCTCTAAAGAACAGCTCATATTTCTCCAGACATATTAAAGTGAAATGGCAATTATTAAAATAACATCAAAAGTAAGTAAACCTTGACTTAATATGGTGGGCTGCTTTTAGTTCTCAAGAAATGTACACTTGCAAGTTAATAAAATCTGGAATTTCAATTAAGATTTATAAAGGTTAAATTTTATTAACTTCTTAAACTCTTCTAATTCCTTTAAAATTTGGTTCGAAATTTTAATACTTGGGGCTACCACTCAAGAAAACTACTTTATAAATATTTTTACCATACCTATAGTTGTTTAAGTGATTTTAATGTTTTTTTGAATTAGCAGATTTTTAAAAAGATTGCAATATTGATTCCTGATTGTACTTTTTATTATTAATCTAAAATAGAAGTTTGCAATTAAAATCCTGAGTAAAAGAAAGAATATTATTAATATCTATATCTGAGTAATAATCATTAAATACCTTATAATAGTATGCTTCCTCCTTATTTCTTAAATTTGGACTATCTGGAGATTTTCTATTATCTAAAAATTCTTTATCTGTTATTAACGTATTAATTTTTTTTTCTATGGTATCCTCTATGCCAGAACCCTCCCAGAATTTTTCTTTATCTCTCCAGGCTATATCATCTGGTAGATATTTTGAAGCAACCTTTCTAAGTATGTATTTACCTGTATTTGTTCTAACTTTGTTTTTAGGAGGGATTTTCAGAACATAATTTAGCAGGTTCTCATCCAACATTGGAAGTTTAACATTGACGCCATATGCATTTGCAGTTCTATCTACTCTTTGTAAAGCTGTATTGTGCAAACTATTTATAGCATTTACAAGTTCTTCTTGTATTACTTTAGAGGAATCATACTCCAAAAAATAATCATACCCCGCAAAGAGTTCATCTCCACCTTCCCCAGAAAATACAATATCAGAAGCTGCAGAAATCTTTGAAGCGATCATATTACCCAGTGTACTTCTTACCAAAGGAGCGTCAAATGATTCCAGGTGATATATAGCCTTGGGAATATTTAAAAATAGTTCTTCGGCATTAAATTTATAATCGGTGTGTTCGGTACCAAGGTAATCTGAGACTTCTTTTGCTGCTTCAAGGTCTGGTGAACCATCATATCCAACAGAATAGGTATACACCTTATCAGTAAATTCTCTAAGGAGAGCTGCTACAAGAGAAGAATCAAGACCACCGCTTAACCAAACTCCTAGGTTTAAATTATTATCATTTATCCTCATATCCATTGATTTTAGAAGATAATCCTCCAGTTTATCCTCTTGGATCTCAGAATCCTGGTCTTTGATCATGGTATAGTTATCTACATTAACTATTTTGATAATTTCTGGTTTTAAAAGATTTATCATATAGGAGCCAGGGGGAAACTCCTTTATATCATTGGTAAATTCGATAAGGGATTTAACTTCAGAGGCAAACATCAAAGTTTCATCATCTTTATAATAATAAAGTGGTTTTCTACCAATAAAATCTCTGGCTAAATAAATATTTCCTTTTTTATCAAAAATGACCAGCGCAAAAGATCCTTTGAAATATCTGAAGATTCCCTTACCTACCTTATCTAAAAGAAGGCATATTTTTTCTGAATCAGAAACTGAAGAATTATCAATTTGAATACCATATCTTGATATTAAATAATCTAAATTATATATTTTCCCATCCACTAATATTATGTTTTTATCTATCTTAGTTTCAAAACTATAATTGGAATTGATACCTACATAGCCTCCAGCGATATCTATTACTTCTCTTCTACCCCCCCTATGTGAGATTTTATTCAGAAGAATATTAATTTTTTGTCTATCTTTTTTACTTTCTTTTAAATTGATAATACCTGCTATACCACTCACTTTTAATCAGCTCCAATGAAAATTATGTTTTATTTACTATAATCCAAAAAAAAATAAACAACTTTCGAAGTTGTTTATTTATACAAAAGCTCTTTTCACTATAACAAATATTAAAAGACAGGTCAAGTATACAAATTGCTTTATTCAAAAAGTACTCCAAACGATATCGTTGCCTCATAGAAAAAAGTACTCGAAATATTTTAGTAAATAACTAAAAACCTCTATATTCTAGAAGAAAAAATGTCTTTTTTGATATAGAGGAGGAAAGAGGCAATGTTGACTATGAGGGAGAAAAAAGCATTAACATCAGAAATTCAGAATAGATATAATAAAGCCAGTAAAAAGGCTAAGGCGGGAATCCTGGATGAATTTACTACCACCACCGGCTATAACAGAAATTATGCGGCAACAATGCTCAGGCTAAAGGCAGGAAAAGTTATAGGATACACTAGGATGGGCGGTAAGAAGATAAAATATGTTATTGGTGAAAGAAAGAGGAAGAAATACAAAAGACCCAGAATATATACCTATGATGTATTTTTGGCCCTTAAAAAAATATGGGTAGTGTTTGACTTTATCTGCTCAAAAAGACTTGCTCCCTTTATGGCTGAAGCTGTAGAAAAACTTGAAAAACATAAAGAGATAGATCTAACCGATGATGTAAGAGAAAAGCTGCTTAAGATATCAGCTTCCACAATTGACAGGCTGCTGAAGTCTGAAAAGGATAAAGCCAGGCTGGGCAAGGGGAGAAAAGGTACCAGGCCGGGGACACTTCTAAAGAAGCAGATACCGATAAGGACCTTCTCTGGCTGGGACGAGAAAAGGCCCGGGTTTGTAGAGGTGGACCTTGTGGCCCATGATGGCGGAAACTCCTCTGGAGACTTCATACAGAGCCTTAATTTCGTTGATATAGCTACATGCTGGGACATAACGGCAGCGTGTAAGAACAAGGCCCAGGTTCATGTATTTAAGGCACTAAGGACAATTATTACCAGGTTTCCATTTATAATAGCTGGAATTGATTCTGACAACGGATCAGAATTTATCAACAATCATATGCTCAGGTATTGTGTAAAGAATAAAATTACATTTACCAGATCACGTGCATACAAAAAAAATGATTCATGTTTTGTGGAACAGAAAAATTACTCAGTTGTAAGGCGAGCTGTGGGATACTTAAGATATGATACGGATGAAGAGCTTTGTACTTTAAATGAGCTCTACATATATTTGGACCACTATACAAATTATTTCCAGCCTGTCCAAAAGCTTGTCTTAAAGACAAGGACCGGAAGTAGGGTTACAAAAAAATATGATAAGGCAAGGACCCCGTTTAGGCGAGTGCTTGAGTCAAAGTGTATTGATGATAAAATAAAGGCAAGATTAAAAGTTCAGTATGATAGCTTGAATCCTGTTAAGCTTAAGAAAAATATATCAAGGTTGCAGGATAAGCTGCTTAAGTTAAATGTATTAAAAAGCAAGGTAAGAAAGGAAGCAGCAGTAAATGCGGAGGCTTATGGATATGTCACTGTGTAGTGTATCTACTTTACTACCTGTATATCACTACTACTCCGTATTGGTTTCATATAGATTTTTATATGAGGCAACGTATTAGCTTTCGAGTACCTTTTTATATGAGGCAACAGATAATGCGGGCAGTATTAAGGTAATTAGATAGTAAAACTCAATTCTGGTATGAAAATATCCTTCCCCCTAAGTCATTATTGTGGTTGTAACATTGTTTTATTTTGAATAAACAGAGGGGATGTATATACCATTAAAATACATTAAGAACCAAATATATAAACCTATTTTAGGGTAGTATAAATAGTATTTCTTGAAATTTACCGAAAATATCACTTAATTTAAGCATATTTCAATCTATATACGGAGATTAAATCTTTTATTATCTGGTTCCAACTAAATTTTATTGGGCTACCACCTCTTCTTTTATAAGATATCTTGATAGTAATATTTTAAAGAGAACCTCCTTTTAATTCTTGATTTTAGTTAGTTACCCATTTTAATTGTTGTAAAGAATTTATAGTAAAAAAAGGAATATCTGTATCGGAGTCTATTTCTGCAGAAATTTTCAAAAATTATTCTTTACAAAAAATTATAAATTAGAAGTTTTTTACTATTTTAATAATTCAAAAAGATTGTATTCTAAGAATCTATCAATAATATTTTTTTGTTTTTTTGTTAATTAATTATAGAGATCTTTTAACTTCTGAAATTCCACACTTGATTTTCTTATATTTTCCAATAGATTTTCTATAACCAAATAATCTTTTTCCGCTTTATGTTTCCTTTGATCGTTTATTATTATCTTCTGAAGTAGATAAGCTTGTGGAATAGGAACATTTATTTTAACACCTTTAATATTAATGGCTATAGTATTTCTAATTAATAAATCAGTATGTCTAAGTCCTTCCGCTTTAATTCCAAAAGATGGTACTATATAAGGCTCTGATTGTCCTTTGCCAATCTCTCTTACTAAAAACTCTATTTCCAAATCTCTACCCTTATAAAATTTAAATACCCCACTTATATAATCAATTGAAGTATCATAACCTTCTTTTTCTAAAATATTTATAATATTGATTCCTTTTTTAGGCTTGTTAATATTCTTTATCAAAAAATCAATATCTTTTGTTTTTAAATTGGCCTCAAAATCTTTTAAATGACCAGATACCTCATAAATATATTCTGCCCAACTACCTATTAAAACAACATGTTCAAGGACTTTATTTCTTTCTAATATCTTAATTGTTTCCCAGAATATTTTTTTAATATCATTCATTGCTAATACTTCCAAAAACTTTAAGATCTCTTTTTATTTCTTTTAATATTTTTAAATATTTTCTTCTTTTCTTTATTTTTAATTTTATTTCCTTCATTTCTTCGCTATTAAGTCTTAAATAATCTGTATTTATTTTTCCCCCAGTTCTATAAACAAGATAAGGATATTTTTTATTACCCCTCTTTTTAAATACTATGCTACCTCTTGGTAATTCCAAAATTTTATCCATATAAAATTTTTTCATTTTTATTAATCGTTCTTTTTCCTCTTTAAGCATTTCCTTTAAAACTGCCATATTACTTTAGTTCCTTTAATACTTTAAAATATAACTTGCCCTACATATTTTAATATATTAATAATTGTAGGGCAACCACAAACAAAAATCTTCAAACAGTAAACAATTTAATCTAAAATAAAAGTGGGAAACTTATAACAGAATTTAAAAATCTTTAATTTGTTTTAGACCTTCTATAATCTGGTTCGAAATTGTAATACTTGGGGCTACCAGTGTTGATTGATCAGACCTATCTTTTTATGGAATTAATTCTATAAATCCAGAGTCTCTATTGCATTTCTAATTTTTATTATATCGCTCTCCTCTATCAAATAATCCCCTGCTTTTGCATTCTCTTCTGCCTGTTTTTCATCTCTTATACCACAAAGTGCTACCACACCGTCCTGTGATACCAGGGCAGCAACAGATAACTGCGCCAAAGATAAACCGTACTTCTCGGCAATAGGTTCAAACTCAGCTGCCAGAACGGAATTTATTTTCTTCCTATTTTCCATACTGAATCTGGGATCATCTTTCCTTAGATCATCACCCTTAAACTCTCTATCATGAGTAATTTTTCCAGTAAGCAGCCCCTTAGCCAAAGAACTATATGCAAGCATAGTTACCCTGTTGCTTTTACACCAGGGAAGAATTTCCTGTTCAACTTCATTATCAATAAGATTATACTTTTCCTGATCAACATCCAGTTGTCCTGCC
>Ga0315550_1002153_pt1 | contig 12076 bp, 11 predicted proteins | sample SalMarSW160190MG_2_FD_203100 | JGI IMG/M metagenome (GOLD analysis project Ga0315550, IMG submission 203100) | Salt marsh sediment microbial communities from the Plum Island Ecosystem LTER, Massachusetts, United States - Salt Marsh Sediment SW1601-90 ... | reverse complement strand
GAATATGGGGCATTGCGCATCACGTGATAGCCTTGCTCGCGGAGCAGCCGCTCGACCGCGTCGACCGCCGCCGGCGCGCACGATGTGCCGTGGCAGTCGCCCAGCACGAAATCGACCCGCTGGCGCCCCGAATCCTGGTCCATGGGGCCGCCGACCGAGGGCATGGAATGGCAGTCAATGAGTAGGCACCGGCCGAACGCGGCCTGGGTTCCTTCGACCAACTTTTGCAGGGTCCGATGGTATGGCCAATAGTGCTGGCGGATCCGGCGCAAGGCTTCGGCCGCCGTCAGTTTGCCGCGATAGATATCGGCGCCATTGGCGACCACCCGGGCGATGGTCCCCAAACCGGCCGCGACCCGCGGCGAGGCGATGTTGGCATACGCCGGCAGCGGATCGGTGAACATCGCCGGGTCGAGCTCGAACGGCTCGCGGTTGAGGTCCACGTAGGCGCGGGGGAACAAGGCCCGGATCAGCGGGGCCCCCAGGCTGGGTGCCGCCCCGAACAACTCGTCGACGAAACTATCCTCCGAGCGACGCAGGGACAGCGGGTCAAGCCGCGAGGCGGCCAGGAACTCGGCCGGATAGTCGCTGCCGCTATGGGGCGAGGCGAAGACCAGGGGGACTGTCTGCCGGTCGGGGGCGACGACCTCGTGGGAAACCGCCGCCGCCGCGTTCGGCGCGGCATCCAGGTTTATGGCATCCAGGTTTATGGCTGGGGCGCTATCCATGACCCTCCGTGTTTAGGGGAAAGACGGTGGCCTGTCACCGTTCATCATAGCCTGCGATCATGTGGAGTGGGATGGGCAATCTGCTGGCCCCAGCCTCCAAATGCCGGTGGGGCTGACGTTAAGTACTATTTTAGACAATAATTCATAGGGTATAGTCCTGCATCGGCTGCGCCCAGGGGGGCGGGCTGCGATCGTGACCGGCCAAACAGATTGCAAGGGGCACAATGGCGCACATCCTGCTCGCCGAAGATGACGAGAGCATGCGCGAGTTCCTGACCAAGGCCTTGCGCCGGGCCGGTCACGAGGTCGTGCCGGTGGGTGATGGCCTGGATGCCCTGTCGCAGATCGGCGAGACCCCCTTCGACCTGCTGCTCGCGGATGTGGTCATGCCCGGCCTGGATGGGATCGAGCTGGCCCGCCGGGCCGCCAAGCAGCAGCCGGGCATCAAAGTCATGTTCATCACCGGCTTCGCCGCCGTGGCCCTGAGGGCACGCGAGCAAAGCCCGCGGGAAACCCGGGTTCTGTCCAAGCCGTTCCATTTGCGTGATCTGGTCGACCAGGTCGACGTCATGCTGCAGGCGTAGGCCCCCCGGCAAGTGCCCTGGGACGGGCTTGCCAAAATCAATTCTTGATGCTACTTCGCCAACACCTTGCAGGCACCCGCCGCGCCCGGCGTGGCGGTGTGTTCGCCCGGATCACGGGGCGAACAGGCCGCGGGGGCGCATAGCTCAGCGGGAGAGCGCCACGTTGACATCGTGGAGGTCCCTGGTTCAATCCCAGGTGCGCCCACCATCCTGATCTCCGTTGAATGATACGGGCCGATCGCGCCGCCCTTGCCGGTGCGCAGACCGGCGGCCCGCTTTAAGGAGCGGACGGCGCGGCGTTTGCCGTCGAATCGCCGATCAGCTCGTAGTAAATCCGGTCTGCCAGGGTTGTGCAGGAAATGGTCTTGGTCTGAAGGGGGTCGTCCACGTTGACCAGGAGGGCGTGCGGGATTGGCAGGCTGTTGGCTTTGATCGAGCCAACCTTCCAGATTGACGGCCGATAGATCGGGCCCGACCTTTGCACGTACCGCTGCCCTTCTTGAACATTGAACCGCTGCACCATCACACTTCTCTCTTTTGCCATACCAAAATTGGTCAGTATTCGATTGCCTCAACCTTTCCCATAACATGGTTAAAAAAGGACTTATGCGGGACCGGCGATGGCCGATCCGCATGAGGGTCCGGTGCCGGGCCAATATACAATGGCATTCATTCATGCGAGAAACCCAAGCCTGGTGCCAATTTCCAGGCAAAAACCCAGGCAAAACCCGGGCAAAACGGGTTATTTAACCTCAACTTTACCGTGAATATCGTAGATATCACGTGGGCGAATCAGGTCGGGCAGACTGACCGCCTTCCTGCACGGACTCGCCCCAGGGATCATCATGAGCGCTGCCGTAAGCGCAAAAGCCCAGGCGTCCGATCCTGACACGAAACTTTCGTTTCGCGAGCGTTTCATGGCTTGGTGGGAAGGGTACGAGCCCCCCTCAGCCTCACAGCCTCGGGCACCCAAACCCACACATGAGGTTCGCTACGAGGTAGACCAACAGCAGTGGGAAACCACGCGCCTGCGCCTGGTTCAGGACGTCTGGGGCGAAGGGTTCAACACCCCTGGCGGTGCCGAGCACGTTCTGAACATGGTGAAATTCTTCGGCCTCGACCCGGCCATGAGCGTCATCGACATCGGTGCCGGACTGGGTGGGGCGACGCGCACCATGTGCGAAAGTTTTGGCGTTTGGGTCAACGGATTCGAAGCCGACAAGGGCCTGGCCGAAGCGGCCATGGCGCTATCCGTCAAGGCCGGCATGGCCAAGAAAGCCTCGGTGGCGGCATTCGATCCGGAAACCTTCACACTGAAGGCAAAGTCGGCCGATTGCATATTTTCGAAGGAATGCCTGTATACGGTCCAGGACAAGAAAGCGTTCCTAAGCACCGTGGAGGCGGCCATGAAAGGCCGTGGGCAACTGCTGTTCACGGACTACATGCTGGCCAAGCCACAGTTGAGCAGCGCCAATCTCGATACTTGGATCGATCAAGAGCCGAACGGCGCCCATCCCTGGGCGATCGAGGATTACAAGCAAGCCCTGGCCGAGCTGCATCTGGACATCCGAGTGGCTCAGGATACGACCGACGAGTTCCATAAGATGGTCACCAACGGATGGGCCGCCTTCGTCAGTCGCGTGCGCCAGACGGGCCTATCGCCGGACGTCCATTCGGCCCTGACCGACGAGGTCGAGCTTTGGGCCCTGCGCATGCAGGCGATCGAAGCCGGCGATCTTAAGGTTTTCCGGGTACATGCCCTGAAGCGCGATACCGAACTGCGATAAGCCGGGCCACCGGGTGACCCCAGGCGGGAGTTGACAGGTCCATCCCCGTTGCCTATTTTCCGCTCCTTTCCGGCCGCCTCACGAGGCGCCGAGGCGCCCGAGGATCCAGGTCATGAAAGTCGTCAATTCGCTGAAATCCGCCAAGGCGCGGGACAAGGACTGCCGCATCGTGCGCCGGCGCGGTCGGGTTTATGTGATCAACAAGAAGAACCCGCGCTTTAAGGCCCGCCAGGGCTAAGGCTGCGCGTCGGGCCGCCCAAGCTTTTACGGCCGCCCAAGTTTTTCAATACATGGTATCATCGCGCTTGGATTCGCCTTCCCTAGGCTTGCGTGCATCCGCCAGCCTGCGAATGGAGTGATTCTAAAGTGCGCATGCCCGAGCCGGATCAGAACGTCATCGCGCGGCGCGAGGTCATTGCCGCGGCGTTGCGGGCCATCGTGCCGGGCGAGGGGGTCATCGTCGATCCCGCCTCTTTGCGCGCCTATGAAAGCGACGGCCTGACCGCCTATCGGCAGCCGCCGATGATCGCCGTCTTGCCCGAGACGACGGAGCAGGTGACCAAGGTCCTGCGCTATTGCCACGACAACCGCATCAAGGTGGTGCCGCGTGGCGCCGGCACCTCGCTGTCCGGCGGGGCCTTGCCCCTGGCCGATGGCATTTTGCTGGGCATGGGCAAGTTCAACCGCATCCTGGATGTGGACTTTGCCAACCGCTGCGTGGTGGCACAGCCCGGCGTCACCAACCTGGGCATCACCCATGCGGTCGCGCACGCCGGATTCTACTACGCCCCCGATCCGTCGAGCCAGATCGCCTGTAGCGTCGGCGGCAACGTGGCGGAAAATTCCGGCGGTGTGCATTGCCTGAAATACGGGTTGACCACGAACAACGTGCTCGGTCTGGAGATGGTTCTCATCGACGGCACGATCCTGCGGGTCGGCGGCAAGCATTTGGATGCCGGCGGCTATGACATCCTTGGCCTGATGACCGGCTCCGAGGGGCTGCTTGGCGTGGTCACCGAAGTGACGTTGCGCATCCTCAAATCGCCGGAAACGGCGCGCGCCCTGCTGCTCGGTTTTCCGAGCAGCGAGCAAGCCGGGGATTGCGTCGCCGCCATCATCGGCGCCGGGATCATTGCCGGGGGCATGGAGATGATGGACCGGCCCGCGATCCACGCCGCCGAGGATTTCGTGCACGCCGGCTATCCGCTCGACGTGGAAGCCCTGCTGATCGTCGACCTGGATGGCCCCAAGGCGGAAGTCGACTACCTCATAGAGCAGGTCTCGGCCCTCGCCAAGGCGAGCGGTGCCGAGACCAGCCGGGCCAGCAACAGCGAAGAGGAGCGTCTCGCCTTCTGGGCCGGGCGCAAGGCGGCCTTTCCCGCGGTCGGCCGACTCTCACCCGACTATTACTGCATGGATGGGACGATTCCGCGCCGCAAGTTGCCCGTGGTCCTGGGCCGCATCCGCGAGATGAGCGTGCAATACGATCTGCGCGTGGCGAACGTGTTTCACGCCGGCGATGGCAACCTGCATCCGCTCATCCTCTACGACGCCAACAATCCGGGCGAGTTGCAGCGGGCCGAAGAATTCGGCGCCGAAATCCTCAAGCTATGCGTCGAGGTGGGCGGTGTGCTGACCGGCGAACACGGCGTCGGCGTGGAGAAACGCGATCTCATGGAAACCATGTTCACCGAGATCGATCTCAAGCAGCAGCAGCGTGTCAAATGCGCCTTCGATCCGGATGCGCTGCTCAACCCGGGCAAGATGTTTCCCGTGCTGCATCGGTGCGCCGAGCTTGGCCGCATGCATGTTCACCACGGGCAACTGCCATTCCCCGACCTGCCGAGGTTCTAAGCGCGTGCGACCGGTGGCATGAGCACTACATTCCGGCCAGAGAGTGTCGAACAGGTTGCCGAGGCGGTGGCCTGGGCGGCGGCGGAAAAAACGCCACTGGAGGTTCTGGGTCGCGGTAGCAAGCGCGACTTCGGCCGCCCCATGCAGACCGGGCACGGCCTCGAACTATCGGCCTTGAGCGGGATAACGCTTTACGAACCGGAAGAACTGGTGCTGTCCGTCCGGGCGGGAACGCCGATGGCGGAAATCGAAGCCGCACTGCGCGACAAGAATCAACAGATGGCCTTCGAGCCGGCCGACCTGGCGCCGCTCTATGGCGGTGCCGTCGGGGCGGGCAGCATCGGCGGCGCCATCGCCTGCAACCTGTCCGGCCCGCGGCGAATCAAGGCGGGCGCGGCGCGGGATCACATTCTTGGGTTTCAGGCGGTCTCGGGCCGCGGCGAGGCCTACAAGTCGGGCGGCCGGGTGGTGAAGAACGTGACCGGCTACGATTTGAGCAAGCTGCTGGCCGGCTCGCACGGAACCCTGTCGGTGTTCACCGACGTAACCATCAAGGTCCTGCCGGCGCCGGCAAAAACCCGCACGGTGTTGCTGCACGGCCTGGACGATGCCAGCGCCGCGAATGCCATGCAGCGGGCCATGAACTCGGCGCACGAAGTATCCGCCGCCGCGCACCTGACGGCACCGGTCGCCGCCGTGGCACGGGTGCCGGGTGTGGCCGATGCGGGCAGCGCGGTGACCGCCTTGCGGGTCGAGGGGCCGGGCGTGTCCGTGGACTACCGTTGCGCCGCCTTGCGCCGCGAGTTGGCCGATCTTGGCGAAACCGGCGAGTTGCACACGCTCAACTCCGGCCTGCTGTGGGCCATGGTGCGCGACGTCCATCCGCTGCTGGGCAAGCCAGAGGCGACGATCTGGCGCCTCTCCGTGCCGCCGGCCGCCGGGCCGCGCATCGCCGCGCAGATCGACCTCGGAAATAGGGCGTTATATTACTTCGATTGGGCGGGCGGCTTGATTTGGCTGGCACTGACTCTGACGGGAGACACGGCGGCCGATGCCGGTGCCGCCCGGGTGCGCGGCGCCCTGGCGGCCGACGGCGGCCATGCCACCCTGATGCGGGCACCGGCGGCTCTGCGCGCCGCGGTACCCGTCTTCCAACCGCAAGATGCCGCCAGCGCGGCGTTGACCGCACGCGTGAAGGACAGCTTCGATCCCAATCGGGTGCTCAACCCGGGCCGCATGTACGCCGGGATCTAGGGCGCATGCAAACCAGCTTCAGCCTGGCGCAACTCGCCAATCCCGATATCGCCGAGTCGGACAAGATATTGCGTGCGTGCGTGCACTGCGGCTTTTGCACGGCCACCTGTCCGACCTATGTGCTGCTGGGCGACGAACTGGATAGCCCGCGCGGCCGCATCTACCTGATCAAGGACATGCTGGAGACGAACGCGACGCCCGGTGCCGAGGTGGTCAAGCACGTGGACCGCTGCCTGTCGTGCCTGTCGTGCATGACCACATGTCCCTCCGGCGTCAACTACATGCACCTGGTCGATCATGGACGCGCACATATCGAGGCGCATTACCGGCGCCCCTTGGCGGACCGGGCATTGCGCACGCTGCTGGCTTGGGTGTTGCCCAGGCCGGCGCTGTTCCGCCTGGCCTTGCGCGGCTCCCGCCTGGGCCGGCCGTTCGCTCCCCTGTTGGGCAAGCGGCTGCGCGCCATGCTGTCGCTGGCGCCGGCAACCATCCCGGCGGTGTCGCCGGTGGATACGCCGCAGGTCTTCCCGGCGGCGGGCGCGCGCCGGGCGCGGGTGGCCTTGCTCAACGGCTGCGCCCAGCCTGTGCTCCATCCCGGCATCAACGAGGCGACGATCCGCCTGCTCACCCGGCACGGGGTCGAGGTGGTGGTCGCCCGTGGCGCCGGGTGCTGCGGCGCGCTGACCCATCACATGGGCCGCGAGACGCCGGCCCTGCGCGCCGCCAGGGGGAACGTCGCCGCCTGGACGCGTGAGCTGGAGGGGGAGGGGTTGGACGCGGTGATCGTCAATACCTCCGGCTGCGGCACCACGGTCAAGGACTACGGCTTCATGCTGCGCACCGATGCGGCGTGGGCCGATAAGGCGGCGCGAATCTCGGCGCTGACCAAGGATGTCTCCGAGTTCATGAGCAGTCTCGGCCTGATGGCGCCGGCCCGGGAGATCGCGCTGCGCGTCGCCTATCACGCCGCCTGTTCGCTGCAGCATGGCCAGAAGATCACCCGCCAGCCCAAGGCCCTGCTGGCCGCCGCCGGATTTAACGTACTGGACGTGCCGGAGGGGCATCTGTGCTGCGGTTCGGCGGGCACTTATAACCTGTTGCAACCGAATTTGGCGCGGCGCTTGCGCGATCGCAAGGCGGCGAACATCGCCGGCACCCAGCCGGACATAGTCGCCGCCGGCAATCTGGGTTGCATGGTGCAGATCGGCAGCGCGCTCGAGAAACCCGTCGTGCACACGGTTGAGCTTCTCGACTGGGCCACCGGTGGACCGCTGCCTCCAGCGCTCGCGGGCCTGGGTGCGCCGCAACGGCGGTAACGCGGACCCACCCCACCAGCCAGCCATATTTTTCTTTCCAGCGCCCCCGGCGAGCCCCAGAAGGCCGATCTGGGAGGAAATGGGGACTTTGCCCAATTCCGACGGCGATCTTCGATCATCCGGGAATGCCGAGCCGGAGAATTAATCTCTTCAAGCACAATTGTATTTGCGAATGATTATCATTTGCAATATAATCTTGGCCTTGCCGACACATGACTCAAGGAGGACGAGCGTGCGAGCAGCCTTCACCCCGCCGAATCGGGACCCGCGGCCAACGTCCATGAGTGAGCTCGACTCCTCGGAACGGCTGATCGTTTGGTCTTTCCGCCGGTGGGTGCTCGGGCTCCGTGAGAACAGGGGCGAACATTGGTCTCTCGTCTGGAACGAATTCACCAGGCAGTTCGGGGCGCGTGAGGGGAAGGAGGCCTTGTCCGGATTTGCCGCGTTGTTGAAAGGTGTGCAGTGCCACGCCCGGCGAACGATTCATCACCATCAGCCGTGCTGTCCCTGTTTGGGTGACGACGAAGCCGCCGTCCTGCGTCTTGTGGCGGCTTGTCAGAGCCACCAGTTGCTCCGTGCCCGGTCCATAGCCGAATGGTTGGTCGAGCCGGATGGGGTCGGTGAGATCCTTCAGGCTGGATCGCGGCTCGCCCAAATAATGCGACACCACGCCCTAATCCTTCCGGAGAGGGCCGGTGGTGCGGTCCACGAGAAGGCGATAACGCAACCGGAAACCGCCTCAATCACCGTTCACTAGACCCATTGATTGATTTTGATCGGCGCCGTCGGAGATATGACGGTCGTGCGTACAGTGGAACTGTCTCACCGACGTGGCGGCGAAATCGATCCCGGCTCTTCGCTTCGCTGCAGCCGGGATGATGATGGATCAGGTGGACGGCCAGGCGACGTCTGGCCATAGCATGACGAGCTCCTCGCTGTGCGTCGTGGCCCCCAGGTTTTGGTAAAAGGCCATCGCCGCCGAGTTGCGGTCCCAAACCGTCCAGACGATCAGATCGCCCCCGCGCCGGCGAAGGATTCGCACGGCTTCGCGCATCAGTGCCGTGCCGGCGCCTTGGCCGCGTGCCGCTTCACGCACGAACAGATCGGCCACCACCAGCGCCCGCGCAGCGCGGTCGGACCAATAGCCGAAATGATACAGCAGATATCCGACCGGTGCGCCGCCCCGCTCCGCCATCAAAACGCTGAACCAAGGATCGTCGCCGAAGCCGTCGCGGCGCAACGCCTCGACCGTCAGGGCCGCCGGTTCAGCCGCATCGCCGGGCCGGTTCAGGCCGTTGATGTAGTCTTGGAATTCGCGCGCCATTTCACCCAGCACAGGCACGTCGAGCTCGCCGGCCAGCCGCACCACGATCCCGCCGAGTGTCATCGTTATCACGACGCCGCCAAGCCAGCCAGCGCCAGGCGTTGAGTCTCCACGGCACGCTCCCAGATCATCTCCTTCCAGTCGTCGGCGTCCTGATAGAACGCTTCGCGGATCTGATCCTTGATGGCGCGGCCCTTGGCCGAATCCACCTCGCCATGCACGTGTAGCCAGTTGTCGGCGCGCAGGGCCAGCTTCACCTGTTCGGTGGGCAGGGTGCCGTACTCCAGGGCGATGCCGGTCATGCGTGCGTGCGGCAAGGCCTTTTCCATGGCGGTCAGATTGACGCCGAACAGCTCCACCGACGACGACGAGCCAAGCGATGGTGAGGTGATGTCGTCGTTGTACCACTGCCCGGCGCGCGCCAGGCTTTCCGACTCCGGCGCGTGCACGCAAATGCGTTCGCCATGGCCGCGCGGGCCCAGACCGGTGTGATAGTCGATGACCGCCACGTGCCGCGCTTTCGCCAGGTTCCTGGTGAAGATGGCCAGCAAGGTTTGCCGCGACCAGGCCTCCGCGTTGCCGCCGAAGAACAGGCCGTCCGCGTGGCTGTATTGGCCGCCGGAGATGGCCGACTGCAGGCCGCGCGGCCCATGCTTTTGCACGTACGCTTCGAAGACCGATCTGGTCTCGGCGATCACCGCATCGGTCCAGTCGCGCGGGCAAATCGTTTCGTGCAGCTCTTCGTAACCGGGATTCACCGGATACGGCGCACCGTGATCGACGAAGTTGCGGTTGAGATCGACGTTGTCCTCGGTCACCCGGCGCTGCCAGGCGAAACCGTATGGATTGATGGCATGGATCAGCAGAAGCGCGGTGCCCTTCGGCGCCTCGCGAAACAAGCCCGAGTCTAGCCACCCCACTTGCGCACCGGACCCACAGAAGCCCTCGACACCGTGGGTGCCGGAAACGGCGACCAAAACACGCTCCGCATTCGCCGGGCCGAGCCAAGCGACTTCGGTGGTCAGCTCTTCGCCGGCCGGGCCGCGATTCGGGTTGCGATAGGCGTCCAGTTTCGCGCCGGCGGCCTTGGCGGTGGCCAGAAACCGGGCCCGGGCTTCGGCATAGTCGGCCGAAAAATAGCTGCGGACGGACATGATCGTGCCGTCTCCCTCATGGAATCGTGACCGGCGGCGGCGCGTTTGTTGCTTGGGGTTGGCCGTGCCCTGGGCCATACTTTGCGGCGTGAGATACCGCTGGGCAATAGTTTTGCTTGGTTTGCTGGCCTTCGTGGCGGCGCCCGTGGCGGCGGACCAGACGGATAAGCGCCTCGATGCGTTGTTCGCGCAACTCAAGGCGGCGCCAAGCTATGCCGCGGCGCAGCCGGTGGAAGCCGCGATTTGGGAAATCTGGAGCGAGAGCGACGATCCGGCGGCGCGCATCCTGCTGGCCGAGGGCATCGGCGCCATGGCCCGGCGCGACTATCGCATGGCCCTGGAAAAATTCGATCAGATCGTCAAGATCGCACCGGACTTCGCGGAAGGCTGGAACAAGCGGGCCACCGTGAACTACCTGATCGGTCTTTACCCCGCCTCGCTCAGCGATATCGAAAAGACGTTGGCGTTGGAGCCACGCCATTTCGGTGCCTTGTCCGGCCGCGGCCTGGTGCTCATCGAATTGAACGAGGAGGCGCTGGCCCTCGACTCCTTCGAGGCGGCGCTAGCCATCCATCCGACCCTGCCGGGCGCCGCCACCAATGCTAAGATCCTGCACAAGCGTCTCAAGGACCGGGCGATCTGATGACTTATTTTTTCTTCTCGACCCGGCTCAGCACATAGCCTTCCGGACAATAGGCGTCGCCGTTCGACTTCCACAGAACCGCCGCCGCTTCGCCCTTCAGTATAAAGCCCGAAGTTTCCGGCAAGCACGTGCACTTGGCGGTCTGACAGGCCAGCGCCAGGTCCGGTTGCGGCGCCTGGGCACAGCCGAGAAGCAACACGAGCGTGGCGCTGAACACAACAATCGATCGCATCGCCGACTCCCCTGGCGTTTCCCGGCCACGCAGTCCTAGTACAGGACCGTGCCGGCGAGCAAGGTTGCCGGACATTGCCGCATGAGTGCCATGCGGTTCCGACTCTATCGGCGCGGCCCGTTGGCAATATAGGATGACCGATCAGAATCGGAGGGTTTGCGATGCCTCGGGCTGGCTGGCGTCTTCCTGTGGTGGTGCTGATCTGCGGTGCCGGCGTGCTCGGCCTGAACATGGGCATACGGCAGACCTTCGGCCTGCTCATGGAGCCGATGACCGCGGATCTGGGCATCGGCCGCGGCAGTTTCTCGCTGGCGATGGCCGTGCAGAACCTGCTGTGGGGTCTCATGACCCCCTTTTTCGGGGTCTTCGCCGATCGCTACGGTACCGGCCGGACCTTGGTCTTCGGGGGTGTGGTCTATGCCGTCGGCATTCTGGTCATGGCCCTGGGCGACAGCCTGCTCGCCTTGCATCTGGGCGGCGGGGTGATGGTGGGGCTGGCGGTCAGCGCCAGCGGCTTTCCCCTGGTCTTGGCCGCCGTGGCCCGCGCCTTCCCGGCCGAGCGGCGCAGCATGGCCTTGGGCATCGCCTCCGCCGGTGGCTCTGCCGGCCAGTTTCTGTTGCTGCCCATGACCCAGGCCATGATCGGCGGATTCGGCTGGGTCAACGCGCTGCTGATCATGGCCGCGCTGGCCTTCCTCATCGTGCCGCTGGCTGCCGGCCTGACCGGCAAACCGGAGAAATCGGGCGTTGGCGTGCAAAGCCTGGGCGGCGCCGTGGGGGATGCGCGGCGGCATAGCGGCTATTGGCTGCTCAACGGCGGCTTCTTCGTCTGCGGATTTCATGTCGCCTTCATAGCGACACACCTGCCGGCCTATATCACCTCGCTCGGCTTCGATCCGTTCGTCGGCGCCACGGCGCTCGCCTTGATCGGTTTTTTCAATATCCTCGGCGGGCTGCTGGCCGGCTACCTGGGCGGGCGCTACCGCAAGAAGTATCTGCTGTCGGGCATTTACCTGGCGCGGGCCGTGGCGATCATCCTGTTCATGCTGGCCCCGAAAAGCGAGCTGGGGGTGTGGATTTTCGCCGCCTGTTTCGGCTTCTTGTGGCTCAGCACGGTACCGCTGACCAGCGGCCTGGTGGGCGATATCTTCGGCGCCCGCTATCTGGCGACGTTGTTCGGCATCGTCATGTTCAGCCACC
>Ga0315550_1002152_pt1 | contig 12076 bp, 8 predicted proteins | sample SalMarSW160190MG_2_FD_203100 | JGI IMG/M metagenome (GOLD analysis project Ga0315550, IMG submission 203100) | Salt marsh sediment microbial communities from the Plum Island Ecosystem LTER, Massachusetts, United States - Salt Marsh Sediment SW1601-90 ... | reverse complement strand
GTAGCGTTCGCGGATATCACCGCATTGCGTCTGGGAGAGCGAAAAGCGCAATTGCGGGACCGCCTGGCGGTGGTCGGAGAAATGGCCGCAGGCATCGCCCATGATTTCAACAACATCCTGGGAGGGATCATCCTTTACAGCCAGTTATTGCTCAAGCGGTTGTCTCTGCCGGAAGATGATCAGAAGCGATTGGAAATGATTGGCCAACAGGCAAGTAGAGGGGCAGATCTGGTTGGGCAGATCCTGGATTTCAGCCGCAAGACCATCATGGAACGCCATCCCCTGGATTTATCCCAATTGCTGCTTGAACTGAAACCACTGCTGGAGCGCACATTGCCAGAAAACATAAGGCTGGAATATCGTTTTGAAGGGGATGAATACACCGCCAACGCCGATCCGACACGGATGCAGCAGATCGTCATGAACCTGGTCATCAATGCCCGCGATGCGATGCCGGAAGGCGGGGAACTACGTTTCGAGCTTGAACGAATACAGGTCCAGCCCGGGATATCTTTCAGGGATGTGCCGCCGGGTGAGTGGGTGCGGCTGACGGTGGCAGATACCGGCAGTGGGATCCCTGAAGAGATGCTCCCGCGCATCTTCGAACCGTTTTTCACCACCAAACCGGTGGGGGAGGGGACGGGATTGGGTCTGGCGCAGGTATATGGGATCGTGAGACAGCACGACGGGTATATCGATGTCGTCAGTAAATTGGAGCAGGGCACATCCTTCATCATCTATCTTCCGTTCGATGAAGGCATACCCGTGGAAGCAGATGAAGGGGATAGCACCGAACGAATCGATGGGCGGGGGTGCACCATCATGCTGGTGGAGGATAACGACGCGATCAAAGAGGCTGCAGCTGAGATCCTTCGGTCCATGAATTTCCGGGTTCTCGAGGCCTCCTCAGGGAAAGAGGCTGTCGATATCTTTGCAAAGGACCCTCAGGGCATCGGTCTGGTCATCAGCGACCTAGTCATGCCAGATATGGGGGGACGAGAGCTCTATGAGATCTTACGGGAAGCACATCCTGAGGTCAAGATTGTCCTGATGACCGGCTACCCGCTGGGAGATGGCACAAAGGAATTGCTTGAACAGGTGACCTGGATGATCAAACCATTCAACGTTGAGGATCTTGTCAGGGTGCTTCACCGTGTTCTGGGTTGAGATGGTCACAGTCTGGGAAAGTCATTCTATAAATGGATGGATCCCTATATAGAGGAATGGGCTTAAAAAAAGAGATAAAATCAGGATAAAGTCATTTGCGATTCTTGATCCCGGAACCATTGCTGGTGTATCCCTCCGGGCATAGAATGGGTGAAATCCACAACCTGTTGGGTTTCATACAATCGAATACCGGAAGACCCACCTTGGAAGCTTGGCCCAACGGTCGAAGGCCCCGATTATAGGATTCCATCATAACCTGACGGTCCTTGGTTCGAGTTCAAAGAAAGGATTGAACGAAGCCAATTCGATGTACTCATTCTGTCGAAATCCAGAATTTAGGGTCAGATCTAGTTCTTGAGTACTACAGCTAGTCGTAAACGAGTTTGATGTGGTCTGCAGTGATAGAAAGTGTTGACTCTCTGAAATCCGGAAGTCGAATAGACAAAGGGAAGAGCTGTCCAAAAGAATCGCTTCAAATGATAGTCCTTTGGTCGTGTTTCGGCGTAAACTTCGGATGAACATCTAATCCGACGGTTGTGCGTTCGAGTCGCACCAGGAGCGCCTGATTTTTAATCAAATTCCCCTTAGAAACACCCATTTTTGATTATTCCATGGCCTACCTATCCGGGAAATATTCGATTTCTGGTGCAGATTGGTGCTGTTTATCAGTGGGACTTACATCCCTTGGGAGACTTACTTCGATCGGGGTAACCAGCTCGTCCATAACTTTAGCTGCTTCGTCTTGCATCTCGTGGTAAAGATGGCCATATAGATCCAGTGTAATACTGGGCTTGGCATGCCCTAGAATACATGAAACTACAATGAGGGAGATGACATGCCCCCGTTTAATGATCCGCTTTCTATGTTAGACTCCCCGGCTGCAGCGGCTGTTCAATAGCAATCCACGCTGCTGGCGCAGGCGGCCTGTAGCCCAGCGAACTGTTCGGCCTGACCTGATTGCACCGTCCCGGCACGGGGTATTCCCACCTTCCAATCAATGCCGGGCCTCTTTCACCGTGTAGAAGATCTCCCGATCGAGCAGCTCGTCCCGCATTCGTCCATTGAAGAATTCCACAAAGCCATTCACCCGGGGACTCCCAGGTTCGATGAACAAGGTCCTCACCCCGAGATGGCTCAGCCACTCCCGTATCCTTCTTGCCGTGAACTCGGGTCCATTATCCGACCGTAGGTGAGCCGGGACGCCTCGCTGACAGAATAGATCGGTAAGACATTCCTGGACATCCCCATGCCGGATATTCCGGGCCACGATCGACGCCAGACTTCACGCGAGTACTCATCGATGATGTTCAGGATCCGGAATGCCCGGCCATTATGCGTTCGCTCCTGGACGAAGTCATAGCTCCACACATGGTTCGGGTACTGTGGGCGCAGCCGCACGCAGGAGCCGTCATTCAACCAGAGCCTGGAGCGTTTGGGCTGCCTGGCAGGCACTTTCAAGCCCTCTTTCCGCCATATCCGCTCAACGCGCTTGTGGGTCACTCTCCACCCCTGGTTTCTGAGCAGCGCCGTGATCCTGCGATAACCATAGCGGCCATATTAGCTCGCCAGCTCAATGATGTGTTCGGTGAGCACCGCCTCGTCTCCGGTCTGATGCCTTCTGGAGCGCTGTGTGGATCGAGGCTGAGCAAGAACCCTGCACGCCCAGGGATTTGCAGGCTTGACCAACGGTTTGGCCCTTGCTGAGCAGGACTTCGGCTTCACGGAGTTTGCTGATGATCTGTTCGGGGGTATATTTTCTTCGTGGCATTTGACCCTTCTCCCTTGTCTGATCCTAACTTCACATCTGGATCAGTTTTTGGGGGGCAGGTCACTCGCCGATCTCGGTCACGCCACAGCTTCCGATTCGATGGATGTGGAAGATGGTCCCGAAATGGGACATCGAGAGCCCGCTCTCGCGGGCGAAATGCAGAAAATCCCACATCCTGCGGCGCATGGCGACCTCAATCCATTCCTGGAGCACAGCAACAAACGGATCCGCAGACATGCTTCACCTCGCTTAATAGTTAAACTATGTGACTTTTATCCAAAACTTAGACAAATGTCAACGCCGACAGGGGGGCGGAGCGTGTTGTCCTCGCCCAGATGAATAGTCCCACGATTGTTTGGAAAGTAATTGATGATAAAACCCTCCGAATCCCGGTCGTATTCAAAGCATTCCAGGACCCTACATAGTACCAACGGTTGATATTTTCGTGATAGATATTGGACAAAGGGACCTATATAATGGAGGTTGCATAGAGTTCATCCCCCTAGCCTTCATCGAGGCTAGGTACCCACTCCATGTCCAACAGGTTAGCAAAGAGATATTGATGACGCCCAGGGATCGTTTCACACCCGTATTTCTTCTCCTGCTCGCGCTCATGCTATCTGGCTGCAGTTCGTCGAAGGAAGATGTACCCCCCGATCAGATCAACATTCAATTGAAATGGGTCCATCAAGCCCAGTTTGCAGGCTACTACCTTGCCCAGGAAGCCGGCTACTACGCCGAGGAAGGGATCGAGCCGACCTTCATCGAAGGCGGGCCCAATATCGACATCATCCAGCAGGTGGTAGACAGCACAGCGGATTTCGGCATCGATGCGCCCGAACAGATCCTGAAAGCCGTCAGCCAGGGGATCCCGATCAAGCCGATCGCTGTCATCTACCGCCTGAACCCGATGGTCTTCATCAGCATGACCGATTCGGGGATCGAAACCCCGCAGGATATGCTCGGGCACTCGATCGCCATCCTGGGCAGCAACGCTGAACCCCAGCTGCTTGCGATGATGGACTTTCTAGGGCTCGACGTCACCCAGGTCGAGATGCTCCCCTACCAGTATGACCTGGCGTCATTTTACAGTGGTGAAGCCGACATGACGATTGGCTACACCACCGGCACCTTGCTCCGCATTCGACAAGCCGGCCATGAGGTAAACCTCATCTGGCCCAACGATTATGGGGTTCACCTGTACGCAGACACCCTATTTACAACGGAGCAGATGATCAACGAGCACCCCGATCTCGTCACACGCTTCGTACGTACGACTCTACGCGGCTGGCAAGAGGCAATCGAGGATCCACCATCTGCAGTTGAAGACACGCTCAAGTATGCCCTTGAAGCCGATCGAGAGCTCCAAACCCGGATGTTTGAAGCCAGCATTCCCCTTGTGTTCACCGGTGAAGACAATATTGGCTGGATGAACACCGGAGAATGGCTGGCGATGTACCAGATGCTGCTGGATCAAGGCTTGCTTGATCAACCCTTCGACGTGGCCCAGGCCATCGACATGCAGTTCCTCAAGGAAATCTATCATGGAGATTAGCCGATGAAGCTGGCCTCCAAGCTGCTAATCGTCTTCGTCCTGCTTTCCGCGCTCCCACTGGCTCTTATGGGACACATAGCCTATTCTGAGGCGCAGGATATGGTCGAGCACCAGACTTTACACCAGCTTACATCGACCAACCTGCTGAAGGAGCGCGACTTCGAGCGCTGGTTGAATGATAATCTCCAGTCCTTGAAGCTTTTGGCCCAACGACCTCTGGTAATCGCACATACAAGCGAGCTGATCGAGTTTAGCCGAACGTCGGGGCTTCTCCGGAATCCGGAGATTCTCCACGCACAGCCTGCCTACCTCGATCTGCTGAACGACCACATGCTGGCCCTCAACAATATCCTGGGCGGGTTTGAATCACTCTCCATCATCCAGGCCGATAACGGCATGATCCTCGTCTCGACCACGAGTTCGCTGGAAGGCAAGTTCCGAGAGAGCGATAAGTATTTCCTGGAGGGTAAAGAGCGCTCCTACGTGGACGAGTTTGCCTACTGGCACTCATCCGATAAGATCGCCCTGCATATAAGTACGCCGATTGTCGATCCCGCCGGCAACATCATCGCCGTTCTCGTCGGCCATGTCGACCTATCGGAAATGTCTTCGATCATTACCCATGGCAACTCGCTCGCTTCGAGTGAGGACAGCTACCTGGTCAATATATATAATTTCTTCATCACCGAGCCACGCTTCGGCAAAAACTTTGCCATGACGAGAACGGTCCACAGCGAAGGCGTGGATGCCTGCCTAACCGGGACCAGCGGCACGGGGATCTACCGGGATTACCGTGGCTTGATCGCACTGGGCGCCTATAAGTGGCTGCCGCAGTATAAGCTCTGCATGGTGACCGAGATCGATCGAACCGAGGCATTCGCCCCCATCCGCCAGGCGCAGTTGAAGATGTTCGGCGTCAGCCTGTTCGCCACGCTTGGGGCAGCCTTGGCTAGTTACTTATTCAGTCAGACTTTGACGCGCCCACTGCGTTCGCTCGAACGTTCCGCGAAATTGATCGGCAAGGGCGTCCTGGGTCAGAAGATCGACATCTCAAGCTCAGATGAGATCGGCTCGCTCGCGGCGACGTTGAATGAAATGACCGCCAACCTTTCCACATCGATCGAGCTGGTCGATTACGGCCGGAAGCTAATGGGAGCCCTTAACACGGCCGGGATTAACCTGCAGCGTATTCGGGATGAGTCGGCGATCTATGCTTCCATAGCCAGCACGATCAAGGATCTCGACTACGAAGCTGTGCTCATGCAGCTGTCGGAAAATGGACACGAACTGGTGGTTAACCAGCTCACAATCGAATCAGGGTTGATCTCCGCAGTGGAACGCCTGGCAGGGGTCTCGTCCATCGGATACCGGCTGCCGGTTTCCGGGGACAACCACTTCACGCAGGTCATGCGCACACGAAAGCCAATGTTCATCAGCGATATGTCGTTATCGTTGGCACAGACTTTCAGCCATCTCGGGACTGGAATTGTTCGCCAGATGGTCAAGCTGCTACGTAGTCCAACCGGGATCATCGCGCCGATAGCGACCGAAGAATTGACCTATGGGTTGATGATCGTCGTGGGTGAGGGATTGTCTGAATATGATCTGCCAGTTATGGGCATATTTGCCAACCAGGTAGCCAACGCACTCGAAAACGCTCGTTTATACAAAGATATGGCAAACTGGACCGAGGAGTTAGAGCAGCGCGTGGCAGAGCGTACAGCTCTCCTTGAACGTTCCAACACAGAGCTGGAGCAGTTCGCGTACGTCGCCTCCCACGACTTACAGGAACCCTTACGATCGGTTGTAGGTTTCTTACAGCTGATCGAGCGCAGATCAGGCACAGCACTCGATGACGAAGGCAGGGAGTTTATCGATCGTGCCGTCAACGCAGCCCATCGGATGCAAACCCTCATCTCAGACCTGCTTCAATTTTCGCTGGTGGGCACCCGGGGGCGGGATCTAGAACCGGTCAACTCTGCAGGGTGCGTGGAGAATGCCCTGCGCTCACTGCGAAACTCGATCGAAACCACCGGCGCCGAAATCGTGATCAAGGATCATCTGCCCACCGTACTGGCCGACGAAAGCCAGTTGACACAGCTCTTTCAGAACCTGATCGGGAATGCCATTAAGTTCCACGGTGAGGCCCAACCGCGCGTCCAGATTGAAGCTGTGCGCGAAGATGGAAGATGGAAATTCTCAGTCAGCGATAATGGAGTTGGCATTAAAGAGGAATACTTTGAAAGGATCTTTAAGGTTTTCCAGCGGCTGCACGGGCGTGAGGCCTATGAGGGAACTGGAATCGGGTTGGCCATTGCCAAAAAAATCGTTGAACGTCACGGTGGCCGGATCTGGATCGTTTCTGAGCCCGGCAAGGGCGCGACCTTTAACTTCACGTTACCCACGACCAAGGAGAGCGTATGAATGACCTCAAGGCAGTGAATTTGATCGAAATATTGCTGTGCGAAGACAGCGATGATGATGTCCAGCTGACATTGTTGGCGATGGAGGACATCAAAATCCGCAACAACGTATCTGTGGTCATTGATGGCGTAGAGGCGATGGAATTTTTACATAAAACGGGCAAGTACGCGGACGCCCCGACGCCAGACCTGATCCTGCTGGATCTCAATATGCCTCGCAAAGATGGTCGTGAAGTACTGGAAGAAATTAAAAATGACGAAAAGCTCATGCACATCCCGGTTGTCATTCTTACGACGTCTGAAGCGGAGGAAGACATCCTTCGGGCATACAACCTGCACGCTAACTGCTATATCTCTAAGCCGGTGGATCTTAACCAATTTACTAAAATTATTCGCGCGATCGATCACTTCTGGTTTTCGATCGTGAAGCTGCCCTGATGTGCGAAATCCACAGGACTATAACCTGACAGGGCGTCGGCACGGATTGTGGGTATTGCCTCACGCTTGATCGAACAGCGGTTCCGGTAAGGATATCGAATGAATACGAAAAAGATTCGGGTTCTGCAAATCGAGGACAATCCTGATGATGCGTTCCTGATCAAGACCATGATCCAAGATCATGAGCAAGAGCGTGAACAAGAGCATCAAATAGCGCTCTCCACCGAAGCAAACCTTACCGATGGCCTGGCGTACCTGGGACGGGAGGCGGTTGATGTGGTGCTGCTCGATCTTGGATTGCCTGAGAGCTCCGGGATTGCCACGCTTGAGCTATTCCAGCAAAAGGCGCCCTCTGTCACCGTCATCATCCTGACCGGCTTCGATGATGATAGTCTTGCGTTGAATGCCGTTCAAACAGGTGCGGATGATTATCTCGTCAAAGGCAATATTTCACCTGAAACTCTTATTCGGGCCATCCACTACGCATATGGACGAAAGGCCTCCGCAAAAGCGCTCACCGAAAGCAATGTGCGCTTCACTGCCGTGATCCAGTCTGCTTCCGATGCCGTCCTCATCATTGACGGCCAAGGCAATATTGTCTCCAGCAATCGGAGCGCTAAGGAGATGTTCGGCTACTCCGAAGCCGAAATGGACGACCATCCGTTTCAAATGATCATCCCGGAGGGCTACTGGAAAGAGCATGCCGAAGGACTTCAGCGCCTCCTGCACGGAGGGACGCCGCACAAGATGGGTCGGACGGTGGAAATGCAGGCTCTTCGTCGAGACCAGACCGAGTTTCCGATCGAGCTTTCGTTAACCTCCTGGCAGGTTGAGAACGACCAATATTATTCCGCATTTATTCGCGACATCTCGGAACGGAAAGAAAGCGAAAAAGCCCTCGTGGAGAGCCAACGTCAGCTTTCCACGCTGTTGGACAACTTGCCGGGTATGGCCTACCGCCGTAAAAACGATCCGAACTGGAGCATGGAGTTCGTAAGTGATGGCGCCCTTATGCTGACCGGCTATCCTCCAGGATCCTTGATCAATAATTCGAAGATTTCGTATTTGGAGCTCATCCACCCTGGAGACATCGAGATGGTGACGGAGTCTATTCAGGGACAGCTCCAAATCAATCAGCCCTTTAAGATAACGTATCGGCTCATTACCCCCACAGAAGGTGAGAAGTGGGTCTGGGAGCAAGGCCGGGGGGTTCCCTCTGAGAATGATCAGGGGATGGCTGTGGAGGGTTTCATCTCCGATATTACGGACCGGATTATGGCGGAAGACGAGGTCCGCAAGAGCCGGGAGCACTACCAGAGCCTGTTTGAGGGTGTTCCGGTCGGGCTCTACAGGACTTTCAAGAATGGCGCGATCCTGGATATCAACCGGACACTGATCGAGATGATCGGCTTCACGGATCGTGAAAGCGCCATGACGTATTTATCGACCCACGGGTATGTTGATCCTGAAGATCGGGTGCGCTGGCACGATCTAATGAATCGCCACGGTGAAGTAAAGAATTTTGAGACCCGCTGGCACTGCTACCATGGTGAAATCATCTGGGTGGAAGAAAGCGCGCATATCGTCAGGGATGCCAGCGGTCAGGTTTATTATGAGGGGGCGGCGGTCGATATCACCGAACGTAAACAGGCCGAGCTGGCCCTGCAAGAAAGCGAAGAGAAGTACCGCGTGCTGTTCGAACACATGCTGGATGGTTTTACCCTGCACGAGATCGTCCTCGACGCGGAAGGCACGCCGGTGGATTACATCTGTCTTGACGCAAACCAGGCCTTTGAAGACCTGACTGGTTTGAAGGTTGCAGATACCATTGGCCGGCGCTTTTCTGAAGTTCTCTCGAGTATTGAGCAGGATCCTAGAGATTGGCTTGGGAAGTACCACAAAGTGGCTCTTACCGGAGAAAAGATTCGTTTCGAACAATTCGTCGAATCCTTGGATAAATGGTACTCAATTAACGCCTTCAGCCCGAGAAAAGGACAGTTAGCGACAATCTTCCAGGACATCACTGCCAGCAAGAATTTTGAGGCTCTACTTCAGGGGAATCTGGACAGGATGCGCAGCCTGCATGAGATCGATAAGGCGCTGACTTCGACCCTCGACCTGCCCGGTGTGCTGAGCATCATCCTGACCGAACTCACAAAAATCGTGCGGTGTGATTCGGTCTCCTTACAGATAGTTAAAGAACATCATTCGGAAATCGTTGCCTGTCATGGATTCGAGAATCCGGATGAAGTGATCGGCCTCGTTTTTCCGATTGACAGAAAGTATCCCAATTGCGCAGTCATTCGTGAGGGAAAGACGTTAGCATATGACGATATTGCCCAGACTTATTCCCATTTCCAGTTGGAAGGGGATAAATTCACCTCTGGGAGCATCCATTCCTGGCTCGGAGTGCCGTTGATCGTCGATCAAGAAGTCATCGGCATGCTGGCCATCGATCGTTATGAGATAAGGCCATTCGGGAGCGAGATCATTGAAATTACCACGCGTTTTGCGGCGCAGGCTGCCCTGGCGCTGCATAATGCACAGCTCTACAAAATTCTCTTAGAATCAGAAGCCGGCTACCGGAATATCTTTGAAGGGATCCAGGATGCGATCCTGGTTGAGGGTCTTGAAGGTGATATTCTCGACGTCAACACACGCGCCACTGAGTTGTATGGATATTCCCGGGATGATTTCCTGAAGAAGAAAGTACAGGACCTCTTTGTTGACGAATCGCCGGTCTTCCTCCTGAAGGATATACTCAGTACCGAGCGAGCTCCCGGGACCTTTGAGACTGTCAACCTGCGCTCAGATGGCACACAGATGCCGGTCGAACTCACCCTGCGTCAGGGGGAAATAGGCGGCGAATATGTCCAACTTGCCGTCGTCAGGGATATCACCTCCAGGAAGCAAGCCGAAAACCTGATCCAGAACCAGATCAACCGACTGGAAGCCCTGCGCAAGATTGATCTGGCCATCGTTGGTCTTACGGATCTGGAATCGACACTGAATATATTCATCGAACAACTTTTGAGGCAGCTCGAAGTCGATACAGCTTGCATCCTCCTTCGGAATACAACGAACGGGAAGCTCGAATTTGCCTCAGGCGATGGATTTCGGACCGAAGCACTTCAATACACCTCGCTTGCCATAGGTGAAGGCAACGCAGGTCTCGCTGCAAGGGATAAGAAACCGGTCTTCATCGAGGATTTGGAATCACAAGGCACCTATTTCGCTGCTTCGACTGAATTCGCAGCTGAAGGATTCCAGTCCTACTATGCCGTGCCGCTTTTCATTCGCGAAGAAGTCGTAGGCGTGATCGAGATCTTTCATCGATCCAGATTGGATCCAAACCCGAACTGGGTTCAATTCCTGGCTATGTTGGCGACCCATGCTGCGATCGCGATCGATAATGCCAGCCTCTTCACAAAATTGCAGGAAAATAATATCGCGTTGGAGGGTGCAGTCGACGAAGCAACCCAGGAACTTCGCCAATCCAACCGGCGGTTGGAAGTGATCCTTAACAACAGCCCGGACACGGTCCTGCTGCTGACACCCGAGGGGTTAATCGAACGTGCAAACGACGCAATCCAGCTCCAGTTTGACTATGAACCCCGGGAGGTCGAGGGCAGGCAGATTGACACGCTCCTCGCAGGCAATGCGGGGACGGAGCTCAAGAAACCGATCGAAGAGCTGTTGCAATCCCCTGTTCCGATAAGCTGGGAGGGAAACGCCGCGCGGAGAGATGGGACCAGCTTTGATGCTGAATTCGTCCTTGCACCCATACGAAACAACATGAATGTAAACGCATTCGTCTGCACCATCAGGGATATTTCGGATTGGAAAGAATTGGAGCGGCTGAAAGATGGCTTTGTATCCAATGTCTCCCATGAATTACGGACTCCGATCACCAGTTTGCGTTTGAACTACAGCCTGATCAAGAAGAACCCGGAAAACCTGGATAAGTATCTTGGCCGTTTCGATCGTGAGATTGAACGTTTACACGTGTTGATCGAAGATTTGCTGCGGCTTTCGCGCCTCGATCAAGGACAGATTCAGCTCAACCTGGACGTCGTGGAACTGGATCAGCTCATTGAAGAGACCATCCAGGATCGGGTGCCCATGGCAGAAGCCAACCAGCTTGAAATCAAGTTCGTGCCTGATAGAGAAGTGCCTGCTGTGAATGCGGATGCCGGTTTGCTTGGCCAGGTCCTGAGCGTGCTCATCACCAACGCGATTCATTACACGCCCGCGGGCGGCCACATCGAAGTCAGGCAGGTGCAGGGCGATCCGGAAAACATCACCTGGGCCGGTTTCTCCGTAGAAGATGATGGGCTTGGCGTATCTCCGGAGGATCTCCCGCATTTGTTCGAACGATTCTACCGAGGTAAGATCGGCCGGGATTCAGGTGCTCCGGGAACAGGTCTGGGGCTCGCAATTGCGCACGAAATCGTGCTCCGTCACCACGGCCGGATTGAAGTCGAGAGCACTGGCATACCAGGTCAGGGCACTACGTTCAGCGTGAAAATCCCAGTGAAGGAGAACGCAAATGATTCTAGAATCGAGCCTACGCTATGAATGAAGTCGTCCTCGTTCTTGATGATGATGTAAGCCTGTTGGAAAGCCTGGTGGATTTCCTGACCTTGTCCGATTTCGAGGTGCTGGTTGGCCATAATGGAATGGAGGGGCTGGAGAGGCTGAAGGAAACGCGCCCGGATATCATCA
>Ga0315550_1002151_pt1 | contig 12077 bp, 10 predicted proteins | sample SalMarSW160190MG_2_FD_203100 | JGI IMG/M metagenome (GOLD analysis project Ga0315550, IMG submission 203100) | Salt marsh sediment microbial communities from the Plum Island Ecosystem LTER, Massachusetts, United States - Salt Marsh Sediment SW1601-90 ... | reverse complement strand
CTATGTGGAGCGGACCAAGGAGAACGTGGTCAGCAACAGCTTCGCCCAGATCGAACGCTTCGTGAAGGAACTGGGCGAGGGTTGCGGCACGCGCTTCGAATGCGAGTGCTATGACGTCAGTCATCTCTACACGCTGGCACATTTTGTCGACCGCAAGCTCTTGCAGCCGCCGCTCTTCGTGCAAACCATATTCGGCGTGCTCGGTGGCATCGGGCCGCATCCCGAGGACCTGATGCACATGCGCCGCACTGCTGATCGGCTGTTCGGCAATGACTACTTGTGGTCGATCCTCGCCGCCGGGCGGCACCAAATCAATCTCGCGACCATTGGCGCAACGATGGGCGGCAACGTCCGGGTCGGAATGGAGGACAGCATCTATCTCGGCCCCGGCCAACTTGCGAAGAGCAATGCCGAGCAAGTGACGAAGATCCGTGGCATCCTCGAACAGCTCTCGCTGCAGATCGCCACTCCCGTCGAGGCACGCGAAATGCTCATGCTCAAGGGCGGCGACCGGGTCGGGTTCTAGCCCATGGCCATCGACACATATCGCGGCGTCGCCTACCCCTGGAACTGCGATTCCATGGGGCACATGAACACGCAGTTCTATGCCGCCCTCTACGACGGCGGCTCGTTCCATTTCCTCTCTATGCTGGCGCCCTACCAAGCGCTGAAGGAATTCGACCTCGGCTGGGCCGACGTCCGTCAGCTGATCGAGTACAAGCATGAGGTCCGCGCGGGCTCGTTGCTGGTGGTCAAGACCGGTCTCCGCCGTCTCGGCAACAAATCGGTCGAATACCGACATGAGATCGTGAACGCCGAGACCGGGGTACTGCATTCGACCAGCGACCAAGTCACAGTGCTCTTCGATCTCAACCGGCGTGCCGCCGCGCCTCTCACCGACGAAATCCGGCGCCGCGGCGCGGCGCTCGGCATCGAGAGTTAAGGCGCATGAAGACGCGTATCACCGGTCGCGGTCCCTGGCTGCGCGAAGCGATGGCACCCGACGAAGAGGACGAGCCGAGCCTCATCGGCGAGCAGCGCGCCGATGTCTGTATCGTCGGCGGCGGCTATGCCGGGATGTGGACCGCGTTGGAACTCAGGCGCCGCCAGCCCGGGCTTGATGTCGCTATCGTCGAAGCGGACATCTGCGGCGGCGGAGCAAGCGGGCGCAATTCCGGCATGGTGCTTTCGCAATGGGCCAAGTACCGGGCGCTGGAGAGCTTCTGCGGCACCGTCGATGCGATCCGGCTCGGCGAGGTCTTCGCCCATTCGGCGACCGCGCTCGATGCCTTCTTCCGTGCGGAGAAGATCGACATCGAGTTCCGCCGCGACGGCTGGATCTGGGGCGCCACCTGCCAGCGCCATGTCGGCTCCTGGCGCGGCATCATGGCGAGCCTGGCGATGCACAACCTCGCCCCGTTCCGCGAGATCGATGCGCAGACCATCACGGCCATGACCGGGACCCGTGCCTTCCTCGCCGGCATCTACGATCCGACCGCGGCGACAATCCATCCTGGCAAGCTGGCGCGCGGCCTGCGGCGCGTGGTGCTGCGCCGAGGCATCCGCGTCTATGAGAACACGCCGATGTTGCGGCTCGATCGTGACCGCCCGGCAACGGTGCGAACGCCGCACGGATCGATTCGTGCCGAGCGTGTCGTGCTCACCATGAATGCCTGGTCGACCTTGATCCCGGAATTGCGATCGGCGATCCTAGTGATCGCCAGCGAGGATGCGGTGACCGAACCGATCCCGGAACTCCTGGAGAAGCTCGGCTACAAGGAAAAGCCTTTGATGGGCGATTCCCAGCTATTCGTCACCGGCTTCCGTACTACCGGCAATCACCGTTTCAATCCCGGCATCACCGGCGGCGTGATCGGCTTCGGGGGATTGAACGGCGCGCGCTTCGAGGGCCGCTCGCGGCGCGAGGACGTGATCCGCGACTGCGTGCGGCGCGGTTATCCGGATCTAGCTGAGGTGCCCTTCGCCGACAGTTGGTTCGGGCCGATCGATCGCACCAGAAGCGGCCTGCCGCTGTTCGGAGCACTGCCGCGGTATCCGCACATCTTCTACGGCTACGGTTTCTCTGGAAACGGCGTCTCCACCACGCTGACCGCCGGCAGGATCCTGGCCTCGCTCGCGCTTGAAGAGAAGGACGAATGGTCGGGCTGCGGCCTGGTACGCCCGCCCGAGCGCTGGCTGCCGCCGGAGCCGATCCGTTACATCGGCGCCCATATGGTGCGCGCGGCGATCAAGCAGAAGGACCGGCTCGACCATCTCGACCGGGAACCGGGACCGATCGTGCGCAGCCTGGCCGGACTGGCGCCGGGGGGAATCACCACGTCGCGGGTAACTAAAAACTGACACAAGCGGAACGAGGAGGGGCGTGATGCCGAAAGCACTTTATTTCAAGCGCAGTGAGCTGCCGTTCATTCCCTGCAAGGCGCCGGGCGGCGAGACCAGGATCGCCCGCGTCATCAACGGTGAGATCAGCCGTCACATGGGCGGCGGGCTGGAAATCGCCGAGGACATCAAGGTTCACTGGACCACGCTCTACGACGAGATCCTGTTCATTCACGAGGGCAGCATGATTGTCCGCACCGATCAGGGCGAATACGAATGTAATGCGGGTGACATCGTCTGGCTGCCGGAAGGTGTCACGCTCGACTACGACTTCACCGGGCGACGTTGCGCCTATTTTTACGCGCTCTATCCCTTCGACTGGGCCGAGCGCCATGGCATGAAAGAACCGTGAGTGCAATCATGATCGATCTCAAGGACAAGGTGGTCCTGGTGACCGGCGGCTCCGGCGGCATCGGCAGCGCGACCGTTAAGATGGTCGCCAAGCTCGGCGGCGCTGCGGTGCTGCACGACCTCAGGGCGAAAGGACCAGCCGATGCGGTCCGCAAGGAACTGGGCGCCGAGCGCTGCCACGTCGTCGCCGGTGATCTCGCCAAGGACGACGCACCGTTGCACATCTGGGAGCAGGCGGTTGCATGGCGGGGGAGGATCGATGTCCTCGTCAACAACGCCGGGATTTACGAATCCGCGGACATCGGCGACGACTTCGCAGCCTGGAGCGCTTCCTGGCATCGGACGCTGCAGATCAACCTGATCGCCGCCGGCCATTTTTGCCGCGAGGCGATCAACCACTTCAAGGCGCGGGGTGGAGGCATCATCATCAATCTCGCGAGCCGTGCGGCGTTTCGCGGTGACGATGCCGACTACATGCATTACGCCGCGTCGAAAGGCGGCGTCGTGGCGATGACGCGCACCATCGCCCGGCATTTCGGTCGCGACAACATCACCGCCTTCGCGCTGGCGCCCGGCTTCGTGCGGACCAGCCTCAACGCCGCATTCTTCCGAGACCATGGTGTCGCCGCGGCGGAGGAAACCATCCCGCTCGGCGCGGTCGCCGAGCCGGAGGATATTGCGAACACAATTGTCTTCCTCGCCTCGGGGCTTGCGCGACACGCGACCGGCACCACGATCGACCTCAACGGCGCAAGCTATGTTCGTTGAGCGTGGCGCGCCGGAACGGCCGGTTTCGCTCTTTATCGGCGGTGCGTCTTATCCGGGCGAAGCGGGGTTGCGCGAGGTGATCGACCCGGCGACCGAGCGCGCCATGGGCGCCGTAGCCCTTGCGAGCGACAGCCAAGTCGACGCGGCCATCGACGCGGCGGAAGCCGCAGCAAGCGACTGGCGCGCGCTGCCGGTCCTGGAGCGCGGGGCGATCCTGATTCGCGCCGCCAATCTGCTGCGCGTGCGGGTCGACAGCATCGCGCGACTTCTGACGCTGGAGCAGGGCAAGACGCTGGCGGAGTCGCGCGGCGAGCTCACCCGCGCGGTCGAGACCCTGCTTTGGAACGGCGAGGAGGCGCCTCGCATCGACGGCGCCGTTACGGCGGGGCGAGCTCCGGGCTCGACGCGACGACGTCTGCCGGTACCGATCGGCGTGGTTGCGGCCTTTGCGGCCTGGAATTTTCCGGCGGTGCTCGCTGCCCGCAAGCTGGGCGCGGCCTTGGCCGCCGGATGTCCCGTGATCCTAAAGGCGGCAGAGGAAGCGCCGTATACGGCGGCGGCTATCGTTCAAAGCCTCGCCGATGCGGGGCTGCCGAATGGCGTCGTCAATCTCGTATTTGGCGACCCGCCCGCCGTGGCGAAGCGCTTGCTCGCGTCCGGCGCCGTGCGCAAGATCACTTTTACTGGCTCGACCCGGGTGGGTAAGGAGCTCGCCGCCTTGGCCGCTCCGGATCTTAAGCGCTGCACATTCGAACTCGGCGGTCACGCGCCGGTCATATTGTGTGCGGATGGCGATGTCGATGCTGCGGTCGCGGCGACCATCCCGTTCAAGTTCACCTCGGCCGGGCAGTCCTGCATCGCGCCCAGCCGTTTCTATATCCAGCGCCGCCACTATGCGGAGTTCGCCGAGAAGTTCGCGTCGGTGGCGAAGAGGCTGAAGATCGGCGACGGACTCGACCCGGAAACCAAGATGGGTCCGGTTGCCAATGCGCGTCGTCTTGCCGCCATGAGCCGCTACAGCGCCGACGCCAGGCAGCACGGTGCGACCGTGCTTTGCGGCGGCGAGCGATCGAACGACCAGGGCTGGTTTTGGCAGCCGACCGTTCTGACCGATGTTCCTGACGACGCTGCGGTCATGAACGAAGAGCCGTTTGGCCCGATCGCGCCGATGGCCCCGTTCGACGATCTCGATGAGGCGATCTACCGCGCCAACCGGCTGGCCTATGGTTTCGCTGCCTATGGCTTTACCTCGGATCTGAGTGTCGCCGAGCGGCTGGCTGATCGCCTGGAAGCGGGGAATATCGGCATCAACCAGATGTGCCCCTCGCTGCCTGACACGCCGATCGGCGGCCTCGGTGACAGCGGCTATGGTTATGAGGGCGGGCGCGAAGGGATCGAGGAGTTTCTGCATTTCAAGTTGGTCAGCACGAGCCACTGAGATGAAGTTCTCTACCGCCGACCTCTGGGGCGGGTATTGACACGATAAACGGGTGACCGCAGCGGTCAGGAGCCGGTACCGTCTCCGGATGACCCCGATTTCCTTCAAGCGACATCGCTTTCCATCCGCGATCATCCAGGATGCAGTCTGGCTTTATGCCCGGTTCACGCTGTTATATCGCGACGTCGAAGACCTGCTGACCGTGCGTGACATCGACGTGTCGAACGAGACAATACGGCGCTGGTTTCTGAAGTTCGGGCGGCCGATCGCCCGTAATTTTCGCCGAAGCCGTCTGCGTGCCGGTGCTCGCTGGCATCTTGATGAGATGGTCATCAAGATCCGTGGCCGGAAATACTGGCTGTGGCGGGCAGTCGACGACGAAGGTGAGGTTCTTGACTTCCTGGTACAGCACCGAAGCTGCGCTCGATCGGCGAGGAGATTGCACCGAAAACTCCTGAAGAAGCAGAGCGTCGCGCCGGAGCGGATCACCACCGACAAGCTCAAATCATACGCCGTCGCCATTCGAGTAGAGCGATTGAATGCGACCCATGATCAGGGACTGAGAGCGATCAATCGGGCGGTAAAGCTGCCTCGCAGCCTAACTAAGGCCATGGCACGTTACGGCCGTCCGCAGCAGTTAACGTTTCAAAGTCACCGCGGCAGTTCCTTGACGAGTTCGACTGCCTTGGCGAAGCGTTCGCGGTACTTGTCGGCATCGGAGTTCCGTGGGCGAAAGAAACGCCGCTCCGCCGGCGGCGAACCCGTTTCGATTTTCGGACCGCCTGCCAGCAACGCACAGCCGAAGGCGGTCAGCTCCGCCAGCGTCTGCACCGCGACCGTTCGTCTCAGCACATCGGCAAGGAATTGGCAAAAGTAGACATTGTGCGACAGGCCGCCGTCGATGGAGATTATCTCGCCCACAGCGATCTGCGCGGCCATGGCCTCGACCACTTCAGCGACGCGCAGGGCAATCCCCTCAAGGAGGGCCTGCATGAGATCGGCCGGCTGGCTGTCGAGGGTCAGCCCGGCCCACAAGCCGGCGGCCCGGCGATCCCAATGTGGGCAGGCTAGGCCGGAGAGCGCCGGTACGAAGACAAGCCCGCGGCCGATGGCCGGTGGCTTGGCGAACGCGCCGATCTCGCCATAGTCGGAAAACAGGCCAAGGCCGCGGGCCCAGTCGACTGCCGATCCGGCGTTGTAGACGCCGCCATCCAACGCATAGACAGTCGGGTCGTCGCCCCGTTTCCAGGCGACGGTTGGCAACAGGCCGCGCTCCGGCGCGCTCATGGGCTGCGCGCCGGTGACGGCGAGCACGAAGGCGCCGGTGCCGAAGGTGATTTTCGTATCGCCCGGGCTGCGGCAGCCGTGGCCGTAGAGCGCCGCCTGCTGGTCGACGACGCTGGCTGTCACCGGCACCTCCCGCGTCCCGATCCGCACGGCGCCGAAGTCGCCGGTGGTTGGCCGGATCTCGGGCAGGGCATCGATCGGCACGCCGAACGTGTCGCACAGCGCGGCATCCCAAGCGCAGGTCCGCAAATTCATCAGCGAGGTACGCGAGGCGGTGGTGACATCGGTTGCGAAAACACCGGTCAAGCGGTCCAGGAAATAGGCATCGGTTGTGCCCAGGCGCAGATCGCCGGTCTTGCGCAGCCGTTTGGCTTCCGGGATGTGCACGAGAATCCATGCCAGCTTGGTGGCGGAGAAATAGGGATCGAGCGGCAGGCCGGCGACCTCGAGGGTCAGGGCCTCGGCGCCGGCCGCCTTGAGGCGATCCACGGTTGCCTGGGTGCGGCTATCCTGCCAGACGATAACCGGCGAGACCGGCACGCCGGTCCTGCCGTTCCAGGCCAGGCAGCTTTCGCCTTGATTGTCGATGCCAATGGCATCGGCATCGCCGGCAACGTCAAGGCACGCCCGGACATTGCGTAACAGTTCCTCGGGATCGTGCTCCACCCAGCCGGCATGCGGGTAGCTCTGCCGATGCGGGAGCGCGCGATCTATCTCGCTGCCGTCGTGGTCAAGGCTAAGGGCGCGTGTACTTGTTGTCCCCTGATCGATCGCGACCGTTCTCATGCGCTACTCGACCCGATAGTCGATTTTCAAAAACCCTGTGCGCAGCAGGACGTAGAGCACGCCCAGCAAAAGGAATACGGCGAAATTGATCAAAGCCGCCAGAGCATAGAGCTCCTCCGAGATGCCGTGGCGTAACTCTCCCCAGGCCAGCGTCGGCAGCGTCGGTGTGGCGCCGAGATTGTAGAAGGATATTTCGAGGTTGTTGAACGCCAGGAGGAAGGACACGATAAAGGCGCCGAACACCGCCGGCCAGATAAGCGGCAGCGTCACTTGAAAAAAAGTGACGCTGGGCGTTGCGCCGAACACCATGGCGGCTTCATCCAGCCGCCAATCGTAGCGCGCCAACTGGGCCAGCACCACAAGGAAGGCAAAGGCGGTGGCGTAGGTGGCATTTGCCAGTATGGCCGAGCCAACATTGCCGGGCAGGCCCAGCAGCGACTTGTTGAAGATCAGGCTGGAGATGCCGATCAGCACATGGGAAACGAAAAGCGGCGCCAGGAACAAGGCCGCGACCATCGCACGCCCGCGTATCCGGTAGCGCAGCACGGCAATCGCCGCCATGGTCGCCAGCAGGCTGGCGATGACTCCGGTTCCTACGCCGATGGTCAGGCTGTTTTCCAAGCCCGCTCGATAGACGTCTTGATCCCAGAGGCTTTCGTAGTGTTGGCCCGTCAGCGCCGGCGGGAACGGCCAAACGCTGTTCTCCTGAAACGAGACATAGACGACGTACAGGATCGGGGCGTACAGAAACACGTAGAGCGTGATCAAGATCAGCGTCTGCACGATCCGGCTCATGTTTATCGTCATCCCTCCAGCCCCTTGATTGTAATGCCGCTGCGCCGAAAATCGCCGATGGCGCGCCAGACGATGCCGATGACGGCAAGCGAGATCGCAAACAGTACGACACCCATCGCTGATCCAAATGCCCACGTGCCGGTAGCGCCGAATTGGTGGGAAAGGATGTTCCCGAAAAGCGCGCCGTCGGGGCCGCCGAGAAACTGCGATGTCACCGAAGAGGCAAGAGTCGGTATGAAAACCAGCACGATCCCGATGGCGGTGCCGGCCCGGTTGAGTGGCCAAGTCACCTCGATAAAGGCACGCCACGGCTTGGCGCCATTTACTTTGGCAACTTCGAGCAGGTCGAAATCAAAATTGAGCAGGCTGAGATAGATCGCCAACACCATGAACGGTACCCAGAGATAGGTCAGCCCGATGCCGCTCGCGGTACTCGAATACATGAGCGCTTCGACCGACTCCATGCCGAAGTTCTGCAGCGCCATGTTGATGATGCCGATTGGCCCGAGGATTTGCTGCAGCGCGGTCACCCGCAGAACCTCGCCAGTGAGAAACGGCGCCGAGGTCAACAGCAGGAGCACAAGCTTGTAACGGCCGCCATGGCGGGCGATGAAAAGCGCCACCGGCCACGCATAGGCCAATGAGACCAGGGAAACGATGCCGGCCATGACCAGCGAGCGCATGAGGAACCGGAGGTATGTCTTGTCCGAAATCAATGTTGCGTAGTTGTCGATGTTCCATTCGCGGATCAGTTGATAGCTTTCAGTCCGCCAGAAACTGAAGACCACGATCGACAGCAGCGGCAGGACCAGGAACACCACGAGGAACGCCGCGCCAGGCAGCACCAGCATCCAGAACCGTAGGCGATCGCCGCGCATGGCCTACCTCCCCGCGGCGAAGGCGTCGCAATCGTCGACGCCCCAGCTCAGGACAACTCGCGTGTCGCGGCGCCTGAACCCGAGTTGCGGCGGTCCGCTCACGATAATTTCGCGCTTGCCGTCCAAGGCGACGATATAGTCGGCATATTGTCCCTTGAAGATGATGTCGCGAACGACGCCGGAAAGCAGGCCGTCGCCGCCGCCAGAGAGCGGACGAATGACGATCTTTTCGCTCTTCACAAAGCAGGCGGCTGTGTCGCCTGCCCCGAGGGCGCCGTTCACCCGCGCATCGACCCGATTTCCAAACCAGTCGACGACGGCATGGCGGTCCTGCACCGTGACGACCCGGCCCTCGAAGGCGTTTGGCGAGCCGAGGAAGGAGGCCACGAACGCGGTCCCGGGATTGTGGTAGAGGTCGAGCTTGTCGCCCACCTGCTCGATGCGACCGTTCCGCATGATCGCTATGCGGTCCGACATGATCAGCGCTTCTTCCTGGTTGTGGGTGACATAGATGAAGGGAATGCCGAGTTCGAGCTGAAAGCGGCGAATCTCGATCTCCATCTCCTTGCGCAGCTCCCGGTCGAGATTGGCCAGCGGCTCGTCGAGCAGGAGCAGCGCCGGCCGCGAGACCAGCCCGCGGGCCAGGGCGACGCGCTGCTTCTGTCCGCCGGACAGCTGATGCGGGTAGCGCTTCTCCAGGCCGGTTAGGTGCACCAGGTTGAGCACCCACTCGAGATTTTCCTGTTTCGCTGTCTCGGCCATGCCTTGCATGCGCAAGGGAAAGACAATGTTCTCGGCGACCGTCTTGTGCGGGAACAACAGAAAGTCCTGAAACACCATGCCGATCCCGCGCCGATACGGGGGCAGGTTTGTGACGTCGGAGCCGCCGATCGAGATTCGGCCACTGTCCGGCCGTTCGAGCCCGGCAATCATGCGCAACATGGTTGTCTTGCCGGAACCCGAAGGCCCGAGCACCGCAAAGAACTCCTGCGCGCCGACGGCTAGATCGATGCTGTCGGCGGCGACCGTCGAACCGAAGCGCTTCGAGGCGCCCTGTAGATGCAGAACGGTATCTTGCATTGTGATATTCTCATCCGAAGGGTGGCAGCAATCGTCCCTTGCTGCCACCCCTATCCTTGTCTTGGCCGATCGGACTAAGCGGCTTCGACCTCGGACCAGACTCGCTCCCACTTCTCCGGCGAACTGGGCGCATCGAATTGATACAGGCCGCGGATAGCCTTGGTATCGTTGAGGAACAGGGTTTCCACATAGCGATCCGGTATCAGCTTGCGGACATCGACGGTTGGCGCCCAACCCACGTCGGTGGCGACGATGGCCATGTTCGCGGGCGCCAGCCGGAAGTCGATCCACTTGTGACACAGCTCGAGCTTCTCGCTGTCCTTGACGCCCGAGGTGATCGCCCAGGTGTCGACCCAGCCGAGGCCGCCCTCGGTGGGTTTCAGCACGTGCCGCATGTTCAGCTTGGTCTTGCCGTCCAGCTTGTCGAAATGGATACGGCGATAGATGCCGGACCATTCCGGCGAGGCCCAGACGGCCTGCGCGCGCAGCAACCGCTCGAGCGTATCCTCATCGTTCCAACGGGTCAGCAGCAGTCCTTTCTGCTTTATGAGCAGCTTTTTCGCCGCCTCCAGCTCCGCATCGGTCAGGACATAAGGATTGAACGGCTTGCCGTCCGGCCGAGCGGCATTCGTGGTTCCCATTTGATAGGCCGCGAGGACGCCGGCCAGAGCGATGTTTTCCTCGAATCGCGCGCTCGTCGACAAGTGCTTGGCATACTTCTCGTTGAACAGTAGGCTGACGCTTTCCGCATCCGCCGGATCAATCTTGTCCATGTTGACGGTGAACCCGTATCCACCCCAGCAGTTCGGCGCGGCGACCATGTTGTTGCCGTCCTCTTGCTTGAGCAGCATGTAGTTCGGCGCTTTGAAGTCGTCGAACACGAACTTCATGTTGTCGATCTTGCCGTAGTCGACCGGCTGAGTCAGGCCTTGCTTGCCATACAGCCGCGGCCAAAATCCGTCCGCCATCACCAGGTCGAAGTCGGTGGTGCCGCCGGCCTTCAGCTTGTTGTAGGCCTCGGAATTGCCGTCGAAGAATCCGGCGCTGACCTTGACGCCGTTTTCCTTCTCGAAGGCGCTGACGATCTTGGCGACGTTGTAGTGTTCCCAACCCAACCACCTGAGTTCAAGTGTGGCCGCCGCCGCGTTACGGATGTGCGGCATCGGGAACGTCGCGGCGGCAACCGCCGCCGCCCCCTTGAGCATTTGACGTCTTGTAACCTTGAACATATTTTAGTCCTCCCTTCGTTGACAATCGCTCTCGAAGAAAACGCACCAGTCGGCGGCGCGCCAGTCGTGCAGTTCTCCTACGCAGTCTCGCGAAATTCGACCTGCAATGAATCGCCGGGCTTCAGGCCGGCGAATTGGTCGAGTGGAATAAGCACTCGTCTTTCCGGCAGCGCCACCATCGTGCGCCGCCACATCGTCCCACTCTGATTGGCGACGGAAAGCTCGCCCTCGGTGTACTGGGCGAAGCGCAGTTGCATGTGCGGCATGCCCCGGCCGTTGAGTGGACAGGCCAGGCGCTGCGGCAGGACGAAGCGGATCAGCGCTCCGTGGCGGATCGGGATGGTCTGGCCGCGCGCCTGCAGGTGCCCTTGCAGATCGTCTGCCGCCCACCCTGCAACGGCGCGGCCTTCGCGGAAGCTCCAGCCGGCGGTCTCGACCGGGCGCAGCAGATTGCCGACCGCATAATACGCGGGGTCGGAACAGCGGCCGAACTGGTCTACCTCCGGCCCGCCTGTGTTGTAGTCTAGAGCGAGATGGGAGGCGCGCACCAGGCTGGCCTCGGGGACGAAGCGGCCGGTAAAGAGCACGCCGTCGCAGGCAATCGACCGCTCGGCGCCGTGACGGTCGACGACGCGGACGGCTTCGACCCGGTCATGCCCCTCGATGGCGATGATTCTTGTACCAGTGTAGACGGATATGCCGGCCAGGCGCGGCAGCCAGCCCAGGAAACGCCATGCCGTAATGCGCGCGTTCTCCTCGATCATGGCCACCGGCGCGATCCCAGCTTTGCGGCACGTGAGCAGCGCGGAGAAGGCGACCAGCTCGGTGCCGACGACCAGCGGCGCGCGAAACGGCCGCAGCCCTTTCAGATAGACCATGGATTGCAGGGCGCCGGTGGTCAGAACCCCGGCCGGTCGGGTGCCGGAGACCAGGCGCCCGGCCCGTGGCGTCTCGCGGATTCCGGTCGCCAGGATGACCCGTGCCGCAGTCAGCTCGTAGTTGCCTTCCGGGCTGGAGACGGCAAGCCGCCCGTCCGGGTGGAGAAAGACCACGGTCGTCCGCGTG
>Ga0315550_1002147_pt1 | contig 12086 bp, 9 predicted proteins | sample SalMarSW160190MG_2_FD_203100 | JGI IMG/M metagenome (GOLD analysis project Ga0315550, IMG submission 203100) | Salt marsh sediment microbial communities from the Plum Island Ecosystem LTER, Massachusetts, United States - Salt Marsh Sediment SW1601-90 ... | reverse complement strand
GAGGAGTTTGCCGACATCCGTCTGGCCCGGGCAGGTGATCCCTGTCCACGGTGTCCGGGGAAATTACAGGTCTCCCGAGGGATCGAAGTAGGTCATATCTTCAAGTTGGGGAGCAAATACAGTGAGGCCATGGGGGCTACCTATCTCGACCCAGAGGGTAACGAGCGAAATCTGATCATGGGGTGTTACGGGATCGGTGTGGGCAGGACGGCAGCGGCTGCCATCGAGCAGAACCACGACGAGGACGGTATCATCTTCCCCTTGGCCATCGCCCCGTTTCATGTCCTGATTTTGCCCGTCAACAACAAGGACGCCCATATTATGGGCGTAGCAGAGGACCTCTATTGCCGCCTCTCAGAGAAGGGTGCCGAGGTCCTGTTGGATGACCGTGATGAGCGGCCGGGGGTGAAATTTAAGGACGCCGATATCATCGGCATTCCCTTGCGCCTGACCGTGGGGGAGAAGAACCTGCGCAAGGGGAAGGTGGAGATCAAGGTGCGGGGGTCCGGTGAGGTCATGGGTGTAGGCCTCGAGGAGGCCCCGGAGCGGATCATGGAGATGATCTGTGCGGAGGCATGAGGATTTATGCTCTGGGGACGAGTACCCGCTTCACTCAGTGAGGTATGAGAAAGTGGAAGCGAGAGAGAAGGGATGAAGGTGGATGTATTAGGTGATTGGCGGCGTACCCACACCTGCGGCGATCTGAGAAAAGAGGACACCGACGCGCAGGTCTGTTTGATGGGCTGGGTTCAAACCCGAAGGGACCACGGCGGGTTGATCTTTGTGGATCTGCGGGACCGATATGGGGTGACCCAGGTGGTCTTTAATCCCCAGGTAGCCCCTCAGGTCCATAAAAAGGCCCACTTCCTGCGCAGCGAGTATGTCATCGCGGTCCAGGGAACGGTGGGGATGCGGCCAGAGGATATGGAAAACCCTCACATTGCCACGGGGGAGATAGAGGTAGTGGTCCATGGGTTAAAGATCCTCAATGAATCCAAGACACCATATTTCCCCATCGATGATGAGGCGGACGTAGCGGAGAACGTCCGGCTTAGATACCGATATCTTGATCTGCGCAGGGGACGGATGCAGGACAACCTGCTCCTGAGGCACCGGACGGCCAAGGTGGTGCGGGACTATTTTTCGTCTCACGGCTTTTTGGAGATCGAAACGCCCTTCCTCACCCGCAGCACCCCCGAGGGGGCGAGGGACTATCTCGTCCCCAGCCGCATGAATCCTGGCAACTTCTATGCCTTGCCTCAGTCCCCCCAGCTTTTCAAACAGCTCTTGATGATCTCCGGGTTCGACCGGTATTTTCAGATCGTCAAGTGCTTCCGCGACGAAGATCTGAGAGCCGATCGCCAGCCGGAGTTCACCCAGATCGATGTGGAGATGTCTTTTGTCGGCCCCGAGGACATTCAGGGCTATATGGAGGGGATGTTGGAGGCCGTCTTCGGTGAAATCCTGGGGATTCAGCTCACCAGGCCTTTCCCCCGGATGGGCTATCAGGAGGCAATAGCACGGTACGGCTCAGATCGCCCCGATGTGCGCTGTGGCATGGAGCTGGTCGAGGTAACCGATGTAGTTGTCCACTCTCAGTTTCAGGTATTTACCCAGGCAATAGATGAGGGCGGAATCGTCAAGGGGATCAACCTCAAAGGGGGCGGGGGGCGCTCGCGCAAGGAGATCGAGGACTTGGTAGGTGTGGCTCAATCCTATGGCGCAGGAGGGTTGGCCTGGTTCAAGGTAGAGGCCGAGGGTTGCCAGTCACCTATTGCCAAATTCTTCCGCACCGAAGACCTGGTGGAGATCGCCGCCCGGCTGGAGGGGAGGCCTGGTGACCTCCTTCTCTTTGTCGCCGACCGCTCGCAGGTCGTCCATGAGGCCCTGGGCCAGTTGCGCCTGCACCTGGCCAGGGAGGGAGGTTTGATACACGAGGATACGTATCAGTTCTTGTGGGTGGTCGATTTCCCCCTGCTGGAATACGACGACGAGCAGAAAAGATATGTGGCGGTCCATCACCCCTTCACCGCCCCACGGGACGAAGATATAGCAAAGCTCACCGATGCCCCCTTAGAGGTCAGGGCCCAGGCCTATGACATTGTCCTCAACGGCGCGGAGATCGGGGGGGGGAGCATCAGAAACCACCGCGCGGAGATTCAGCGGCAACTCTTTGATGTCTTGGGTATCGGAAAGGAGGAGGCAGAGGCGAAATTCGGCTTCCTCATGGAGGCCCTCGATTATGGCGCCCCTCCCCATGGGGGGATCGCCTTCGGGTTTGATAGATTGGTGATGCTGCTGTGCGGCGCCGATTCCATCCGGGAGGTCATTCCCTTTCCCAAGACCCAAAAGGCAACCTGCCTCCTTACCGGTTCCCCCGCACCGGTGGATCTACGACAGTTAACGGAGCTTTCTTTAAAGGTGAAGATCTAATCTCCCGAGGGTACCCCTCTTCTTACTGATCCGTAATACCAGTTCGTCCTCGGGGTGGATGATATTCCCTCTGATATTGTTCCACCGCCGTATATCTTCTACCCGGAGATCGTAGAGGAGGGCTATGTCCCACAGGGTGTCCCCTTCCTTCACGACATAGCGGATCTCCGCAAAGAGGCCCTTATCCTCTTCCAAAATCCTCTTTGGAGCAGCCTCCTTCGGCGTTATCTCTGCCTTCTTCGTCTTTATTTCGGAGGATAGGGCCTTGTCTGCGGGGATGGGGATGATGATGGAGGTCCCTGCGCGAAGGTGTCTGGGGCTTCTGATACGGTTCATCTGCATGATGGCGCTTACCCCTGTTCCGTATCGTCTGGCGATATGGGAGAGGGTATCCCCTTGCCGCACGTAGTGTCGGCGAAAGGTAATGCGCTCCGAGGGCTTGAGCTGGGCGAAGTTTTGCACAAATGTCTCCGTTTTCCCCTCCGGTATCTTTACCTCGTAGTTCGGAAAGTAGGGGGGTGTACACCACCTCCTAAGCTCTGGATTGAGGGCCTTGATGACCTCATATTCCACTTCACAGCAGCGGGAGATCACTCGCAGGTCTGTGGCATCGGGGACCGTTACTTTTTCGTAGCGGATGGGTTCATCATACGCTATGTCAGCAAAGCCATATTTTTCAGGCTCCTTGGCGACGAGGGCGGCGGCGATCATCTTGGGGACGTAATTCTTGGTTTCCCTTTTCAAGTATCGGTGTTTTGTCAGTTCCCAGAAGTCCTCCGTTTGATAACGCTTTATGGCCCGGGAGATCTTTCCTGCCCCGGCGTTGTATCCCGCTGCAGCCAGATACCAGCAGCTGAATTGATCGTAGAGGTCCTTGAGGTGTCTGGCAGCGGCAATGGTCGATTTTTCAGGATCCCTCCGCTCATCAACCCACCAGTCGACCTTGAGGCCGTATTTCTGCCCCGTTCGGGAGATAAACTGCCACGGTCCTGAGGCCCTGCGGCGGGAGTAAGCCTTGGGATTGAAGCCGCTCTCGATCAAGGCCATATAGACCAAGTCCTCAGGGAGTCCGTTTGCCCGCAGGTGTTCCCGCATCATGGGGATATATCTCCCCGATCGTTGCAGCCAGAGGGTGAAGGGCTTCCGATGGGTGGTCTGGAAATATTCGAGGAAATACTCAACCTGATCATTGACCACGATGGGGATATCGAAGGAGACCTCTTTCTCTTCCTCACCTATCTCCAGGGGGGTCTTCTCCTGTTCCTCGGCAGCCTCTGAAGGGGGAGCCTCTTTCTTCAGAAAGGGAGTGGTGCAGCCAGCAATGATGAAGAGTAGCAATCCCATGAGCACAATAGATTTTTTCACCTTCTGCCTCCCCTGTCGGTGGTTTTGAGTGCGATAGCGTAACGGAGATGACTATTCTTGTCAAGCATGGCGATCGTGGAGCGACGAACGTGAAGATTATCCCTTTTTAAGTTTATATTTCTTGATCTTGTTGTAGAGGGTGACGCGGTCGATCCCCAACTGCTCGGCGGATTTTTGGACATTCCAGTTATTTTCCTTGAGGATTTTTGCTATATGTTTTTTTTCGATTGATTTTAAGGTCTTGTCCTTTCCCGCTTGTGCAGCCCCTTCTTCCTTCATGACCTGAGGCGTGAGGTGTAGATCCTCCGCCTTAATGAGATTCCCCTTGGTGATGACCATGGCGCGTTCTATGATGTTCTCCAGTTCCCGCACATTCCCCGGCCAGTCATATTCCATCAAGAGATCGAGCGCCTCTTCAGAGATGCGCTCGACTTTCTCACCCATCTCTATGTTGAACTTCTCTATGAAGTGGTGAACGAGCAGGGGGACATCTTCCTTGTGCTCTCTGAGGGAGGGGAGCTCTATGGAAATGACGTTCAGGCGGTAGTAGAGGTCGTCCCTGAATTTTCCCTCATCTACTGCCTTTTTCAGCTCGCGGTTGGTGGCGGCGATGATGCGGGCGTCGACCTTAATGGATTTTGTTCCCCCCACCCGCGTGAACTCCTTTTCCTGGAGGACCCGGAGGAGGTTGAGCTGCAACTTGGGGCTGATATCTCCGATCTCATCGAGGAATATTGTGCCGCCATCGGCAAGCTCAAATTTCCCTTTTTTTTGTGCGACGGCGTCGGTGAAGGCCCCCTTCTCATGCCCGAACAGCTCACTCTCCAGCAAGGTCTCGGTGAGGGCAACGCACGAGACGGGGACAAACGGACCGGCGGCCCGCAGGCTCTCATTGTGGATTGCCCGCGCCAGCAGTTCCTTCCCTGTCCCGCTTTCGCCGAGGATGAGGATATTGGAATTGCTCTTGGCGATGGTATTGGCCAAGTCGAAGACTTTTTGCATCTTGGCGCTCTTGCTGATCAGATCGTGAAATTGATACTGTTTCTGTAATGCCTTGCGCAGATAGGATATCTCCTTGATCAGCGATTGGCTCTCAACCAGCCGTTTGACGAGTAATGACAACTCCTCGGGGTTGAAGGGTTTGACCAGGTAGTCATAGGCCCCTACCTTTATGGCCTGCACGGCCGTGTTGACCGTCGCATAGGCGGTGATGATGACTACCTGGGTCTCGGGCCAGGTCTCTTTGATTTTTCCCAACAACTCCAGGCCGTCCATTTTGGGCATCTTGAGATCAATGAGGGCGATATCCCACGGCCGCTTCTCGAACTTCTCCAAGGCCTTGAATCCATCCTCAACGGCCTCTACCTCGTACCCGTCCTCCCGCAGCCAATCGAGGAGGGATTCTCTCACAATCTCTTCATCATCGACGACCAGGATGTTTGCTTCTGCCTTCATGCTTTATCTCCCTGTTTCTTCCCTTCTTTGTTATGCGCCCTTATTTTCATTGTCGGTCATCACCTGTTTTCCGGCGAGGGGCTTATTTCGGTTGCCGGGGCCTCTGTTGGCAAGGTGATGGTAACGGATGTCCCTTTTCCCACCGTGCTCTTGACCTGGATCGTGCCCTGGTGAGAGTTGATAATCCCATACACCACCGAAAGCCCCAACCCCGTCCCCTTTTCTTTCGAGGTAAAGAAGGGATCGAAGATCTTGGAGAGATCCTTCTCCTCGATACCCACCCCGTTATCCGCAATCTGCACCTTCACCACCTGCTCCTTTTTCAAAAGCTCGGTGGTGATGGTCAAAGTAGCGTTATCTTCCATGGCCTCGCAGGAGTTGAGGATGATATTGAGGAAGACCTGCCTCAACTGCATGGGATCGGCCATAATGGGGGGAAGCTGGCCGTATCTCTTCTCCAACGTGATCTCTTGCAGGGCTATCTGATTGGCAAGGAGGGAGAGTGCCTCGTCCACCACCGCATTGATATCCACATCGGTCTTTAATGAGGGCTCTCGCTGCCGGGCAAAGTCGAGGAGGTTTCTTACAATGGTGCTGCACCGCTCCGTCTCCCGTTCCATGATTCCCAAATAGGAGAGAAACTTCGGGATCTCACCCTTCTTGAGGGTGCCATTGGCCAACTTTCTCTCGATCAGCTTGGTATAGGTCAGGATCCCGTTCAAGGGGTTGTTTATCTCATGGGCGATGGTGGCAGCCAACTTCCCGATGGAGGCCAACTTCTCCGACTGCAAGAGCTGATATTGGATCTCCTTCAGCTCATTAGTCCTTTTTGCTACCTTTTTCTCTAAATTTTTTATGAGATCTTTGATCTCCCTATCGGCCTTTTTCAGCCTCTGGGTCATGGTATTGAAGGATTCGGCCAGTTGTCCGAGCTCATCCTCTGAGTGGGAGGGGATGGTGTGGTTGAAATCCCCTGCCGCTACCCTGGTTGTGCCATCAACCAACTCTTTGACCGGTCGATAGACCGCCCGCTGGATGAACAGGACGATGATGGCGGAGACCGTGAGGATGGTAATGACCATGAGCAGTATGGTTGTGCCCCTGATCTTCTTTATGCTCTTATCGGTCGCGGCTAGCGAAAGAGAAATGTCGAGAACCCCCAAGACCTTTTTATCTCGGGGATGGTAGTGACACGCAGCTGTATAGCAATCAGGCTCATTGTAGATCGGGGTTATAATCCCCAGGATCCGATGACCATCGACCCTAAAGATCCTGCTCCTCTCGGGGATGGCCAGCCTCTCCAGGGGCTTATCCACGGCGTGGCAGGCGTAGCAGGCCTCGGCCTTTTTGTTCACCATCTGCCCCATCTCTTCCTTATCGGAGGAGAACATGATGGACCCCTCTTTGTTGAATATTCTGATCTTTTCTATCCCCTCCTGGGCGCCAATGGTCTCGATGGAGTTGTAGAGGGCCTCCCGATAGTTGTGCAGCATATCAAACCGGAGGCTCCTCGTCAGTGTGCCGCTTAATTGTTTGGCCCCCAGGATTGCCTCATCGAGGAGGTGTTTTCGTTGGGTGTTTAAGTTTGCATAGGCGAAGACCCCTATTACCATGACCGTGATTGCTCCCACCCAAAGGATGAGCTTGACGCTTAAACTTCGATACCATGAAGGTTTAAATAGTACCATACGTTCACCAAAGACCAGGCTGGAGTTATCTCATGACGGAATGCTTGCTCTCATCTCCCCAACATATTGTTAGTGTTCCTGTTCCTGTCTTCCGTTTTTTTTCTCACCTGGTCGTCCATAGAGGGGCTTGTTTCAGTTGCCGTAGCCTCCGTTGGCAAGGTGATGGTAATGGTGGTCCCTTTTCCCACCGTGCTCTTGACCTGGATCGTGCCCTGGTGAGAGTTGATAATCCCATACACCACCGAAAGCCCTAACCCCGTCCCCTTTTCTTTCGAGGTAAAGAAGGGATCGAAGACCTTGGAAAGATCCTTCTCCTCGATACCTACCCCGTTGTCGGCAATCTCTACGCGCACCGCCTTCTTTCGCTTGTTTGATACAGCGGTGGTGACGGTTACCATACCTCCGTCTTGCATGGCCTCGCAGGAGTTGAGGATGACATTGAGAAAGACCTGCCGCAGCTGCATGGGGTCGGCCATGATGGGGGGGAGTTGGCCGAACCGCTTCTCCAACGTGACCTCTTGCAGGGCTATCTGGTTGGCCAGGAGGGAGAGGGCTTCCTCGAGCACCTCGTTGATATCCACATCAGGCTTCAAAGAGGGTTCCCGCTGCCGGGCGAAGTCAAGGAGGTTCCTCACGATGGTGCTGCACCGCTCCGTTTCCCGCTCCATGATCGTCAGATAGGAGCGGAATTTGGGAATTTCATTTTTCCTGAGGGTGCCTTCGGCCAACTTTCTCTCAATCAGCTTGGTATAGGTCAAGATGCCGTTCAGAGGGTTGTTTATCTCGTGGGCGATGGTGGCAGCCAACTTCCCGATGGAGGCCAGTTTCTCCGATTGCAAGAGCTGATATTGGACTATCTTCAGCCTCTGGGTCATGGTGTTGAAGGATTCGGCCAGCTGTCCGATCTCGTCATCGGAGCGGGAGGGGATGGCGTGGTCAAAGTCCCCTGCCGCCACCCTGGTCGTCCCAGCAACCAGCTCTTTGACCGGACGATCGACCGCCCGCCGGATAAACAAAACGATAATGGCGGAGACCGTCACAATGGTGATGATCATGAGGAGGATGGTTCTGCCCCTGATCTCCTGTATCCTCTTGTCGGTGGCAGCCAGAGATAAGGAGATATCGAGAACCCCCAAGACCTTCTGATTACGGGGATGGACATGGCAGGCGGCATTGTAGCAATCAGGTTCGTTGTAGATGGGGTTTATTATCCCCAGGCGCCGGTACCCATCGGCCCTGAAGATCCTGCTCCTTTCCGGCGTGTCCAATCGCTCCAGGGGTTTATCAACGGAGTGGCACCCGAAGCAGGCCTCGGCCTTTTTGTCCACCATCTGCCCCATCTCTTCCTTATCGGAGGAGAACATGATGGCCCCCTCTTTGTTGAATATTCTGATCTTTTCCATCCCCTCCTGTGCGCCAATGGTCTCGATGGAGTTGTAGAGGGCTTCCCGATAGTTGTGCAGCATATCAAACCTGAGGCCCTTTTTCACCGTGTCACTTAACTGTTTGGCCCCCAGGACACTCTCACTAATCAAATGCTTCCGTTGGGTATTTAAGCTGACATAGTTGAAGACCCCTATCACGATGACGGTGATAGCCACTACCCAAAAGATGAGCTTAACACTCAGTCTGCGATACGGCATCTGATATTCCCTTACCATAAGGTATCATAGTATCCTGTTAAAGTCCACGGTATGGGCACTGAATGCGTACAGGGAATTACTCCCGCAACGCCTCATACATAAGACGAAGCGGGATATATCGAGGCATGATGGGAACATACCTCTCTTCTCCTCACGAGGTAGGGAACTCACTACTGAGAAACGGTTTCAACGTTGCTCAGCGGGATACCTCCGCTTCTGTAAGGCTCGTGATGAGCATTACCGGAAGGATCAAAAAAGCTAGATTATGAAAAGATTGAGGCCCTATTTTGTAACCTTCTTTTCATGGCAATCGGTGCATCCCATAGGGCCGCTCTCCATTTCCTTGTGGCAGTCCATGCACTGGCCATGGTATGCACCTTTGAGCCCTAAATCCGGGCCCTTCTTAGCAGCGTCATAGTGATAGACGGTTATAGAGTCATGACATTCCCCACAAGCGGGGGTAGATCCCTTTGGGCTATGGTGGTGGCAGCTCGCACAATTGCCGGCAATGTCGGCATGCTGTGCGTGTGTGAATTCAACTGGCCCATATACTTGCGATATGCTGTCCAAGGTGATGGTCTCGGGTATGTCCGTAGGGTATGCCACGGCAATAAATAGGAAGATGCTCACAAACAACATGAAAACCAACGTCATTCTCGCCATCGTTTTACCTCCTTGTGTATGGATACGCTTCTTGTCTTTTACTAAACCCCGACTATAGCGTGACTTCTAACGCTTTTTTTTCTTCGCGCTTGTCCTGTCCAACGGCCCATGCAGGCGGCTTTCGGTATACCGCCATCCTATGGGCGATCCACCTAAATACCCAAATATGCGCAAAGACAATGGTGAGGGCCATGACGACTTCTTGCCATGAAGGAATGTATCTCTCGCTTAAGGGTACATACCATTTGTAGGCAATGAAGACGTAATTACACCTGTTGATGATGATCCCGGCCATGGTGAGAACGGCAGCTATACGAATCATCTTTATATTGCCATCTCTGAAACCCCGCAAAAAGAGGATGCAAGGGATGAGTGTAAGGCCTACTACCTCTGTCAGATACCAGTAACCCATGGGCGTAGCGATCAGAGACCACTGGGCGCTATGTATCAATACAAGGGCTTTTAAGAAGAGATAGACGAACATCACCGCTGCACATGTCTTTGCGAGGCCGAGGACGATGTCGTCGTAGGACCTGCGAAAGTCATCGGTGAGTTGGTAGCCGAAGACCCTGGTACTTATAGTCCCTTCAAAGATGACCATAGAAAGTCCTGCAAAGATACCGGAAACGAAGAACAAGACTGGAATAAACTCTGTATACCAGAGGGGATGGATATTGGGTTTTGCCATCATAACCAGTGCCCCAAGGCCTGATTGATGGAGGGTTGAGAGGGTGATGCCGAAGATCACCGCTCCGAGGGTCAAGGAATGGAGTATCTTCCTGATCCTCTTCAATCCCAGCCACTCGGCAAAGGCTGGGGAGAACTCGATGAATTCAGCTATCATATAGAGCAGGAAGTGCCAGGCCACGAGGAAGAGGACGGAATTGACCCCGAACTTATTGCCGATGAGAGGATTTACAATGTTCCACCAGCGGCCCAAATCAAGGAGGATTGCGCCGGCATAAAAGACATAGGCAAGGAACCCATTGAGGATTGTGGCCCGTATGATGGGGTGATATTTTTCTGATCGGAGGATATAGACGACAAAGGTGAGGACATAGGCCCCCCCTGCAAAGGCAACCCCCACCATAACGTTAAAACCGATCCATATCCCCCAGGGGAAACCAGGGGCCTCGGCGACAACCGAACCCAAACCATAGATGAGGCGATATATGACCAAGATTATCCCGAGGGCCAGGATGGGGGCAGAGATTATGTTGAAGGGCGTAAAGATCTTACCCCGTGGCTTTAGCTCAGCGATAATGAAAGCGATAAAGTCCTTCAGCGTCCGTGTTTCCAGTGATGCTTGTTTCCCTTTCATCGCAGTCTCCTTTATTTTCGTAGTTATTAATCCTCTTCCTTTTGTGTCGCACGGTGGACACCGAGCAGAAAGGCGGGCCACAAGACGAAAATAATAGGAACGGCGTACAGGAAGCCCGTGCTCAATTCAGGAAGGGAGGTCGTTCCGAGGTCCGTACGGAACCCAAGCTGTTCGAAAGGTACTGCGGAAAGATACATGACGGATGTACCACCGACCTCGGTTTCTCCGTAAATGTTGTGGACATAGCGGTCGGGATGTTGATAGATCCGTGTCCTGGCCTCTTCCAAGAGTTCTCTCCTGGTGCCGAAGACGAGGGCCTCTGTCGGACAGGCCTCAACGCAGGCGGGGATCTCTCCCTTCACGAGCCGCTTGTCCCAGCAGAGGAAACACTTTCTGATCCGGGGGGTCGGGCTGTGGGATTCAAGTATCGCCTTGTCAAAGGGACACGAAAATGCACACATCTTGCAGCCCATGCAATTTTTTGCCCACGTGACGGGTCCTTCTTCCTCTTTCTTCATCGCCTTTACGAGGCACGCCGCTACACAGGCGGGCTGATTACAATGCATGCACCGCTTCACAGCATATACGGTCCCTTTGTCCGTTTCATAGCGATTGACGACCGTCCACTGCGTTTCCGTTGTGCGTCGTTCTTTTTCAAACACAGAGTCGTCCTCGATATCGGGAATGGGCAGATCGTATGTCTCTGCACATGCCAGCTCACAGCTGCGACACCCAATGCACCGGGTGGTATCGATAAGGATACTGAGAAACTCTTTTCCTTCTGTAGTTTCTTGGGCATTGAGGCTGCCCGGTGCCAGGGCGCCCCCACACGTCATCCCTGCCATTCCGATGCCGAGCCTTTTGAGAAATGTCCTTCTATCCATGTGTCTTCCTCCTTACGATTTGTCGTCAAACGTGTTCAGGTTTTTTATCTCCGGACACCTTGTTCTTCCTCACATTGATCGCCGCATCGGCCAGATGAGACCTGTTGTGTGCTGGGGATCGAATCATATTCCCTCTGGATAGTCTTCGGCACTTGCTCACCATATTCCGTGAGCACCTGAAGGCCACCTTGAATGGTTTTGAAGAGGGGAAAGAGGCGATAGGGGGCGTAGGCTATGACGATGAGGTCTCCTACCCCGAAAATGATGATTATTATAGTGACACTGTTCCCTGATCTGATGTTCCTCCCCTTCCTCGAGTATGTATCAGGCAACGAATTTGGCCCCGTATTGTATGCTATTTTTATGATTTGAACAAGCACTTTTTGTGTATTTTTTGTAGGATACCTTGCATACCCCGAGGCGTTTTGCTCATTATCGATAATTCACAAATAATAAGGGCAACCCCTCCTTTTAAGGGGGTGCCCCCATTATTGTGACGCTCTTTTTATAGTTATTCCTGTGTCAGAAGAAATTCACTCGCCATCTTATCCCATGCATCGGGAGAAAGGGCCTTGGCAATGCCTGATACGGGAAGACCACCATCCTGATACACGACCCCGACTTCGCCGCCCAT
>Ga0315550_1002145_pt1 | contig 12094 bp, 10 predicted proteins | sample SalMarSW160190MG_2_FD_203100 | JGI IMG/M metagenome (GOLD analysis project Ga0315550, IMG submission 203100) | Salt marsh sediment microbial communities from the Plum Island Ecosystem LTER, Massachusetts, United States - Salt Marsh Sediment SW1601-90 ... | reverse complement strand
GATCATAGAGGACACGGAGATTAGTGCATTTATATTACCCTGTGCTCTCTGTGTACGCTGTGGCTGAATTAAATTAAAAATGCATATTATCATTCCAGCGCGCTACGCCTCGACCCGTCTGCCCGGTAAACCGCTGGCGGACGTCGCCGGCAAGCCGCTCATCCAGCGCGTCTACGAATGCGCCCTGAAATGCGGCGCGGCGGGCGTCACGATCGCGACCGACGATGACCGCATCCGGGACGCGGCCGCGCGCTTCGGCGCGCCGGTGTGCATGACCTCCGGCGCCCATCGCTCGGGCACCGACCGCCTCGCCGAGGTCGTCGAAAAGCTCGCCATCGGGCCCGGTGAGATTGTCGTCAACTTGCAGGGCGACGAACCGTTGATGCCGCCCGACCTGATCCGCGCGGTGGCGGAAAAACTCGCGCGCCATGACGACGCGATGGTCGCCACGGCCTGTCACGCGATACACGACCTCGACGCGCTCACCAACCCCAACGTGGTGAAGGTGGTGTGCGACGCGCGGGGTTACGCCCTCTATTTCAGTCGCGCGGCCATTCCCTGGCCGCGCGAGGTCATGGCCGGACAATCCACCGGCCCGGCACGGGCGCTGCGCCACATCGGCTTGTATGTCTACCGCGCCGGTTTCGTGCGCCGCTATGCGGCCTGGCCGGTTTGTCCGCCGGAGGAGGCGGAACAGCTCGAGCAACTGCGTGTCCTGTGGCACGGCGAACGCATCGTGGTGCACGAAGCGCGCACGATGCCGGAAGCGGGCGTGGACACACTGGAGGATCTCGAGCGCGTGCGAAGGTATTTTAATGATAAATAAGTCACGGAGATCACAGAGAACACCGCGTTTCAGGATTTTTCTCTGTGATCTCTGTGTGCTCTGTGGCTATTAAATATTTTAAGGTTTTGAGCAATGGTCAAAGTGCTATTTGTGTGTCTGGGTAACATCTGCCGCTCGCCCACGGCGGAAGGGGTATTCCGCAAGCTGGTGCGTGAGGAAAAACTCGAGCATCTCTTCGAGATCGATTCGGCGGGTACACATGCCTATCACATCGGCGAACCGCCGGACGAGCGCGCCCAGGCGGCGTGCGCGCGCCGCGGGATCGACATCAGCCGCGTGAGCGGCCGCAAGGCCGGCGCGGCGGACATCGAGAAATTCGATTATGTGCTGGCCATGGACCGTGAAAATTACGAAGACCTGCGCGATATCTGTCCGCCGGGCCAGGAGGGCCGGATCCGGCTCTTCATGGAGTTCGCCGCAAACCGGCCGGAGGAGGAGGTGCCCGATCCCTATTTCGGCGGGGTCAGCGGTTTCGATCGCGTGCTCGACATGATCGAGGATGCCGCCCGCGGCCTGCTCGAGGATATCCGGCGCTCGCGGCTGTAAACCGCCGTTGCCCGCCGGAAGCGCGCCTCAAAAAAAAGCCCGCCGGGTGGCGGGCTTTTTTATTTCTGCCGGATGTGTCTACTTGGTTTCGTTTTCGTCCGCGACGTGCGCTTGCGTTTCGATCTGAACCAGTTCCGGTTTCGGTTTGGGCGCCTCGTTGCCGGGATTATGGTGTTCTTCGTGCGGCGTGCTGTCCGTCGAAGGCGTGTTCCAGGCATCGTGGTTTTCCATCGGCTTTTCCCAGGAGGAGGCCGAGGGGGAATCGCCGGCGCTGTGTTCCGGCGCCTGCACCGGCGCCATGGCGGGCGGGGCCTGCGTTTCCGCGCGCGAAGGATAGGACTCCGTGACCGGTTTTTCCTGCGCCGCGGTCATATCCGTCGTGCTGCTGCGGGTGCTGGCATTCTGGCGGTCCGGCGCCTGCTTTCCTTCCTGGCCGCGCCCGCCGCGACGGCGTCCGCGCCGCCGACGCCGGCCGCTGCTGCCTTCAGGCCGTTCCCGCTGCGCCTGCTGGGCGCCTTCGCCGGCCGCCTGTTGCTGTGGCGGCTTGGCCGGGCGCGGACGGCCGTGCTCGTGGTTGCCGCCGGCCTGCCGCTCGGCCTGCGTGGGGCGCTCGTGCCGCTGCCCGTGATGCGGCCGCTGGTGCGGCCGCTGGCCGCCATGCGCGCGTTGACGCTGCTGGTGCTGGCGCGCCGGACGGGCATCTGACGTTTCCGCTTTCTTCGGCTCTTCCTTCTTGCCGAACAGTCCGGTGATGATTTTCTTGATAAGTCCGCCGTTTTCGGGCTTGGCCCGTTCGGGCGGCGCGGCCGCGTGGGTCAGCGGACCGATCGCCGGTTTTTCCGCAGGGACCGGGCTGGTGGAGGCCTGCACCGGCTTTCGTTCCTCCTCTTCTTCCTCCTCGACGATGTCGAGCTCGTAGCTCGGGACATCGGCCTCGGCCTCGTATTCGTCGAGACGCAGGCGGCGGATATGGTAATGCGGCGTTTCCAGCTCCGAGGTGGGGATGATCATGACGGGCGTGCCGATGCGCGACTCGATCGCGCTGATTTCCATGCGCTTCTCGTTCAGCAGGTACGTCGCCGTCTCCACGGGCAGATGGACATGCACGGCCGCGGTATTTTCCTTCATGGCTTCTTCCTGGATCATGCGCAGGATCGAGAGCCCCGAGGACTGCACGCTGCGGATGTGGCCGGTGCCGAGGCAGCGCGGACACACCAGGCTGGAGGATTCGCCGAGCGAGGGGCGCAGGCGCTGGCGCGACATCTCGAGCAGCCCGAAGCGCGAAATCCGGCCGACCTGGGTGCGGGCGCGGTCCACCTTGAGCGCCTCGAACAGGCGGTTCTCCACTTCACGCCGGTTGCGTTCCGGCGTCATGTCGATGAAGTCGATGACGATCAGGCCGCCCAGGTCGCGCAGCCGCAACTGGCGCGCGACTTCCTCCGCGGCTTCCAGGTTGGTATTGAGCGCGGTTTCCTCGATGTCGGCGCCCTTGGTGGCGCGCGCCGAATTCACGTCGATGGTCACCAGCGCCTCGGTCTTGTCGAACACGATCGCGCCGCCCGCTTCCAGGCGCACCTCGCGTGAGAACGCCGATTCGATCTGGTGCTCGATCTGGAAGCGCGAGAACAGGGGGGTTTCGTCCTTGTACAGCTTGAGCTTTTCGATGTTCTGCGGCGCCACCTGCTGCATGAATTTCAGCATGCGTTCGTAGATTTCCTGGTTGTCCACGAGGATGTCGCCGATGTCGGCCTTGAGGTAGTCGCGCGTGGCGCGCACCACGAGGTTGCTCTCCTGATAGATCAGGAAGGCCGCCGTGCGCTCCTGGGCGGCCTTGTAGATGGCCTCCCACAGGTTGATCAGGTAATCGAGGTCCCACTGCAGCTCCTCGGCCGAGCGGCCGATCCCGGCGGTGCGGGCGATGACGGAATAATCGTCCGGGAGTTTCAGTTGGGACATGGCCTCGCGCAGTTCCGCGCGCTCTTCGCCCTCGATGCGCCGGGAGATGCCGCCGCCCCGGGGGTTGTTCGGCATGAGCACGAGGTATCGGCCGGCCAGGCTGACGAAGGTGGTGAGCGCCGCGCCCTTGGTGCCGCGCTCTTCCTTGTCCACCTGGACGATCATTTCCTGGCCTTCCTTGATCACGTCCTTGATGCGCACCTGACTCATGGGGGTGCGCTCGTCGTAACCCTGGAAGTAAATCCGGGAAATTTCCTTGAGCGGGAGAAAGCCCTGGCGTTCGGAGCCGTAGTCCACGAAGGCGGCTTCCAGGCTGGGTTCTACGCGGGTGACCTTACCCTTGTAGATGTTGCCCTTCTTCTGCTGGTAGGTGGAGGATTCAATGTCGAGATCGAGCAATTTCTGGCCGTCGACGACAGCCAGACGCAACTCCTCGGGATGAGTTGCGTTGAATAAAATACGTTTCATCGGTGGTTGTTCCCCGACGCAGGGTTTGGCGTGCTACACGCGCTTCGCGCTGTTGTTGTTTCAGCGCGGACGGCGCGTTGTCGTCCTTCCGACAGGGCCGCAGAACCCGTCGCGATCGCGACGGCCTTCTGCTTTGGTGCCGCGCCTTACTTGCGAAGCGCGGATGGTCAATTCAGACTTTAATCGCGCCGTGGACAGGTTTTGGCTGTCCCACGTGCCGTCTGCCTCTGTTGGTCGGCAGGTGCTCGCTAAACTGGAGCGTCTAATCCGTACGTCTCTACATGAAATAGGGGAGAGACGTGTCACCCTTTTTAACTGGACTCTTGATGTCCGCGTTTTGCTCTAACAACCGGTCCAAGCCGGTGCCCAACGGTGCCGCATGGCAGAGCCGGTAATCCCCGGCATAAAACCGTTGTATTTTGCACACTTGCGTGATAATCAGAGATTTCGCTATAAGTGCACTCATCCACTATAGCAAATCAATCGGTTCGACAGCAATCTGTTATATGATGACCCGTGCATGGAAAAGGTCGTAAAACCCTCGCCCCCCGTTCGCTACCTCGAAATTGACGGATCCCGTGCCGGCCAGCGGCTCGATAATTTCCTGATTGCCACCCTCAAAGGCGTGCCCAAAAGCCATATTTACCGCATATTGCGTAAGGGCGAGGTGCGGATTAACCGCGGCCGGGCGCGCCCGGATTACCGCCTGGAAGAGGGGGATGTCGTGCGTATTCCGCCGTTGCGCCAGTCATCCGCCCGGGATATCGACCCGCAACAGGCCGCCGCGGGTTTTGCCTGGCTGCTGCCGCGCATTCTGTATGAGGACGACGAGCTCATGGTGGTGAACAAGCCCTCGGGCCTCGCCGTGCATGGCGGCAGCGGGGTGGGCGTGGGGCTGATCGAGGCCTTGCGCGGCCTGCGGCCGGATGCGCCGTTTCTGGAGCTGGCGCACCGCCTGGACCGGGACACCTCCGGCTGCCTGCTGCTGGCCAAGACCCGCCCGGCCATGCTGGCGCTGCACCGGATGTTGCGCGAGGGCGACATGGAAAAACGCTATGTCGCCCTGGTCGCCGGCGCCTGGCGCGGGGGCGCGCGCGAGGTGACCGCCGCGCTGGAAAAAAACCGCCCGCGTTCGGGGGAGCACAAGGTGGAGGTGACGGAGGACGGCAAGGAAGCCGCCAGCCTCTTTACGCCCCATCAGCGTTTCGGATACGCCACGCTCGTGGAGATCCGATTGCTGACCGGCCGCACGCATCAGGCGCGGGTGCACGCCGCGCATGTGGGCCATCCGATCGCCGGCGACGAGAAATACGGGGACCGCGAGTTCAACCGCCGCCTGCAGCGGCTGGGCTTGAAGCGCCTTTTCCTGCATGCGCAACGACTGCGTTTCACCCACCCGTTGCGCGATTGTAAAATGGACGTGGAAGCCCCGCTTCCGGAAGAACTTTCCGGGATACTTGCAAGGTTGTGATTAAAAAAGAAGATCGGCCACAGAGCACACAGAGGTCACAGAGTGAAAAACCTTTCTTTCCATCTCTGTGTTCTCCGCGATCTCTGTGGCTGATCTACTTAAATCCATCATGAAGCCAAGGCATGAACTGATTATTTTCGACTGGGACGGGACGCTCATGGATTCCGTGGCCAAGATCGTGCGCTGCTTCTCGGCGGCGCTGGCGGACACGGACACGCCCGACCCCGGGGAAGCCGCCATACGGCATATCATCGGTCTGGGCCTGGAAGAATCGATGACGGCGCTGCTGCCGCAGGCCGACGCCGCCAGGCGCGCCCGGGTGGTGGAGCGCTACCGCGAGCATTTCCTGCATCTCGACCGGACCGGCATGGAGCTGTTCCCGGGCGTGCGCCAGGGCCTGGAGGCGCTGGCGGAGCAGGGCTATCTGCTCGCCGTGGCGACCGGCAAGGCGCGCCGTGGACTGGACCGGGTGTTGCGCGATACCGGCACGGCGCATCTTTTCTGCGCCACGCGCTGCGCCGACGAGGCCTTTTCCAAACCGCATCCGAGGATGCTCGAGGATATTCTGGAGCAGACCGGGATCGACGCCGGGCGGGCGTTGATGATCGGGGACACCACCTATGACATGCAGATGGCGCGCCACGCCGGCATGGACGGGCTGGCCGTGACTTACGGCGTGCACGACCGCGGGCTGCTCGGTGAGCACGCGCCGCTCGCCTGCCTGGATTCGTTCGAGGAGGTTTACGCATGGCTGCAACGGGCCGGCGGTCCGTCATCTGCCGCAGCCGCGACCTCGTAGAGCGGGGGCGCGGCGTTCGTTTCAGGGTGTCGCGGCGCGGCGAGGTGGCGCCCGCCTTCGTCGTCCGTTTCAACGGCGCGGTGCATGCCTATCTCAATCGGTGCGCGCACCGCATGCTGGAGCTCGACTGGAACGCCGGTGATTTTTTCGACGCCTTCGGCGAGCATCTTTTGTGCGCCACGCATGGCGCGCGTTACGCTCCGGCCAGCGGCACGTGCGTGGCCGGACCCTGCGCGCGGGCGGGGCTGGTGAAGCTCGACGTCACCGAGGAAAACGGCGACGTCTGCCTCGAACCGGGGGATGAGGTACACTTGGTCACTTCCGATGCACTGACGTGAGGCGATTTCCATGACTGACAATGAAACCCCATCCCCGGCGCCTTCGGGCGCGCCGGGCAGGCCCTCGCACTGGGAGCGCGATCTGCTCGAACGCCTGGCGTTTGCCTCGCTCACCGAGCAGCGCCGCGCGCGACGCTGGGGGATCATCAAGTTCTTCATCGTCATCCTGCTGCTGGTGATCCTGCTCCTGTCGCAGTCGGCGGACTGGAGCGGCGCGGGACTGGCGACGCGCCACACGGCGCTCGTGGATCTCGACGGCGAGATCGGCGCCAACACCCTCGCCAGCGCGGACAACGTCATCTCCGGGTTGCGTGCGGCGTTTGCCAGCACTTCGACCGCGGGCGTCATCCTGCGCGCGAACAGCCCCGGTGGCAGCCCGGTGCAGGCGGCCTATATCAACGACGAGATCAAGCGATTGCGCGCCAAGTATCCCAAGACCCCCATCTACGCCGTGATCGGCGACGTCTGCGCTTCCGGTTGTTACTACGCGGTCGCCGGCACCGACAAGATATACGCCAACAAGGCCAGCATCGTCGGGTCAATCGGCGTGCTCATGAACGGTTTCGGTTTCGTGGATACGCTGAAAAAGCTCGGCGTCGAGCGCCGTCTCATGACGGCGGGCGCGCACAAGGGTTTCCTCGATCCGTTCCAGCCGGTCAAACCCGATGAGGCGAAATACGCGCAACAACTGCTGGAGGAGATACACCGCCAGTTCATCGATACCGTGCGTGAAGGTCGCGGAAAGGCGTTGAAGGAAACCAAAGATATGTACTCGGGTCTGTTCTGGACCGGCGAGGACGCCAAGAAGCTGGGGCTGGTCGACGACATGGGAGACGCGAGTTACGTGGCGCGCGAAGTCATCGGCGCGGAGGACATCGTGGACTATACCTACCGCGAGAACGTGTTCGACCGCTTCGCCCGGCGCATCGGCACGACCATGGCCAGGACCCTGGGTACCGAGATCCTCGGCCACACGCCGGTGCTGAAATAAAAATTTTGCCACGGAGATCACAGAGTACACAGAGGTTAATCGTATTTGTTTTTTACTCCGTGATCTCCGTGCGCTCTGTGGCTTAGATAATCTTGATCCCTTCGTTCTCGAGCATCCGCACCAGGCGGATGAGCGGCAGCCCGATCAGCGTGTTCGGATCGTCGCCCGCGAATTTCTCCAGCAGCGCGATACCCAGTCCTTCCGAGCGCACGCTGCCGGCGCAGGAATAAGGTTGTTCCTTGCGCAGGTAGGATTCGATCTGTGCGTCGGTCAGTGCGCGGAATGTCACCCGGTAGGGGATGACCTCGCACTGAACCCGCCGGGTGCCGGCATTGACGAGCGCCAGGCCGGTGTAAAGCGTCACGGTCTTGCCCGAGGCGGAGCGCAGTTGCCGCACGGCGTTGTCATGGCTGTGCGGCTTGCCGACGATGACGCCGTCGTACACCGCCACCTGGTCCGAGCCGATGACCAATGCGTCCGGTCGCTGCGCGGCTATTTTCTGCGCCTTCCCGATCGCCAGCCGTTCCACCAGATTCTCCGGCGTTTCGCCTGGGCGCGGCGTTTCATCGACCTCGGGCGCCATGACCTCGAAGGGGATTTTCAGGCGCTCCAGCAGCTCGCGGCGGAAGGGCGAGGAAGAGGCAAGAATCAATTTCATATTGGTTTAAACCGCCAGGACGCCAGGGTCGCCAGGAAAAACTTCTATTTCAAAATCCTTCCCTGACGTGCCGGCGGTTCGAGATTTTATTCAATTTCGACGAGGGCTTCGTCGGGGTTGACGTTGTCGCCCTTGGCGACGTTCACGGCCTTGACCGTTCCGGTTACCGGCGCCGGCACTTCGTTTTCCATTTTCATCGCCTCGATCACCAGCACCGGGTCGCCGGCCTTCACCTTCTTCCCGGCCTTGACCAGGATGTCCACGATGGTGCCCGGCATGGAGCTGGTGACGTGTCCTTCCCGGGAGGCCTTGGGCCGTTTCGATCCCTTGGAGGCGCGCCGGGTGTCCACCATGCCGGCCTCGGTCGGCACGGTCTCGGCCAGGGTTTCGACGAGAATCTGTTCCGGCACGCCGTCCACCGAGACGAAGAAGGGGCGCTGTTCCTCGGTCTTGTGGCCCACGCCGGTGACGCGGATGTGGTAAGTCTCGCCGTGCATCGTGACGTTGAAATCGGTCGGCGCGTACGCCGGCGTGCCGGTCGAAGCCGCCGATTTCGGCGGCATGAGCTCCTCGGGCTTGAGCGTGCCCGTGGCGCGCTCCTCGAGAAACTTGCGTCCGATTTCCGGGAACATGGCGAAGGTGAGCACGTCTTCCTCGCTCTTCGCCAGTTCGCCGATTTCCTCGCGCAGGCGGTGCATCTCGGGCTTGAGCTTGTCCGCCGGACGGCAGCTGATGACCTCATCGTTGCCGATGGCCATGTTGCGCACGGCCTCGTTGATCTTGCCGGGCGCCTTGCCGTAACGGCCCTGCAGATAGAGCTTCACCTCGTTGGTGATGCTCTTGTAGCGCTTGCCGGTCAGCACGTTGAGCACCGCCTGGGTGCCGACGATCTGCGAGGTCGGCGTCACCAGCGGGGGATAGCCCAGGTCCTCGCGTACGCGCGGGATCTCCGCGAGCACTTCGTTCATGCGGTTGAGCGCGCCCTGTTCCTTGAGCTGGTTCGACAGGTTCGAGATCATTCCGCCCGGCACCTGGTTGACCATGACCCGGGTATCGATCTCGGCGTGTTCGCTCTCGAACTGATGATATTTCTTGCGCACCTCGCGGAAATAGAATCCGATCTCCTGCAGCAGCTCGAGGTCGAGCCCGGTGTCGTAAGGCGTCTCGCGGAAGGCGGCCACCATGCTTTCAGTGGGCGAGTGGCTGGTGCCCCAGGAAAGCGAGGAAATCGCGGTGTCGACGTGGCGCGCGCCGTGTTCCACCGCGAGGTACATGGAGATGTTGGCCACGCCCAGGGTGGTATGCGAATGGAACGCGAGCGGCAGTTTCACCGCCTTGGACAGCGCCGAATAGAGCTCCACCGTGCGCGCCGGGGTGATCAGGCTGGCCATGTCCTTGATGACAATGGAATGGCAGCCCATTTTCTCGAGTTCCCTCGCCTGCTCGACGAAATGCCCGATGGTGTGCACCGGGCTCGTGGTGTAGCAGATCGCGCCCTGCGCATGCTTGCCGGCCTTGATGACGGCCTTCACCGAGACCTCGACGTTGCGCATGTCGTTCATGGCGTCGAAGATGCGGAACACGTCCACGCCGTTTTCCGCGGCCTTCTTCACGAAAGCCTCCACCACGTCGTCGGAATAGTGCCGGTAGCCGAGCAGGTTCTGGCCGCGCAGCAACATCTGGATCGGCGTCTTGGGCAGGGCCTTTTTGAGTTTGCGCAGGCGCTCCCACGGATCCTCCTTCAGGAAACGCAGGCAGGCGTCGAAGGTGGCGCCGCCCCATGCCTCGAGCGACCAGAAGCCGGCCTTGTCCAGCTTGTCGCAGATCGGCAGCATGTCCTCGGTGCGCATGCGCGTCGCCAGCAGCGACTGGTGCGCGTCGCGCAACACCACTTCCGTAACATGAACCTTCTTGGACGATGTCACCATGATTACCCTTGAAACCGCTGATGAAGTGAAATTAACCGCCAGGGCGCCAGGGTCGCCAGGAAAAGCGACTCGTGGGAGTTTCCATCCCTGGCGTTCCTGGCGTCCTGGCGGTTCGAGATCATTTTCATTTAGAGACTTTTCAACCTTACATGCCGTGGTGCGCCACGACCGCGGCGGCGATGGCCACGGCCAGATCGGCCGGTGGACGACGAATGGAATAGTTTAACAGTTCCGGATGCTGCTCGATAAACCCGGTGTCGAATTTGCCCGCCTGGAATTCCGGCGTGCGGAGGATCTCCAGATAAAACGGTTTGGTGGTCTTGACGCCGTGCACGCCCATGTCGAGCAGGGCGCGCCGGGCGCGCGCCAGCACCTTGTCCCAGGTGAGCGCCCAGACCGTGAGCTTGGCGCACATCGAGTCGTAGTGCGGGGGAAATTCGTAACCGGTATAGATCGCCGCGTCGGTGCGCACGCCCGGACCGCCGGGCGCGTAGTAGCGCGTGATGCGCCCATAGCTCGGCAGGAAATCGTTTTTGGGGTCCTCGGCGTTGATGCGGAACTGGATGGCGTAGCCGCGCCGGTGGATGTCTTCCTGCTTGTAGGAAAGCGGCTGTCCTTCGGCGATGCGGATCTGTTCCTGCACGATGTCCACGCCGGTGATCTGCTCGGTGATCGTGTGCTCCACCTGCAGGCGCGTGTTCATTTCCATGAAATAGAACCGGCCTTCCTGGTCGAACAGGAACTCCACGGTTCCGGCGTTTTCGTAATTCACGCAGCGGGCGGCGCGCACGGCCAGCTCGCATACCGCCACGCGCTGTTCCTCCGTCAGTTGGGGCGAGGGCGCGATCTCGATCAGTTTCTGGTGGCGGCGCTGGATCGAGCAGTCGCGCTCGAAGAGGTGGATGATGTTGCCCTGCTTGTCGCCGAGCACCTGTACCTCGATATGGCGCGGGTTGACGATGGCCTTTTCCAGGAACACGTCGGCGCTGCCGAAGGCCTTGGTGGCCTCGGAGACGACGCGCTCGTAGGCGCGTTTGAGCTCCGCTTCGTCGTTGCAGCGCCGGATGCCGCGCCCGCCGCCGCCGGAGGTGGCCTTGAGCATCACCGGGTAGCCCAGTTTTTTGGCGAGCTTGAGCGCCTCGCCGACATCGGCGAGATTCCCCGCGCTCCCGGGGATCACCGGCACGTCGGCGGCGATCATGGCCTCGCGCGCGGCGGTCTTGTCGCCCATGCGGCGGATCGCCTCCAGGGTCGGACCGATATAGATGATGTCGCGCCGGGCGCAGATTTCGGTGAGCTGGGGGTTTTCCGAGAGGAAGCCGTAGCCGGGGTGCAGGGCGTCGCAGCCGGTGGCCACGGCCAGGTTCACGATGCGGTGGGCGTTGAGATAGCCGCCCACGGGGTCCGGCCCGACATTATAGGCCTCGTCGGCTTTCTTGACGTGCAGGGCATGCCGGTCGGCATCCGTATAGATGGCGACGGATTTGATACCCATCTCGGCGCAGGCGCGCACGATACGCACCGCGATTTCACCGCGGTTGGCAACCAGAATCTTTTCGATCAAGCTGAGAACTCCGCTGAGTCGGCCCGGCCATCCCTTAAAACAGGGGAGCCGCCCTGCTTTGTACGGAAAGGGGCTGGCAGTGTCAATAACGTCCGCCCGGCCCCGGTTCGCGTAAAACCCTATTTTGACACAAGTTTGCGGCGAATATATGATGCGCGGCCTGTATCCGGCCGCCTGTCTGTGGATAGCCCCGGATCCTTCATGGTTTACCCTGGGCAAGGGGGCGTGGAGAGGGTATTTACTTATGTCGCTTTCCTGGAAAGAGTCGCACGGTCATCTGCCTTCGACCATTGACCCGATCCAGCTGGCCGAAAGGGGCGCCCGCCTCACGGGGACACTCCCGGTGAGGGGCATGGCGCGGTTGGCGCAGAACTGCCTGGACGACGCCGGCGAGGTTTTCGTCGATCTCGCCTTCGAGCGCGGCGAGGGCGAGGAAGTACTGTTGATGCACGGCCGCTTGCGCGTCACTCTGCGCGTGACCTGCCAGCGCTGCCTCGAAGGCATGGACCTGGCGCTCGAGGCGTCGCC
>Ga0315550_1002141_pt1 | contig 12101 bp, 13 predicted proteins | sample SalMarSW160190MG_2_FD_203100 | JGI IMG/M metagenome (GOLD analysis project Ga0315550, IMG submission 203100) | Salt marsh sediment microbial communities from the Plum Island Ecosystem LTER, Massachusetts, United States - Salt Marsh Sediment SW1601-90 ... | reverse complement strand
TGACGCGAATATGGGTAAATTTACGGGATAACCCCGGAAAAAACGGGGGAGGGCAGGGTGGGTAAAAGTCCTCCAGGCGTGTAAAGTAAAATTGGGAACGCGTGCCCGGGATAGCTTGCGGTGGGAACGGGGGCGGAGTCAGGCGGGTTATTCCCCCGGAGGAATGCGTGCCCATCGTAACAAATGTTTACCAAATATTTACTTGGTTGAGACTGAAATTCACGCCTTGTTTAGTCGTAAACACCTAGAATGGGGCCGGAGACAGAAAGAAACACCCGGAGGCGTGAGATGACAGCGAAGACCACCAAAAAGGAAAGTATCTTGCTGGTCGATGACGAAGAGTCCATCAGGGGTATCCTCAACAAGGGCCTGGAGATGCGCGGCTATACCTGCGCCGAGGCCGAAGACGGCGAGGAGGCCCTGGAGAAGCTCAAGGACAACCCCTCCGACCTGGTCATCATGGACATCAATATGCCGGGCCTGCCGGGCAACGAGGTCCTGCCGGTGATTACGGAAAAATACCCGCAGACATCGGTCATCATGGCCAGCGGCGTCTCCGATACCCGGGTTATCGCCAAATGCATCAAGGACGGCGCCCAGGACTACATCAACAAGCCGTTCCGTTTCGAGCAGGTGCTGCAGAGCATCAGCGGGACGCTGGACAAGCGCCGCGTGGTGCTGGAGATTCAACACTATTTCCAGAACGTGCGGCGCCGCAGTAAACGGCAGACGGGGCCGCGGCAGCTTTTCCTCGGCGCCATCGAGGCCCTCATCAATACCCTGGAGGCCGTCGATAGCTATACCTACGGGCATTCCCACCACGTGATGGAGATGGCCATGGCCATCGGCCAGCGGCGCGGGCTGGACGGGGACGAGATGGAAGACCTGCGCTGGGCGGCCCTGCTCCACGACGTGGGCAAGATAGCCGTTGACCCGGATATCCTCAACAAGCCCGGCGAGCTTACCCCCGGTGAGTACCGGCACATCATGACGCACGCCGTCATCGGCCCCAGCCTGGTGAAACCGTTCGTCAACGAAAATGTGGTGGAGATAATCTCGCACCACCATGACCACTACGACGGCGGGGGCTTCGACCAGTCCCTCCGCGGCAAGGACATCCCGGTGGGGGCCAGAATCATCGCCGTGGCGGACGCCTATCAGGCCATGATTTCCGACCGGCCCTACCGGCAGGCCATGACCACGGCCAGCGCCATCGAGGAGCTCCTCTGGTGCAGCGGCTCCCAGTTCGACCCGGTTATCACCGCCATATTAATCGCCCTGGTGCAGAAGAAAACCTTCTAGGTAAGCCGCGCGTCGGGCCGCCGCACCGGCCTTCCCGTGCCTGTCAATTATACTTGTCAACCTCCTTCCCTATAGGGTATACTGAAAACGGTTCACATTATATTTCGGTTGGGAGGAGGACCCCTATGGAACAGCTCGGTTTCCCCAAGTGTCAGAAATGCAGCAGCGGTGACCTGGTGCCCCTTTCCGATTTCGGCAGCCAGGGGGCGTCAATAACCTATAAGGCCTGGGTTTGCACCAACCCGGACTGCGGCTATAACCTGAAAATCAGGAACGGTGACGTTTATATCAACGAGCCCATCATGAGCGGCTCGCTCCACAACTCCCGCAGCCGCTAAGGCGGCGCCCCTCTACAGCTAAAGATAACGGATGGTGAACGTGCATCCTCCGGTAAAGAGTCTCAAGAGGATAGCACTCGACCTGCTTTTCCCGCGGTGGTGTATCGGCTGCGGCAAGGAAGGCGATTACATTTGCGCCGCCTGCCGGGAGCAGCTCCCCGCTATCCGTCCCCCCGTTTGCCCCCGCTGCGGGCGTCCCCTGGCCGACGGGCCGGTCTGCCCCGGCTGTGCCGACATGGACGATGAAATCGACGGCATCCGCGCCCCCTTCCTCTTCGACGGCGTGATACGCCAGGCCGTTCACGAGCTCAAGTACCGCAATCTGCGGGCGCTGGCGCCGCTTCTGGCGGCTTTCCTCCACGCGTATCTCCGCGAATTTCCCCTGAAGGGCGATGTCCTGGTGCCGGTGCCACTGCACCCCCGCAGGCTGCGGGAGCGGGGCTATAACCAGTCCGCCCGGCTGGCCCGGGAGCTGGGCCGTCTTGGCGGTAGGCCGGTGCGGGAGGACGCCCTCGTCCGCACGGGCTTCGCCCCTCCCCAGGTCAGGTCGTCCGGGGAAGCCGAACGCCGCCGCAACGTCGCCGGGGCCTTTGCCTGCCCCTCGCCCCAGGCCGTTATAGATAAGCGCGTGATTTTAATCGACGACGTGACCACCTCCGGGGCCACGCTCAACGCCGGGGCGGGCGTGCTCAAGGCCGCCGGGGCCGCCTCTGTCTGGGGGCTGGTGCTGGCCCTGGAGGAGTAGGATTCGTCAAGAAAAGATAACTGGCAGCCGGAAGCGGTAAGTAAAGCGTTAACACAGGAGCGAGTATTTATGGAGCTACAGATTGCCGGGACGAACCTGGAGGTATCGGCGGAGGCGCAGGGGTACATCGAGCGCAAGCTGGGCAAGCTCGACCGGCACCTGCCCGATATCATCGATATCAAGGTGGAGGTGTCCGAGGAGAATACCAAGTCCCCGCTGGAGCGCTACCTGGTGCGGGTGACGGTCGGCAGCGGCGTGGGGGGCGCCGTCTTTCACGGCGAGGAGCGCGCCGGGGACCTGCTCAAGGCCGTGGACAAGGTCGTCGGCGTGCTGACCCGGCAGCTGGAGCGGCGCAAGGGCAAGCTCTACGACCGGGGGCGGGGCAGCCCCCTGGCCCGGGGTAAATATAACCACACCGAGGAGGAGACAGAGGAGAGGCGGGTGGTCAAGACCAAGCGTTTCTTCATCGAGCCGATGACGCAGGAGGCCGCCATCGCGGAGATGGAGCGGCTCGGCCACAGCTTTTTCCTCTTCTTCGATTCCGATGCCGAAGAGGTGCGGCTTCTCTACCGCCGCCGCGACGGTAACTACGGCATCATCGAGCCGGAGTTCCGCTAGCCGGGATATTGACAGCCATTATTAAAGGTGTAATACTGTCCTTAAAGGACAAGGGGAGCGATGGCGGCAAAGAAAAAGTATCTCTATCTGGCCCTGACCCTGGCCTGTTTCCTGGGGATTATCCTCATCTTCGTCTTCGACGGGTATATCGGCGTCTACGATAGCATCGTCATGGACAATGGCCTGTACGAGCAGCGGGTGGAGGCCGACCAGTGGCAGCCCGGAGAATATAACTATCTAGCCTCGATAGACGTGGATCGGGACGGCCGCATAGATTTCACCTACACGGTGGAAAACCACCGCTTTACCGGCTATGAGTCCCCGGTCGAGATTTCCCTGTACCACGGTCAGGATAAGGTGGCTGTCCTGCTTACCGATGAAGCCAGCGCCGCGGCTTTCGGCACGGCGGAAATAACCTGGTCGCTGGAGGCGGCGAGCCTTCTACCCGCCGATTATCCCGAAGATGAGCCCTATAACGCCGTTGTCGTGATAATACGGGGCGAGGTGAATCGGCAAATCAATATCGGCATAAATTCTTCACCTTATCCCATCAAGACGATAATCGTACCGCCGGAGTAGCGGCAAGGGTAAAAAGATATGAAGCTTGAATACATTTTATATGCCTTCGGCATCCTGCTCTGCATTGCCGGCGTCGGCTATCTGGCGGCGGAATACGTCAGCTACCTGTCCGAGGCGGGCAAGCTGGGTTCGCTGGCGCTCACGGTGGGGCTCTTCGCTTTTCTGGGTAAATATTTCCAGGGACTGGGGTGGTAGCTTATGGCGGTAGCAGTGGCGATACTGGCAACGCTGGGGTTCATCGCCTGGTTTATTGTCTGGGCCATTAAGGAAGGTGGGATTCGGGCGCATTCCGTCAGTTTCGGCATGGCCATCATTGCCGCTATTATGACCTATGCCTATTTCCTGAGCATGGACCTGCCGCAGCTGGTTAAAATCCTCGTCAGCATCATCCTCGGTATCACCTTCATTATCGTCGGCGCCATCTTCGCCCGCCGCCTGGCGGGTAAGTCTTAGCCGCCCGCCCTCGGATTCTGCTATGACCGGGGGACTGTATTACACCGTCTTTACCACCGCGGCCGGCTGGGTGGGCCTGCTGGCCTCGCGCCAGGGCTTGCGGCGGCTGATTCTGCCCCGGCCTTCGGAGCAGGATATTCGCAACCTTCTCGCCGATGGCGCCGGTGAAAACCCTGCCGTGTTCCGAGACCTCCCGGCGCGGCTTAAAGAATACTTCGCTGGCCGCCGCACGGCCTTCCCCGACAAGCTCGATTTGAGCTCAACAACGCCTTTCCAGCATGAGGTCTGGCGGGCGGCCCAAATGATTCCCTGGGGCGAGACGCGTAGCTACGGCTGGCTGGCCGGGCGCATCGGCCGGCCGGGGGCGGCGCGGGCGGTGGGGCAGGCCCTGGGCCGGAACCCCGTTCCCGTCGTCGTCCCCTGTCACCGCGTGCTGGCCGCCGGTGGGGGATTGGGTGGCTTCAGCGGGGGACTGGCCATGAAGCGCTACCTGCTGCGGCTGGAGGGGGAATCCGGCCGGGCGCGGTAGAGGCGCCGCCGGGCGGCGGCGGTGCCCCGCAGCTTCAGGTTGAGGAAGTCCAGCTCGTATTCCTTGATGAGCCCTTCGCTGGCGAAGCTGAAGTACCGGTTATTGCCGATGATGATATGGTCGAGCACCCGTATCTGAAGGATATTGCCGATGAAGACCAGGTCGCGGGTGAGCTGGATATCGGCCGGGCTGGGGGCAGGGTCGCCGGAGGGGTGGTTATGGACGAAAATCAGTGCCTTGGTTTTGTTCTCGATGGCGTTTTCAATCACCTCGCGGGAGTTGATGATAATCCGGTCCGAAATCCCTTCGAAAAGATCGATGACATCGATAATCTGGTTCCGGTTGTTGAGGTGAATCACCTTTAAGACCTCCTTCTTGAGGTCGCGCATCGAGTAGTAGAGATAGTCGAAGATATTCTGGGGGGAGTCGTAATACGGCTGCTCCTTGATTTTATCCTTGAGCACCTTGACGGGAATTTCCCGCAGGAGACTGATATAGACGATACAATGGGGGTCGAGCCCCGCCCGCGCCAGCTCCTCGGGAGAAGCGGAGAGCAGCCCCCGGACATTGTTGAAAGTCTTGATGAGCTGCGGCAGCAGCTGCCGGTGCCGGCGGTAGGGGCAGAGGCTCAGGAACAGCTCGACAATCTCCGGGTCGCTGAAGCCCTTCAGGCCGGAAGAGGCGAACCTCTGTTGCAGCGGGGTCAGGGCGGCGGACTTTTCTGATACCGGCGGCAGCCTCATCTCCCGGGAGGTCTTCTGGCTCAGCGCTACCCATGCTCCTTCCTGGATGATGTAGGCGTACTGGTGGTTGCGCATAACGTCGATGAACTCGCTGGCCCCGCAGCTATCGAGGGGATAGGCGCAAAGTGAAATTATCTGGGATTGGCTAATGGGTTTATTTAATTCTGCTTCATATCTGACAAAGGTTTTCCAATCTTCCTTTGATAGCCAAAACATATCACCCATGGTTCTTATCCCATCATAACTGCGGACAAGGTCTTTAGCGAGCGTAACGGATACGACATTAAGGATTTTCTGCATATCGAAAGCGCCGTCTGTGAGATACACCTCGTGATGCGAGTAAATTTCTATCTGGCCTGTTTTGAGATAGTGGGGAAAGTTGGGTATCTCTTTTGCGAGCGCTTCTTTAGCTTCTTCTATATTAAGTAAGTCGGATGTAACCAGGAAGCAAAACTCGTTGTTTTCCAGGCCGGCTTTGAAATAGGGCACCAGTGTATTGAGCAGGTCCTGCCTGGTGCCGTAGAAGACGCTTACATGCGAACCCCAGGGCAAAGCGCCGATAATATCGATGCCCGTTTCTCTCTTTTTTACCACCATGGGAAACCACCTTGTTGCTCCGGTTTACCGATGGTCGGTTCTTGGGCTATCCTAATTATAGCGCTGTTGTCAAGGGCTTTGGATTAAATAGTGTTATTTAGGCGGCTTCCGGCGGGGCCCGGACGCGGGCAGCGTAGTATCGTAACGCCGCCGGGCCTCGGCGGTGCCCCGCAGCTTCAGGTTGAGGTAGTCCGTCTCGTACTCCTCGATGAGCCCTTCCTCGGCGAAGCTGAAATAGCGGTTCTCCCCGATGATGATGTGGTCGAGCACCTTGAGCTGCATGACGATACCGGCGTAGACCAGCTCCCGCGTCAGGGCTTTATCGCTCTGGCTGGGGGTGGGGTTGCCGGAGGGGTGGTTGTGGACGAATATCAGGGCGGCGGCGTTATGCTTCAGGGCCCCCTCGACGACCTCGCGGGGGGAGACGGGGCTGCTGTTGACGGTGCCGGTGGCCAGGTCGACGGTATCCAGAATCCCGTCCTGGCTGTCCAGGTAGATGACCTTGAAGGTCTCCTTCTTGAGGCCGCGCATGGCATGGTAGAGGTAGTCGAAGACCTCCTGGGACGACCGGAGAAAGGGTTTTTCCAGGGCCCTGGCCCGCAGGAACTCCCGCGCCACCTCCTGTACCAGCTTGATACCGAAGGTATTATGCGCCCCGATGCCGTCTATCTGCTGCAGCTCCTCGGCCGGGGCCTCCAGGACGCCGCGCAGCGTGCGGAACCTCTTCATGGCCTCTTTGGCGGGGGGCTTGCAGTCCCGGCGCGGCGTGCCCAGGCTGAGCAGCAACTCCACGATTTCGTAGTCCTGGAAGCCGGCCAGTCCCGACTTGAAGAACTTCTCTCGCAGCCTCTTTCTATGCCCCCGGTGCGTATCTTCCGCAGACATACCGATTACCCTTACTATATTTTGGAGAAATTATATACCTTTTCGCCTCTATTTGATAGCTTGAACAGTCCCGGCCCGGTTATCTGAGACGTTATGTCCCTGTCTTTTAAATGATGGTCGCTGATAGAGAGGGTGCCGTCAGGCTTTAATATGCGGTGCAGCTCCGCCAGTATATCCTGCGGGCTGTCCAGGTCGTGAAGAATATCGTACAGCAGCACCACGTCCATACTCTCGTCGGGCAGACCCGTCGCGCGGTCGGTGAGAATGGTTTCTATATTGGACAGCTTTTTCCGCGAGGCCGTACTTTCCACCTGCTTTGTAGCCATCGGGTGTATATCCACCGCGTACACCTTGCCTGAGTCTGTCACCATTTTAGCAGCGGCTATCGTGTAGGCGCCGGGCCCGCAGCCGTAGTCCAGTACATGGTGTCCCGGTTTTACACCCGCCTGCTTTAAAATATCGGCCGGGTCCTGGAGCGAGTCGCGAAATTTGAAGGCGAGAGACATAAGTTTGAAACTCGCATCGGACATCGGTTTATCCATGACGATATCCTCCCTTTTTCCCTTGTCCATAGACCCGTCCCGGCCTTTCAGGGCTTTTTGACCCCCAGCTCCTCGCGGAACTGGATGTGCCGGATGATATCGGCCCGCGAGAGCAGCCCGACACACTGACCATCCTGCTGGATGGGCACCTGGTTGATATCGTGCTGCGCCAGCAGCTTCATTACCGTATTCAGGTCGTCCTGCGGGGAGGCGGTGTAGAGCGGCTGGCGGGTCATGATATCGGCCACCGGCGTCGTCGGCCACTTCTCCTGGGGGAGGCCGCGGACGTCGGTGATGGTGACGATGCCCAGCAGCCTGCCGTCCCGGCAGACGGGGACGGCCCGGCCGTGCTGGCGGCGGAAGATATTATCGACCATCTCGGCTACGGTCGTCTCCGGGCTGATAGTAGTCGTGTTGAGGTCGACGAAGTCCCTCACCCGGATGCCGCTCAGGCTCTCGCGCACGGTGACCTCCCGGCGGCTGGCCGAGGCCGCGCCGCTGAGGAACCAGCCGATAAAGGCCATCCAGAGTCCGGAGACGATGCTGACGAAGAAGATGAAATAGATACCCACGCCGATGAGCGCCCAGCCCAGCAGCTGGCCGATTCTCCCGGCGATGTTGGTGGCCTTGACGAGATTGCCGGTGGCCCCCCAGATAATGGAGCGCAGCACGCGCCCCCCGTCGAGGGGGAAACCGGGCAGGAGGTTGAAGACGGCTAAAATCAGGTTTATCAGGGCGAGGTAACTGAGCATGGCCGCCAGCGGCCCGGTCTTGTCCGCCGGTATCAGGTAGAGCAGCCAGAAGACGAGCGCCAGCACCAGCGAGGTGCCCGGCCCGACGATGGCCATGGTGAACTCGGCCATCGGTTTCTTGGGCTCTTCCTCAAGATTGGAGACGCCGCCGAAGAAGAAGAGGGTGATGCTCGCGACCGGGATGCCGCGGCGCTTGGCCACCAGCGAGTGGGCCAGCTCGTGGAGCAGCACCGAGACGAAGAGCATCAGGGCGGCGATAATGCCGGTTATCCAGTAGGTGAGGGTGTCCCAGCCGGCGTAGGCCTGCGGGAAGAACCCCTGCGCCAGCGACCAGGAGATAAAGACGAAGATAAAAATCCAGGTATAGTGAACCCCGATGTCGATTCCCGCGATGCGGAAGAGCCGGAAAGAGCTTTTCATCGGCAGCCTCCTCCTGAATAAGAGTATAGTCTAAAATGACTCGGTGCGGAAGCCGTCCTCCCCCACCAGGGCGGCCAGCCTGGCCTGCAGGGGCGGGCCGCAGGCGGTCTGCAGGTTGGGGAGCTTGAGGGCGACGGCCCCCTCGCCGCCGGCGACGTTGAGGCGTACCTCGTCGCGGCCGGGGAAGTCCTTGAGGACGGCCAGCACCCGGTTGAGGCGGGCGATGTCGCCGGCCTCGTCGGCGGTCTGCTTGATGTTGATAATCAGGCGGCGTCTCTCCCGGGCGGGGGCTTGTTTGACGGCCGGTTCCGCCGGGGCCGGTTCGGCCTGCTGCTGCGGGGGTGTCTCCGGCGGGGGCTCGTAGAAGCTGACGCTGTCGCAGACGACGCTGACCTCGTCGTCGCGGGCGCGTACCTTGCCCTGCACCACCAGTTCGTTGCCCTCCTGCCAGAACTCCTCCGTCTGGTTATAGACCCGGGGCCAGGCGATGACCTCGACCTGCCCGCTGACGTCTTCGAGGACGCAAATGGCGAAGGCCTCGTTTTTCTTGGTGAACGAGTAGCGGGCGCTGACGACGCGCCCGGCGGTGACGACGACCTGCCGGTCGAGCTCGGCCTCGATATTGCCGCAGAAGATGGCGTTGGCGTTCTCGGAGCTTAAGACGGGGCTGAACGGTTTCTCGGAGAAGCTCACCCCCATCAGCTCCTTCTCCCAGAGGGCCTTCTCCCGGTCGGAGGTGTCCGTGGGGGGCAGCTCCAGGTCGGGCAGGGGCACCGTCGTCGTCTCCCCCCAGAGGTCGAACATGGTGGTCTGTCCCGTATCGCGCAGACGCTGCTCCCGCTGCGCCAGCGACAGGATGCGCCCCACGCTGTTGAGCAGGGTGCCGCGGTTCTCCAGTTTGTCCAGCGCCCCCGCTTTTATCAGGCTCTCCATGACGCGCCGGTTGACCGACTGCAGGTCGCTGCGGCGGCAGAGGTCTTCGATGGACTTGAACTCGCCGCTCTTCTGGCGCTCGTCGATGATGGGCTCGATGGCCCCGGCGCCGATGTTCTTGATGGCGGCCAGGCCGTAGCGGATGGCCGGCTGACCGCTGCCGTTGGCCTCGATGGAGAAATAGAGCTGGCTGTGGTTGACATCCGGCGGCAGCACCTCGATGCCCAGGCGGCGGCACTCGGCGACGGCGTTGCCGATTTTCTCCGTCTCTCCGGCGTGGATGGTGAGGAAGGCGGTGATGTACTCCGCCGGGTAGTTGGCCTTGAGGTAGGCCGTCTGGTAGGCGATGAGGGCGTAGCTGACGCTGTGGGCCTTGTTGAAGGCGTAGCCGGCGAAGGGCTCGATGAGGGCGAAGACCTCCTCGGCCAGCTGGCTGGTATAGCCCTGCTTTTTGGCCCCGGCGATGAAGCTGCGCTTCTCTTTCTTCATCGTCTCGATGATTTTCTTGCCCATCGCCTTGCGGAAGATATCGGCCTGCCCCAGGGAGTAGCCGGCGAACTCGCGGACGATGAAGAGCACCTGGTCCTGGTAGACGATGACGCCGTAGGTCTCCCTGAGGATGTTCTCCAGGGCGGGGTGGGGGTAGGTAATCGGCTTGAGGCCGTGCTTGGAAGCGATGAAGCGGGGGATGTGCTCCATGGGGCCGGGCCGGTAGAGGGCCACCATGGCGGCGATATCGCTGAAGGTGGTCGGCTTGAGCTCCTTGATGTAGCGGCGCATGCCGCCGCCCTCCAGCTGGAAGACCCCGGCCGTCTCGCCGGAGGCCAGCAGGTCGAAGGTCTTTTTATCGTCCATGGGGATGTCATAGAGGTCGATGTTCACGCCGTGATTCTCTTTGATAATATCGCGCGCCCTGCCCAGAATGGTCAGGTTGGCCAGCCCCAGAAAGTCCATCTTGAGTAGGCCGATGCGGGCGATGTCGCCCATGGAGAACTGGGTCATCACCGCCTCCTGGCTGTCGGTGCGGGCGCCGCGCTGCAGGGGGACATAGTCGGTGAGGGTCTCCCTGGAGATAACGACCCCGGCGGCGTGGGTGCTGGCGTGGCGGGAGATGCCCTCGACACGCCGGGCGGTATTCACCAGGTTGCGGATGATGTCGTCTTCCTGATAGATGGCCTTAAGCTCCGGGTTCTCGTCCATCGCCTTACCCAGCGTCATGCCGGGCATACCGGGCACCAGTCGCGCCACGCGGTCGACGTCGCCGTAGGGCATCCCCAGGGCGCGGCCCACGTCGCGGATGGCCGCCCGCGCCCCCAGCGTGCCGAAGGTGATAATCTGGGCGACGTGGTCCTGGCCGTACTTCTGCGAGACGTAGGCGATGACCTCGTCGCGGCGGTCGTCCTGGAAGTCCATGTCGATATCGGGCATCTCCCGGCGCTCGATGTTGAGGAAACGCTCGAAGACCAGTCCGTGTTTCATGGGGTCGATGGGCGTGATGCCCAGGCAGTAGAGGACGATGCTGGCGGCGGCGCTGCCGCGGACGCCGAAGAGGATTTTCTGCTTTTTGACGAAGGAGATGATGTCCCAGACGACCAGGAAATAGTTGGCGAACTGGGTCTGCCTGATGACGTCGAGCTCGTAATCCAGGCGCTGCTCTATCTCCGGGGTGGGGTCGGGGTAGTACTTCGGGAAGCTCTCGTGGCAGAGGTCGGCCAGGTACTCGTCGGGGGTCTTGCCTTCGGGCAGCGCGATTTCCGGCAGGTGCAGCCGCCCGAACTCTAAATCAAGGTTGCATTTATCGGCGATAATCCCGGCGTTCTCGATGGCCTCGGGGAGGTCGTGGAAGAGCTCGGCCATTTCCTCCGGGCTGCGCAGGTAAAACGTATCCCCGGCCATCTTGAGGCGCTTCTCGTCGTGGATGGAGGAGTTGGTGCCGATGCAGAGCAGCAGGTCGTGGGCGGAGGCGTCCTCTTTCTTTATATAATGGGTATCGTTGGTGGCCACCAGGGGTATCTTGAGCTCGTGGCTCATCTGGACGAGGTAGTTATTGACCGCCTCCGCCTCCGGGATGGGGTGGCGCATGACTTCCAGGTAGAACTCCCCGAAGGTCTCCCGGTACCAGCGGGCGGCCTGCTTCGCCTCGTCGTAGCGGCGGCCCAGGATGAGCTGGGGTATCTCGCCGGCCAGGCAGGCGCTGAGGGCGATGAGGCCGTCTTTATACTGCTCTAAAAGCTCCTTGTCCACCCTCGGCCGGTAGTAAAATCCCTCCAGGTGGGCTTTAGTGGTGAGTTGTATCAGATTATGATAGCCGGTCTTATCGCGGGCCAGCAGCACCAGGTGGTAGTTGTTTTTATCTCCGGCGTTGCGGCTGAGACGGCCGTTGGGGGCGATGTATATCTCGCTGCCGATGATGGGCTTGATGCCGGCCTCCCGGGCGGCCTGGTAGAACTCGATAACGCCGTACATGACGCCGTGGTCGGTGATGGCCAGGCTTTCCATCCCCAGTTCTTTGGCCCGGTCTATCAGCGGCGTGATGCGGCACATCCCGTCGAGCAGGCTGTATTCGGTGTGTACGTGGAGGTGGGTGAACATCGGCTTCCCCCGGCTTGAGCTGCTTGGTAAAATTATAGCACAGGCCGCGACGGGGGAGTAAGTTTTCCTGACC
>Ga0315550_1002136_pt1 | contig 12115 bp, 9 predicted proteins | sample SalMarSW160190MG_2_FD_203100 | JGI IMG/M metagenome (GOLD analysis project Ga0315550, IMG submission 203100) | Salt marsh sediment microbial communities from the Plum Island Ecosystem LTER, Massachusetts, United States - Salt Marsh Sediment SW1601-90 ... | reverse complement strand
ATTGAGAAGAAATAGGTCTAAAACTTGCTCAAAATTTCTCTTCATTCTTTGCATATTTATCTATTTATCACCAACCCTTAATATATTTTCTCAGCAATCGATTGCTGTTTCCGATTCCCCCGGAGCCGTACTCTTCCTCACCACCAGTCCCATCAACGCGGATGTGCTTCTGGACGGGGAACCGCTTGAGGAGCAGACCCCGCTGCTGCTGCGGGAACTGGATCCGGGCAGCCACGAACTGGAGATCCGCAAGCCCGGCTACAGGATCGAGTTGCGGGAGATCGAGCTGGCCGCCGGGGAAATCCGGAGCCTGGAAATAGATCTTGCCAGTCTGTCCTTCAGTCCGCTGCTGCCGGAGGAGCAAAAGGTAATCATCCGCGGGGAGGAGAAGGCGGCGGGGGATACGCTCTACCACCTACCCGAGGGAAGCTATTCCTTTAGCCGGGAAGGGGGGAGCCTGCACATCGAACCGGTGTTCCCCCAGGACGGCTGGATCATAGGCTTGAATCTGGCGATCCCTCTGTCTCTGGCCTTCAGCACGGTTCTCACCCTCCATGACATCTTCCATCCCAAGCGCGCGGCTCTACAATTTACGGAAGACTTTTCGCTTTCACCGGTCACCCTCTCAGCCTATGGCCTGACCTTTACCCTGATCAGTTTCGACATCGCCCTGTACGTCAGGCGAAATAGAGCTCGGCAGGCTTTCACCTACAGCACGACACCGAAAGAGCAGGCGCTTCACAGCGCCACGGAGTACTACGACCGAGCGGAGAATCTTTTGGCCCTGGGCCAACTGGAGGAGGCGCTGCGCTTCTACACCCGGGTTTTAGAAGGCTACAAGGACTCCCCCCTGTACCCGTACGCGCTGTTTAAAACAGCCCGGATCCATTTCCTGACCGGAGAGGATTCCCTGGCCGCCATCGAGTTCAACTTGATCGCGGATCACTACCCGCTTCCTGATCTATACGACAAGGCCCAGAGGGGGTTGGCCGATATCCTGCTCCGGCAGGGGGCTTTTCAAGAGAGCATCGAGCAGCTTCAGCACATGGTCTTTGCAGATCCCCTGTACAGCGAAGAGGAGATCGAGCTTCTCGAGGCTGAGATCCTGGAGGACTGGTTCACAGATGATCCGGATGTAATCGACAGGGTCATCGCAGCCTACACCACCCTGATAAACAGCTACCCCGAGTCGGATAACGTCGACCTGTATCGCTATAAGGCCGCCTACTACCTGCATCTGGCGGATCGAAATTCCGAGGCCGAAACGATGCTCGCACCGGTCGATCCGGAGGTTCTTGATGAGGATCTGATGCGCAGGTTCCGGGACCTGCGTCGCTCCATGGAAGCTATCCAGTGAAGCGAATCCCGGCTCTCGCCCTTCTGATCCTCAGCTGTGCAGTCGTCCTCGCCTTCGGGGAGGATTTGCGGGATGAACTGTACGAAGAGCTATCAACCAGCCTGGCGCAGGCCGAGGCATTGGTCGCCGGCATGGCCCTGCAGGATGAGGCGGCCCTGACGGTGGAGCAGCTGGAGGCGTTGAGGTATCTGAACCGGCAGATTCGGGGATCCCTGTACAGCGACCTCATCGATCGCAGCGACCTGCTTCTGCTGCTCACCCGGGAACAGATACTGCTTCGCCGGGACCCGCAAGAGCTGCAGGCTCGCCTGGAGGGGATGCTGCGGGACAGCCGGCAGGATGCGCGGAACCTGGAGCGAGACTCTGCCCGGGATAAGGTACTGCGCGCTTCCTTCAACACCACCCTCGTATCCTTCGCCGCGGCCTTTGCGTTTTGGGGGCTTGGAGAGCTGCAGGACCGGCGCTACTTCGAGTCGACAACGATCGAGGGGGCAACGCTCCACCGCCGGCTCTTCCAGATTTTTTCCATCGGCAGCCTGGTCGGCGCAACCGTAGGGGTGATCGGTGCGGGAGTCACGGTAACTCTATACGCCGGAGCCCGTTAGCAGGAAACCGCCGCGCGCTCATTTCTCGCCCAGATCATGAATACCCTTCCACTCGGCCGGCGGCGGACTCTTCAGATAGGACTTGCAGCGGTCGAAGTACATGGCGGACACTACGTCCCCGGGGATGAGTTTGTTCACCTGCCGGAAGTATTGAGCCGCCTCCGTGAATTTGCGCTGATAGTACAGCTTCAAACCCCTGTGGTGAGCCTGCCAGGCCCGGTTTTCCTGTTCGTTCAGCTGCTTCTTGACTGTGAAGATCCGCTGAGCCTGGGTTTTCCCCAACACCAGGACTTTGTCGATCAGCCGGCAGGGCAGAGCCTTGGAGATCTCCCGATACACGCTTTCCGATATGATCACATCCTGCTTGTAGATCTTTGTGAGCCTTTCCAGGCGTGAAGCGAGGTTCACGCTATCACCGATCACCGTGTAGTCCATCTTCTTCTCCGAACCGATGTTCCCTACTGTGACCTCTCCGTAGTCGATCCCGATTCCGATTTGAAACTGCGCTTGGCCGAGCTTGCGCTGCTGCACGTTGAACTCTATCAAGACTTCCTGCATATCCAAACCGGCGGTAACGGCCTGGAGAGCGTCATCGGTATGCTGGACCGGAGCCCCGAAAAAGGCCATGATCGCATCTCCCATGTATTTATCAACGATCCCGTAGCGCTCCATGATCTTGTCGACCATGAGGGAGAAGTAGCTGTTCAAGGATGCAATCATCTGGTGTGCCTGCATCTGCTCGGTGATCGCGGTAAAGCCGCGGATATCGGAGAAGAGAATCGCCAGGACCCGATCCTCCCCGATCAGCAGGGATTCCGGATTCTTGAAGAAACGATCGATCACCTCATTGGGAACGTACTTCTGGAAGATACTGCGGATTTCCTGCTCGTGTTTTTTGGCCAGAACCGCCCGGAAGGCGAAGTTCTTGATCTGGTTGTAGGCTTTGTCCAACTCGTCGATCGTGAGGTTGAAGGTGTGGGCCAGTGTTCCGAGCTCGTCCCGATACTCCACGCGGACCCGTTCGGATAGGTCGTGGTTTCGAATGATTTCCTGCATGGCCGCCACCATGCGGGTAATCGGACTGGTGAGGTAGCCGGAGAACAACAAGAGGAGCAGAACGGAAACCGCACTGGCTGCGGCCAGGATGATCGCATTCTGGGTGGTGATTTCCGTAACCTCACGGAAGAAAATCTGCCGCTCTTCCGTGACCAGGCAGAACCAGCCGAAGGGTTCAAACGTGAATCCGTAGCCGACGCGCGGCGCTCCTGCAAGGGACAGCTCGACCCAGCCTTGCGCTACCCGTTTGCGCAGGGACGCCAGTTCCTGCTGGTCCCGATCCCCGAGTGCTGTAGCGCTGGTCGTGAAGACGGGGCGGTCCCCGCCGTCGAGGGCGAGAATGATCTCCGTATTACTGCTGAGCAGGCTTTGGGCGTAGGCGAGGGCGGAGCGCTGCGCAGCCTGGATGTAAACGCTCTGCTCCTCCAGATCGTTCTCAACCAACAGGTTCCACTGGTTTTCGAGATAGCTCTGCATGTCCTGAGCCTTGAAGGCCAGCAGTTCCACCGCGACTCTGGTGATGCCGTTTCGGGCGGAGAGGGAAGAGGCAATGCTGCTGAGAACCAGGGTAACGATCAACAGGGGCAGCACGATCAGAATTATCTTTAATCGTACACTCACATGGGGAGTTTGGCACAGCCTTGCTGATGTGTCTACATACCTTGTATAATCCCTCGGACAATGGAAAGCATTCATCAGGACGATCCGCTTCAGCCTCTCGAGGAAAGGGAGATATCTCCCGAGGAACGGGAACAGGTCCTCAAACAGCTCGAGACGGCCATAGTCGAAAGCCGCACACCCCAGCGAGCGGATCTTGCGTTACTGCAGGCTGAAAAGAGGGGTCTGCTCTTCCCGCTGCTGATCAATCTGGCGGCGCTGGTGCTGGTCGGCGCGGGGGTGTTTCTCCTCTCTCGACACTTTGAGCTTCGCAAAGAGAACATCACCTTGCACCGCAGTTCATATATCTCCGCGGAGGGAACCCTCATTCAGACTCTGAAACAGGAAACCGAGAGCAGGCTGCAGGTCAAGGAGGAGGAAATCGCCTCGATCCAGCGACAGCTCCAGAGGGTGGATCAGGAGCGGCAGGCCTTGACACTGCAACTGGAGGCGGATCTGGAGACGAAGGAGGAGCAGCTGCGCCGGCAGCTCGAGGAAGATCTGGGTCGGGAACGGGATCGGTTGGTGGCCTTGGGAACCTCTGAAGCCCAGATCATCGAACACCTACGGGAGCTTGAGAGCCGAGAGCAAGGCTCGATCGATCGTGCGATTACCGACTATCGGCGGCAGCTGGATGCGCAGCTGCAGGAGAAGGAGCGGGAGTTGCTCGAGTCTCAGCGTCTGACTCGGGAAGCGCTGGCGCAGGCGAGCCGAGAGCGGAACGAGCTTCTGTCCGCGTTGAGGAAGCAGGAAAGCGAGAAGAGCGCGGCTGAGCAGCGGTTGACTGAATTGAACGCCCGGTTGCAGGCCGAGACTTTGCTGAAAGACCAGTCTGCCGCGATGTTTGCGAGTCTTCAGGAACATCTTCGTGCCGAACGTTATAGCGCCGCGCTTCAGGATCTCGAGAGCTTGAAGGACAATCCGATAGTAGAAACGTACCTCGTCGACCTGTTGAAACAGCTGATACAATCCAGCCAGGAACGAACCGGGGAAGAGGCGGAATCGGCGGCTCTGCAGGCAATGGAAGCCGAGCTGGCCGCCAAAACAGCGCAAATCGATGAGCTCGAGGAACAGATCCGGGCTATCGTCGCGGCCTCATCATCCGACAAGAATGCAGATGCGGTGCTGGCAAAGCAGCTGCAGGAGCGCGCCGACAGACTGAGTGCCCAATTGAAGGCCAGTGAGGCCCGGGCCGAGAGGCTCAACGCCGAACTGCAGACTCTGCGAGCGGAGCATGCTGCCCTGTCCTCGGCCCTGCAAAACGCTCGAGGGGCTCAAACGGAAACTTTCGAACAGGGAAGAGACGACGCCCTGCGGGATGTGATGATCTTTCTCAGGTTCTTGTCCGGAGGCGGGGACAGCGGCAGCGATACCGAGAAACAGCTCCTCGCATTGGCCCGCCAGGATCCGCTGTTTCGGGCGGCAACCCGGGAGATACAGATCCTGATTGCCGGAGGAGGTTCACAAGGAGAGTTGACCTCACCGTTCCTGTTCCTCGGGATCGTCTCGTCGGTGGCTTCCGAACGGGTGGTTATCGAAGCGATGGTGGATTTGAACGTTTCCGTGGGCTCGGTTATCCAGATCCGCCGGTTTTCGGATCTGGAGCGGGAGATCACGATTGCCGAAGGGTCCGTACAGCAGGTCCGGGGCAGCAAGATCACCGCCACCTTCAAACCTGTCGCCCCCGCAGGGCAGGGGCCGTCGGTGCGGGATCCGGTGTACGTGGTTTTGGATGGGAACTAGAGGGATGGAACGAAGCTGGCTGAATCTGGGCATCTCCTTCCTGCTGGCAGCTGCGCCGGCCTTCATACTGCTGCGCTACTACTACCGGCAAGACCGGGAGCGGCCGGAGCCGAAGGGCCTGGTCGTGCGCATTTTTCTGCTCGGGATCGTGGCAACCTTTGTGGCCATACCCCTCGAACTGCTGATGAGCGTGTTCCAGGGACTCTTTGCCGATTTTCCCTTGCTCACCGCCCTGTTCAAAGCCTTCGTGGTGGCCGCCCTTGTAGAGGAATATTTGAAGCTCACAATCGTACGAGTCTTCGCCTATCGTAATCGCAACTTCGATGAAATCATGGATGGTGTGGTCTATACCGTCGTGGCCAGCCTGGGATTTGCCTGCATGGAGAACATCCTCTACGTGATGGGGGGCACCATCGGGACCGCCCTGACCCGAGCCGTAACCGCGATTCCGCTCCACGCCACGGCTTCCGGGCTCATGGGGTACTACGTAGGCCGGGCGAAGTTCGCCCCATCCCCCCGGATGGAAATGGCTCTGATCAAGAGGGGCCTGCGCGTCGCCATTTTCGTGCACGGGACCTATGACTTCCTGCTCTTCGCTGTTCCGGTGTTTGGGACCCTGCCGCTCCTGGGACTCATCCCCCTGCTCCTCGGCGCCTTCCTGACCCTACGGTCCCGTATCCGGATCGCTTTGGTCGAGGACAGGCGTCGCGCGCAGTTCGAGCAGCTCGTATGAGGGGTTTGAAACGTACGGCGATCTCCGCCGCTGTAGTGCTGCTCGTGTTCGGCGCGACTTTCCCGGGTTGGACACAGGCACCGGCGCCGTGGGCCGTGGGGGCGAGCCGGGCGGAGGATCTGGTGGTACGGTTGGTGACCATCGGGCCGGCGGATCCGGTCTACACCTGGTGGGGTCATTCCGCCTTGATCGTGGAGGACGGCAGGCTCGGGGTATCCAGATTCTACAACTACGGTCTTTTCTCCTTCGAGCAGGAGAACTTCGTTCTCAACTTCGCCATGGGGCGGCTCTGGTTTCAGGTCGGAGCCAGCGATACCGAACGGGAACTGGCCTACTACCGCTATCTCGGTCGGACGATCCGTATCCAGACCCTGAATCTGTTGCCGCGAAAACGCCTGGGAATGGCCCGGTTTTTAGAGAACAACATCCTGCCGCAAAACCGCACCTATCTGTACGAACACTACTACGACAACTGCGCTACCCGGGTTCGGGATCTGATTGACGCCACTGTCGACGGTCAGCTGGCCGAAGCCACGGCGATCCCGGGAAGGATGACCCTGCGGGAGCACACCCGGCGTTTCACCGAGCACGACCCCCTCATGGATTGGCTGCTGATGTTTCTCATGTCCGAGGTGATCGATCATCCGATCACTAAGTGGGAGGAGATGTTTCTGCCCGATGAAGTGGAACGGAACGTGGCTGCCCTGCGCTATCGGGATGAAACCGGACGGGAGAGACCCCTGGTCAGCGAGTCGGTCCTCTATTTTGATGCTCCCGGACAGCGACTCGTTCCCGACCGGGCTTCCCCGCTCTGGTTCCGCTCACTGATCCCCGGTCTGATCCTGGGATTGCCTGCCCTGCTGCTCGGATACCTGATATGGAAAAACAAGTCCACCTGGACGCTATTCGGGATCTACAGCAGTGTAGTCGGCCTGGTCTTTGGTCTGCTCGGAGGCGTACTGTTCTTCATGAGCACCTTCACCGACCATACGGTTACCTACGCCAACGAAAACCTCTTCCTGGCCAATCCTCTGACCTTGGCCGCCGTCCCCCTAGGACTGGTGGCGGCATTCGGCGGGGGCAAACGAAGCCGACGCCTGCTTCAGCTGTTTTGGCTAGTCTTGGCCGGCCTGGCCAGCGTGTATCTGCTGCTGAAGCTCTTTCCCTTCTTCGATCAGAGGAATGGGGCGGCTCTGGCCACGATCCTGCCCGTGTTGTTCGGTTTTGCGGCCGCTGCCGGCCTCACCTGGAAGCGGATCTAAAATTCGAAGCCCTCCTCTCTCCGGGCTGCTTCATTGTTTCTCCTGCAGCCAGCCGGTCCAGATCTCCGGCTTCAAGCCGATGGTCACCTCTTGGGCGCAGCGCACGATCGGAGTTTTCAGGAGAGCGGGATTTTTCAGGGCCACTTCGAGGGGATCGTAGACCATGTAGGCCAGGCCTGCCTTGGAGTAGGCCTTGGAGTCTCGGTCCAGCAGCGCTTCAGGATCGATGTTTCGGCAGATGTTCTGCAGCTCCCCTTCGCTCAGGGGTCTCTCTTTCAGATCGACGAAGTGAGGGCGGATCCCCCGTTCCCGGAAGAACCGATCGGCTTTACGGGTATTCGGGCAGTTCTTGGTACCGATGATTTGGACCGTCGGGCTCATGGCCAGGAGGGGATCAGTTCTCTTCTGCCGGGGGTTCGTCCTTGTAGGTTTCCTGGATCTTGACGACCTCATCGATGTTGTCCAGGAAGACTTTCACCAGGTCCGGATCGAATTGCTTGCCTTTTTCCGCTTTGAACAGTTCGACGATGCGATCCAGTTCCCAGGCCGGTTTGTAGACCCGGGTGTTGGCCAGGGCGTCGAAAACATCCGACATGGCGGTGATCCGCCCGAAGATATGGATATCCTCTCCCTTGGTTCCGCTCGGGTATCCGGTTCCGTCCCACTTTTCGTGATGCTCCTTGGCGATGACCGCGGCGGCTTTCAGCAGGCGCCGCTCCGAGTGCTTGAGGATGTCGTAGCCCAAGGTTGTGTGGGATTTCATGACCGCCCACTCATCGGCGTCCAGCTTCCCCGGTTTGAGGAGGATCGCATCGGGAATGGCGATTTTCCCGATATCGTGCATGGGCGAGGACAGCTTGAGAAGCTCGGTCTCGTCCTCGCTCAAGCCGTACTTGGCTGCCAGGAGCCTGCAGAACTCGGCAACCCGCTTGACGTGCTTACCCGTTTCCTTGGAGCGCAGTTCCCCGGTTTCGGCCAGGGTAAAGATGATCTCCTGCTGGGTGGCCTCGATCTCCTCATGCAGCATGGCCGCATCCAGGGCATTGCCCGTGTAGGTTGCGGCCAGCAGCAGGTGTTCCAAATCCTGCTCGCTGAACTCTTCAGGTTCGGGTATCTTGTTGATCGCCTGGAATACGCCGATGATCGTTCCCTCTCCGTCGAGGATCGGCAGCCCGAGGATGTTGCGGGTGTGATAGCCGGTCTTCTTGTCGATCTCCTTGTCGAAGCGGTCGTCATGGTAGGGATCGTTGATGATCAGACTATCGCCTGTCATGGCCACGCAGCCGGCGATCCCGGCGGCGCAGGGGATGGAGATTCGGTCCATGCCGTGGGCTACCTTGCTCCACAGCTCCTCGGTCTTGTGGTTGAGGAGCCAGACCGTACAGCGGTCCGCGCTGATCAGATCCCGGCCCATGTCGGCTAAAAGAATCAGGAGTTTATCGAAATCTCTCTCCGTCGCGATGCGGCCGACGTAGGAGAAGATGGTTTTAACAAGTTCTTCTAAGGATTCTGCTAAAGGCTTGCTTTTCGAAGTTTTGGCCATACCTTATCGCTGAACTATAAATACAAAAGCACAAGATTTCAAGGCTCTCCTAGGGATTATCGGTGTGCAGGCCTCAGGATTTAACGAACATGAGAACAGCAAATGCTGTGAGGAGAATGAGCACGATCCGGTGAAACCAGGTGTCGGAAAGCCGGCTGAACAGCAGCACCCCGCAGGCGGTTCCCGCCGCTACGAAGGGGCTGTAATGCAGGAGTGTTCGCCACAGCTCGGTTGTGAGCAGGCCGGTGAGGTAGAACAGGGGAATCTTGTACAGAATCATGAGGGCGAAGTACGCCTGCAGCGTGGCCTTGAATCCTTTCTTCCCCAGGTCGAGAGAATCGCAGTACATGATCACCGGAGGGCCGCCGGCACTCAATGCTCCGCTGATGATACCGCCGGCAAATCCGGCAAGGTATCCCCAGCGGCGGTCCATGTGGAAGTGAACCCTGTTGTGGGTCAGCAGGGTGAAAGCGACGTAGCTGAGGATGAAGACGGCCAGGATCTTCAGCAGCAGGTGTTCGGGGAGGTTGACCAGGACGTATACGCCGATCGGTACGCCCAGAGCGGTTCCGACCAGCAGGGGAAGGAGGGCTTTCCAGGCGATATGCTTGCGGAGCGGAATAGTCAGTGAAGCGAAGATCACCAGGCCGCAGAAACTCACGAAAGCGTTGGCCAGCTTGATGCCGATCAGAAGCGGCAGAACCGCCATGGCGACCAGTCCGAAACCGAAGCCGCTCAAGCCCGAAATGAAGGAAGCGGCCAGGGTGGTGGCGGCGATAATCCAGAACATCGTGGGAAGGAGGTCGGCCGCGACTACACGGAGATGGCTTTGGCGTTGGCCAGAAGGTACTCCTCCGCCGCCACGGACCACAGGCCATTGTGTGATTCGACAAGTTCGGCCAGTTTGGCGAAAAGCGGGTCTGCGCTGCCCTTCTCCCGGAAATCCTGAATGGCGGTCAGTTCCATCTCGATATTGGTATAGATCAGCTTCTTGCCGCCGGGAATCTTGGGAAGATTCAAGGTCGTCTCCACCACGGCGTTCAGCCCGCCGACATGGGTCACCATCATGGCCGGATTGATCTTTCCCTCCGACATGAGGGCCAGAGCCTCGATCATGTCATCCGTATTCCCGCCGCTGGTGCCGACGATGTGCGTGCCGCCGTAATGTACGTTGTAAAAGTTGACCCGGGCGGCGAACTGGGCGTCGGTGGGGCCGGCAAAGAAATTCAGGCAGCCGTTTTTCCCCAGTATCCGATCCCCCGTTTCCACGACCGGTGCAACGGGGGCGAACACGAAAACGTCATCAAAACCTCCACCCCCGGTGAGACCGATCAAATGCCCGGGGACGTCCTCGATCACTGCGGTATTGGAGAAGACCAGCTCAACCCCCAGTTCGGCGGCTTGCTCCGGCGGAAAAAACGTCCTGGCTCGTTCCAGGCGCTGGTCGTCGATATCTGTCACGACGATGAGGCGCGGCCGGTTGGCGGCGTGCAGGGCGTAGTCCAGCGAGCCCAGCCCCATCGGCCCGGCTCCGGCCAGGAGGGCCAGGCATCCGCCTTCCCGGATGCCCATCCGGTGCACGTAGGAGCCCTGCTCGTTGTGAAAGGAGGAGTGAAACGCCCCGGCGATGCAGGAAACCGGCTCCGACAGGGAAGCGGGAAAGTAGCCTCGGCCGCTGTAGGGCAGCAGACAGTTCATCTCCATGACCTCATTCGGGATGATGATGTAGGTGGCATCTCCGCCGATGTAGCGGAAGGAGTAGCCCGGCGCGTCCAGGCTTCCCTTGTAGTTCAGAGCGGGCTGGATGGAGAACTTCATGTCCGCTTTGAAGGTCTTGCGCCACTTACGGCCCACCTCCACGAGTCTGCCGGACATCTCATGGCCGATGATCGTCGGATTCTTGTCGATGTCTTTAGGCACCCGTTTGTGATCCGCGCCCTGCTCAGCCGCCTTGAAGCTGGACATGCAGATCGAATCCGAGATCACCTGGGCCAGGATTTCGTTTTCCTCGATCGGGGGAAGGTCGAACTCCTCCAGGCGCAAATCCCCCTTTCCGTACAATCGAACGGCCAATGTCTTCATCTCTTGTTCACTCCGTTTCTACTTGAGCATGATCTGCCCGCCGGTCACCGGTATGGCCTGCCCGGTTTCGTAGGTCTGATCCACGATATACAGAAGCGCGCGCACCACGTCTTCGACGCGGCAGCCCCGCTTCATCGGCACCTTCTGCTCGTAAAAGCGGCGGACATCCTCAAGGCTGCGAGCCCCCGGGACCTTGCCCGTCCTCAGGTACTGGACGAACAAGCCCCGCTTCGGATCGGACCAGAGGGGACCGTCGAAGAAGTTGCCCGGACAGATCGCGTTTACCTTGATGTTATGCTCCACCAACTCCAGGGCAAAGCTCTGGGTCAGACCGATCCCGCCGAACTTGCTGCCGGCATAGGCGTAGTTCTTGTTGCTGCCGCTCAAGCCCGACTTGGAGTTGATCTGCACGATGTCCATGAAGTAGTCGGGGCTGTAGCGATGCTGGATCTTCATGATCTCGGAGGCAGCCTTGCAGCAGAGAAAGTATCCCCTGTAATTCACCCGGGTGACGAACTCGAAGCTCTCCAGATCCAGCTCTTCCAGGCTTCCCGCCTTGAGAACCCCGGCATTGCTGATCAGCAGATCCAAGCCACCGTAACTCAGCACGGTCTCCCGGACCATCCCGGCCACGGAACTCTCCTCGGTCACGTCCGCCCCCAGGGCCAGGCAGCACCCGGACCCGAATAGCCGGTTCAGCTTCTCGGCTTTCCTGAGGGCCAGATCCGTATTGAGATCGGCTATGACCACGTAGGCGCCCTCGGCCAGCAGGGAACGGGCAATCCCGGCGCCGAAACCTTGGGCTGCTCCGGTCACCAGGGCGATTTTCCCGTTCACGCCGCCCCGCCTGCTGCTTGGTGCGTCGCACTGGGCGGCGCCCGTGGCGCTGTCCGCCCTGCCGCCCGGTGCGACCTCGCCCCGTCCGCTGCTGACCCGCTTGCGGAATGCCTCCACCTCCCAGTTTCGGATGAACCCGACCTGATCGGCGGGAAGGGGACGCAAGCCCCCGAAGGATCGGCTCAAGGTAGCGACCTTGATCGCATCGAGGAATACCGACAGAGCGATGTCGGCGTTTTT
>Ga0315550_1002135_pt1 | contig 12118 bp, 11 predicted proteins | sample SalMarSW160190MG_2_FD_203100 | JGI IMG/M metagenome (GOLD analysis project Ga0315550, IMG submission 203100) | Salt marsh sediment microbial communities from the Plum Island Ecosystem LTER, Massachusetts, United States - Salt Marsh Sediment SW1601-90 ... | reverse complement strand
ATGGGCCACCCGCAGAGAGCAGCAGGCGCATCAGCCGGCGATTCAAAACGTAACAGGCAAATGATTCCCCTACCCTTGCTGAGGCAACGGTAAAGCACCCGTGCCATTTGCCTGTCCCCCAGCCCGACGAACGGGCTGGGCACCCACTGACCACCTTGCTGCACAAGACCGTGCCACCTCCCTCAACGCCCACCGACCGCTTGCGTTCGGCACGTCGCAGCCAGATACTGCCCCCCATGCATCGGCCACCAGAGACCGCCGGTTCGGTCTACGGTTTCCCAGGCTCCCGATATCAATGGAGCCGGCCGACTTCTCGTTCAAGAGAACGTACCTAGGTATTGGGCAATCCAGGAGCGAAGACCATGGCGACAGAGGACGCGGCCTTGGGCAAGCTGGCGGCCGACTCTCCCGAGGCGGCCCGTGTGTTGGCCGACTTTGCCGAACGCAACGAGTCGCTGCGGCAGGCCATTCCCGCGATGGCCGCCGCCGTCGAGTTGATTGTGGACGTCGTGCGGAAGGGCGAAATCGTTTTCCTGTGCGGCAACGGCGGCAGCTTCGCCGATGCGATGCACATCAAGGGCGAACTCGGCAAGTCGTTCGAGCGCGCCCGCCCGCTGCACGACCAGGCCGTGCTGGCCCGCCTTGCCGACCTGCCGATGGGCGAGCGGCTGGCTGAGCATCTGGAGGTGGGCATTCCGGCGGTCGTTCTCGGCGAGTCGCATGCACTGGCGACGGCCTACGCCAACGACCGCGACCCGATACTCGTGATGGCCCAGGATCTTCTTGGGTTCATTTGTCGCGGCAGCAGGGGGGTGCTGCTGGGCCTGAGCACCAGCGGCCAGTCGCGCAACGTTGTGGCGGCCATGAGTCTGGCACGAGCCTACGCAATACCCGTGATCGGTCTGACCGGGCCGCGCAGCAGCCTGATGGGCGACGTGGCCGACGTCCTCATCCAGGCCCCAGGTGCTACCACCGCCCAGATTCAGGAAGGCCACCTCTGCATCTATCACGCGCTGTGCCAGGCGATCGAGGCCAGCCTGTTCGACGGGGGCAAACGGTAATGGATCGGCGACGACTCGAGCAGCTTCTGGCCGATGTTGCCCGGATGCGCGTCGCCGTGATCGGCGATTTCTGCCTGGACGCGTACTGGCTGTACGACCCTTCGGGTTCGGAAATCTCGCTGGAAACCGGCAAGCCTACCCATGCGGTCCGTCGTCAGCACTACGGTCTGGGTGGTGCCGGCAACGTGGTTAGCAACCTGATCGACCTGGGGGTCGCCCACGTGTCGGCGTTCGGCGTCGTGGGTGACGATGTGTTCGGCCGCGAGATGGCCCGCCTGCTTTCGACGAGCGGCGCCGACGTTGCGGGCCTCGTAACCCAGGCGGACGACTGGGACACCCCCGTTTACGGCAAGCCTTACGAAGGCGACGAAGAGGACCGTCGCATCGACTTTGGCGCGTTCAACGCTCTCAGCCGTGCCAGCCAGGACGAGCTGTTCGCAAGGCTTGCAGCAGCGCTGCCCGAACTCCAGTGCGTAATCGTCAACCAGCAGCTCGCAAGGGGTCTCTGGGTCGACGAAATGATCGGACGCTTCGTCGACATGGTTGCCCGTTGGCCGCAAACGCTCTTCGTGGTCGACAGCCGCAACCGGGCTGAAAAGTTCGGCCACGTCGTGTTGAAACTCAATGAGATCGAAGCCGCCCGAATCTGCGAGCAGCCCGTCGAGCCAGACACGGTACTGCCAGCCGAACAGGCTCAGGACTTCGCCAGGCGGATCGGCGAGCAGACGTCTCGGCCGGTCTTTGTCACACGTGGCGGTCGCGGCCTGATCGCGTTTGACGGCGCGACCGTCCACACCGAGCCGGGGATCCAGATTCTGCACAAGGCCGATCCGGTCGGTGCGGGTGACACGGCCGTGGCTGCGATCGCCGCCTCGATGGCCGCCGGGGCCAGCCCCGTCGAGGCCGCCAGGCTGGCCAATTTCGCCGCGACGGTGACCGTTCAGAAGGTGCAGCAGACCGGAACCGCCGCGCCGGACGAAATCCTCGGTGTCGGCACCGACCCCGACTACGTCTACCACCCCGAGTTGGCTGAGGACCCCCGTCGCGCTCGGCACCAACCGGATACCGAGATCGAGCTGATCGCCGAGCCGCTCACGCCGCGCCGGATCACCCATGCCGTGTTCGATCACGACGGAACGATCTCGGTCCTGCGTCAGGGGTGGGAAGCGGTGATGGAGCCGATGATGGTCCGCGCCGTCCTCGGACCCACGTACATGACGGCCGACGAAGCCCTCTATCACCGTGTGGTCTCGCGGGTGCGCGACTACATCGACAAATCGACCGGGCTGCAGACCATCCTCCAGATGCAGACCCTGGCCGAGATGGTGCGCGAGTTCGGATGCGTGCCTGATGAGCACATCCTGGATGCTCACGGCTATAAGAAGATTTACAACGACGCCCTGATGGAGCTGGTGCGCAGCCGGCTGGCCAAACTGCACAAGGCGGAGCTGGACGTGCGCGATCTGACGATTCGCGGTGCCGTGAACGTGCTCGAGCTGCTATCCAAGCGGGGGGTGACGCTCTATCTGGCAAGCGGAACCGACCGAGACGACGTGATCGCCGAGGCCGACGCGCTCGGGTATGCCCACCTCTTCGAGGGCCGCATCTACGGCGCTCTGGGCGACGTCACCAAATACTCCAAAAGAATCGTCGTAGAGGGAATCCTCCAACAGCACCGTCTGGCCGGCAGCGAGTTGGCCTGTTTTGGTGACGGCCCGGTCGAGCTTCGCGAGGTCCGCAAGCGAGGGGGGCTCGCTATCGGCGTCGCCAGCGATGAAGTGCGTCGTTACGGTCTGGACCACCGCAAACGGAGTCGGCTGATCAAGGCCGGCGCCGATGCGATCGTGCCCGATTTCTCGCAGGCGCCCATCCTGCTGGATGTGGTGTTGGGTTCGCCCGCTTAGTCGCCGCACTCAGAGGTCTTGCCGTCCACCGCTTGGGGGTATCGTGGCCGCCGGCCCCGATGTGATCTAGCTTGCCAGGGCCTGCTCCAAGTCGTTGTAGACCCCGAAGAGGGTCAGGAGTCTGCTTTCTTCAAGCAACCGGCGCAGCTCGGCGTCCGGATTGACCAGCTTCAGGCTTGCGCCCCGGGCCTGCACACGCAGAAGCAGAGCGACCAGGGCTCCCAGAAAGTCTGCACCTGGCGAACGCACCTGCGACAGGTCCAGCACAAGCAGGCCTTCAAGCGATGCAACCAGTGTGGCCGCTACGCCGCGAATCTGATCCGTACAATCGGCATCACCACAGCCGGTCACGGTTACGATGACCGCGCTGCCCTGCCTTCGCACGTTGAGAGGTGGATACTGATGTGGTTGCGGCATAGAGGAGGTTCTCGTAGTGGCCCTACTCGTTGAGTTTCACCAAAGTTACCTCGGTGCCCTTGTCGTTGTAGCTGACGCGATTCATATAGGCACGCATCAGCATAATACCCCGGCCGGTCGGACATTCCAGATTCTCGTCCGTGGTGGGGTCCGGAATCTTTTCCACATGGAAGCCGTCGCCCTCATCTGCCACGGCGATGACCGTTTTCTCGGGCGAGACGGCAAAGCGGAGGGTAAGGTGCTTCGAGGGATCATTGCGGTTGCCGTGTTTGATGGCGTTGGTCACCGCCTCCTGAAGAGCCAACTTAATGGCAAAGGCCGCGTCCGGACTGTACCCGCAACGAGCGACCTGGGCCAGGATCTGCTGCTCCGGCTCTTTGGTGGCCTCGATTTTTGACGGAACGACGATCTCGGTCAATGGCTCGGACTGCCCCGCGTCGGTCCCATTCATGGTTGTCCGATCACCGCAGCGGTGCACGTCGGCTGGAGGCCCGCCGGCCAGCCGTCAAAACCCCGCCAACGCCTCCTCCGCCGTTGGGTGGATGTCGAACACCTTGTTCAGGCGCGTGATCTTGAACACTTCGTATATCTGCGCGTTGATGTTGGACAGCTTCAGCGCCCCGTTGGCCTGCGTCACCCGCTTGTTGAGAGTGATCAGCATGCCCAATGCGGCGCTGGAAAGATGGTCGACGCTTGAGAAGTTCAGCAGCAACTTGATACCCGGCTGAGAGTCCACCAAATTGTTCAACTCCTCCCCGATTTCGTTGATCGACAACTCCTCGAGGATCTTGCGGTCGGCAAAGTGCACGACGTGGACGCCGTTCGATCTGCTGATCTTCAGGTGTGGCTTTCCTTCTGGCATGCCGCTTGCTCCCATTCTCGAATCCTGGAGCATTTAAGCCCCGCCAGGAGCCTGTGTCAACCCGCCCGGTCCATCCCGCCGGTCCCGCCTGCCGCCTCGACGTCCGGACACCCGACTTTTGGCGCTAAGACTTACCCGTAACCCCGCGTGGACCGGCGGATCGAGCGCCCGCTAACGCGTGCGACACGCTTCGGGTGCTACAATGGCTTGCCTGCGAGTCCTCGACGTACAGGGCCCGCGACGACCGAAAGGCCCGTTCATGCCTGAACTCCCCGAGGTCGAAACCCTTGTTCGCCAGTTGAGTCGGCAGCTCACAGGACGGCGCATTCGTCATGTCGAACTGCGACGTCCCGACGTGCTCTGGGGCGACGATCGCCCTGCGTGCGTGCTGCTGCGGGGACGCCGAATCACGCGCGTCAGCCGACGGGGCAAACGCATCATCCTCTCCCTGGCGGACCAGACGCAATTGATCGTCCACTTGGGAATGACCGGACGACTGACCTGGGCCCCGGCCGATCAGCCTTACGCCGCCCACACACACTTGTGCCTCGAGTTTGCCGGGCAAACACGGCAGCTGCGCTTCGTCGATCCCAGACGGTTCGGCAACGTGTGGATCGCGCGCGCTGACGGACGCTGGATCGGCCCGGTGCCCTCGCCGCTCGGTCCCGAGCCGTTGGAAATGACCGTCGGGCAGTTCGTGGGGCTGTGCAAACGCAGACGCGCCGTCAAAGCCATGCTGCTGGATCAGCGGATGATCGCCGGCATCGGCAATATCTACTGCGACGAAACGCTGTTCCGGGCGCGTATCCATCCGACCACACGGGCCGACCGGCTCGATCGCCGGACCGTGATGCGCTTGCGGCGGGCCTTGCGGGCGGTGCTCTCCGAGGCCATCGAGGCCAGGGGTTCCACGATCCGCGACTACCGCCAATCCGACGGATCCAGCGGTCGGTTCCAGAATCGACACCGGGTCTACGGCCGCGCCGGTCTGCCCTGCCGCCGCTGCCAAGGCAAGATCGACAGAATGGTTGTGGCCGGCAGGGGCACCTACTACTGCACGCGGTGTCAGCGGCCGGGCCCTGCTGCCACCAGCTCCGCCTCTGCCCGCGCGCGATGACGGCGCCCGGGCGTCGGCTCGGGGGCGGTGATTACCGACCAGCGCCCCGTCTGGTAGAATGCATGGAATAGGCAGGACCGTGACGCAGGCATGAGTGATTCTCGCGGGTTGGGCATTTCGCTAGCGGCCAAGTGTCGCCTTCTCTTTGCGTTGGCGGTGGCGATCACCCTGATTGTCGCGCTGATCGTGCCGCTCAAATGGATGGATGCTCTGGTGCACGAATCAGGCATCCGTCTGGCGCGTCGCATGGCCCTCACCGCAGCCAATCGCAGCGACCTGGCCACCGGGGACTGGCGGACCAAGCAGGAGGTCCTGGATCGGTGGTGGCGCGAACAGGCCGAGACCGAGGAACTGTTCGGACCGCCGCCACGATTGATCAGACTCGCAGGCGAGGGGGCTCAGGACCAGACCCAACTCGAGCCGTTTGTCGCCCGCGCGGTACGGCATTTTCAGGCCACGCCCAGCCTCCAGGAGGCGGCACGCTGGGGCAACGACCCCGACGACACGTTGCGCTACCACTACGCGCTGCCCGTTCGGTCGCCCGAAGGTGTGCTGCAATGGGTCGTGTACGCGACGGCTCCGGCCTTGGCGCAGGCCGTCCGCAACTTGTGGTGGAACCGCGTAGCCGTGGGGGCGGCGGCCATCCTGGCAGCCGTGTTGGCGGTGCTGGTTTTCTACCTGATCACCACGAAGCTGATCCTCTCACCGGTCAAGAAACTCAGACGCCTCGCCGAGCGGGTAGCCGGTGGTGATCTGGACCTCCGCAGCGAACTCGAGACCGGCGACGAATTCGAGGAACTTGCTGCCGCCTTCAACGACATGCTCGCCAGTCTCAACCGCTCCCAGGAAGAGCTGCGAAGAATCAACGTGAGTCTGGACACGCGGCTGGGCGAGGTCGCTCAGGCCAACGTGGCCCTTTTCGAAGCCAACAAGATCAAGAGCGAGTTCCTTGCCAGCGTCAGTCACGAACTGAGAACGCCTCTCACCTCGATCATGGGATTTGCCGAGTTGCTCGCCAACCATCCCGCAGCAGGAGATGAGCGGGCCGCAAGGTACCTCCACCACATCCTCACCAGCGCCCGCATGCTCCTCGATCTCATCAACGACCTGCTCGACCTTGCCAAGATCGAGGCCGGCAAAATGGAACTGCGCATCGACAAGGTCAGTCTGACAGATATTTGCCAGAACCTGATCGATTTCATCCGCCCGTTGGCCGACAAAAAACAGCTCAATCTCACGCTGGAACTGTCCGAGTCGCTACCCACGCTTCACTCCGACGGCGGTAAGATCCAGCAAATCCTCTACAACTTGCTGGCCAATGCCGTCAAATTCACGCCCGCGGGCGGCCGCGTCCGCCTGTCGGTCGAACTGCTGAATCACGACCGCGTCGGCGTCAACGTGTCGGACACCGGGCCCGGTATCCCCCCCGACAAGCAGGCCAAGGTCTTTGAGAAGTTCCAGCAGATGGACGCATCGGTCACTCGCGAACACGGAGGCACCGGTCTTGGATTGGCCATCAGCAAGGAGTTGACCGTCATGCTTGGCGGGACCATCTCGATCGAGAGCCAGCCCGGTGCCGGCAGCACGTTCTCGCTCACCCTGCCGATCGAGGCACCGACGCACGCACGCCAACCCGTTATCCGCCTGACGTAACGGCCTGTCGATCCCGCGGTGAGTGTGTGTCCGGGCGAGGTCAGCTTTCGGCCAGCCATCGGGCCAGGTCTTCCGCGAAGTAGGTCAGGATCATGTCGGCCCCCGCCCGCTTGATGGCGATTGCGGTCTCCATCGAGCAGGCCTTTAGATCAAGCCACCCGTTGGCCGCAGCCGCCTTCATCATGGCGTATTCGCCGCTGACGTGATAGGCGGCTGTGGGCACGCCGAAGCGGCTTTTGACCCGGTATACGATGTCCAGGTAGTTCACCGCCGGCTTGACCATAACGATGTCGGCCCCTTCCTCGATGTCCAGGGCGACCTCGCGCAGGGCCTCGTCGGCATTGTGGAAGTCCATCTGATAGCTGCGACGATCGCCGAACTGGGGTGCCGAGCCGGCTGCTTCACGGAAGGGGCCGTAGTAGCTGCTGGCGAACTTCGCCGCGTAGGACAGAATCGGCATGTCGTGCAGGCCCCGGCTGTCGAATCCCGTTCGGATAGCCTTCACCCGCCCGTCCATCATGTCCGACGGCGCGACGACGTCCGCCCCGGCCAGGGCGTGCGAAACCGCCTGGCGCACCAGCAACTCGAGGGTGGCGTCATTGTCCACCACGCGCCGCCCGCCGCGCTCCACCACCAGGCCGCAATGCCCGTGATCGGTGTACTCGCATAGACACACGTCCGTGATTACCAGCAACCGCGTGCATGCCTGCTTGATGGAGCGCACGGCACGCTGAACGATGCCTTGCTCGCTGTAGGCCTCAGTGCCGCGTGCGTCCTTGTGCGGCGGAATGCCGAACAGCAAAACGGCGGGCACGCCGAGCTTCTCCAACTCGACACACTTCGCCACCAGTTTGTCGATGGAAAACTGGTACTGGTCGGGCAACGACCGGATCGGCTCGGCGATTTCGTCGCCAGGCCGCACGAAGAGGGGGCATATCAGGTCGGCTACGCTCAGATGTGTGCCCTCAACCATGCTCCGTAGCGTAGCGTTGGCTCTCAGACGCCGCATTCGTTGTACCGGAAATGCCATCGCTACCGCCCTTGGGTCCACCCGTCGCACCCCGCTCTGCCCCGCACGCCGGGTCGTCCTCCGCTATCTCAGGATCCGCCATCCCAGCAGGCCCAGCAGCACCAACGTCCCCACCACCGATGGCCACAGCCAGCCTCGGCTGCGGACCGCGGCAGCCGAGCCCTCCGTCAACCAGACGCCGCAGTGCGGGCAGCGAGGAGCGTCTTCATGGATGGTTCGACCGCATTCGGGGCAGGTCGTTGTATCGGGCTCGTCATCGTGCTCGAGATCGGCCGGATCGGGCCACTCGTCGTCTCTCAGTTCGTCATCCGTTCGGTCAACGGGCACGTCACTGATCCTGCGTGATGAGCTTGAGGATCTGCCTGAACGTGTCGGTGCCCGCCCGGTCCAGCAGCTCGAAGATGGCTGTCTCGGTCGTCGTGATGATCGCCCCGGCCAGCCGGAGACGCTCCACCGCCACCTCGTAGTCGAACGGGCATCGCGAGCTGACCGCGTCGGCGCAGATGAACACCTCGAACCCGTTCTCCAACAGGTCCAGCGTCGTCTGAAGCACGCAAACATGGGTTTCGATCCCCACGATGATGACCTGTTGGCGATCCTGACGGGCCAGCAGGCGCCCGAATCCCTCGTGGCGGAAGCAACTGAAGTGGAGTTTCTCGACCGGCTTGACCTCTCGCAGCAGTGAGGTGATGCTCAGGTGAGTCCTGCCCAGCCCCTTCGGGTACTGCTCCGTCACCAGCAGGGGCAGCTCCAGGATCCTCGCTGCCTGAAGCATCCTGCCGGCTGAGGCCAACACGCTCTCATGCCGATGGATCTTAGGTAGCAGTTTTTCCTGAAGGTCGATCACCAACAGTTGCGCACGGTCCCGCCTCAAGCGCATGCCGAACTCCCACCGATGACGGACGCTGCCAAGCGCCCGAGTGTAGCCGGTCGCCCACCCCCCTGCAAACCGCGTCCCGCGACGGCAGGCCCTCGCCGCCCCCAGGCCTGCCCATCCGTCGCCCTGTCCCGCTGGCCAGGACGTGTTCCGGCGGGTTCCGCTTCACCGGCCGGGGCCGGACAGGGCGCATGTCGGGGCGGGCGAGGCGAGGACAGCCCTTCATCGCCCCCACCGGGGCCGATCTTTCGCAGAGGGTGTAAGTCGATATGGCCAATAGTGTTGACAGCAGAGCGTCCACCTGCTAGCGTTCACGAGTCAGCTCATCCTTCCGGCTGTCAAGGAAGATAGGGAGGCGCGCTTCCAACGCTGGGGAACACAGACGGATTCGTCCGATATGGAATTAGGCATCCGTGTTGTGTGGTGTTGCCAGAGTTGGGACGCATTCGGGAAGGCATTGTAGGGTCGGGCGCGGGACGTCGCATGCCACTGTCGGCCTTGTTGAGCAATGAGCGCGGACGAAGACGCATCCTGACAGGTGTTGCCGTGGCGGCGAGGTCAGTGGCCGGCCATGCATCTATGTGCATTATCCGGAAGGGAGGAGGGCACCGCTGGCGATGAAGGTGTTCATGCTCGGCTGGGAGTTTCCGCCGTTCATCAGCGGCGGGCTGGGGACGGCCTGCTATGGCTTGACCAAGGCCATGAGCCGCCTGGGCACCGATGTCCTTTTTGTGCTCCCCCGGCCGGTGCGAAGTGAGTTCTCCACGCACGTGAAGTTGATGTCACCATCGCAGAGCGGTGGCTCCCCGCTCTACCGTATCGACGAGTTTGAGCACGTCCGCTTCCGATCGGTCGACGCGATCATCATCCCTTACCAGGCCCCGGTCAGTTACGCGCAGCAGTACCGGCGTCGTCAGCGTCAGTTGGCCAGGATCGGTGCCACGGAGGCCGGCGGGCAGGGCGGGCAGGCGACCGGCGGGCCTGCTCAGCAAGGGCACTACGGGAGCGACCTCTTCGCCGAGGTCGAGCGGTACGCTCGGCTGGCGTCGGCGATCGCCCAGCAGGAAGACTTCGACGTCGTCCATGCCCACGACTGGATGACCTACCCGGCGGGCATGGCGGCCGCCGCCGTGCGGGCGAGGCCCCTGGTGGTCCACGTCCACTCCACCGAGTTCGACCGCAGCGGCGAGCACGTCAACCAGCGAATCTACGACCTCGAGCGGCAAGGCATGCATGCCGCCACCCGCATCATCGCGGTGAGCTACCTGACCAGGAAGATCATCACCAGCCGGTACGGGGTCCCGGAAGATAAGGTCGATGTGGTGTACAACGCGATCGACTTCGACGGCCGGAAGCTCGACGAGCACCTGCCCGCAGCTATCGGCCGGGACGAGAAAATCGTCCTGTTCCTCGGCCGGATCACCATGCAAAAAGGGCCTGAATACTTCCTGGCGGCGGCCAAACGTGTCCTGGAGGTCATCGACAACGTGCGGTTCCTGATGGCCGGGTCGGGCGACATGATCCGGCGGACCATCGAACTGGCCGCAGAGATGGGCATTGGTCACAAGGTGTTGTTTACCGGCTTCCTCCGCGGTGAGGATGTGGATCGGGTCTTCCGCATGGCCGACCTCTATGTCATGCCGTCGGTATCCGAACCGTTCGGCATCGCCCCCCTCGAGGCGCTGTCCCATGACGTTCCAGTAATCATCAGCAAGCAGAGCGGCGTCGCAGAGGTGTTGACCCACGTGCTGAAGGTCGACTTCTGGGACATCAACGAGATGGCCAACAAGATCATCGCCGTGCTGAGACATCCGCCCCTGCATTCCGCCTTGCGCGAGCACGGAAGCTTTGAAGTCCGCAAGCGCAGTTGGACCGACTCCGCTAATAGCTGTCTGGACGTTTACCGAAGGGCGATGGATTTGGCCGCCAGTCCTGCCTAAACTCCATCTGGACGCCGAGCCGTAGACACACCGGTCGGCTGTGGCTCGTCGCGAGCGAGGACACCAAACGAAAAATGGCGTCGGTTTGTTTCTACTTTCAGGTGCATCAACCCCATCGACTGAGACGGTACAGCGTCTTCGACACCGAACCGGACTACTTCGACGGTTTCAGAAACCGCCAAATCTGTCGCAAGGTCGTCGAGAAGTGTTACCTGCCGGCCAATCGGCTCATGCTGGACTTGATCCGGCAAAACGACGGACGGTTCCGCATCTCCTACTCGTTGACGGGCGTGGTTCTGGAACAGTTCGAGAACTTCGCCCCTGAGATGATCCGCAGTTTCCAGGAGTTGGCGGCCACCGGGTGCGTCGAGTTCCTGGCCGAGACCTACTACCACTCCCTCAGCTTCCTCTACTCGCGGCGGGAATTCGCCGAACAGGTCAGAATGCACACCGCGAAGGTTCGCGAGCTGTTCGGCCAGGAACCCGTTGTCTTCAGAAACACCGAGTTGGTCTACAACAATGACGTGGCCCATTTCGTGGCGCAACTCGGGTTCAAGGCGATCATCGCCGAGGGCGCCGACCATATCCTGGGGTACCGCTCACCCGCCTTTGTCTACCAACCTCCGGGCTGCGACGACCTGAGCATCCTGCTGAAGAACTACCGGCTTAGCGATGACATCGCGTTCCGCTTCAGCAATCAATCGTGGCCGGAATGGCCTCTCACCGCCGACAAGTTCGCTCGATGGGTCAATCAGGTTAACGGCAATGGATACCTCGTCAATCTGTTCATGGATTACGAGACGCTCGGCGAACACCAGTGGGCCGACACCGGGATCTTTGAGTTCTTCCGCCACCTTCCCGCTGAGATCCTCAAACATCCCGACAACAACTTCATGACCCCCGGCGAGGCGGCGGCGACGTACGTGCCGGTGGGCGTGTTCGATGCGCCGCACGTCATCTCCTGGGCCGATACGGAGCGAGATCTGTCGGCCTGGCTGGGCAACGCCATGCAGTCTGACGCCCTGCACGAACTCTATCGATTGGAGCCTGAAATCGAGGCCGCTGGCGACCCGGATCTGAGCGACGACTGGCGCAAGCTGCAGACCTCGGATCATTTCTACTACATGTGCACCAAATGGTTTGCCGACGGCGACGTGCACAAGTACTTCAACCCCTACAACTCACCCTACGATTCGTATATCAACTTCATGAACGTGCTGGACAACCTGGCGTCCCGCTGCCGCGCGGGCACCTACC
>Ga0315550_1002134_pt1 | contig 12121 bp, 4 predicted proteins | sample SalMarSW160190MG_2_FD_203100 | JGI IMG/M metagenome (GOLD analysis project Ga0315550, IMG submission 203100) | Salt marsh sediment microbial communities from the Plum Island Ecosystem LTER, Massachusetts, United States - Salt Marsh Sediment SW1601-90 ... | reverse complement strand
CGTCCTCCTTCTAACGCTGCGGGAGGCCTCGCAGCTCGAACCTCCTCTCACCTTGGACGTCGAGCTGGAGCAGAAAATGGAATGGAGGGTGACGGACAAGGCGGAAGTGATCCGGCGAATCCCGCTGGGTAAGAGGGCCTGTAAGGTTGGTGTGGCCTTTCCCACGGCCGAGTACGATTGACGATCATCCTGAGACAGCCCTGAACACACCAGCGGGCCGCGAGGAGATGGGGCGGCAGGGTGCGCTGGGGCTTCCTTGGCCAGCGTTTCAAGCCCCTGACTACTGTCCCAGCTCGGCACAGTCAACCAGCTCACCATTGCGGTAGCAGAGGGTTTCCGTGATGGTCGGCATGGTCAGGTCGCGCAGCAGCCAACCGGTCCCAAACGAAACGGCGCTGGAGGCCAGCAGCCATTCTGTGCAGCCCATTGTCGGGCCAAGCATAGCCGCGCTGGCGAGGACCACTATCAACCAAGTCGTGATTCGGCGTTTCATGCTGAGCTCCTATCGTCGGGTTCAGCGTTCTCTAGAGGTTTCCGCTCGCCCGCAGTAACATCTGTCCACGCAGAGCAACATGGGGCGCGAACGCTGCAACCTACTCTGCCAGCCATGCCGCTTCAGGCCGATCAGTCCGAGCAGCAGGAAGAGTGGCGTGACGCCGAGCACGCCGCAGGCGTGCGCGGGCGTGACGGTCTCCACGACGGTCCAGTAGACATCGCCGACTTCGACCTCGGCGGCCCGGCCGATGGCGGGCGTGGCTGCCTCCGGGCACGTAGCCCTCGCGCAGAGAGCGAACTTGCCGGCCAGCAGCCCCCGAAGTGCCAGCTCGATCTGGACAGTCTCGCCAGGGGCCACGTCGCCGACGTCAGCGAGGATCTCGTCATCAGTAACGGAAGCATCGAGTGGGGCTGCTTGGCCGGTCTGGCTCGTAATCATCCACGCGGAAACGAACTCGGTGTTCTCCGGCAGTGGGAATGAGAGCACCACGTTGGTGGCTTGGCCATTGCCAACGTTCTCAACACGAATCTGGAAGGTGAGCTCCTCGCCGACGCTCGCTTGCTCGCCCGGTGACTCGATCTGCACACGCAGGTCGGGCACGAGGAGGTCTGTGGTGAAGGTTACATCCTCTCCGTAGGCGGTTCCCACGCTGTTGGTAGCGTAGGCGCGGACGTGGTACGTGGTGTCGGGATCCAAACCAGTAATGCTGCTGGTGAAGGCGCCGATTCCGGTGCCGTCCTCGGTCGTTTCGTCGGCGACGGTGGGGTTCTCCGAGGTGCTCCAGCAGACGCCGCGGACGGTGACGGCTTCCCCGCCGTCGTCGGCCACCTCTCCGCCGGAGTCGGCCGTGGTGCCGGTGATGTTGGATACCGCGGTGGTCGTGACCGTGGGGGTTGTGTCCGTGGTGAAGGTCAAGTCAGTGCCGTATGCAGTCCCCACGCTGTTGGTAGCGTAGGCGCGGACGTGGTAAGTGGTGTTGGGATCCAAACCAGTAATGCTGCTGGTGAAGGCGCCGATTCCGGTGCCGTCCTCGGTCGTTTCGTCGGCGGTGGTAGGATTCTCCGAGGTGCTCCAGCAGACACCGCGGACGGTGACGGACTCACCGCCGTCGTCAGTGACGTCTCCACCGGAGTCGGCCGTGGTGCCGGTGATGTTGGATGCCACCGTTGTCGTGGCCGTCGGCGATACCGCCCGGTCGATCGTATAGGTCTGACCTTCGGCGTAGTCTTGCTCGCCGACACCACCGAACGGGTTGTTCGCCTCGTCCCTGATCGAGTCGTCGTCTTCGAGCACGAGTCCGAGCTCTCCGGACCCGGTACCGGAGTTGACACGAACGGTATAGTCTGGAGCCAGACCGCTGAAGTTGGAGGTGGCCAGGCCGGGGCTGTTCACCGCGTCGCCATGGTTACTGTTGGGGGAGCAATCCTCGACGTCATTGGCGCCGGCGCCACCGGCCCCCAAGTCCTGGAACTGCTCGAACCGCCAGTAGCCGATCAGGCCGGCTTCGTCGCCGATAAGCGTCGAGTTCATGGTTGTCTGGATATCGGCCTGCTCGCGTACCACGTTCCAGACCCGAACCTCGTCGACCCACCCGTCGAAGTGGCCGGTATCAGCGCTCTGGCCCTGCCGCCCGATGTAGGCGTTCATGGCGCTCTGGGCTACAGAGCCACTGTGCGGCGCCGTATTGTCCAGAGTCCCGCCGATGTAGAACTTCTTGTCCGTGCCGTCGTAGGTGACGGCCACATGGGTCCAGGTATTCGGGGAAATCGCGGTGGTGGAGTTGTGCCAGGCACCGGCGGCCCACAGGTGCAGTTGGCCCACTCCGTCCTTGTTGATCTGGAAGATATAGTCCGTGGTGCCACCGTCGCCATGTCCTTTAGACACGATGGTCTCGGCTCCGTCCTTTTGGTAGTAAACCCAGGCCTCCAGTGTAAACGCGGAGACTTGGAGAGAAACATCGCTGCCGAGATCCAGGTGTTTCCCACCGGTCTCCGGATTGTTGGACAGGTCCAGGGCGTTTCCGAAGGCCGGGCTCACCGAAGCCACCGACGTTCCAGCCAGCGACCCCGTGGTGGAGGTGCTGAAATCCGCCGTGCCCAGGCCATCGACCGGCTCGTCGAACTCGACTATGAAGTTCACCTGCGCCAGTTCCGTTGGGTTTGGGTCCAGACGATTGATCGCGTCGACTTCTGGGCCGGTCCGGTCCATCGTGTAGGTTCCTCCGGTGAAGTCACCGTTGTCGTTGCCCGTGCCGCCGAGTGGATCGCCCGTTGCCGTCGATGTGATGCTGTCGTCGTCCTCCAGGGCCAGGCGGAGCGTGCCATCGCCGGCGCCGGTATTTACCGACACGGTGTAGACACTGGCCGAATCCGGCGTAACCGAGGAAACGCTGCTCCCGCTGATGCCCGAGGTGACCAGGGCAAAATCAGTAACATCCACGCCCGTGACTCCCTCGGAGAACGTCGCCAGGTAGTCCACCGAGGATGCATTGGTCGGGCTGGGGTCGGCTCGAGCGATGGAGAGGACCACCGGGTTCAGGTAGTACTTAACCGCCAGGGGCGTATCGAGGTCAGCACTGCCGCGATAGTACTGCAGGCCGACGGTCCCGTCCTGGTTCTCGATGCCGGCGGCGTAGACCTGTCCCGCGGTGACCGCCTGCTGGTAGTGCACCTCGATGGAGTCATCGCGCTCGAAGAGCTTGTACTCCAGCGTGATGGTGTCTGGAAAACCATAGAGCTTGACGGCGGACCACTGCACGATGAACCGGCGGTGGGGGGCCGTGCCGAGGGTCTGATAGTAGACGTCGCCCACGCGCGGGTCGACGTCTTCGTACCAGCCGGCGATAATCCCGTTTGGGTTTCTCGAGTCGGGAATCGGTTCGGAGCTGCAGCAGCCGTTGCTTTGGCCCGCCAGGACAGTGAGAAAGCAGTTCGACGAGACGTAGATCTCTGTGTAGTCGGTGCCGTAGTACTCGAAGGTGAAGCCCAGGGCGAAAGGCCCGACCACGTTATCATCATGCAGGGTGCCAATGCGCGTGCCCGCTCCGGAGATGTCCTCGAAGTCATAGGCAGGTCCGCCGGTTTCCTTGGAATCGATGTACCGGTAGCCTCCGCCGTCCGGGCCGCCGGTATCGGCCCTCACGAGCTGGAGGCCGACCAGGCCGCCCACCAGGCTCAGGGCCCATAGGAGTTGGGCGGGGGCCGGGCTCCACCTTCGGACCGGGGCCAACTCACGCCGCCCCAGTCTGGCACGGTGCCATCCGTTGATGTCGATCAGCCCTCGGATCATCCCCGCACCTCCGTGAGCCTACCCGGCCGCTGATGCCTCACCTCGAATCTCCACCTGTCGTCGCGGCCCGGATCTCAGTGAGCCTGTCGTCTCGCCGCCGGCGCCACTGCTGAAGGAGCGGCGGCTGAATATATCCACACTTGCCGTGCTCGATACAGTGGCGGCCGGCAAGTTCGCATCCTGATACCCTGTTGATTGCGTTCCGGCTTCCCTTCATCCAGCCCGAAGTGAGAGGGTGGCTCGATGCAGGCAGGCCCTGTCACCGTGGGCGCCAGCGAACTCAGTAAGGGCGAACGCCGGGTAAATGGCGACCCGGCGTCCGCCCTCCAACATGGAACTCGACGCTCCTTTGGCAGGCAGGCCGGGCCCCCGCAGTTAATCGACACAAACCGACATCCACTTGCCAGTGGACCCCTGCCGCCTGCTGTCTGTTGAATGGATTCCACTCGCTACGACGAGCTAGCGGAGCGGCCAATAGATCGGAAGGTCTGCCGAGGGCCGAGAGTTGGAAGATCCCCGACGACCGTTGGTGTAACCAATGGTAGGCTTGGGCCTCCTGGTCGCAGCAGCGGCCCAACTCGCCGTGGGGCTGCACCCAGGCGATGGGGGCCTTGAAGCCACCTCCGATAGCTGGATAATGGCCGTCAGGAGCCGATAAGTAAGGACATGCAGTTGGTTTCATCCATCGTGCCGTTCCCTGTTTGAGCCGGTCCCAGGATGTGGGGCTCGGGACGGGGCCGGCGAGCCGGTGTGGGTGATGGCGGGCCGCGTGGCACTTCGGGGCGCGAGCCGCATGGGACTCCAGGAAGGGCCCACCATGCCAGTAGAAGAGAAGACAAGAGAACAACTCCTCGCGGAACTGACGGGAATGCGCCGGCGCGTGGCTGAATTGGAGATGGCGCTGGCCGAGAGGTCGCCGACTGCCGCGACCCCAGCGCCTGAGCCCGTGGGGCAGGAAGAGGGGGAGTCGTATGCGCCGAGTTACGGCGACCTCACCGAACTCAACACGGCAGGCGAGGTACTCGCTGCGGTTGGGCGGGACGTGCTGGTCGAGATCGCCAATGACTATCTGGGCCTGCTCGGCACCTCGGGGGCGGTCTACGAACGGAACGGCGACTATGCGCTGGGCATCTTCTCCGCCGGCTGGTGCCGGCTTCTCGATCAGGCCTCTCGCAAACTGTGCGGCACCGACGACAACGCCGAAGCCTTAAACAGCGGCAAGTGGCTCTGCCACGAGTCGTGCTGGCGCGACGCCTCGAAGGCATCCATCGAGACCGGTCGGCCGGTGGACATCGAGTGTCACGGGGGCATCCGTCTCTACGCGGTGCCGATTTGGGTAGGGGGTGAGATCGTCGGATCCCTCAACGTCGGTTACGGCGACCTGCCCAAAGACCCCGTGAAGCTCGAGCAGATCGGCCGGAAGTATGGCCTCGGCGTGGACGAGCTTCGCCGGCATGCCGATGCTTACCGGTCGCGTCCGCCCTTCATGGTCGAGATTGCCAAGTCCAGGTTGCGAACCGCGGCCAAACTGATCGGCCAGATCGTCGAGCGTAAGCGGGTCGAGGAGACACTAGAGAAAACCGTACAGGACCTGGACGAACGCGTGAAGGAGTTGCGATGTCTCCACGGGTTGGCCTGTGTGCTCCGGAATCGCGCGACGCTGGAGGAGATCTGCCAGGAGGCCGTCGCCCTGATCCCGTCCGCCTGGCAGTACCCGGAGATCACACGGGGGCGGATTCGCTTCGGCGAGTACGAGTATGTCACGGGGCCTTTTGAGCAGACCCAGTGGAAGCTGTCGAGCGACATCGTCGTGGACGGCAAGGCGTGCGGCACCGTCGAGGTCTACTACTTAGAGCAACGGCCCAACTTGGACGAAGCCCCGTTTCTTAAGGAGGAACGCGACCTTATTGACAACATCGCCCAGATACTGAGCGAGGGTATCGAGCGCAAGCGGGCGGAGGAGGCCTCTAGGGCTGCCCAGGAGCAGCTACTTGAGCACCAGCTCCAGGAGAAGAAGCGCGTCGAAGCCGAGCTGGCCAGGGCCCGGGACGAACTGGTCCGCAAGGCGCGGCTGGCCACGGTCGGGCAGGTCTCGGCCAGTATCGCCCACGAGCTCCGCAACCCACTTGGGACGGTGCGCAACGCGGCCTACTACCTCAAGCACCACGTCCCGCAGAACGAGCCCCGGCTACTCGAGTATCTCCAGATCATCGACGACGCGACCACCGCGGCGGACGGCATCATCAGCAACCTGATGGTCATGACGCTGGCTCGCCCCCCGGCCAAGCAGGCCGTGGACCTGGGCCGGTTGGCCCGGGAGATCTTCGACCGGGCCGGCCTGCCGGAAGGAATTCGCTGGCGGGTCTCGCTCGAACCGGATCCGTTCGTGGTGGATGCGGATCGGGGCCAGTTGGGCCAGGTCCTCACCAATCTACTGGCTAATGCCGTCCAGGCCATGGAGGGGCGCGGTCAGGTTTTGCTGAGCGCCAGCCGCTCCGACGACTACGACACTATCGTGTTTCAGGACCAGGGGCCGGGCATCCCCCGCGACATGCACCAGCGGGTTTTCGAACCGCTGGTCAGCACCAAGGCCAAAGGCAGCGGCCTGGGCCTGACCATCTGTCGCGAGATCATCGAACGCCAAGGGGGTACCATCGAGAGTATAGGTCGCGAAGGACAGGGCGCGGCCCTATGCGTTCGCCTGCCCCGGTCCCGACCGGGCGATACCACGGAATCCGGAGAGTAGAACCATGCCAGCCAAGGTCGCCGAACGGAAGGAAGCGCGGGTTCTTATCGTCGATGACGAAAGAAACCTACGCAAGACACTCGCGGACATCCTGAAAGACGAGGGATACCAGGTCACCACCGCCGGCACCGGCGAGGAAGCGGTGGACTTGTGCCGGAAGGAGCGCTACGACGTGGTGCTGATGGATGTGCGCATGCCGGGCATCGACGGGGTCGAGGCCTTCCGCCGTATCCGGCGGCACCAGGAGGGAGTACGCGTGATCATGATGAGCGCCTACACGGTGGAGGAGTTGAAGCACGCCGCTCTCGACGAAGGGGCCGTGGCCTTTCTGACCAAACCGTTGGACATGGACAAGGTGAGCAAGCTCATCGCCGAGGTCAAGGACACGGCCATCCTGGTGGTGGAGGAGGATGTCCAAACCGCCGGCCCACTGCAAGCCAAGTTAAAGGAACAGGGCTACTGGGTGACGGTGACCAACTCGCCGCATGACGCCCTGGAGTTGGTCGAACAGATCCGCTTCGATCTCATCCTGATCGACGCTAAGCTGCCCTGCATGAACGGGCTGGAGCTCTACCTGGCCATCAAGGAGATCACCCCGACCTCCGCCGCGATTATGATCACCGGGATGGATAAGGAATTCGAGCAGATCGCCCGGGAGGCGGTTCGGCGAAACGCCTACACCATCGTGAGAAAGCCGCTGGACATAGATCACGTTTTGGGCTTGCTGAATCGCGTCGCCGGTAAGCGTGTTTCCGGAGACGCGCGTAAACCGGCGGAGGCCCCCTGACTAACAGGATGAAAGTCGACGGGTGGATATGGTCATGTCAGAAGCAGCGGAACGGCAACGAATCTCGCGCCTGCTTATCATAGAGGACGACGAGGCCCAACTGGGCACCCTCACCGGCATCATGCGGGACGAGGGATACGAAGTCATCGGCTGTACTACGGCCGGCGAGGCCCTGGAGCAGGTCAGACAGGATGATATCGCCGTAGCTATCCTAGACCTGCGCCTGCCCGACCTGAGCGGAACGGAGCTGCTCGAGAAGCTGCGGGCCGTTCGGGGCAGGATCCACGTCGTCATCTATACCGGCTATGGGGCCCTCGACTCGGCCAAAGAAGCCCTGAATCTGGGCGCCTTCGCCTACGTGGAGAAGGGCGGCCATCCCGGCGAACTGGTGCGGCAGGTCGGCCGGGCCTTCCGCGCTCACCTGGACCGTTATACCGAAGACCTGGAAGCGGCCGTGGCCCGGCGGACCAGCGCCCTGCGCGCCGCCAACCAGGCGCTGCGGCGAGAAATTGCCGAGCGCAAACGGGCCGAGCAGTTCCTGCGGGAGAGCGAGGAAAAGTTCTCCAAGGCGTTCCTCACATCCCCCAACTTGACCGGCATTTCCACGCTCAAAGACGGCCGGCTTATAGAGGTGAATAGAGGGTATTGCCAAGTGTCCGGCTATAGCTACGAGGAGCTGGTCGGTCATAGCGCAGTAGAGTTAGGCCTCTGGGCGGAACCCGGACAGCGGAATGAACTGGTCAAGATGATTGAGGAGAGTGGGCGAACGCATGATATGGAGATCGCCCTGCGAACGAAGTCAGGCCAGATACGCGCGCTCCTTTTCTCGGCGGAGGCAATCACGCTCGATGACCAACCGTGTCTTGTGAACGTGGGCATCGACATTACCGAGCGCAAGCAGGCCGAGGAGCGGCTACGCGAAAGCGAGCGGAGCTACCGGCTGCTCTTCGAGCGTAACCTGGCCGGCGTCTACCGAACGAAGCTGGATGGCACCATATTGGACTGCAATGAGTCGATGGCCAGGATGTTCGGGTACGCGTCGGGCCAGGAATTGATGTCCGCTCAGGCGCAGGATCTGTACTTCGAGACGGGGGACCGCACCGCCTTCATCGACCGGCTGCGCAAAGAGGGTATGCTAACCAACTCCGAGTTGCGTATGCGCCGAAAAGACGGTTCTCCAATCGACATCCTGGAAAACGTGCAGCTCGTTCCCGAGGAAGACGGCAGGCCATCGATTGTTGTGGGAACGATCGTCGACATCACCGAGCGCAAGACGGCCGAAAGGGCTGTCGCCGAGCAGGCCCAGCGGTTCCGGCTGTTGGCCCAGGCAACCCACGACGCCGTCTGCGACGCCGACTTGCTGAGCGGCCGAATGTGGCGAAACGATACCTACCAGAGTGTGTTCGGAGCATCCGAAGAGGCCTCGATCGACGATACATGGTGGATCGAACGGGTGCATCCGGAGGACCGGGCCGTAGCCGCGGCCACCGAGGAGCGGCTGCTCGCCGGCCAATGCGACCAACTGGCCTTCGAGTATCGTCTGCGACGTCCTGACGGTGAGTATGCCCACGTCATCGAGCGGGCCTGCATCATGCGAGATGCCGATGGTCGCCCCAGCCGCCTGGTCGGAGCCCTGGCAGACGTGACCGAAGCCAAGCAGGCAGAAAGGGCCCTGCGGGAATCAGAGGAACGGTTCCGCAACATCTTCGAGAACGCCCCGATAGGCATTTATCGAACCACTCCGGCGGGACGGATTCTGATGGCCAACCCGGCCCTGGTGGACATGCTCGGGTACGCTTCGTTTGACGAACTGGCCCAGCGCGATCTGGAGAGCGAGGGCTACCCTGCGGACTACTCCCGCGCCGATTTCAAGCAGAAGATCGAAGGCGCGGACCAGGTGACCGGGCTCGAGACGGCCTGGGCAAGGAAGGATGGCGGTCACGTCACGGTGCGCGAAAACGCCAGAGTAGTGCGCGATGGGGAGGGGCAGGTGGCCTACTACGAAGGCACGGTCGAGGACATCACCGAGCGCAAGCAGGCCGCCCAGGCCCTACGCGAGAGCGAGCTTCGCTACCACGAACTATTCAACCGCATGAGCAGCGGCGTGGCCGTCTACCGGGCCGTGGACGGGGGTGCGGACTTCGTGTTCGTGGACTTCAACCGGGCCGGCGAGCAGATCGATCGGGTCCGGCGGGAGGATGTCATCGGACGCCGCGTGACGGAGGCCTTCCCCGGAGTTCAAAAGTATGACCTGCTCGACGTGTTGCGTCGCGTGTGGCGGACGGGCCGACCCGAGCACCAGCCGGCCAAGCTGTACCGCGACGAGCGGATCTCCGGCTGGCGCGAGAACTTCGTCTACCGCCTACCCTCTGGCGAGGTGGTGGCTATCTACGACGACGTAACCGAGCGCAGGCGGGTGGAGAAGGAGCTGCGGGAATCGGAAGCCAAGTGGCGCTCACTTACCGAGAACTCGCCGGACCAGGTCATGCTGCTGGATCGCGAGGGCAGGATATTGTTCATTAACCGCGCCGCGCCCAGTCTGACCGAGGAGGGATTGCTCGGCACCCCTGTCTACGACTATGTTCCCGTGGAATGCCGGGCCGACGTGAAGGCGTGTTTCGAAAATGTGCTGCAGACCGGCCAGCCAGACCAGTACGAGACGCAGCACCACACCGCGGAGGGAGACACATGGAACTTCGAAGCGCGGGTGGCTCCGGTAGGGCATGATGGTGAAATCGTTGCCTTCACCGTCGCGGTCAGGGACGTCACCGAGCGGAAGCGGGCCGAGCAAGCCCTGCGGGACAGTGAGGAGAAGTACCGGCTGGTCAGCGAGAACATTCCGGTGGTGGTCTACTCGGCCCTGTCGGACGAACTTTCCACCAGTCTGTTCGTCTCCGGACGGATCGAGGAGCTGACCGGGTATGCGGGAGAAGAGTGGCTGCGCAATCCCAAGCTGTTCGGCGACATCCTTTATCCGGCAGACCGCCGGCGCGTCTGGCAGGCCATCCATGAGCACCGGCGAAAGAGAAGGCCCCTCGACGTGGAGTATCGCATCGTCAGCAGGGAGGGGGCGACCAAGTGGATCCGGGACCGGGCTACGCCGATGTTCGACGCGGACGGAGACATGGTCCGCATCAACGGTGTCATGGAGGATGTCACCGAGCGCAAGGAAGCGGAGGAGGCCCTGGGCCAATCGTTGCGCCAGCGGGAGGAACTGGAGAGAATCGTCAATCGAAGCCCGGCGGTGGCCTTCCTTTGGCGCGCCGAAGAGGGTTGGCCGGTCGAATACGCCTCGGAGAACGTGGCTCAATTCGGATACGCACCGGGTGACTTCTGCGAAGGAGGCGTGGTCTTTGCCGACCTGGTGCATCCGGATGATCTGGAGCGCGTGGGCCAGGAGGTCCGGCGCTACGGTCTGGAAGGCAGGGAGCAGTTCACGCAGAGGTATCGCATCATCACCCGGTCCGGAGAGACGCGCTGGATCGACGACCACACTTGGGTGCGGCGTACTTCCCAGGGGAAGGTCACGCGCCACCAGGGCATCGTCCTGGACATCACCGAGCGCAAGCAGGCCGAGCAGGCCCTGCGCGATTCGGAGCAGCGCTACCGGGCTCTGGTGGACAACATCGATCTGGGCATCTCCCTGATCGACACGGACTACCGGATCGTCATGAGCAACGCCTCGCACCTCAAGGCGTTCGGTAAACGTTCAGGCCAGTTTGTCGGCCAGAAGTGCTTCGCGGAATTCGAGAAGCGTAACGCGATTTGCCCGCACTGCCCGGGGGCTCGAGCCATGGCCACCGGCGCGGCGGCGGAAACCGAGACCGAGGGGGTCCGCGATGACGGCAGCCGGTTCCCGGTCCGCCTCCAGGCGTTCCCGGTGTACGACGCGGACGGCACGCCGACGGGCTTCATCGAGGTGGCGGAGGATATCACCATCCGCCGGCGGGCGGAAGAAGAGCTCCACCGGCTGCACGAGGAGCTGGTGCGGACCTCCCGGCAGGTGGGCATGGCCGAGGTGGCTACCAGCGTCCTGCATAACGTCGGCAACGTGCTCAACAGTCTCAACGTGTCGGCCGGTTTGGTGAACGAGAAGATCCGAGGATCCAAAGTGCCGGGATTGGCCAAGGCAGCGGCACTGATGTCCGAGCACACGGACGACCTGGGAACCTTCATCACGCAGGACGAGCGCGGCCGGCAGTTGCCGGCCTACCTGGCCAAGCTCGCCGAGCACCTGGGCGGCGAGCAGGCCAATGTGTTGGAGGAACTCAAATCCCTGACGGAGAACGTCGAGCACGTCAAGAACATCATCAGCATGCAGCAGTCTTTGGCGGGCATGGCCGGCCTGGTGGAGCCGCTGCGGATCGGCGATCTGCTGGACGATCTGTTGAAGATGGACGCCTCTTCGCTTCAGCGCTACGGCATAAAGGTAGTCCGTGAGTACGAGGAGATCCCTCCGCTCACCACCGATAAGCACCGGGTGGTGCAAATCCTGGTGAACCTGCTGAGGAATGCCAAAGACGCTCTGCTGGAAGACCAGGGAGGGGACAAGCGGCTGACCGTACGGCTGAGGTCGGTGGACCAGGACCGCGTTTGCCTCCAGGTGGCCGACACCGGCGCGGGCATAGCTCCGGAGCACCTGACCAACGTCTTCGCCTACGGGTTCACCACCAAAGAGGGCGGTCACGGTTTCGGCCTGCACAGCAGTGCCCTGGTGGCGAGGGAGCTGGGCGGTTCGCTGACGGCTCACAGCGACGGTCCGGGCCAGGGGGCCACTCTCACCCTTGAGCTTCCCTTGCAGTTT
>Ga0315550_1002132_pt1 | contig 12122 bp, 8 predicted proteins | sample SalMarSW160190MG_2_FD_203100 | JGI IMG/M metagenome (GOLD analysis project Ga0315550, IMG submission 203100) | Salt marsh sediment microbial communities from the Plum Island Ecosystem LTER, Massachusetts, United States - Salt Marsh Sediment SW1601-90 ... | reverse complement strand
TTCTTTTTTTGGGTTAATAGGCACAAATTTTTTAGGGAGACTAAGGTAATAATAGGTTGTGGAGAGATGGTTTTATGCCTATGGCTTTCGTGTTGATAAACACTGAGATAGGATCTGAAAGCGAAGTTTTAGCTGAGTTGAAGAAGATCGATGCAGTGAAGGAAGCTTACATGGTTTACGGCGTTTACGACGTCGTAGCTAAGGTCGGTGCAGATACTATGGATAAACTTAAAGAGATTGTTACATGGAATGTGAGAAGACTGGACAAGGTTCGGTCAACCCTCACCATGATAGTGATCGAGGGACAAAAGTAGCCTCCACCTCCCCCCTTTTATATCCACCTTTATTCAATGCGAAAGAAACAACTTTTATGTGAATATTCTTATCCGCCCAACAACCTAATTACAGGCAACGAGCGGAAGCTAATGGTTAAGCTGCACATAGGATTCGACGACACCGATTCCCCCAAAGGAGGCTGCACCACCCACATAGCCGCCCTACTAGTCGAAAAATTGAGCCTCATGGGCTTCTCCTTCACGGATTACCCCAACCTAATCAGGCTTAATCCCAATGTTCCATGGAAGACCCGCGGCAACGGAGCTCTCTGCTTGAGAATCGAATGCCGCGAAGACAGCGTAGACAGAATTAAGGAGACCGTCTTAGACGCAATCGAGGCAAACGCTAAGCTAAGTTACGGCGGAACCGACCCCGGGGTTGTCTTCCTTTTCGAGGACGTTCCCCAAGAAATCAAGGACTTCGCAAAAAAAGCCGAGCAGGGCATAGTGAAAATGGAGGAAACCTTAAGCCTCGTTAAGCGGTTTGATGCTGAGGCGGTGGGATTCAAGAATGGAAGAGGGATTATCGGAGGCTTATCCGCCATCGGAGAGGACTTGAGTGGAGACCACACTTTTGAGCTTATATCTTACAGAATGCCAGAAAATTGCGGTGAACCTCGCAGGGTACAAGCTTCTTCCGTGAAAATGATGGATACAAATTCGTTGCTTACCTTCAGCAACATAGACCCTGAAACGGGTAGAATCCTGATTACGCCTAGGGGACCCGACCCCATCCTTTACGGAATCAGAGGCGAGAATCCAGAGGCTGTTAAACAAGCCCACGAAATGATCCTCCGAGAAGAACCGATTGAAAGGTGGATAATTTTCCGCACAAACCAAGGAACTGACGCTCACCTGCGAAACGTCAGCGCCGTTAGAGAAATACAGCCCTACAATTCGGTGGTTGCTCAGGGAGTGGTATCCAAGGAACCTCAAGTAATCCAAGGCGGCCATGTAATCTTTTCGATTAAGGACGAGACAGGAGAAGTGGATTGCGCCGCCTATGAGCCTACAGGAATTCTCTGCAAAACATCAAGAAAACTGATGGCTGGAGACATCGTGAAAGTCTTCGGGGGTGTTCGCCCCTCTTGTTCAGAACATCAGTTGACTATCAATCTTGAAAAAATGAGGATTCAAAAATTGGTTCCTAAAGCATCGTTTGTTAATCCAAGCTGTCCTGAATGTGGGAGGAGAATGAAGTCCATGGGAAAGAATCAGGGGTTCAGGTGCGACAAGTGTGGCTTTCGTTCTTCACAACTAAAAAAGCTGGAAATCAACGAAGAACGTGAACTTGAGGTGGGGCTTTACATTACATCGCCAAGGTCTCAGAGGCATCTAACAAAGCCCCATTGCCGATACGGGAGAGAAAAAAGCGGTGCATCCAAAGAAATGATAGAAAACTGGCATTATCCATGAAAGGCTGGGAGAACCTCTTTCGCAGCACTTGAGGGCTAGAGGTTTAATTACCGTTTGACAGTAGACTTAAATGCGTCTGCAGAAAAGTTACGGACTGGAAAAAGGGTACAGCATGAAGTTCTCGTTCATAAATCCGGGTCCAAATCCTGAATTGCCTATCGAAGATGTTAGGAAGATGGTGGGAGCAGCCCCTCCCCTTGGCATGCTTTACATAGCAACCTACCTCAGAGAAAATGGGATAGATGTTTCTATTATTGACGAGGCGACACAGGGCTATTCCTTGAAAGGCACAGTTGACTGGGTGAAAAAAGAGGACCCTGACATCCTAGGTTTTTCCACATGCAGCAGTTCATGCCACAAAGCGGCGCTTATCGCAGAGAGAGTGAAGAAGGAGAATCCTAACATTGTCACTGTTTTCGGCAATTTTTATGCTACATTCAATGCTGAACGGATTCTGAAAAAGTATCCTTTTGTGGACTTTATTATTCGGGGAGAAGGAGAATACACCAGCCTTGAACTGGCAAAGTGCCTAGAAAAAGATGGTGACCTGAAGAAAGTTTTGGGGATCAACTTTAGAAAGAATGATCAGATAATTTCAACTCCTGATAGACCATTAATCAAGGATGTTGACTCGCTACCTTTTCCAGACAGGGAAATGCTGGACGTAGAATATCATAACACCACCGCTGGATTAGTTGTTGCACCGAAGAAGTTCAGCAGCTTCGTCTCCTCCAGAGGCTGCGTTTTTCAATGCCGTTTCTGTGGATGCCGAAGATTAGCGCGAAACCTCTGGCGATCCAGGTCTGTGGAGAACATACTTGAGGAACTGCATCTTCTGTCCAGTCAAGGTTACAAACAGTTTCTTTTCGTAGATGACAACTTCACCTTGAACACCAAAAGAGTCATCAAACTATGCCAGAGGTTAAAGAAAGAGAAAGTGGACGTGGAATTTTTTGCCGAAGGCAGAGTTGACAATTGCCCCCAAAACATGCTGCAAGAGATGGTGAGGGCTAACTGCAAAATGATTTACTTTGGAATCGAAAACGCCACTCAGAAGGTTTTGGATTATTACGATAAACGGACAACCCCAAAACAGGCAGAAGACGCAACAAGAAAAGCTAGGAAAGCAGGCATAGACGTAATAGTGGCATCGTTTATTTTGGGGGCTCCCAACGAAACAAGAAAAGAAATTCAGAACACACTAAATTTTGCGCAGAAGATTCAGGTGGACATTCCCCAATTCAACATTCTAGCCACTTTCCCAGGAACCGATATTTGGGAGGAACTCAAAATGCAGGGCGTCTTGGATGAAGAAAAACACTGGGAGACAGGAGTTATGGTTCCTGAAGTCTCGCCCGACGCTGTGCCCTGCGAAGAGATTGAACAGATGATCCATGATGCTTATCAACGATTTTTTATTCGTCCAGATTATGTCGTGAAGCAATTGTTTAGAATCGGCACAAGTTCCTATCGATTCAATGTTTTACTTAACAACCTGAAGAGAGCTGACACCGTCGCCGAGAGCGTGAAGCTGGTCACCTAAAAACTTTAGCAGAATACAGCTTTCTTACGCAATTCCATTATCTGCAGTCAGGTATGATGTTACGGATCTAATTGATTATGTAACTGTTTTTTCCGCTTTTGTTCATTTTGGGGATGCCAATTGTGAATTGGGCTCCTTTCCCTGATTTGCCTGTTTCTTGGATAGTCCAGCAGTACGCTTCACAGATCTTCGTTATTAGGTAGAGTCCGTAGCCTGTGCCTTTCCCATACCCTTCCTTGAAAATCTTTTCTTTTTCATCCTCGGGTATGCCAACGCCATCATCCTCATAAACCAACCACAACTGATCCTCTCCCTCTTCATAGTACACTCTGATTTGGCTAACCTCTTCTCCGTGCTTCAGCGTGTCATCAATAAGATTGTAGAATAGTTGTCTCAGCAACGAATCAGCCATCACTGTCAAGCCCTGGCACTCATTTACAAGCTTTGCACCAGCTAAGCCTGAAAGCAGCATAGATGCTTCGTCAACGCTATTTTCCACATCCACGTAGGATAGTTCTTCTACGCCCAGCATCTCGTAGGTTCTTGCGAAATCAAAAATTTCCTCCATCTGACCAATAGCCGATTCGATGGCACCCAAATATTCTAAGGAACTATGATTGGCTGCGAGTTTCTGTTTAGCCAAGTAAACGTTGTTTGCTATAACAGAGAGCTTGTTTCGGGCATCATGCCTTGTTAACCTGCCAACCACACCCAACTTTTCATTAATCGTCACTAGTTCGTTCATCATCTCGTCCAACTTTTCCTCTGCTTCCTTGCGTTCAGTGATGTCCTCAGCGAAGGCGATGAAGTCTCCAGATTCTAGCTGAACACCGTTAAACAAGAAATTACGGCGTTTACCGTCCTTCGTGGTGATTATGGCATGTCCTTCTTTGACTTCGCCTTCCTCAGACATTCTTTTTAGCCATTTGTCTCTAATCTTACATCTTTCCTCCTTGTTGGGATAAAGCTTCTCGAACCAATCCCGCAAAGTTGGAATTTCTGATCTCTTGAAGCCGGTCATCTGCCACATTTTCGGATTAAGAACCTTAACTTTACCTTCTGCATCATAACCTATGATTCCAACATTAGCTTTTAGAATGGTTTTTCGATATTTTTTCTCAGCTTCCCGCAACGCTTTCTCAGCCTTCTTCCGTTCGGTGATGTTCCTTGCAATGCTCAAGATCGCCTGTTTTCCCCTGTAAGTCACAAGACTGGAGCTGATCTCCACTGGAATCTTTTTCCCATCTTTGGTGGTGTGTGCTGTTTCGAAAACCTGTATTTCATCGGCTGGCATTCCTTTAACAAGACCTTTAATTTCTTTCGGATCCAGATTAGAATCAATACCTGTAAGCCCTATAGAACGAAATTCTTCCCTAGAATAACCTAAAACCTTAACAGCAGCATCATTCACATCAACAATGTTCCCATCAAAATCAATAACCCAAGCCGTGTCATTCATCCCATTAAGCAACTCTCTATACTTCTCCTCACTCTCCCTCAACGCCTCCTCAGCCTTCTTCCGTTCGGTGATGTCTCTCATCAAATCTACGAATCCGAGTGTCTCCCCACGTTTATTGGAGATTAGGGAACTCTTAATGCTGAAATACTTGTCAAACTTTTTTTCATACCTCTCAACCGACTCCAGCTTCCCCGTCTTCAACATCTTCTCATAAGGACAGAACTCGCCAGGCGCATCCAAACCGTGGATGATTTGGTAGCATTTCTTTCCCACCACTTCTTCTCTGGTTTTTCCGAGAAGCTTCAATCCGATATCATTCATCTTTTCAATAGTGAAGCCATTGTCGATTATTATCATAACGTCTTCCAAAGAATTAAACGAGTCACTCCAACTCTTCTCACTCTTTCTTAACGCCTCCTCAGCCTTCTTCTGTTCAGTGGTGTCTCGGAATTCCGCTTGCATTATTTTTTTGTTTCCCAGTTCAAAGATGTTGGCTTTGATTGCAACATCTCTGATTTCTCCAGTTTTGGTAATTACCTGTGTTTCCAGAACTTGTCCTTCTTTTTCTTTGAGATGCTGTTTGAAAGTTCTGCTAAATTCTCCGTTGATTTCTGCAGAAGGATGCAGAATTCGCTGATGCTTACCAACCAGTTCCGATTTCTTTCTGCCAACTAACTTTGTTGCTGCACGGTTACAGTCAATCAATATGCCTGTTTCAGCATCAGCCAAGAAAGTAGCGTCCAGTGCCTCCTCAAACTGCTTACGATATTTCTCCTCAGAATCCTTGAGCTGCTTTTCTATCTGTTTGCGTTCGGTGATGTCGGTTGTTATTCCAAGGATTGCTGTCTCTTCTTCATAAGTTATCAATTTTGACGTGAGTATTGCTTCTATTTTCTTTCCTTCTTTTGTGATGAGGGTATATTCGTAAGGGAGAATCTCGTCGCCTTTCAAATGCCTACTGTAACGTGACTTCAGCAGCTCTATAGACTCCGGAGCAATTAAAGTAAAGAAGTTGAAATCAGGAGAGTAAAACTCTTCCCTCTTGTATCCCATAATATCTTCGCATCTCTTATTGGCATACACCACTCTACCTTTTTTGTTGATGAAAATCATATTTGGCGACTTTTCCGCAAGGTTCCTGAATTTTTCTTCGCTCTCCCGTAGCTTTTCCTCAGCTTTCTTGTGTTCGCTGATGTCTCTCATTATTGCCTGAAAACCCGTTATCCTTTCCCCTTCTTTCATTAAACTTATGTGGACTTCACCAAAAGCGGGAGTTTCATCTTCTTTTAGGTAAGCAATCTCAAACGGTTCCGGCACTTTTCCGTCTAAAAGAAAATCAATCAATTTCAGGAATTTTTGGATATCCTCCTCACTTAAGGACCTCAATTCTGAAAAGTGTTTCCCAATGACTTCATCTTTAGAATAGCCCGACATTGCTACTGAAGTAGCGTTGCATGACGTAACCATGCCATTCAGGTCAAAAGTCATTATGCTGTCAGGAGCCTGCTCAACCATACTTCGATATTTTTCCTCCGACTCCTGAAGGGCTTTTTCCGCCAGTTTACGTTTGGTGATGTCAGAGAGGATAGCGTTGAATCCAACTATCTTGTTCTTGTACAGGGTGGCGGTGGGGCTGGAATACATATGGACAATATGTCCTTTTTTGTGTATTATTCGGAATTGTATGGAAATTTTTCTTGTCGGGTTTTTCCAACTGCCCAAAAATATTTGCAGAATCTTTTTCTTGTCATCTGGATGAAGAAAGTCAGCGAAGGGTTTGCCAATCAACTCCTTTTCAGAGTAACCAATCATTTCGCAGAGCGCCTGATTGACAAAGACAAATCTACCCTCCAAGTCTGTAGTAGCTATTCCATTACCTATATTTTCAACAAGACCGCGATATTTTGCCTCGCTTTTTCTAAGTTCTTCTTCAGCCTTCTTTTGCTCAGTAATTTCTGTTACGACTTCCACAACATTTGTTACATTACCATTCGCATCTTTAATTGGATAACCGTTAATGGACCAGACTCTACCATCTGGCGTAGTCATTTCTCCTTGTTGTGGTTGACCAGTCTTTATACTCTCTTCAAGGGGACAGTCAATACATGGGTTAGCACTTTTTGCCCATAGTTCATGGCAGTAGCGACCCTTAACTTGTTCAACTTTCACATTAACAGAGTCTGCAGCTTTCTTATTCACCCACAAGATTCTATGTTTCAAGTCCTGATGAATAACAAGCTCGGACATGCTATCAAGAACTGCACTTTTCTCTTTTTCGCTATCCCTCAGCGCTTCTTCCGCTTTCTTGCCTTTCACAACCATACGTATGCCATGTGCGAGTTCACTGTAAACCGCTTCTGGCTTGCCGATCTTGTTGATGTATTGGTCGGCACCCAAATTCAACGCTTTAATAGCAACTATTTCTCTGCCTTTTCCAGTGAAAATGATAAAAGGAATCGTGTTCTCGCTGTCTCTCAGTTCCTTCAAAAATTCAAGCCCGTCTTTCCCCGGCATAATATAGTCAGAAACGATCACATCAAACGTTTTCTCTTCCATTTTTTCCATGGCTTCTTCAACAGACGAAGCAGTTCCCACCTGAAATGAGCCTTGCATTTCCAAGATCTTTTTTGCAGTCTTCAGGTAGCCAGCGTCATCGTCTACGTGCAAAACATGAATCAGTGTCTCCTCAGTCGAGCCTATGCTACCCTTGGGTAACGACTCCACGACAGGATTCACCATCTAACCTACCTCCTATTCACCCACACAATTGACTCTTATCTGCTCTCCCAGAATTGGGATTGGATGCTATAATCTTTGTGAAATCAGGTTATGAATTGATAACATAGCTAATTCAGATTCGGAACCATTACAAACACGTTTATTGATTAGCAAAAACCGGAAATGGACCCACCTCTTTTTATCTGCTTGATTTTTCAGGAAAAAAGCTGTTTTTCAACAATGAACTATTATTAGTCTCCTAATATAATTGCGGAAACGTGTTTTTGTCTGTGTGGTGGGCCGAGCAGGATTTGAACCTGCGACCTCAGCCGCGTAAGGGCTGCATCCTAGCCAACTAGACAACCGGCCCGTCTTCCAACAGTATGGATAACAACGGTTTTATAAAAACTTGGTTTAGGTTCGGACAGATACTTTTTTTAGGCTACGCTCTGAACAAAATATTCGATGCGGGGTTCTCCTAGCCTGGTAGGGAGCAGGCCTGCTAAGTCTGTGGTCCATGTGGCCACGCGGGTTCAAATCCCGCACCCCGCGCCAATAAACATTGAATAAGAAAACTACAAAAACGATTTATTTCATTAAAATAATTGTAAATTACAGTTATTTCGGTTTTTAATCCCATAAAATCCCTCAAACAATTCCCCTCTATGTTTGAACCCGTCCGTTTCTAAAAATAATTCCATCATGCTCATATTTTAATATTGCCAGTTGCATTGTTTATGTAAATTTTGATCATTATATCATATGCCTTCAGGTCTTCCGATCTCTGACGAGGTGAAAATTATGAGTAATATAATAATTATATTATAATGTACTAAAATCGAAATTGAATAGGGACAGAGTGGTACCTGAAGGACCTAATTCAAGAGCTTCATGTAATTCAGAAATTGTTTTTGTGTCAACGTTCCAACGAGTCTTTTATCTTTTGAGCTTTCGGCATAAAGAATGGTAGTTTTGTTATCTTGGGGTAGTTTCTTTACTTCTGATAGAAATTTCTCGCTATGCAACCAATCTCTAACAAACACAAGAGAGTATCCATTCTCGATTTCGTTCTTCTTGCTTCTGAGCTTGAGTAAATCCCATTTGAAATGATGAATGGTACTTTTTAGGCTTTCAGAACGTTCAATCATATCCAACTCTATGGCGATGAACGTTTGTTGTTCGTTTTCAAAACTATCGTTAGATGTTACTCGAAAGAGCCTTTCTTCGGTCTTTTCCGGGTTCCAAACTGTTAGGTCAATATGTCCTCGTGAGCCTTTAGGAACGTTTTCTTGGAGCAGTTTTGCCGAATATCTTTCTTTTGTTGGATATTCTTTGTGAAGTAGAATACTTATTTTTCCATCTTTGGTCTTGCACAGCCACTCTTTCTGATCCAAGCATCTAAAGATCTCGTAATAAAGACAAGTGTGGAGATCGTTTTCAGTGTAGAAAAAATAGGGATATTTCTTAAAATTCGTAAAAAGATTATCTATCGAAGCCTCGACAATTTTTAACAATTCGTCTTTTGTTACCATATCCAATCCTCATTAAACTTGTATCACAAAGCTTTCTATTTTATAATTAATCTAAAATCTTAGAATGTTTAATTTTTCTTTATTGTAGAAATTATAAACATGGAATCTTTTTCTTCTATTGCAAGTTGCTGGATTCCAAAGAATCTAAAACTCCGGGTGTGATAATCCCAAGCATTTTGGTTAATTGGTTTTCAAATTCTCTACTCACATCACTTGCTCCACTTACAGCGTGTGCTACTTCATGAAGTAATGTTCCACTATAGTTTTCAATGCTTTTTAGTTGATCTCTTTTAATGATAATAGTCCCAGTAGATCCTTCCCACACTCCTGTTGCTTCACTGAATGAACTCATGTCTTTCTTCATAGTTTTTGATATTTTTACACTCCTCACTGTTTTTGGTTTTCCAACGATCTCGAGAATTTTATTGGTTTTGTTGAATATCTCTCGTTCTGAAGGATTCAGTTCATCAATTTTGATAAACTCGAATTTGAAACTTGAATTATATTCTGAATAAAACTGATCCATATCCAGTATAGGTTTTCCAGAAATGTCGGTTGATCCACGTATCCTTTGTTTCAAGTTTTCGGGAATTGTTATTACTGTATACCCGCTTATTCTTGCTTCATCTACCATATCCTTTGAATATACTAGATCATCAGTTGTGAAGAAAACTACCTTTTCTGTCGCATTCAGTATTTTAATTGCATGTTCCTGAACATCTAACCATTTAATCTCATCATGCATTTCTCCAGTGGAGTACTCCTTTAAATCGTCAATCAATTGCTTAGCCACTTCTTTCCCCCTGCAAGAAAGAATGATTGATTTTACTCTATCTGAATAAGCACTCCGTCCAACATTTGTTCGTTCTCTATTTAGTGCCTTACGTATAGAGCTTGTTAGAGACGTAACATTATAACTAAAAAGGAAATTTTCTTCTTCTGCTACCCTTACCCCATTAATGTATATTCTACCCGTCATCTGTCTTTTCTTCAGTACTTGTCCATATCGGGTTGTTTCTAAAACCTTATCGCCAGAAAATCTCAAGAATAAATCTTTTGCTTTTTCGACATCTTCATCAATTAAACCTTCAAGGATAAAATCTGTCCCAATAAAATCTGGGTCAGAAGGTTGAGATATGCATGCATGAAGGGTTACCAGATCATCAAAAGAATGTTTTTGAGATCTATCAAGAGTTATTTCACCATGTTTAGATTTTACACAAACTTTTACTCCTTTTCTATCAAAAGTTGCGAAAGCATCTTTCAACCCAATACCAAACTTACCAATAACATGTGGATTTTCTAGCTTCTCATCATCCTCTTTTTGCGTCAGATGCTGATAATTAAGACCACGCCCAAAATCTCTGATATGCCATCTTTTTTTAGAATCTTTATAGATTTGGATATCTTTGGTTTTTGTTAGTAATTGTTCGTCAATTGCATTCGCCACTACTTCTCTTATAGCATGATACACTTCCCAATCTTCAAGTATCTTTTCTATGTTAAGATCAAACTTCTTGTTCATCAATTTGCTCACCACATGCATGTATTTTATTTAAATTCACTATTCATTTCTCATTTATTCTGTACAAACTTTGCCATCCTCTTCTACTCTAATGGTTAACCACGCATATCTTTCATGGTTGATTGTGCTTTCAATGCTTCTTTGAATTTTTTTATGTGAAGAATTTCCTGTTTCTCGATCTAACAATACTATATTCTTCATTGGTTCTCTGCTTTTCATTCCATTGAAAACGACATAATCGATTGGGTGAAAGATGACTTTGGCATCATCTGGGTTGAGCTTGCGGGGAGAAAAAATTGGATCGATCTTTTTTATTGCACGTTCTGCATTTCGTCGCCCTTTTTCTCTAGCCTTTTCCCGCAGTTCTCCTTCCATCTCAGATATCTTCAATTGAAGAGAATCTATTCTTTCACTTTCTCTCTCAATCTTGTCTTTCCAATCAAGTAGAGGTTTCTTTTTTGTGTATATTTTGCAGTCGCTTAATCGAAAGAAATCATTACAGTGTGGGCATATTCCAAAAATTCTTCGTTGCACAGTTAAGAGTCTTGAGATATCAATCATCTTTTTACTCTCTTTTATATGTCTCCCAGAGAACTTGCTTGTTTTCAACAAGACTCTGAATCTCTTTTTGTTTTCCACTTAATTTTGAAAACCTGCCTGTCTTTATGTCCGTGAAAAGAATCTTCTTTACAGTGCCCTCTTTTTCTAACCCTTCAAAAATTATGTAATCGATTGGATCAAATAGCGACCTACAATCATTTCGTTCAAATGGAAATGTCTCCATACAAGGGGCTAGACGTTCAAGAATTTTGCCAATATTTACTGCTTTTGCTACAATTTTTGAAGTTTTACTGATCTTCTGCTTTTTCTCCTTTAGCCCTTTCCTTATATCTTTAAGCTCCCAAATCTTTTGGTTATAGAGTTCTTCAGCCGGTGGTGAGAAATCATCAAGATAGAACAATCCCGTATCTTTGAGAGCAAAACTCTCTCGACAGCATGGGCACTCTGCATAGAAGCTGCCTTTGTTTAATGAATTAATGAGTTTTGTGCCTTCTTTTTTTAAACTCAACATTATTCCCCCCAATAACAACTACCGTACGCTTGAATAATTAAGACTTGAGAATCTTGGATTGTTATCTACAATACACATGAATAGCTTTCAGAAAGCATAATTTCTTCTGCTTTTTTCTACTTCTCGAAGTTATGGTATTTTTGGTTTGATGGCTTTTGTTGTGCAGGCGTCTGCGCATTTTAGGCAGTATATGCATTCTGGGTGCGTGAATTTTTCCCAAGGCAAGTCCAGTATGGGAACGTTCATTGGGCATGCCTGTACACAGTCGTTGCATCCTGCTTTTGTGCACTTCAATGGGTCCCGTGTCAAGCCTAAGAAGCTGAATCGGTTCAGGAAAGCCAAGATTGCGCCGTGGGGACAAAAATACTTGCACCAGCTTCTGGGAACATACGCTGCAAAAACCAACACTGCCCCCAATATAACGAAGCGCGCCCACAGGAGGGGACGTATAGCCAGAGCTCCTGATAGAAAAGCGTCAACATTGTTAACTAGGTTAAAGATTCCGTTTGGAATAACCGCAAA
>Ga0315550_1002131_pt1 | contig 12127 bp, 9 predicted proteins | sample SalMarSW160190MG_2_FD_203100 | JGI IMG/M metagenome (GOLD analysis project Ga0315550, IMG submission 203100) | Salt marsh sediment microbial communities from the Plum Island Ecosystem LTER, Massachusetts, United States - Salt Marsh Sediment SW1601-90 ... | reverse complement strand
CACGGCAGCGGTAGTGGGGTTGGGCGGCCTGGGGGGATTTGTCGCCGAGGCGCTGGCCCGCATGGGGGTAGGGCGGCTGATCTTGATCGATGGCGACGTGTTTGAGGAACATAATTTCAACCGCCAACTCCTGAGCGCTGAAAAGAAGCTCGGTATAACCAAGGCCAAAGCGGCGCGGCGGCGTGTGGCGGAGATCAACAGCGCGGTTGAGGTGACGGCCCACGCGGCGATGCTCACGGGCGAGAACCTGCCCCAGCTTTTGCAGGGGGCCGACGTGGTCGTCGATGCCCTCGATCGCTTACCCATCCGCTTGATCCTGCAGGAGGGTGTCCAGGCGTTGGGTATCCCTTTGGTGCACGGCAGCGTCGCCGGCTTCCTGGGCCAGGTGATGACCATCTTTCCCGGTGACGTGGGCCTACGTGGTCTCTACGGTGGCACAGGTGAACTTCCGGAGCAGGGGCTTGAGGCGCAGTTGGGCACCCTCGCCGCGACGCCGATGGCGGTGGCGGCCTGGGAGGCGCAGGAGGTGGTCAAGATTTTGGCGGGGTGCGGGGAGCCTCTGCGGGACCGGTTGTTGGTGATGGACATGGGGACAGGTTCGGTCGATTTCTTGGAATTGGGATGAGGTAACGATGAGATTTCGCGACTATAATCCTGAAAAGGACCGAGCGGCCGCCCTGCGCATCTGGCGCGAGGTCGGCTGGCTGGACGACGAGAAGAAGGAGGATGCGCTGGCCCGCTTTATCGCCTGCGGCCGCGCGCAGGTCGCGGAGGTCAATGGCGAGGCGGAGTGTTTGGTCAACACTGCGCCCGGCACGCTGCGCTACATTGATCAAGACTTGCCGTTTTCGGGCGTCATGGGTGTGGTCACCAGCCGCGTGGCGCGCAAGCGGGGACTGGCCGGCCGGTTGGCTGCATCGACGCTGGCTCAAGACGTCGCCGAGGGAGTGCTGGTCGCCGGCTTGGGGATCTTTGAGCAGGGGTTCTACAATCAGCTGGGTTTTGGCAGCGGCGGATACGAGTATTGGTTCTCCTTCGACCCGGCGCGGCTCAGGGTCGATGCGAAAGCGCGCATCCCGCGGCGTATCACCAAGGATGATTGGGCGGCCATGCACGGGTCGCGGTTAGCGCGCCTGCGCGGTCACGGTTCGTTGAACTTTTTTCCAGGCGAGGTCACCGAGGCCGACGTGGTCTGGACGGACGGTGGCTTTGGTTTGGGGTACTATGGCCCCGATGGCGAGCTCACGCACCACTTATGGTGCCGGGCCAAAGGCGAGCACGGCCCCTATACCGTGCGTTGGATGTCTTATCAAACGCGGGAGCAGTTCCTCGAGCTGATGGCCCTTCTGCGCAACTTGGGCGATCAGGTGCGGCTGGTGTGGGTGCAGGAGCCGCCGGGGGTTCAACTGCACGACCTGATCGAGCAGCCGTTCAAGCAGCGCCAGATCAGCAAAAGGTCTGAATTCGAGAGCACCGTGCGCACCTCGGCCTATTGGCAGGTGCGGATGTGCGATCTGGCCGGATGCCTGGAGCAAACGTATTTGTGGGGTGACGCGGTGCGTTTCAACCTCGCGCTCTCCGATCCCATCGAGCGTTTCCTTGACGACGATGCCCCGTGGCGTGGTCTGTCTGGCGATTACGTGGTCACGCTGGGGCCTTCGTCCGGCGCCGAGGCTGGTACAGATGTCCACTTGCCTACGCTGACTGCATCGGTGGGGGCATTCACCCGATTGTGGTTGGGGGTGCGCCCGGCCAGCGGATTGGCCGTGACCGACGCGCTCTCTGGGCCGCCGGAGCTTTTGGAGGCGCTCGATTGGACGCTGCGCCTGCCCGACCCCAAGCCGGATTGGGATTTCTAGGGGGAGGTGATCATTCGATGGAGACGATTCGCGCGTTCATCGCCGTACCGCTCCCCGATGTGTTGCTGAGGGAACTTGCCCGCCTGCAGCGCCGACTGGAGGAGCGGGCGCCCCAGCGTAGCGTGCGCTGGGTGCGGCCCGAGTCCGTTCACCTGACGCTCAAATTCCTGGGCGATACGCCCACCGACGACCTGCCCGGAATCGAGCAGGCGCTGGCGGCAGTGGCGCGGAACGCGCCTGCCTCAACGTTCACCGTAGAGGAAGTCGGTTGCTTCCCCAACACCCACCGCCCGCGCGTCGTCTGGGTGGGCGTGCAGGAGCCGACGGGGCGGCTGGCGGTGCTGCAGGATGCCATCGAGGAAGTGATGGTGCCCTTTGGCTACGAGCCGGAGGGGCGCGGCTTCAAACCGCATCTCACGCTGGGTCGCGTGAGGCGCAAGGTGCGTCTCAATGATGTGGCGCAGGTGGGCGAGGTCGTCGCCGGTACCGAGGTGGGCCAACTGGCCGAGGTGGTTGCCGACCGTTTCGCGCTCATCCGCAGCGTGCTCAAGCCCACGGGGGCCGAGTACACGACGCTGGAGACGTTTGTGTTGGGTGGGTGAATCCTATTTCCCCCACCGCTCCCAGGGGCGGGTGTACGGCAGGTTCAGCAGGGTGAACGTCAGCCAGCCGACGAAGAAGGACAGCCCTCCGATGGCCCCAATCCCGGCCAGTTGGGCAATCAGTTGCCCAGGACCGTCGCCATTGCTGATATCGAATTTCTCCGCCGGTAGAAAGCCGGTCACTCCCATGAGCGCCTCGGTGCGGTACTCATCTACGCCGACGCCGTTCCACCCCTGGCCCCACAGGCCGTCGGCAAAGAGGGGCACCACCAGCAGGCCAAGCAGTCCCGCCGTGAGGCCCAGCGCTATCGTCGCCGTCGCATCGGGCAGGCGCAGTACGTGCTCCACGAAATAGACGCCCAGCGGCAGCAGCAGGCCGACGGCCGCGCCGACAAAGAGCGCCCACCACTGTGGTATGAAGGGAGCGCCTGCCGCGATGGCGATGAATCCCACCGCCGTCCCGCGCGCAGCCATCAACGCGTTGGCGCGACCGATGGCGAACCAGGAATAGACCTGCGTGACGAAGGTCGCCCCCGCCCCGGCCAGCACGATGTTGACGGCGGCGCGCGGCAGGTTGAGGGTGGCCCCGGCGACGTGAAAGGGCGTGCTCAGCGACCAACTCAACAGACCCAGGCCAAACAGCAGCGCGCCCAGGTTCGCCAGCAGTGGGAAGTGGGCGGGAGGCATCTCGGCAGGCTCTTCGAGCTTGCCAGGCGGCAGCCGCTTTTTCAGCCCTACCAGCGCGCCCAGTGCGGCCAGCCCACCCAAAAGGTAGACGACGCCCGAGCCGGCATAGTCAACGAATCCGTGCTGTGGTTCGTTTGGTGACTGCGAGATTGCCTGGCCGATAGTCGTCAGCCATCCGCCGCCCCAGGCCCAGCAGGCCACAATGGGAAAGAGCACGGCTGCGATCACCAGCCCGCCAGCGGCAGCCTGCCAGCCGCGTGCCTGTTCGTGCACACTGAGGGCCACCAATAGCACGGCGGTCGCTGCCAGCGGTAAATAGTTCACAAAGAGTGCCATGGCCTCCGGTGTCAACGGATCGTCGCCGCCAGTGAGGAAAAAGCCCGTCAGCCCGAGCAGACCCCACTCCTTGCCCATCGGTGCCCAGAGTGCGTCTAACTCTTCGTAGGCCGGCTGGTTGACGACGACTTGAGCGCCGCCCAAGTGAAAGGCAAAGCCCACGGCAAAGTATCCTGTCGCTGCCAGGGATAGCGTCAGCGTGCCCACCGCCGCCGCGCGACGCGCCCGGTTTGGCTCCATCCCGCCCCAGGCCAGCAGGAACACGCCGACGGGAATCAGGTAACCCAACAGTGCCGGAAGCCAGATTTCAGTTGCCATGATGGTTTCCCTCGGGTAGAATATTGGTAGATTGGTGTTTGGTTGATAATCTACCAACTACCAGTGTACCAGACTACACCGATTTAGCCAAGTATGGACGAACGACCTCTAAAGCTCCTGGCCGACGGCATGCTGGGCACGCTGGCCAAGTGGCTGCGGCTGCTGGGCTACGATACTGCCTACGACAACGCCGCCGACGACCATGCGCTGGCCCGCCGCGCCCGCGCCGAGGGCCGCGTGCTGCTGACCCGCGACCGCGAACTGGCGAATCGGCGCGGACTGCGCGCGCTGCTGATCGAGTCGGAGGTGCTGGAGGAGCAGGTGCGGCAGGTGCAGGACGCGCTCGGCCCGCCGCCCGACCTGGCGCTTTCTCGCTGCGCGGTCTGTAATACAGAACTGGAGCAAGTCTCCCCTGAGGATATCGCTAGCCGCGTGCCGCCCTACGTGGTGCGCACACAGTCCGACTTTCGCCGCTGTCCCGGCTGCGGGCGTGTCTACTGGCCCGGTACACACGTGGACGGGATGCGGGAGCGCATGGGGGAGTGAGCGAAGGCCGCCCATCGGTCGCCGGGGTGTATTTGGCAAGCCCGTCGAGTTGTGTAATAATGACGTTATGCGCATCGGGTTTCCGATTGCTACGATTGCAATTATCGGTTTCACCGTGTACTGGTCCTATCGAGGGTTTACGCGCCCCGGCTTTAGAGATCGGTACATATTCAGTCCTATACACATTCTGTGGGATAGGCAGTACTATCGTTTGTTCTCGTGTGGATTCCTGCACCTCAACTGGCTACACTTGTTGCTTAACATGTTCAGTCTCTATTCTGTCGGTGTGGCTGTCGAACTGGATGCCGGGATTCCCACATTTCTTATCATCTACCTGGGCAGTATCGTTGGTGGGAGCCTCCTGTCACTCTATTTGCATCGCAATCACCACAGTTATCTGGCGCTGGGGGCGTCTGGGGGGGTGTGCGGGATCATCTTTTCCTTCATTTTCTTATTTCCTGGTGCTCGGATGGGTTTCTTCTTTATCCCGCTGCCAGGATGGCTGTATGCAATTCTGTTTATCCTCATATCGTTCTTTGGACTCAGAAACCGGCTGGGCAACATCGGCCACGACGCGCACCTGGGCGGGGCTATCATTGGGCTCTTGATCACTACTGCCCTGCGCCCTAGCATCGTGGTGCAGAGTCCCATTGTCTACGCTGTCGTGATGGGACTCTCCGTGGTGTTGTTTATCCATCTCTACAGAAACCCGCTCTTTATGCCGGGCTTGAACCCCTTCAGCCCGACGTATTGGCGACGCAAGCGAGCGGAAGCGCAGGCGCGCAGGCTGGCGAAGCAGGAGTGGGAGGATAAGGAGACGATGGATCGCCTGCTGACCAAAATCTCGCGTTCGGGTATGGAGAGCTTGACGGCCTCGGAGATGAGGCGGCTCAAGGGTATCTCAAAACGGATGTGCGAGTCGGGCAAGATGCACTGACGTGCGAGGTGTGATGATGGCGGCACGGGTAAAGGTTCCACGACCGATCTCGGGTGGCGTGATGCTGTCGTACAAGTGCTCGGCGGCGTGCCGGCATTGCATGTATGCCTGCTCACCCAAGTGGCAAGCGGACTGGATGACGGAGGAGGCGCTGGAGCGACTGCTATCCCGCCTTGTGAAGAGTGTCGCGCCAGCCCCCTGGGGGCCGCAGGTGATGAGCCTGAACTATGGGATTCACCTCACCGGCGGCGAGCCCTTCCTGAACTACGATCTGCTGCTCAGGGCGGCGGAGATGGCCGAGAAAATAGGGATTCCCTCGACCTTTGTCGAGACCAACTGCTCGTGGTGCATCGACGACGAGGCGACGCGGGAAAAGCTGCAGCGTCTTAAGGCGGCAGGGCTCAAAGGCATCTTGGTCTCGGTGAATCCGTTCTATGCCGAGTACGTGCCCTTCGAGCGGACGGAGCGCTGCATCCGCATCAGCCGGGAGGTGTTTGGGCGCAACGTGATGGTCTATCAAGAGGCGTACTACCATCGCTTCAAGCGTCTGGGCATTCAGGAAAAGCTGCCCCTGGAGGATTACCTGGAGATGACGCGGGGCGAGCGGCTGGCGGAGCACGTGGAGCTCTTCCTGCAGGGGCGGGCCGCCTACCGGTTGCGCGAGTTTTACCCCAAGTATCCTGCCAGCACCTTCTTCGGCGAGCCTTGCCGGCCGTCCTTCCTGCGTAGTTGGCACAATCACTTTGATAATTACGGGAATCTCATACCCGGTTACTGCGGCGGCATCTCCTTGGGAAGCTGGGAGGATCTGGACGCGCTGGTGGAGGAGGGCATTGACCTGGAGACGTACCCGGTGCTGCGCTACCTGATCGCAGAGGACGTCCGCGGGCTGCTCCACTTTGCCAAGGATTTCGGGTACCAGGAGTATGGAGGTGGGTACCTATCCAAGTGCGACCTGTGTCTCGACATCCGGCGCTTTCTCGTCACCCAGGGGAATTTTGAGGAGCTCCGCCCTCGGGAGTTCTACGAACATCTGGACGACGATAGTTAGCGCAGATCGCTGCTGATTTTTCGGTGATTTTGCTTAATTTGTTTCAAAAGTAGTTGCTGCCCTCCCCCCACCTAACCTCCCCCACCACGGGGGGAGGGACCGGATACTCCCCTCCCTCGGTGGGAGAGGGGGCGGGGGTACGCGCGTAGGGGAGGGGGAGACATTTTCATCATTGAGGGTGCCCCAACCGGGTATGGCGCTTGTGTCCTATTCCCCGATGCGCGGTAAAAGCTCCATGAAGCGGATGACCGTCTCAATGCCCTTGTAAAAGTTAGGCAGGTGGAATTTCTCGTTGGGCGAGTGCAGTCGGTCATCGGGCAGCCCAAAACCCATTAAAATCGTCTCGATGCCCAGCACATTTTGGAACGTGGCGACGACGGGTATCGAACCGCCCTCGCGCACAAAAATCGGCTCCTTGCCAAACGCCTCGGCATAGGCCCGGAACGCCACCTGCATCGCCGGGCTATCGCGGCGCACGATGGCTCCGTCGCCGCTGTGCAGGTCGCGTACCTCGACGCTGATCTGCGGTGGCGCGATCTCGGCCAGATAGTCGCAGATTAGCTGCTTGACGCGCGCCGGGTCCTGGTCCGGCACCAGGCGCATCGAGATCTTGGCGCACGCCTGGCTGGGCAACACCGTCTTGGAACCCGGCTCGGTGTACCCACCCCAGATGCCGTTGACATCCAATGTGGGCCGGGCCGTCGTGCGCTCGACGATGGTATATTCCTCCTCTCCCCAATCGGCCTTGACGCCTGCCTCTTCTAGCCATGCCTCACAGTCGAAGGGGGCCTTGGCCATCTCTGCGCGCTCCTTGGCGTCCAGCACCCGCACGCGGTCGTAAAAGCCAGGGATGGTGATGTGGCCATCTTTGTCCTGCAGCCTGGCGATCATTCTGCACAGCGCATTGATCGGGTTGAGCACCGCGCCGCCATATGCGCCCGAGTGTAGGTCGTGGTCGGGTCCAGTCACCTCGACCTCGATGTAGGTCAGTCCGCGCAGCGCGTAGACGATGGCGGGGGTGTTCTGGTCAAGTATATGCGAATCGGAGATCACCGCCACATCGGCGGCCAGCAGGTCGGCGTGTTCTTGGATAAAGGGCTCCAAGCTGGGGCTGCCGATCTCCTCCTCGCCTTCAAAGATGCACTTGATATTGACGGGCGGCGTGCTGGCAGTCTCCTTTAGCGATTCTATGGCCTTTACGTGAACGTATGCCTGGCCTTTATCATCAGATGCACCACGGGCAAACAGGTCGTCGCCGACGACGGTGGGCTCGAACGGTGGTGTGGCCCACTCGTCCAGTGGGTCGGGAGGCTGTACGTCGTAGTGGCCATAGATCAGAAGCGTGGGCGCATCTGGCCCGGCGGCCAGCCACTCAGCATAGACCACGGGGTGGCCCGTGGTGGGCATCACGTCTGCTTTGACGAATCCCGCCGCCAGGAGTTTATCCCGCAGCCACGCTGCCGCGCGCTCGATATCGGGCTTGTGCTCCGGCTGTGTGCTGATGCTGGGGATGGACAGGAACGCGATCAGCTCTGAGAGAAATCGGTCTTGGTTTGCGCGCGCGTATTCTGTGGCGTCCACGGCTCTCCTTGGAATTCTATACTATGTCCAATTCTTCTTGCGCGTCCTCGTACCCCATCTGGATCAGGTTGGCGCTAAAGTCCGGTTCGTAGCGGATGATGCGCAAGAGGTCGGTCTCCTGGCTGGGGGTGATCACCTGGCACTTGATCTGACGATGCTTGGTGTCGACCTGTGCCACCACCAGTTGGTTGACGTTCTCCAGTTGCTTGAAGTCGTTCTCATACGTGGCGCTCAGGGCCAGGTCGAGCACGACGGTGAGGGCGTGCCACGGCCAGCGGGGCGGCTGCATGTGCCGCTCCCCGATGGGTGAGAGCAGCACGATGATGATCTCGTCGGCGCCGGCGTCGATGGCTCCTGCCAGCGGCGTGTTGGCCATCACCGCGCCGTCCCAATAGTGACGGTCCTCGATTTTCGTCCAGGGATAGACGAGGGGGATGGAACAGCTCGCCAGAATGTGATCGGGAGTCAGCGTGATTTCTTGGCTATCGAAAATGCGCAGCTGGCCGGTCTCGAGCTCGGTGGTGGCGATGAGCAGCCGCTTGTCGGTGGATGGCAGCGCGTCGAAATCGATGTAGCGGTGCAGCGTCTTGCGCCAGGGGGAGGTGTCGTAGATCGACTTCCAGGGACTGAGCCGCCAAAAGCGCTGGATGTCCTTCGTGCGCGTCTCCAGCCAGGCGGCCTCCAGTTCGGCGGCGCTGCGGCCCGAGGCGATGGCGGCGGCGTTGATCGCCCCGATGGAGGTGCCGACCAGGATGTCGGGCTCCCAGTCGATCTCTTCCAGGTACTTGTAGACGCCGCACTCATACGCCCCGCGGCCCCCTCCGCCTGAAAGTACCAGCGCTCGCTTGGGATTGTCGCTCATCACGCACCTCCGTGGCTATGGTTTGATACCATTTTAGCACGAATGGCGCGAATGGACGAATGGCATAAGCTTTTCGTAGTTAGAGAGAAGTTATTCTACGAGCTGCAAGATGATCTCGATTGGTGGACAACTGCAATACAGACAGTCAAAACCGCCGATCTGTTGATCCACCGGTTCATACCCATCGGCCTGTACTTTTATCCAGAATGTATCTGTATCGTGAAGGTATACCGCGAAGGCAAACGTGCCATCTTCCCCGGTGATGGCTTTATGCTTCCCGCTCGTGGGTGAACAATAGCTGGTCTGCGATAAATGGACCGCTACGTCTTCTAGCTGGTTGCCGGGGCTTGGTGAGCCCACATAGACTATGCCTTCCAGAGAACAGTTCCAGCCAACACAAGCATTGAAAAACTCTTTGGTCGGATCATGTGTGGCTATTGGAGTCCAGGTAGGCACCGAAGTCGGTATAGCAGTCGGCTCAGGCGTGACTGTCGGCGTCCAGGTAGGTGGCAAAGCAGGTGTAGTAGAAGAAGGAAAGGCTGTTTGTGTGGCGGCGCAGCCAATCAGGAACAACATGATGGTGATGTACATTGCTCCTTTTGCCACAAGCTGATACTTCATAGCAAAAGCCTCCTTGCCGATAATGAATGGACATCTAGGATTTGGTCATTGTGCGAAAGCGGCGCACGCAAGCCACACCAGGGCTAGCAGTATCATTGTGGCTCCGATAGTAAAGCACGCGTGCCCAAAAATCTCGGTTTTCATTTTCTCCCTCCATGTCTAGTCTCAGAAAAGTCACTATCTCTTGCTGGGTTTCCTCTTGGCTCTGTCCTTAATGACGGACGGAACCTGGAAAAGGTTCCCTTCCCTAGCATCGTGCGTTTGTTCATGTGCTCAGTCTAGCACGTCGATGTCACAGGCGTGTGTCGGCGGTGCTACAGTCCCGACACGCGGTGCTACAACCTTGCAACACCGTGTGTCGTACTATTCCGGTGGCGTGTATTTGGAGATGCCTCCCCTGGTAGTGATCCAGATCGTTCCGTCGGCGGCGATGGCGATGCCTGTGACGCGATCGTCTACGAGGCCGTCCTGGGTGGTGTAGGTGGTCCATTGCTCGCCGTCGAAGCGGGCGACGCCGCGTTCGCGTACAGCCCACACGGTCCCGTCGGGGGCGGTGATGGTGGATGGGGTGTCGCCGCTCGCCCGGCGGTCCTCGGTGGAAACCTGCGTCCACGTGTGGCCGTCGTACTGCCAGGTGCCGCCGCCCTGGTCGTACCGATCGGGGCGGGTGGCGATCCTCAGCGTGCCATCGGTGGCTGTAGCGATGGCGGTGACCTTTTGGCTCGGCAGGCCTTCGCCTAGCGAATAGGTGATCCAGGTCTGGCCATCAAAGTGATAGATGCCGTCGTTGTAGGTGCCCACCCACAAGGAGCTATCGGGGGCGAAGGCGATGGAGGGGCCGCGTTCGTCCGGCTGGCCTGCGATGGACATGACGGTTTCCCATTCCCAGGCGACGTCGTCGAAGCGGGCGATGCCCTTTTGTGTGGCGGCCAAGGCTGCGCCGTCGGGCGCGATGGCGATGGATTCGACCCAGGTCCCCACGTCTCCAGATGTGAAGGACGTCCAGATCGAGCCGTTGAGGCGTGAGATGCCGCTCCAGGTGCCGAACCAGATCGCGCCGCTGGGGTCCCGGGTGATGGTCTCTACCCCGTGATGCACCAATCCCCGCGCCGTGGTGAACGATGTCCAGGTATCGTCCGCGTCGCTGGGCGAATCGGGCCCAAAAAGGGAGGCGCCTTTCCACGTGCCAATCCACAGCGCCCCTCCGGGGGTGGGGGTGAGACAGAGGACGTGGCGTTCCAGCAGACCGTCCTCCTCGGAGAAGGTCGTCCAGGTGCCATCGGAGGCGGTGTGGTCGTCAAGGTGGGCGATGCCGCAGCCAAACGTACCGATCCAGACGTCCCCATTGGGGGTGAAGGTGATATCGGTGACGCCGTTGCACGGCAGGCCGTTGTCTTTGTCGTAAGTGGTCCACGCGTGCCCGCCGCGTCCCGAGCCTGCCGAAGGATCAAGACGCGAGATGCCGCCGCTGGTGGCCAGCCACAGCGCTCCATCAGGGGCCACGGCGATCATCTCGACCCAGGTATCGGCCAGGCCGTTTGTCTCCGTATACTTGGTAAGCGCGTCGTCGGATGTGTTCCACTTGACCAGCCCTCCGGGGGTGGCGATCCACAGGTTGCCATCGTGGTCAAAGGCCAGGTCGTTGACGTGACCGATGGCGGTGTACGACGTCCAACTGGGATGTGTGGGCGCCGAGCTTGGCTCGGGCAGCCGCACGTGCTCGACGGCGGTCTCTGGGTAGGGCGTGGGCTGGATGGTTGTCTCTGGCACGCCGCCGTAGTAAGCGCGCAACACCCGCTCGGCCGGCTTGCCGTAGGGGGTATAGTCCTTGTCCTCCAATCCGCCTTTCTGGGGATTGACGTCCCAGTTCCACCAGTAGATGCCCGCCAGCCAGGATTGATTCCACAGTACCGCCAGGGCTGCCTCGTAGGCGTCGGCCTGCTCCTGTAGATCGAGCGGCAGATCGTCCCAGTCCCACGGTGTCCTGATCGTCCCGTCCGCGCTGCGGTACCCGATCTCGGTGATCAATATCGGCTTGTCATACTTTTTCGCCAGCCCCGCCATCGTCTCGACGTAGCCCTTGTCGACCCAGGCGGCCTTGAGCGCGTCTACCGTGGGGTCGGTCCTGTCGGTGAGCACGTAGTAGGCGTCGATCCCGATCAAGTCCACGGCATCCCACCAGGCGATGCCCACGTCCTCGGTGCCGTGGTTGCCGGCGTAGGTGATGGGGCCTGAAAAGCGCTCGCGCACCCCGGTGATTATCTCTCGCCACTCGGCCTCGCGATGCGTCGTGCCGACCAGTTCGGTCCCCACGCAGAACTGCTCGACGCCGTGTGCCTGAGCAAGCTTCGCGTAGTGATTGATAAACTCGCCGTACGATGTGGACCACGCCTGCCACTGCGCCTCCTCCGTGAATGCCTCGCCGATGTTCCCTCGCCAGTGATCGCGGTCGTGGCGCAGATCGACGTGGGGTTTGAGCGTCACCTTCAATCCCAGATTGTGGGCCGTGGCGATGGCGTGGGTGATCTCCTGGTCGGAGGGGGTCCTAGAGATATCCCGCGTGATGGCAGTCGAGGTGTAGGTCTGCTGGTAACCAAAGAAGACAATGGCGACCCAGTTCGCGCCGGTGGCGGCCAGGTTTTTGAGCGAGTGGTCCGATTCCGGGGTTGAAAGCTGCTCCCGCGCCCAGGCGGTATAGTTCAGGCCCTTTTGGAAGCCCTGGGGCGC
>Ga0315550_1002130_pt1 | contig 12130 bp, 11 predicted proteins | sample SalMarSW160190MG_2_FD_203100 | JGI IMG/M metagenome (GOLD analysis project Ga0315550, IMG submission 203100) | Salt marsh sediment microbial communities from the Plum Island Ecosystem LTER, Massachusetts, United States - Salt Marsh Sediment SW1601-90 ... | reverse complement strand
TCAGCGCGACCATCTGCACGCAATTGCTGATCGACCGTTTTCAACCGAGTGCCTTGGTGTTTTCAGGGGTTGCCGGCGGCCTGCTTGCCAACATGCGGGTCGGCGATGTGGTCATCGCCAGCCACCTGATCCAGTACGATATGGACCTGACCGCCTTCGGCCGGCGCCACGGCGAAATTCCCGGTCAGGACAATCGCATGATCGAATCCGACCCCGGCCTGGTGCAAAAGGCGGCGGTGGCCTTCGATGCGGCCTTTCCAGCCTCGGCTGACGGTCCCAGCCTGATGCTCGGCACCGTCGTCTCCGGCGATCGCTTCATTCAGGACCAGAAAACCCTGCGTTGGTTGCAACGGGAGTTCTCGGCGCTGGCCACCGAGATGGAGGGTGCGGCAGTGGGGTATACCTGCGGCGTCAATGGCGTGCCCTTCGTGATCATCCGCGCGCTCTCCGACACCGCATCCGAGTCCGCCTCTGGCGACTTCACCACGAACCTGCATCGGGTCTGCATGAACAGCTTCCGTCTGCTCGAATGCTTGATCCCCCTGATCGGCACCGGCGGAGGGGACGCCGATTCCGGTTTGCAGAAGGCCTCGTAAGGCCGCCGTAAATCTAGGATTCCAATTCGCTGTCCCAATAGAGAAAGTCGCGCCAGCTTTCGTGCAGGTGGTTCGGCGGGAAGGCCCGGCCGTTCTGCTGGAGCTGATGGGTCGAGGGGGCCGCAACCGGGCGCATGGGGAACATGGCGCAGGCTTCCGGCGTGCGGTCACCCTTGGTCAGATTGCAGCTTTGACAAGCGGTGACCACGTTCTCCCACGTGGTGCGCCCGCCGCGCGAACGCGGGATCAGATGATCGAAGGTCAGATCCTCGGACGGATAGGCGCCGTCGCAATACTGACAGCGGAAGCGATCGCGCAGGAACACATTGAAACGGGTAAAGGCCGGGCGCCGGTCAAGGTGAACATAGTCCTTGAGGGCGATGACGCTGGGCAGGCGCATCTCGATGGTCGGTGAATGTACCTTGCGGTCGTATTCTGATATGATGTTGACCCGATCCAGGAACACCGCCTTGATCGAATCCTGCCAGCACCAGAGCGAAAGCGGGAAGTAGCTCAACGGGCGAAAATCCGCGTTGAGCACCAGTGCCGGCCAATGTGCCGCCGCCGCAGTCACGTCCTGGGCCTCCATGCGCCGTTACGGTGTCCTGTACCTGCTCGCCAACCCCCCACTTCCGTGGGGGCGCACCAATGTGATACTCGACCGCACCTCCCTTCACAAGACTTGCCGGCACGCTGACCGCCGGCAGGCCGGCTGCGAAGGGATATGCCCATGGAACCACTATACGCTTGTATGATCACGGAAATATTAACCCGCGGCAACGGCTAGGTACCCAGTGTTTGCTTGAGAGCGGCGGCGCCGAAGGCCAGGCCCTGCTCGTCGATACCGTGCCCCAGGCCGGGCCGGGCCTCGCAGTGCACCGACACATTGTTGGCCAGCAGCGCCGCCTCGGAGGCGGCCATGGCCGAGAACACGATCACCTGGTCCGCCTCACCATGTATCAGCAGCACCGGCGGCCGGCTCTTGATCTCGGCGGCCAGGATCTCCGGCGCGAGCAACGCCCCGGAATAGCCGACCACGAGGGCGCACGGCGTGGGCCGGCGCAACGCGACGTGCAGGGCCATCATGGTGCCTTGCGAAAAGCCGATCATGGCCAGCCGGTCGTCGGCCAGGCTGTAACGCTTCAATTCGCTGTCGATGAAGGCATTCAGGATGGGGGCCGCCGCCCGCGCCCCGGCGAGAATGTCGGCGTCCGCGGTGCTGCGAAAGCTGAACCATTGCCGGCCCATGGGCGCCATGTCGCATGGCGACGGCGCGTCCGGGGAAACGAAAGCGGCATCGGGCAATATCTGACTTAACACCGGCGCCAGGCCGATCAGATCGTTGCCGTTCGCGCCAAGACCGTGCAGCAAGATGACCAGGGCGCGCGCCGGGCCGCCGGAGGCCGGGGGATGGCGTGGCCCGTCGAGCTTGGTCACAGCGGTCATGGCGGCGGTCCCCTCGGCGAATAGGTTGGCGGCGGAAGCATCGCGAGATTGATGGCGCGACCTTGATAGAACATCGCCTCCGCGGCGTCACGCCCCACCGTCCGGCACGCCGGGATGGCGATAGATGTGCCACAGGAAGCGGGCGGCGGCGCTGCGATACGGCCGCCAGGATTCGGCCAGGCCGATCATTTCGTCTTGAGTCGGGCGCGCGGGCAGGTCCTTGAGCCGTTGCACCGCCACCCGGACCGCCAGATCGCCCGCCGGCCACACATCCGGCCGGCCCAGGGCGAAGAGCAAATAGATCTCGGCGGTCCAGCGGCCGATTCCCGTGGCTTGGGTCAGAATGGCGATGGCCGATTCCTGATCCTGGGTCCGCGCGACGGCCTCCAGATCGAGGCGGCCAGTTTGCACATCCGCGGCCAAGGCGCGGCCATAGCGAACTTTCGATCGGCTGAAGCCGATGGCGCGCAGCGCCACATCGTCCAGATCGAGAAAGATGTCCGGCGTCAACGGCCGCGCCGCCGCGTCCAGGCGACCGATGAGGGCGCGCGCCGAAGCGGCCGAGACCTGCTGGGCGCACAGGATGCGTAACAAGCCAGCAAACCCGGGCGCATGCCCGCGCACCGGCGGCAAGCCGCAGGCCGCATAGAACCGGGCGATATCGGGATCGCGCGCCGCCAGCGCCTCGAGGGCCGGGCGCAATGCTTCATCGTGTGCAGCCGTAACGGGCATGGGCTGGACTTTACGCACCGGTTCGGTTACCGCCAACCGCATGACGGCCATCACCCGCTTCGCGCCCTCGCCCACGGGGTATCTGCATCTCGGCCATGCGCACGCCGCCCTGTTCGCCCACCGCGCCGCCGGCCCGGATGGCCGCTTTCTGCTGCGCATCGAGGACATCGACGCGGGCCGCTGCGATCCGGCCTTCGAGGCGGCGATCTGCGAGGATCTCGCCTGGCTCGGCCTGAGTTGGGCGGTACCGGTCCGCCGCCAGTCGGCGCACATGGCGGATTATGCGGCGGCCCTGGCTCGATTGCGGGAGTTGGGGCTGCTCTATCCGTGCTTTTGCACCCGGCACGAGATTCGCGACGAAATCGTCCGCTCCGGCCAGGCGCCGCACGGCCCGGATGGGCCGCACTATCCGGGAACCTGTAAGCGCCTCGACCCGGCACAGCGACGGGACCGTCTGGCCGCCGGCCACGATCATGCCCTGCGGCTTGATGTCTCCGCGGCGGCGGCGCGGGCCGGGCCTTTGACTTGGCATGACCGCAGCAAGGGTGCGCAGACGGCAATACCACGTCTCTTCGGCGACGTGGTCCTGGCCCGCAAAGACGTGGCCACCAGCTATCATCTCTCGGTCACCGTGGACGACGCCTTGCAAGGTATCACTCTCGTCACCCGGGGCGAGGATCTGTTCCCGGCCACCCACATCCACCGCCTGCTCCAAGCATTGTTGGATCTGCCGGTGCCGGAATGGCACCACCACGGCCTGCTGGTCGATGCGGACGGAAACCGCCTGGCCAAGCGCAGCAATGCCCAATCCATTCGGACATTGCGCGCGGCCGGCCGCACGCCGGCTCAGGTGCGGACGCTGGCTGGATTTACGGACTAAACCGGTTCCGGCGGCAAGTGCAGGCCGGCGACGATCTCTTCGTAATCCGGGTCGTCCGGCTGCAGGAATCCGTGGCGAATGGCGAAATCCAGGATCACCAGGGAAACGTTGAACTTGAAATCATCGCTGTCGCGGATGGTTTCCAGCACGCGCGGAAACGGCCACAGCTCGAACGATTCGACTTCGCCGTCGGTGTTGCGCGGCGTGAAGTTGGCGGGAAGCTCCAGGTCGAAGCAGAACAGCACATCGTCTCGCAGGCCTTCCTCGCGGACACAGCGATAGGTGACCAGGCCCACGGATATCGCCCGCGCCGCCAGGTCCGGGTCCATGCCGGCCTCCTCCTGGCCTTCCTTGATCAGGTTGGCCTTGACGCCAATGCCGTGCGGCTGGCCGCCGGCGGCCAGATGATCCAGCTTGCCCGGCGCGGTCGCCTTGTCCTTGGCCCGGCGCGCGACCCACAGGCGCAAATCCTCCGCGTCGCGCACGAATCCATTGAGATGCACGCCATAGGCCCGCACGCCGAATAGGGGCACCGCCGCCCGCTCCATGGTGAGCAGCGGCGCCTCGCCCCAACGGCGCAGTATCGGATAGGCCTCGTCGCGCCAACGCGGAATCTCCCCCGCCGCGCGCATGCGGCCAAGCACATCGGCCACGGCGGCGGAACGTTCATCGAAGCTGTTCAGATCGGGGACCAGGCTGACCGCGCGGCCGCTGACTTGAAACACGTTCGGAAAGTCCGCCAGGCGGGTGGCCAGATCGCGTGGCACCCGACCCACGGCCATGTCATCGATGATGAAGGGACGATAGTCGTCGGGCTCCCAGCGATGGCATTCGGCGATGCGGTCGAGGTAGCTCATTGCATCTCCTTCCCCGCGGCCAACGCCTCGGCTGTTTAGGCGCTGAGCGCGCCGGGCTCGCGTTCCGCCGCCACCCGTTTCTCCGCGGTCAGCACCGTGGCCACGCCCGGGATCTGTCGCAGGCAGCTGGCAATGTAGTTGCCCACATCGGGACTCAATCCCTCGACCTGCACATCGATGGCCAGATCACGGCCGGCGTCACCCGATACATCGGAATGCCAGCGCATCGGCACAAGGTTTCGCTTGGCGAACAGCGCGAGGACGCGCGGCATCACACCGGGCTCGGCCTGGGCCTGGATGGAATAGCAGAAAATGCCGGGAGCCCCGATGGAGGCGGTGGCGGCGGCGGTCTGTGCGTGGGATGTGGATTGACGAATGGGGCGAGAGCCAAACGCGGGCTCCGAGTATCGAGCGGACATGGATCGCAAACTCCTGCACGGCGGACACCGATGGCGAACTAGACGGTCCCGGCAGCCCTCCTGGGCGCCGGGCGGCTAATTCGCGTAAGTCGACCGTAAAGGCGATGCATGACCATGATGCGACAACTCTATGCCGGCGGCAGCGGCGCGGTCAAGGTTTGGCCCGGTGAGCCAGGAGTCAGTGGCCGGATGTCATCAGGGCAAAGCCGACCGCCGCCAGGGCCGGAATGGCGGCCAAAGTGGCAAACAAAATCGGCCCCCCGACCCGGCTGCGCAGTGTCCCGCTCAGCCGGATGCGCGCCGCCGCCATATCGGCGAAAAACACCAACAGAAGAATGACCAGCGCCACGCGGCTGGCCTGCGGCGAAAAGAGCACCAGGACATAAGCCATGCCCAACAACCCGGCGCCGCCGCCGAACAGCGTGGTGGCGCCGAACGGCCCGCGTGTCCTCTTGATCAGCCACACCCCGTAACCCCATATCGCCAGGCCGCCGGTCGCCGCAGCCAGCGCCACGGCCGACAGGGTCATGACTGATGATGCCCCCAGCGAGGCGATCCCGGCCACCCCCAGCGCCGCCGCGATCAACATGATCGCGGCGCTCAGTCCACCGGCTTGCGCCTCCGCCCGCTCCAGGCGGGCGAGCACCAAGGTGCCGCCGCCCCACAGCGCCGCCAGGGTGGCCAGCTCCGCCAAGGCAACTCCGGCAACCAGTTGGCCCCAGGCGAGCCACAGCAAGGCCAAACCCGGCAGGATCACGCGCAGGGTCTCCTGCGGCCGAACCGGACGCGCGGCCAAGTCCAGGGCAAAACCGGCAACGGCGCCCAGAAGCGTCAGGTAGAAGATTTTTTGCACCGGCGACGGCGGCGGTAACGGCGGCAAGCCCGCCGTTAAAACCAGGGCGAAGAGAAAGCCGGCGACCACGGCAACGCCCATCAGGCGCGGCCCCCGCTCCGGCCCGCCGATGACCCGGATGAACCCGGCCAGGGCCAAGACAAGACACAATGGCAGAACGCCCACCTGCATCGCCGGATCGTTCAGCACCGCCGACTGCCGCCCTTTGCCTGCACGAGTTCCCCCCCGCCCGTCGATTCTCGTCCGTCGGCCGTTCCGATGTCGGAGTCCTAGATTGGCGGCGCCGGCGCGCCGTGGCAAGGGTGCGGCGGAGAAGCTTACGCCGCTTCGCGGGTGGCGCGGTCGACGATCTCGACGATGTCGGCCAGGATCGCGGTCAAGTCGAAGTCCTTGGGCGTATAGACGGCGGCAACTCCGGCATCGCGCAGGGCCGCCGCGTCCTCCGGCGGAACGATGCCGCCGGCAACCACGGGGATGTCGCCCAACCCCGCCTGACGCAGACGGGACAGCACATCGGTGATCAGCGGCAGGTGCGAGCCGGAGAGCACCGAGAGGCCGACCACGTGCACGCCTTCTTCCAGGGCCGTGTTGACGATCTGCGCCGGAGTCAGGCGGATGCCCTCGTAGACCACCTCGAAGCCTGCATCGCGGGCGCGCACGGCGATCTGCTCGGCGCCGTTGGAATGACCATCCAGGCCCGGCTTGCCGACCAGGATCTTCAGGCGGCGGCCCAGGCGCTTGGACACCTCCTCCACCCGGCCGCGCACGGCCGCCAGCCCGGCGTCCTTGGCCGGCACACCGGCGGCGACACCGGTGGGCGCCCGGTATTCGCCGAAAACATCGCGCAAAGTTCCGGCCCATTCGCCGGTGGTCACCCCGACATGGGCGCAGGCGATCGACGGCTCCATGATGTTGCGCCCCTCGGCGGCCGCCTGTTTCAGCGCCGCCAGCGCCGCCGCCGCGGCCGCCCCGTCGCGCGCCGCGCGCCAGGCTTGCAGACGCGCGATCTGATCGGCCTCGGCGCCCGCATCAGCGGTCAAGGTGCCGCCATCCGTGCCGGCGGTCAGGGGCGAGGGTGCGCTGTCCGTATAGACATTGACGCCGACCACCGGCTGCGCACCCGATTCGATGGCGCGCAGGCGGCGGCTGTTGCTCTCCACCAGCCGCTCCTTCATATAGGCGCCTTCGATGGCGGCAACCGCACCGCCCATCTCCTCGATGCGCGCCATCTCGGCGCGCGCTGACGTCATCAGCTCGGCCACCTTGGCCTCGATCACCGGGGCGCCGTCGAAGATGTCGTCGTAGTCGAGCAAGTCGGTCTCGTACGCGACGATCTGCTGCAGGCGCAACGACCATTGCTGATCCCACGGCCGGGGCAGGCCGAGCGCCTCGTTCCACGCCGGCAGTTGCACCGAGCGGGCGCGCGCCGACTTGGACATGACCACCGCCAGCATCTCCAGCAGGATGCGGTAGACGTTGTTTTCCGGCTGCTGCTCGGTGAGGCCGAGGGAATTGACCTGCACCCCATAGCGGAAACGGCGCAGCTTTTCGTCCGTCACCCCATACCGCTCGCGGCAGAGCTCGTCCCACAACTCGGCGAAGGCGCGCATTTTGCAAATCTCGGTGATAAAGCGCACGCCGGCGTTGACGAAGAAGCTGATGCGCCCGACCACTTGCGGCAGGTCCGCCGCCGGCACCTGACCGGCGGCCTTGACCATGTCGAGCACGGCGATGGCATTGGCCAGGGCGAAGGCCAATTCCTGTACCGGGGTCGCCCCAGCTTCCTGCAAGTGATAGGAGCAGATGTTTACCGGGTTCCACTTGGGAATTTCCCGGTAGGTAAAGGCGATGACGTCGGTTACCAGGGTCATGGACGGACGCGGTGGGAAGATATAGGTGCCGCGCGACAGATACTCCTTGAGCACATCGTTCTGCGTGGTGCCGCGCAGCTTGTCGCGGGCGATCCCCTGTTCCTCGGCGCCGGCCACATAGAGGGCGAGCAACCACGGTGCCGTGGCGTTGATGGTCATGGAGGTGTTCATGCGATCCAGCGGAATGCCGGCGAACAGCGCCCGCATGTCGCCCAGGTGCGCCACCGGCACGCCCACCTTGCCCACCTCACCGCCGGCCAGGGGATGATCCGAGTCATAGCCGGTCTGGGTGGGCAGATCGAAAGCCACCGATAGGCCGGTCTGGCCGGCCTCCAGATTACCGCGATAGAGGGCGTTTGAGGCGGCGGCCGTGGAGTGCCCGGCGTAGGTGCGGAACAGCCAGGGCGCCTCGCGCTGGTCCGCTGCGGGCGCGGCTCCGGCGTTCTTTTTCGCGCTGCGGGATGAAGCAGTTTTCTTCACTGTTTTACCCCCGTAACGCATTATCACGTCTAATTTCTCTGATGTCGTGCAACATTATGTCGTTTCCAGACCGTCCTGCGTACTAAGGAAACAAATTGTGCATTGCAAAAAAACCGACGAGTGACTAAAAGTCAAGCAATTCCGGCTACTGTTTCCGTGCTCCGCACGGTCGGCGGCGGACCAGGATACCCCCAGGGGGGCATGTTCAGAGGAGAGCCCCAAAGGAGAGCCTACCATGAGCGACGTAGCGGCGGCCGAAACGGTGGCAAGTCTATCCGGACACCCTCTCAAAGACCTTTACGAGATTGGCGAAATCCCGCCGCTCGGCCACGTGCCGAAGACCATGTATGCCTGGACCATCCGGCGCGAGCGTCACGGCGACCCGGAAACCGCCATGCAAGTGGAGGTGGTCGAGACTCCGCCGATCGACAGCCACGACGTGCTGGTCATGGTGATGGCCGCCGGGGTGAATTACAACGGCGTCTGGGCGGCCCTGGGCAAGCCCATCTCGGTCTTCGACGTGCATAAGTCGCCCTACCACGTGGCTGGGTCCGATGCCGCCGGTGTGGTCTGGGCGGTGGGCAACAAGGTCACCCGCTGGAAGGTCGGCGACGAAGTGGTGGTCCACTGTAACCAGGACGACGGCGACGACGAGGAATGCAACGGCGGCGATCCCATGTTCTCGCCGTCGCAGCGCATCTGGGGTTATGAGACTCCGGATGGCTCCTTCGCCCAGTTCGCCCGCGTGCAATCGCAGCAGGTCATGGCCCGCCCCAAGCATCTGACCTGGGAGGAATGCGGCTGCTATACCCTGACCCTGGCCACCGCCTATCGTATGCTGTTCGGCCACCGGCCGCATATCCTGCGCCCGGGCGATAACGTGCTGGTGTGGGGCGCCTCCGGCGGCCTGGGCTCCATGGCGATCCAGTTGATCGCCACCGCCGGGGCCAACGCCATCGGCGTCATTTCCGATGAAAACAAGCGCGAGTTCGTCCTGGGTCTGGGCGCCCGCGGCGTCATCAACCGCAAGAACTTCGATTGCTGGGGTCGCCTGCCCGAGGTGAACGATACCGGCGGCTACGGCACCTACATGAAAGAAGTGCGCAAGTTCGGCAAGGCGATCTGGGAGACCACCGGCAAGGGCAACGATGTGGATTTCGTCTTCGAGCACCCGGGCGAGCAGACCTTTCCTGTTTCCTGCTTCGTGGTCAAGCGCGGTGGCATGGTGGTCTTCTGCGCTGGCACCACCGGCTATAACCTAACCTTCGACGCGCGCTTCGTGTGGATGCGGCAAAAGCGCATCCAGGGCAGCCATTTCGCCAACCTGAAGCAGGCCAGCCAGGCCAACACCCTGGTCATCGAGCGGCGCATCGACCCGTGCATGTCCGAGGTCTTCTCCTGGCACGACATCCCGCGGGCCCACACCAAGATGATGCAGAACCTGCACAAGCCCGGGAACATGGCGGTGCTAGTGCAAGCCAAGCGCCCGGGCCTGCGCACCCTCGAGGACGCGGCGGCGGCGTAAAGCACGCCCGCCCCGCCTCCTCAGTGATCCTGCCATGAGCCGACCCGCCGTCATGCCATTCGGGGCGCCCACGAGTGCATCGCCGGTGCTCGCCGACCTGTTGCCAACCTGCCGGCAGGCGTTGAATGCCGCCGAGGACTTCGCCGCCGCCGCCAAGCGAGCGGTGGCCGGCCTGGTCGCGCCCGATGGCCGGGTCGATGCCGCCGCCCTGGAACGCGAGCAGTTCGCGGCGCACGGTTATGCTTGGCTGGCCACCTATGTGACCGCTTTGGCGCAGATGCTGGCCTGGGCCGAGCGCCTGGAGGCTGGCGGCCGTCTGGGCGAGATGGAGCGTCTCATCCTGCAGGCGGCCTTCGGCGAATATCTGCAGCAGATGAGCGGCGGCATCGCGCTCAGCCAGGTGGAGATCGTCCGCCCCAACGATATGGGCCTCGATGCGGAGGCGGTGGCGCACCTGATCGCCGTGCCAGCGGCCACAATCCTGATCGCGCGCGGCAACACCGGCGCCACGCGCATGCGCCTGGCCGAGCTTTTGGCCGGCGGCTTGGACTCCGGCGACTTTGGCGATGCGGGCCTGGACGACGAAACCCTGGCCATGATCCGCGGCCAGTTTCACAAGCTGGCCGACGAACACGCCGAGGCGGCGCACGGCTGGCACTTGAAGGACGAGCTGATTCCCGCGCCCGTGATCGCGCAGTTGGCGGGCCTGGGCGTCTTCGGCCTGACCGTGCCCGAGGATTTCGGCGGCTCCGGCCTGGGCAAGACCGCCATGTGCGTGGTCACCGAGGAGCTGTCGCGCGGCTATATCGGCCTCGGCTCGCTCGGCACCCGTTCGGAGATTGCCGCCGAATTGATCCGCCTGGGCGGCACGCAGGCACAGCAGCAACGCTGGCTGCCCGGCATCGCCTCCGGCGAGATCCTGCCCACCGCCGTCTTTACCGAGCCGAATGTCGGCTCCGATCTGGGCGCCCTGAAGACCCGGGCGGTGCGCGAGGGCGAGACCTACCGCATCACCGGCAACAAGACCTGGATCACCCACGCGGCGCGCAGCGACGTGATGACCCTGCTCGCCCGCACCGATACGAACGAAACCGGTTACAAGGGCCTGTCCATGTTCCTGGCCGAGAAGCCGCGCGGCACCGATGCCGATCCGTTCCCGGCACCGGGCATGAGCGGCGGCGAGATTCAGGTGCTCGGCTATCGCGGCATGAAGGAATACGAGATCGCCTTCGACGGTTTCGCGGTGGCGGCGGAAAACCTGCTCGGCGGCGTCGAGGGCGAGGGTTTCAAGCAGCTCATGGCAACCTTCGAATCCGCCCGGGTGCAGACCGCGGCCCGCGCCGTCGGCGTGGCCCAGAACGCCCTGGAGCTGGGCCTGCGCTATGCCCTGGACCGGCAGCAGTTCGGCAAGCCCATCGCCGCCTTCCCGCGGGTCGCCGGCAAGCTGGCGTGGATGGCGGTGGAAACCATGATTGCCCGCCAGCTCACCCTGTTCGCGGCGCGGCAGAAAGACTCGGAGCGTCGCTGCGATATCGAGGCGGGCATGGCCAAGCTGTTGGCGGCGCGCGTCGCCTGGGCCAATGCGGATAATGCCCTGCAGGTGCACGGCGGCAACGGTTATGCCGCCGAATACCGTATCAGCCGCGTGCTGTGCGATGCCCGCATCCTCAACATCTTCGAGGGCGCCGCGGAAATCCAGGCCCAGGTCATCGCCCGCGGCCTGCTCGGCGGGCGGAACTAACGATCGCCGCCACGAATTCTCCCTGGCCGGTGGCTGGCAACGGGACTATATCAATTCCCATGATCTCTGTTTTGAATGTACTTTTGGGGGTTGCCTTGGCGGCGACCGCCATCGTGTTGCTATCCGGCATCTACAGCATGGCGCGCGGCGGCGAGTTCAACCGCAAGTACGGCAACCTGCTGATGCGCTGGCGGGTGGCATTGCAAGGCTGCGCTTTGTTGTTGCTGGTCCTGGTCATGCTGTTCTCGGGGCGCTGGTAGCGCACCGATGGTTCGGCTCACCCGCATCTACACCCGCGGCGGCGATACCGGCGCCACCAGCCTGGGTGACGGCGAACGGGTGCCCAAGCATGCGCCGCGCGTGGCGGCCTTCGGCACGGTGGACGAGGCGAACGCCACCGTCGGCCTGGTCCGCCTGCACACCGCCGGCGAAATGGATGCGATCCTGGCGCGGGTGCAGAATGACCTGTTCGACCTGGGCGCCGATCTGTGCCGGCCGGAAGATGACAAGGCGGGTACCGCCCCCTTGCGCATCAGTGCCGATCAGGTCACACGACTTGAGCGCGAGATCGATCAGGTGAACACGGACCTAGCACCGCTGAACAGCTTCGTGCTGCCCGGCGGCACGGCGGCGGCCGCTTATTTGCATCTTGCCCGCACTGTGTCCCGCCGGGCCGAGCGCATGATCACCGCCCTGGCCGAGACCGAGCCGGTCAATCCCGAGGCCATCC
>Ga0315550_1002129_pt1 | contig 12132 bp, 12 predicted proteins | sample SalMarSW160190MG_2_FD_203100 | JGI IMG/M metagenome (GOLD analysis project Ga0315550, IMG submission 203100) | Salt marsh sediment microbial communities from the Plum Island Ecosystem LTER, Massachusetts, United States - Salt Marsh Sediment SW1601-90 ... | reverse complement strand
GCATAGATAGAAGGGGGTGTAAATGTGACTGAAGAAGGACAAATATACCTTTGTGAGATATGCGGAAACAAAGTAAAAGTGATAGAATCTGGTGCTGGAACTCTGGTTTGCTGTGGGCAACCCATGAACCTTGTGGAGTAAACTTGTTTGCTGGAAGAATTCTCCAGCTTCTTTCCACTTTTTTCTTGTTGAAACCAGATAACTGCTTGTTCTAAGCGCTTGCGTGACATAAACAACGTTACAAGATTCTGCGCGCATGTGACTTATCAATTAGGTGGAATCCATGTTTCCACGGTTATGCTCCACTGATCTACTTTGTCTTCAGATATGTCCAGGTAATAGTTACCTTTTTCGATGTTCTGCAGAAACACGGTTCCTTGATCTTGAAGGTTCGTAAACGCGTCTAAAGGTTCACTTTGTCCTTCCTTGTAGACGTATATGCTAAAAACAATAGATTTTTCCTCAAACGTGTATGTCAGCCAGTTTATTCTCAATTCAGTTCCAGCAACGTAGAAGTAATCGGTTGTGAACCCTGAACAATCCCCAAAACTTTCAACCACATTCCATGCTCCCTTTTTCACGGTTCCCAAATCGCCTTCGAGTCCTACAATCTGGTTCTCCAGCGTTTGAATCTGCTCATCTTTTTGGGCTAGCTGGTTTTGCATGCCAGTTAACACACTTGCGAATGCAAGAACAACTATTGCTATAATGACCCCGAAAATTATGCACAGATTAGTTGTCTGGTTCAATTCTAAACATCACCTTTTTTCTATGACTGATCCAGTTTATCCGGGCGATGGTGTGGTTGTCCCATCAAGAATGGCATAATCGAGGTGGATTCTGCCAACTCCGCCATCTCCACCTGCCCTTTGCGGCAGATGGTTTCCTGATCCGCCTGTAGCTCTGCAGAAATTGGTTCCTCCCTGAATTGTTGTTGCATACAATAATATGGATCCTCCCGCACCTCCGGAAGACCCATACTCATATGAACCGTATTGGATTCCGTTTGTTGTTTCTCCAATTGCTAAGAAACTGTCTGTAGGAGCAACAATCAAGTTTGCATAGATGATGATTATTCCTCCTCCGTCACCGCCATCTGAGGGGTCAGGGTCACCGCCGTTCCATTGTCCTCCTCCTCCGGACCCGAAGAATATTTTTGTTAGGTCAGCTGTGCCGTAGACCACTCCTTTTCTGGCGTAGTGGTCTGGGTTTCCATCCCATGAAGAGCCATTTGTTGCGTATCCTCCATATTCTCCTCCGCCTCCACAGATGAAAGATCCTCCCGCACCTGCGTTATTCATTTTTCCGAAACCGTAACCTGTTCCGCTGATGCTTTTGCCGAGATAGCTTTCGCCTTGATAGCCGTCTAGATTATTGCTTGGTCCGTATGCACCGCCTCTATACCCCTTTTCAGAAACGTCTATGCTGCCGCCATTGTTGATGGTTACAGTTTCTGCCCGAAACACAACTATGCCTCCGGTGTATCCATCCCAAGCAGAAGCAGTTATGCTGCCACTAGGATCAATTGTGACTGAAGTGTATTGTGGCACACGTACGATCTGGCTCGCGGTTGCATCTACGCTGTCAAAACTTCCAGAATAATAACTGTTATCGAGAGAGGATGTTAGGGTTATTTCGTTCCCCATGATTGAGCTTATGTGCTTAAACTCGTAAGTTCCAGCTTCTCCTCCACTTGAATTCTGCATCTGTATCAGCAGTATTTCATCGTCCTCAGCAAATCCGCTGGTGCCACTTACCGTTATTGTTGTTTCCCCTGCATTCTCGTTACCCGTCAAAAAGGCATAACCATTAACTATTTGGTCGCTACCTGAAACTACTAAGGGTCCATCTGATCCGTCACCAATCCAACCGATTTGCGAAACCGTAGAAGACGCTGAAGCAATGTATACGCATTTTGTGCCAGAAGCGGTAATTATCGTAAATTCATGTCTAACCGCTGACGTGAAGCTGTGAATCACTCTGAGGATTCTGGTATCACCAGCACCCAATGTTGCATTTCCAGAGGGAAAGCTCACAGTGGTGACTGCTACACCATCCACCTGAACCCCGCTTATGGTAAACGTGGTGGTTCCCAAGTTTTTGAGAACAAGGTCAATGTAGGTATTGCCTGAAGCCCATGTGTGGCTGCTAACCTTTAGCTCATCAACTTTCATGAACGAGAAGGATATTGATCCCATCCACGTAGCAGCAGCGATGGAAACGGCTACAGTAACAGCGATCAGTATTATCGCCGCTACCACTGGACTTAGCGCTTTCTTGTTTTTCAAGGCTTTCCGCAAATTGTGACACAAACTAACTTTTCTAATGTTTTTCTATGAGATTATATTACTAAATAGATTATGAATCTGGAGTATGAATTCCCGAGACACAAAATAAGTGTTATCTGCACAAAAGCCAAAAAATCAACGCCATTCTTGTTGGTGGGGTCGCGGGGATTTCAACCCCATACAGATGGAGACATCACCCGTTTTTCTGATGCAATAACATGTTTTGATGGTGCTCAGATTAGATTCAGCTTAATTTAGAAAAACGAAAAATTAAAAAGAAATGCAGCGTTTAAATTAACAGGTTTTCTAAATGAGTGAAGATAAGAAGAGGTTAACCACAAACTTTGGAAAACGAGTAGATGACGATCAGAATTCTGTTACGGCTGGAACCCGTGGTCCAGTATTGCTGCAGGATGTTCATTTGATCGAAAAATTGGCGCATTTCAACAGGGAACGGATACCTGAACGAATTGTGCATGCCAAAGGAGCCGGGGCGGGAGGATATTTCGAGGTTACAAACGACGTAACCAAATATACGAAGGCAAAGTTCCTTTCTGAAATAGGTAAACGCACCGAGGTTTTCGCTAGATTCTCAACTGTTGGCGGTGAAAAAGGATCAGCAGATGCTGAACGTGACCCCCGGGGATTCGCAGTGAAGTTTTACACAGAAGAGGGAAACTATGATATTGCGGGAAACAACACGCCCGTGTTCTTTATCCGCGACCCCATAAAATTTCCAGACTTCATTCACACCCAGAAACGTGATCCAGAGACCAACCTCAAAGATGCGAACATGTTCTGGGATTTTCTGTCCTTAACACCAGAATCACTTCATCAGGTAACAATTCTGTTCTCTGACAGAGGAACCCCCAGATCTTTCCGCCACATGAACGGATACGGAAGCAACACTTTCAAGTGGTACAACGAAGACGGCGAATCTTTCTGGATTAAATACCATTTCAAAACCGATCAAGGCATACAGAATTTCACCCGACAAGAAGCTGAGCACATGAAAGGGGTTGACCCAGATCATGCTACAAGGGACCTCCATAAAGCGATTAAACAGGGAGACCATCCGTCATGGACTCTCCAAGTGCAAATAATGCCTGTAAAGGATGCTGAGACGTACCGTTTTGACGTTTTCGACGTAACCAAGGTTTGGCCCCACGGAGATTACCCCGTAATGGAAGTGGGTCGAATGGTCTTGAATCGAAACCCAACAAACTACTTTGCTGAAGTAGAACAGGCAGCATTTTCTCCAGGAAACTTTGTGCCAGGCATTGCGGCTTCACTGGACAAGATGCTTCAGGGTCGCCTTTTTGCATACCATGACGCTCATCGCTACAGGTTGGGACCAAACTATCACCTGTTACCAGTTAACCGACCTAAAGGAGTAAAAGCAGAAAACTATCAGCGTGACGGGTACATGCGGTTTGACGCCAACGGAGGCAGCGCCCCCAATTACTATCCAAACAGTTTTGGGGGTCCAGAACCTGACATCCAAGCAGCGGAACCGCCCTACGAGGTTTCCGGCAAAGCCGCTCGTCAACCATACACTCATCCCAACGATGATTTTGTGCAACCTGGAAATCTGTATCGAAAAGTCATGACGGATCAAGATCGGGACCACCTAATCGGAAACATTGTTGCGCATCTTTGCAACGCAAAAAAGGAAATCCAAATCCGGCAGACAAAAATATTCTTCAAAGCCGACCCAGAATACGGCCAACGCGTCGCTGAAGGACTCAAGATCAAACTGTAAAAACTGAAAACAACAGTTTATTGGCGGGGTCGCGGGGATTTGGACACAGGACAAGTGGAGACATCACCCGCCACGCCCTCTTTTTTTCCAAAGCGCATAAGGGTTATGTCATGTTGACAGCTCTTCGTAGGAGATATTAACTATGGAAAATGGATCAAATGTTTCAACTTCTGACTCCAAAGCTAGAAAGTGATTATCTAGCTCAATAAGTTCTTGAAACAGGTTATTCTTCTTTGCCACAATCAAATGTTCGTGTAATCTCGTTAACCATTCATTTGTAGACCCGCGACTAGGAAGATATTTAGGAATTTTCAATTTCTTATAAAATGAATTGGATTTGCTCTTCAATTTTGTCTTTGATTTGAAATAATTACCTTCTTGAAAAAATTTGATGAAAATACAATCCCAAACTTCCAAATCAATAATCATTCTGAAAGCAATTATGTCTGAAGAAACCAAATATTTTGATTTAAGGTATTTCAAGTTCTCAATAGATGGGACTAATTTTGATTTTGCATTTAATAATAGATTATTTATTGAGAATTTAGGCATTAAATATTCCCTAGCTAAATAGTAACAAAGTCCTTCTTCCATCAGAAAATGATGTCTTGATGATTCTCGTCCCAATTTTTTTGGAGGTAAGACATTAACGTCATAGAAAAAAATATGTGAAAGTTCATGAGCTAAAGTAGATCTCATACGGAATTGGTAACGAATCGATTCAACTAATCTTTGATCAATTTTAATCACGAATCCGTCTGAACTAGTATCTAGGCAACCATCGGCACCTATTTGGCTCCGAGGTAAATATTCATATTCGATTTTTGCTTTGCCAATTTCTCTTATATTCCTAAGTTCGAAAGGAGGTTGTACTAAATTGTTTTTCTTCAGGAGAAAATCAATTTCTAAATCCAGAATTTTTTTAAGTTCTCTAAGTGTTTTGGCTTTTCCAGTTTTAGAATCTAAATCAACATTTTGCCTTGTAAGTTTTCTTAAAGCCAATCCTTCAATTGATGATATTGTATGACTCAAGAGTGTTTCGCTCTTAACTATTCAAATATATTTCTTCAAAGGTGTTAAAACTTCTTTTATCCTTAGACATTACTAAAAGTTTATCGTAAATCTTTGTACTAAGTTGCATTCTATCGGTGTCAGGATGTATTTGGAATTTACTCTTCGCTATATAGAAAAAATTTTCAATTAATGTTACCGCAATCGGTTGGATTTCCTCATAGTCGACCTTAGGCGAAATGAATAATGAAATATGCCAAAGGTTATTAAATTTCTTTACAAGAAGTTCGCGCTGAAGCTTTGCTCTCTCCATAATTATTCGCATTGAACGATTGATGGACGTGTAATCTTCAGTTCTAGCTGCAAAAGAGCTTAAAGTTCCCACTTTTGGTGCCAAATTTCTATCTAAGTATCTTACGTTAGTTTCAAGCTCTTTAAATAATCTTTCTGGATTAGGCATTACGTAAATTAATAAATCTCCGTCTTTTAGAGGTTCTGACACAGGCAAATCATAATTTATATTTTTCACGAGCAATTTTTCGAGAAACAATCTTTCCCGAGCATTCTGCAAATGATCGTGAATAGCTTTTTTTCTAAGTGGTACGTCTTCGATTTCTTTGTTGGTACAAAGTATGCATTCGTAGTAAGGACTGCGTCGAAAATAGAAACCTAAGATATATTTGGATGTTTCATGATTTTCCTTGATATAAAACAGTAATTCATCATCACCAAAGTCCATCAACTTTTTTTCAAGTTCATCTCTATCGTCCTCTTTCAAGGATTGATAATAATAATTGAAAGCTTCTATTGCCATTGCTGAGAGAGAGTTTTTTGTTTTATGAGTATGAACAAATTCAGCAAGAGTATACCTAAGTTCAAGTGTGTCAAATAATGATGAAAGAACAGAGTGTTTCAATTCTTTCCTTTTTCCTATAAGATTATAGGCAAAGACAGGGCTTTTCTTGAGAGGACTCGTTTTACTTCCGGTTTTTTCAATTAAATCGCATGCTACAGCGTATTTTAAAAATCTTTCATCATAGTTTTTTTTAATTCCACAAAAATAGAAGTCCCGAGTCAAATAGTCCAGTAAATCCGCACAGACGGTATCAAGTACTATTTGAGCCCCAACCTGAAGAAACCTAGCATCCAACAAGTCTTCAATTAGGTCTTCAGTATCAAATAACTCTTTAGAAATTTTTTTCAGATCAATTTTAGCTCCCCCGTTGATAAGCAAATAGGTAAAAACGATTATAGACACTGCAAAGCGTCGAGCAATTTTCTTCTTTTCTATAGCAGTAAATGACGGAAATCCTTTTAATGCCAATTCAGATTCTTCAGGTGCAAGAAGAGACAATATTTGATTATTTATTGAATTAAAAATTTCTGACTTTTTTCCCAGAATCCTTTTATTAAATGTTTTATTTTTCCATTGCTTTGGGAAAATATTTCCCTCTTTTTCTAATGTGTGGGAAAGAGGGAATTCATGAACATCATGTAAAAGTGCTGCAAGTCGCACTATCATTTCAAAAGCTAGGTCCTGAGATAATGTTCCAAATTTGCTATAATCCGAAGAACTGTTATTTCTGATGTTTGTAAGCAAAACTTTCGCTACATGAAGCACTCCTAGACTATGTTCGAACCGGGAATGTTCAGCTCCTGGATAAACAAAATGTGCCGTCCCAAGTTGCCTAATCCTCCGTAATCTTTGAAAGCTTTTAGTGTCTATCACACTTGACTCAAGATGGTTCCAAAGAATATCGCCATGAATGGGGTCTCTTACTGTTTTATCTTCTTTTATTAATTCATCAATTACATATCGTAATAATATTGCTTGGTTTTTTGGATCCGTTTTTTCTTTAGATTGTTTTTCTGGATCCTTACCTTTTTTAATTTGGCTTTTTGGAGCCATTGTTACCATTGAATTATTTACTAAAATGTTTAATTTAACTATTTTTCATTCAAAATTCATATTAACTCTTCACTTGTGGACCAGTGGAGATATCACCCGTTAAAATCCCGCAGCTCCCCCCTTTTTTGGTTAACTAATCTTATTAACATTGGTTGGAGTATTTGGAGTTGAATAGTTATGACAGAATATTCTTTGCATGCTGGAATTAAAGAGCGGTATTCAGTCTTAGGAGGTCAAGTTGAGGTTAAAGTTGATGATTTCATTGTTGATGTTGTAAAAGATGGGTTGTTAATTGAGATTCAGACAAGAAACCTGTCTGCAATTAAAAAGAAGTTAGGTAAGTTGCTTTTAGCTAATCAGGTAAGGTTGGTTTATCCTATTGCGAAGGTTAAATGGATTGTTTATGTATCGAATTCAGGAGAGTTTGTTAGAAAAAGAAGGTCTCCAAAGAAGGGAAAAATAATTGATCTTTTTATTGAAATGGTACATTTATCGGATTTGATTAATGATAAGAATTTTTCTTTTGAGGTTTTGTTGATTGAAGAGGAGGAGCTGAGGTGTGATGATGGAAAAGGGAGCTGGAGAAGAAGAGGAGTGAGTGTCAAAGATAGAAAGTTGTTGAAAGTTTTTGATAGGGTTGTTTTTGAGGATATAACTGATTTTCTCAAGATTTTGCCAGATAATTTGGGTGTGTCCTTTACAAATAGAGTTTTAGCCAAAAAATTGGGGATTTCTATTAGGTTAGCTCAGAAAATTACTTATTGTTTAAGAAAAATGAATATATTGATTATTGATGGTAAGAAAAAAAGAGAACTGCTGTTTAGAGTTCCCAAAGAAAGTGAGTGATTATTTAACTAACAAAATCAGAAAAACCAACAATCGTGTGGGAAAAATACTCAGAAAACCGAAGTAGACCCTACTTAACATCTCCCCATGTCTGGAGGGGATTATTGGTGGGGTCGCGGGGATTTGAACCCCGGACCTCGCGCGCCCCGGGCGCGAATCTTAGACCATGCTAGACCACGACCCCACAGGAACGGACGACGACCCCAAATATGATGTCTTCCTTTTTCGGAATAGTTTGCCGCCGTCGTCGTATTCGCCTGTTACGTATTCAAAGCCGGCCTCTATTAATTCAGCCGCTTGGTCAATGTCTTTGGCAACCTTGCAAATGAACTTTTCTTCTTGTGGCATATCAACGAGTTGAATGTATTTGAGTGTTGTCTTGATGCTCCTGTGTCCTAGTAGTTGTTGAACGTAGAGAATGTCTTTGGTTCTTGCGTATTCTGTTGTGGCTTTCCAGTGTCTGAGGGTGTGGAAGTGTATCATTAGAAGTCTTGGATTTCCAAGTTTGTGAGCTGTTTTCTTGCGCATTCTTCGAAAGCCTTTATCCAAGTAGAAGACGTTCTTGTAGACCCATATTCTACCTGCTTTTTTTGGTAAGGTACTTAACATTCTTGCGAGTCTTTCTGATATTTTGAAGATCCGTGCTTTGCTTCCTTTTTCAGGTGTTATTCTTATGGTGTTGGTTACGAAGTCGATGTCTGTCCATTTCAGGTTGAAGGCTTCTCCGCGACGTGCTCCACTTTCTTTTAGGACTTGAAGAAATGTGGTCATCTGTTTGCTGCATCCGCTGATTAAGGAGTCGATTTCTTGTTCGGTGGGTATGAAAGGTAATTTTTCTATGGGTTTGTATTTTGGTTTCTCCCAGGTTAATCCGTGCATTTTTAGGTAAAGTGAATATGCTTTGACAGCGTTTCCTTTTCTGCCGCGGCTCCATTGTTCTTGCATTGCGATAACGTCTTTTACGGTATCTGGATCGTTGAGGTTGCCACCTCTTCTGGCTAGTAACCGTATAAGATATGAGTAGGTAGTGATTGTTGATTCGGCGTAGCCGTTGCGTTTTAGATTCCATGCATATTCCACAATTTTGCCTTTGAGTTCCGCTTTTGATAGCTTTGTGGCCCCCGCGACCTGATTTTCTGTTCGGGTTTCTACTTTGACCAAATTTTTCGTCTCCTTTGGCTGGGTGACGCAGATTTGGCGATTACAAAGTAAGCTGGGATGCGTATTTAATGGCTCTCTATGAACGCTTTGAGCATAATTAGGGTCATCAGAGCCGTTCAAACGTGTTTCGCTGAACCTGTAGCCACATTCTCGACAGACGTAGCGTTGTACGTCGCCTTTCCTTGTTCGGCGTGTGCCGTCCTTCCACTTTTTTTCGCTTCCACAGGAAGGACATTCAATGGTGGACAGTGCTTCCAGCTTTCGCTCGCTCTCCCTTTTCACAAATAGCACGGATCTCTAGGATGCAACTTTTCCGTAAAACTAGACCATTGGCCGTCCCGCTTGAGTACTGGAGGCTTTCGATGGTTCTGTCATGTTGGATGCATAGGAGTTTGCCTGTTTCTTTGGTTAGCCATCCTATAGTTTCTCGTTCAGCAGCGTCCTTTACAGCTTCTGGCGTATTCTTGAAGAGAACGTGATCAAGATAGCGGATGTAGACCGCTGAACCGAGGGGGATGGCTTCACCCATTACGTGTCACCCATCACTTTTTCATGGCTCGCCTCCACAGATTTACTTGAAGAAATAGTCGTCTCTGACGTTTTCGCTTACTTTGACGTAGTTCTGGAAACCACAAAATCTTATGATGCGATCAAGCAGTGGATCTTTAGAATCGTCGAAGCTTTTTTTGAAGCCCAGTTTGCCTACGGCTAAGCGAATTTCTACGCCTTTTCCGCCAGCAATGATTTGATAGAAGCCCTGCTTGTCGCCAGCATATTCTTCCATGATTTCCCAATCTTCAACCAAATTAACCAAAATGATTCACCTTTAAACTATGCCAACTCAAAAGGTTAAGAGATTTCTGCCCCCGACAAAGAGAGTAGTCTCTTTGGAGTGGCGTACAAAGAGACTATTACAAAATGATTTTGAATGGTCAATTATTCCAGATTTTGGAACGCTTCTAAGGCACTGAGGATTCGATGGTAATCTGCTTCTTTGATGAATTTATCCAAGTCTACTTGGTCCAAAGCCATTGCAAGTTCTGCTCTTGGAGTTAATTGATATAGCGCAGTTTCGGAGCCAGGCAATGTTTCTGTTTCCCCTACATTCAATAGATAATCTTGTTTGTGGAGTGCCTCTATTCTTCGGATTAGAACCCAATACCTGAGATGAGACATGCCTTTTTGTTTTTTAAACTGTCTAAATATGTCCCATTTTGTTTGCGGGCTTTTACTGGCAAGAGATTGAAAGATGGCGCGGTTTAGTCTAGCTTCTCGACCTTTGAAAACAGAGATTCCCTTATTTGTTCGCCTGCGCCTCGGCACTCGATCCAGCCCTGCCCATATTCCACAAAATAGAAGCAGAGCAGGCATTCACCTTTTTACACAATTTTATGCACGAAAAACCCCCGAGAAAACGTTTTCGTATGCGAAAATGTCCTATAGGAAAAATCGTTGCTGCGTTGATATTTAAAGAAAACTGCAATTTTATGTATAAATTCGGGTTCTGAACCCTGTTTTGGTTATGTTTTGTCGGGGGGTATTTTCGTATGCGAAAACGTTTTTACGGGGGACAAAATGATGAAGAGTTTATTGTTTTGTTGGGTTACTTCTATTTTGAGGCGCTGGTTAAGATGAGACTCCACTTTGTTTTGGAGTTTGCTGGGGATGGGCACGCACATGCGTCTATAGTTGTAAACGTTTTTTCCCTTGAGATAACGTTTCTTTACAAGGCAATTGTGGATTTTTATGATTGAGTCTTCTCTAGCCATCTGTTCTCACATGCAGAGAATCTAACAGAAGAAGGCATAAATTGATCTTTGAAACAGACTGGGAGATGGGGGAGACAGATAAGTGAAACTGTTCAGCGGTGGAAAAAGCCTTGAATGCAGAGGCAAAGTTGAGGGGATCTACTCTTGTAGCAGTTTTTCTGCAGATAACAGAATAACTCTTGACCCTAACTCTATATGAAAGCCTCAAATTGACGATACTTTTTGTACACGAAGAGTCCAGTAGACTTCGAGAAGGGATTCAATCTCAGGAAGAGTATATGCCTAGCAGAGTTTCAGGCATCCTTTCAGTAATTCAAAGCGTTGAATTATGATCAGAGAATTCATAGGTTGAGGTTAAGCAGAGCAGGGCTAAAGCTCTAAAGGATGAAAAATGCGCGCGCATATTCACTCTAACATCTCTCCAACCATAAAATCGGAGAGTACGTGACTATGAGCGGAAGAAATGCGAGAAAACTGTTCAGAACTTGGTCTATCAGAGCTGTAAAGACATAGTGCCGAAAAATCCATGTCAAATCGCCTACCTAAAGATTCTTCATACTTCAACAATTCCTCGACTTTTCCATAGTCAAAGAAAGTATCCATTTCGCCAGCAACCCGCAATCCTGCGAATCCAGCCTTTCTTTTCTCTTTGATTAGTTCGTTCCAATTGGCTATGATTGTTTTTCCTTGGGCTTTACCTTTTTCCAGATACCAGTCGTAAGCTGACATGATTGTAAATGTTCCATTGGAGAGATAGTCACCGTTTATGCCATAATTCAGAATTTCTTTTGCTATTGAACTTTGTTTGTGTTCAGGTGCAACATAGGCAACGGCTTCACCTTTTAGCAGTCCTGCTTTCAGGAACGGAAACGCAATTTCGTGTTTGTATTCTTCTGTATGGCATAAGCCAAAAGCATGGTCTCCTCTTTTCAGACCTTCAGCATATTTCGCTGATTCCTTACTTACCGAGAGTATGAAGCGAAAATCTCGAATACATGCATCCAAGAACTTTCCGTTTCTGGTTAGAAAATATTTTTTTGTTGTAGCGTCAACTTTGATGAAGCCTTTCAGTGACCTCAGGTGATAACCGAACTTACCCTTGTCAATCTCACCAATTGATTGTAAGAGTTCTGAAAATGACAAATTGTTATCTCGCAAAGACTCTACGATTTTTCGTTTGACAGGATGAGCCATCGCCCTGTAAGTGTTACTATTCCATGAGTTCACGGTAACTCTTCTCAAGATGAGTATAACTCAACGAGTATTTAGTTATGTGGTGAAGAAGAGTTCACCTATTGAAAGACAGGCGCACGCAAATTCAGGCAGCGACTCAGCGACGTCAGCACCCAAGACGCACAAAAGGAAGGCTTCAACAGCCTCGAAGAA
>Ga0315550_1002128_pt1 | contig 12144 bp, 20 predicted proteins | sample SalMarSW160190MG_2_FD_203100 | JGI IMG/M metagenome (GOLD analysis project Ga0315550, IMG submission 203100) | Salt marsh sediment microbial communities from the Plum Island Ecosystem LTER, Massachusetts, United States - Salt Marsh Sediment SW1601-90 ... | reverse complement strand
AAGAGTCGTCATCAAGGATACAGCTGTTTTTGATTTTGTCATGCCGGACGGAACAGTTGTAGAGATAGACGGTAAAGTCATCGTTGGACGACCTGAAGATCGAATTAAGAAACGGCCTAGGAGACTATGGTAGATGGCAGCCCTTACTTCAAAAAGACCAAAGAAAACATGTAACGACATCAACTGTCCATTTCACGGAACACTCTCCCTGAGGGGACACACACTGGAAGGAATCGTCGTCAGCGACAAGATGGAAAAAACCATCATCGTCCGCCGCGACTACCTAAACTACGTGCCAAAATACAAAAGATACGAACGAAGACGCAGCCACATACCTGCACACAGCCCTCCCTGCCTAGAAATCAAAGCAGGAGACAGGGTGAGATTAGCAGAATGCCATTCCATAAGCAAAACCGTCTCGTTTGTCGTCATCGAGAAACTGGAGGAAGGATCTAGTGGCGGCAAGAGCTAAGTCTCGGGCATTCATGGCAAAAGGCGTCGTCGGTCAGAAGCCAAAGATTTCTCGAGGATTGCCAACCGGGGCCATCGTGAAGTGTGCAGACAACTCGGGTGCTCGAGAGGTCCGGATAATTCAAGTTGTGGGATACAAAGGACGGTTATGTCGGCTTCCGACGGCTTCTGTGGGTGACCTAGTCACTGTCTCAGTTAGAAAGGGGACGCCCGACATGAGGAAAAAGATCTTTCACGCTGTTGTGGTTCGACAGAGAAAACCGTTTCGGCGTGTTGACGGAATCTGGGTTCAATTCGAGGACAACGCAGCTGTCATAATGACTCCAGAGGGGGAAATGCGGGGCTCAGAGATTCGGGGACCCATTGCGAAGGAGGCGGCGGAGAAATGGCCTAGAATCGCCAGCGCTGCCAGCATCATCGTATAGGAGATTTAAGAGATGAAGACAACAAAACCTGGGAAACAGAGAAAGAGACTGTATCAAGCTCCTCTCAACGAACGATACAAAAGATTCTCTGCACCCCTCTCATCTAAGCTGAAGGAGTCTCACAGCACCAACTCGGTTCCGGTGAGAAACGGCGACACCGTCATGATCATGAGGGGAGACCGTAAGGGCTCCGAAGGAAAGGTCACCCAGATTAACCGAAAAAAATACAGGATATTCATTGAGGGGGCGACCCGGGAAAAGGTGGACGGAACCACGACCCTTATTCCTATCCATCCTTCAAAGGTAATGATAACACGCCTAAATCTTGATGACAAATGGCGCAAAAAGATTCTGGAAAGAAAGGGTGTAACTGAGAAAGCTGAAATCGCCGAAGAGGAGCCTCCGAAGAAAAAGGCGAAAAAGAAGAGGAAAACGAGTAAAATGACTAAAAAATCTGGAGGAACATGAGTTGGGAAGAAAAGGCGAACGTGGACATTTAAAGAGGAAACCTGCGCCGAAGATGTGGCCTATTCATCGAAAGGAGGCTGTTTGGACCGTCATGCCCAAGCCCGGTCCTCATTCCCTTTCACGTTCTTTACCGCTTGTCCTTATCGTCCGGGATATGCTTAAATTCGCCAAAACGGGTAAGGAAGCCAAGAAAATAATTTCTCAAGAAAAGATAATGGTTAACGGAAAAGTCAGACGGGACGAGCGTTTTCTTGTCGGTTTGATGGATGTCATTTCGATACTTGACGCTAAGAAATCTTATCGAGTTCTACCTTCTAGTAAGGGTCTCTTTCTTCATCCAATTGATTCCGATGAAGCGGCTTTCAAGCTCTGTCGAATAGAAGACAAAACCGTTGTAAATGGTGGACATGTGCATCTTGATCTTCACGACGGAGCGAGTTCTCTGATCAAGGTGGGCAACCCTCAGAATCCAGAAGAAGATGTTTATCATACTCTTGACGTCCTGAAGCTAAGCGTTCCTGATCGGGAACTTCTTGGGTACACGAAGCTAACTGTAGGAGCCCCTGCAATAGTAATCGGCGGAAAAAACATGGGCAAGTATGGCAAGGTTACTACAATCGAAAAAAAATCAGACAAAAAACGTAGAGACCTGCTCGTTACCATTAAAGACGTAAACGGAGACCAATTCCAGACAATCCTCGATTTCGTTTTCATCCTAGGCGACACTGAACCTTCCATATCGCTACCGGAGGCGGATTAACTTGGCAGAAGAAAAAGCAGCCCCTCCTGTGGAGAAAAAGGTGGTAACTGATGAGAAAGTTGCCAAAGCAAAGGTTCCTTCTGCTGATCAAAAAGTTGTAAAGGGTGAGAAACTAGTTAAAACAAAAGCTCAGCCTGTAGCGAAAAAGCCAGTAGCAAAGAAGAAAGCAGAAAAAAAAGTAGCTAAACCAAAAGTTTCTCCTGCTAAAGAAAAAGTGATACCAAAAGAGAAGGCAGCTGAACCAGCTGTTACTCCTGTTAAAACGAAGAAAGTAGCCGAAACGAAGACTCCATCTGTAGCGAAAAAGCCGGTAGCCAAGGAGAAAGTGGAGCCTAAACTAGCTAAACCAACACGCGGAGAATTGACTGAAAACCCCATGCTTAAGCCTAGAATAGAAAAGGTAACTGTCAACATGTCAGTTGGAAAGTCCGGAACACCTCTGGAACAGGCGGCGACGATTCTCCAACAACTAACAAATCAGAAGCCCTCCAAGAGACAAGCCAAAAAAACCATACGTGAATTCGGTATCAGAAAAGGGGAATCCATAGCGTGCCTAGTGACTCTTCGAAAGGAAAAAGCAGAAGAATTTCTCAGGAAGGCTCTCCAAGCCGTCGATAACAAGCTTTCAAAGTACTGTTTTGATCGTCAAGGCAACTTTTCCTTTGGAATCAAAGAACATATAGAAATTCCCGGCACAAAATACATGCCTGAACTCGGCATCCACGGCATGGATGTCTCAGTTTCCCTCGGCAGAGCAGGATATCGCGTTAAACTTAGACACCGCGTCAAGTCTAAGATCGGAAAAGACCATCTGCTGACCGCCGACGAAGCGATACTATTTATTAAAGACGAGTTTGATGTTGAAATAACGTGAAAATGGTGAATCCATGGTGAAACAGCAATCTAAGAAAGAGCGAAAGTTCGGTAAGGGCAGTCGACCCTGTAGGCGATGCGGCTCCTACGGTGCGCTTATCCGCAGGTACGATTTAAACCTGTGCCGTCAATGCTTTAGAGAGATTGCTAAAGACTTGGGTTTCAGGAAGTATGAGTAAGGAGATGTATCAGGTTTGCCTATGATGGACACGCTCGCAAACGGTTTAACCACCATAATTAACAATGAGATGCGACGAAAACGCGAATGCCTAATCAACCAAGCCTCCAAACTTTTGGGGCGTGTCTTGCGAGTCATGCAGTTGAACGGTTACATCGGAGAGTTCGAATTTATTGATGATGGACGCTCCGGAAAATTCAGAGTACAACTTCTTGGTCGAGTCAACAAATGTGGCGCCATAAAACCTAGAATTCCTGTAAATTCTAAAGAAATAGAAAACTGGGAAAAACAGTTTCTCCCCTCTAAGGACATAGGGGTACTTGTCGTTTCTACTTCCCAAGGGGTCCTGTCCCATAAAGAGGTTAAAGAGAAAAAGATCGGTGGGCGTCTTTTGGCCTTTGTCTATTAGGAGAAGCGGAAGATGCGTGCAATTGAAACCGTGACAACTGTTGAAATCCCTGAAGACGTAGAGGGCAAACTTGAGGGTAGAATCGTCACGATTAAGGGTGAAAAAGGAGAATTGGTCAGAGACTTTTCTCATGCGCCCATAAACATTCAACTGGAAGGAAAGACAGTAACAGTTCAGGCGAGTTGGCCCCGCAAAAAGGAAGCTGCCCTCGTGGGAACTGTCCGTTCTCACATTCAGAACATGATAAAGGGAGTAACGAAGGGATTCACCTACAAACTGAAAATCGTTTTCTCCCACTTCCCAATAACCGTCAAAATACAAGGGAAAACGTTGACCATCGAGAACTTCACTGGAGAACGAAACCCGCGCAAAGCCAAGATAATGGGAGACAGCAAGGTCACAGTCAAGGGAGACGATATTATCGTACAGGGAATCAACCTTGAAGATGTCAGCCAAACTGCTGCAAACATCCAAAATGCAACAAAAATTAGAAATAAAGATCCGCGAGTGTTCCTAGACGGCATCTACGTTTACGAGAAGCATGAGGGAATCCAAGAATGACACAGGAAGAGCAGGAGACAATCGCAGAAAAGCAATTCCCCAAAAAGGATCATAGTAGACACAAGAAACCCAGATTTAGGCGCCAAGAAAGCTGGAGATATAAGCGCGTGGGGGATACTTGGAGAAGGCCTCATGGCATAGACAGTAAAATGCGGAAAAAGGTTAAGGGATGGCCTGTCTCTCCAACCACCGGTTACCGAAGCCCCAAGAAAACAAGAGGGCTCCATCCGTCAGGATTCGTAGAGACTCGGGTTCAATCTGTGGAGGATTTGGGGGGAATAGACCCTGAATTGCAGGCTATAAGAATAGCTCGCACGGTCGGGGGTAGAAAAAGAGTTGAAATCCTAGCCTTAGCTGAGGAAAAAGGAATCCACGTTTTAAATCCAAGAACGATACGGGAGCCTGAAGAATTCAAGGAAAGCGCGGAACCAGAAGAAACAGAAAGCCTGTCTGATGGAGAGAAGTAACGTTGAGTCTAAAAAGTCAGCGTCGGTTAGCTGCCGAAATCTTGAAGGTCGGTGAAGGTCGAGTTTGGATAGACCCTGAAAGAATAGATTACGTTGAAGCAGCCATTACCCGAGAAGAGATCAGAAAGTTGATTCACGAAAAAGTTGTCATATCCCTTCCCGAGAAAGGTGTCAGTCGTGCTCGAGCCAGAGTTTTGACAGAAAAGAGGAAAAAAGGATTGAGGAGAGGACCTGGAGGAAAGAGCGGTTCTGCTCGGGCAAAGATTTCCAAGAAGCAGGCTTGGATGAACCGGATTAGACCCTTGAGAAAGAGATTGCGCGAATTGAAGGACAGCCGCGCTATCACAGAAACTGTTTACCGTAAAATGTATGACATGTCAGAAAGCGGAGTCTTCGAGTCGAAGGCTGAGTTAGAACGCTACATCCGAACCCATGGTTTGTGGAGGAGACGATGATGGCGACTGGACCAAGATACCGAGTTCCTTTTCGCAGACGCAGAGAGGGAAAAACAAATTATCGATCCCGTAGGGCACTCGTTTTGTCGCGGGTGCCTCGCCTAGTAGTTCGACTCACTCTGAAACACGCGATCATTCAGGTAATCGAAGCTGAAGCCATAGGTGACAGGGTTGTTGTTTCAGCTCATTCACGTGAATTGGCGAAGACCTACGGTTGGCTGAGCAGCGGCGGAAACGTTCCATCCGCTTATCTGACTGGTCTCCTGTGCGGTTTCAAGGCAATGGCTAATGGCGTGGAAAAAGCTTTCTTGGACATTGGTTTGCATATTCCCTCCAAGGGAACGCGAATTTTTGCCGCCCTAAAGGGGGTTCTCGACGCTGGTGTTGAAGTTCCCCACAGTGAAGATATACTTCCCGACGAAAGTAGAATAAGCGGAAAACACATTGCAGACTATGGAAGTCATCTGGCTTCAGACCCCGAGGTCTATCAGCAGAAGTTTTCTAAGTCTCTTTCAAGGGGATCACGGCCAGAAGAGCTATCTGAACACTTTTCTGCGGTAAAAGACAAAATTAAGTCTTCGTTTGAGAAAAAGGTGAAAGAACAGAAGGAAGAAACATGAGGTCCCGCAACGACAAGTTTGAAACTTGGATACCCCGTACAAAGCTGGGAAAAATGATTCTTGAGGGGAAAATCTCCTCCATAGAAGAGTTATTCATGGAAGGACTCAAGATAAGGGAACCCGAGATAGTGAATACTCTCCTTCCCGATCTTCAGGAAGAAGTTATAAACATAGGGTTAGTGCAGAAACAAACGGACGCTGGAGAGAAATCTCAGTTCAGAGCTATCGTAGTTGTGGGAAACCGCGACGGTTACGTAGGTTTAGGTTCAGGAAAAGCAAGGCAGGTGCGCTCCGCCATCGAGAAAGCTGCTGTGGACGCACGCCTAAACATCACCCCTGTACGTCGAGGCTGTGGATGCTGGGAATGCGGGTGCGGAAAGCATCACTCTCTTCCATTCCAAGTTAGCGGCAGTTGCGGTGGGGTTGAAATTGTTCTGATTCCGGGACCTAGAGGTTTAGGTATTGTTGCAAGCGAGGCAGCCAAGGTCATCCTAGGATTGGCTGGTGTAAAGGATTGTTGGACAAAAAGCTATGGCTCCACGAGAACTGTTCCCTCTTTCGCCTTTGCCGTCTTTGATGCTCTTAAAAATACCTACCTGTTGGTTACACCAGAGGATTGGGTGAGTTAAATTGGCAGAACAAAGGAAGTGTTTGGTAGCTATCCGGATTCGCGGTTTAAGTGACATTTCTCAAGAAACCAAGGATACGTTAAGTATGCTGCGGCTAACCAGAAACTGTCATGCCACATTGCTTGATGATCGTCCCGCCTATAATGGCATGTTGCGGAAAAGTAAGGGTTGCTTGACTTGGGGTGAGGTTTCCCAAGAGAACATAGCGCTCCTTTTGAAGAAGAGGGGAAAACTCGTAGGTGACAAAAAATTGACGGATGAATACGCCAAAGAATTGGGCTACAAATCGTTGGACGACCTAGCTGAAGCCATGTTCAAGATGGAAGTTGAGTGCAGCAGTCTTCCCAAAGTGAAACCTGTGTTTCGTCTTCGCCCACCGAAAAAAGGCTTCAAAGGAAAAGTAAAACGAAGTTATGCTGCTGGTGGAGAAGCCGGATATAGGGGAAACGCAATTAACGACCTCCTGAAACGAATGGTGTAGCCGACGCCAGCGATAATCTTTATAGTTACCATGTCAGCACAATCTCAGTTAAGGAAGGAATTCCCTTGAGCAATCCGTGGTGGAGACGAAGAAAAAAGAAAAGTCCTTGGTTCAATGACATCTATGATGAACTAGAAAAACTCGGGGACCTGATAGATGAAACTGTCCAGAAAGCTTTTGAAGGCTCGTCTGAGGAGACGCCAGTCAGACGTAATCGTATCCAAGGTTTCTCCATAAAAATTGGTCCTGACGGAAATCCGAGGATTCAAGAGTTTAATAATCGTCAGCCACGGCAGAGTGAACCCGAGATTAGTGATGATCCGGAGCCTCTAGTCGATCTCATCGAGGAGGGGGAGACGTTAGTTGTTTTAGCGGCGCTCCCAGGAGTCAAGAAAGATGCTATTGACCTTCGCATAACTGAGAATTGTTTAACTGTCTCCGTTGATACGGCTGACTTGGAATGGTATGACGAATTGAAGCTTCCAACTAAAGTGGACCCAAAGTCGGCGCGTGCATCGTACAAGAACGGAGTGTTGGAAGTAAAAGTGAAAAAATTAGAGAAGCTAGTTAGAGATGGGAGAATATCTGTGAAAAAGTGAGGTTTGACGTTTGCCAACTAAAGATAGAAAAGTTAGAAGACAGCGTGGATCCCGAACCCATGGATGGGGTCAGATAGGACAACATAGAGCTGGAGGAGGACGGGGAGGACATGGAAAAGCTGGACTCGATAAACACAAATGGACATACGTGATAAAACATGACCCTACATACTGGGAAAAGAAAGGCTTCGTGTCCACCAGAACCCTCGGCAGAAAGGTTAGTGTTATCAATGTGGGAAAATTGGATGACCTCGCTGACAAACTGGAATCCGAGAAAAAACTGGAGAGAAAAGACAAAAAAATCTTTTTGGACTTAGAAAGCCTTGGCTACGACAAGCTTTTGGGAACTGGCGAAATAATCAAGCCTATGCTTGTTAAGATTGCATCCTATTCAGAGGCTGCCTCTAGAAAATTGGAAGAGGCAGGAGGACAAATCCTTAAAGAAACAGAGTAGACGCTGATGTTTTTCTGAGCTTAGCTGATGGAGTAACCTGAGAAGTCAAAGTGTTTATATTTGTGTTCAACATACGCAACTTAACCAATCAGCTTACAAAATATTAAACTTAAGAATGAAGGCGATGAGATCATGGCTGGCAGATTCCTTTCACTGTTCGGACCGCTGTCACGGTTTATGCCTGAAGTAAGCTCACCAACTCGAAAAGTGAGCTTCAACGAAAAACTCTTCTGGACAGCCATGGCACTAATAATCTATCTGGTCATGAGTGAGGTATCTCTCTTCAATGTTGGAGGTGAAGGATGGCAACTCGACAGCCTCAGAATAATCTTCGCTTCGAACCGAGGAACTCTCACAGAGCTGGGAATAGGCCCAATAGTAACGGGCGGTCTTATTTTGCAGTTGCTTATTGGGTCCAACATTGTAAATGCTGATTTAAGCAACCCGGAAGATCGATCTCTCTTCACAGCAGCCAACAAGTTCTTCTCCATAGTTCTGACTGGAGTCCAAGCTGCTGCATACCTCATAGGCGGAGTATATAATACTGCAGATTTTACTCTAGGTCTCTCTTCATCTATTATCGTCTTCATTCAACTTCTATCCGCTGGTTTAGTGCTGATGCTCCTGGACGAAATGATACAGAAAGGCTGGGGAATTGGAAGCGGAATTAGCCTCTTCATTCTAGCCGGGGTAGCGCAACGCATTATGTGGTCCAGCTTTTCTCCATGGGGACCTATGGGGGACGGTAAACATTCTGGAGCATTCATCGCCCTTGGTGAAACAATTTTTAACGGCGAATCTTTGATGAACGCCTTTTTCAGATATGACCTAAAGACTGGCGCTCTTACGACTGATCCCACTATGCTAGGTTTCCTAACAACAGTCGTCGTCTTCGTCATAGTAATCTACATGGAAGGAGTTAGAGTTGAACTTCCCATCGCCCACGCCAATTACCGAGGATTCCGAGGCAAATACCCCATCAAACTTCTCTACGTCTCAAACCTACCGGTAATATTCGCCTCCGCCCTCTTTGCCAACGTCTACGTCTTAGCCCAACTCCTATCAAGCCATTTTGGCCAGAACAACTTCTGGGTCAACCTTTTCGGCACCTTCGGAGGGGAATCCGGAACAACCCTAACCGGAGGTCTTGCATATTATGTAACTGCCCCCAACGGTATAGCAGAGACCTTGGCTGATCCAGTGAAAGCCTTAGTTTTCGTAGGCGTCATGGTTACATTTTCCATAATCTTTTCGTTAACATGGCTAGAAGTAGGAGGCTTAGGACCTAGCACTGTTGCACAACAGCTTGTTGACTCGGGCATGCAGATTCCAGGGTTCCGCAGGTCAGGCAAATCCATAGAAGTGATTCTCAAACGTTACATTCCCGTAGTTACAATCCTTGGGGGCGCGATAATTGGGTTGATTGCCTCTGTTGCAGGATTCTTCGGAGTGTTCGGAACAGGTATGGGTGTCCTGCTTGCAGTAGGTATCTTATATCAGTATTATCAACTACTTGTGCAGGAGCAGGTTGCTGAGATGTATCCAGCCTTCGGTCGTGTATTAGGAGGATAAACTTTGAGCAAAAATATCACCCTCACAAGAATTTTTCAATGCTATTGGAGAGGTAAATTATGAGTTCCTTTCTGGCGCAGGCTCCCTATGTGACAATAATTATTGTTTTTGTCTCCGTAGCCATGTCCTTAGCCTCATCACTTATTAACAGCCGTTTCATGCCTAAGGAACACCGCCAAAAGGTCAAGGCGCTGCAACGTAAGATCTCTGCTTTAAAGAAGGAAAAAGACGAAAACATGAAGAAAGCGAAGAGCACAGACGACAAAAAACTGCTCAGGAAGGCTCAGAAACAAGAGAAACATCTTCTTCAGCTTCAATCTCAAGCCCTTTCCTTAACCTCTAAACAGTTTAGAGTGATGCCCATTACTATGACAGTTTTTTTTATCGTCTGGCTTTTGCTAACTGGAAGCATTCTCGGCTTTAGATTGTTCACTAGCCCCTTCATGGGTCCAGACCCTGTAGCTTACCTCCCATGGATAGGGCCCCACGTATTACAACTGCAGCTGTTCCATTGGTATCTCATCTGCTCTTTCCTCTTCGGGACTCTATTTTCTCGCATCTTCGGATTGACGGGAGGAACCGATTAGATGCCAGAACCTTCTAGGCGAGTTCGAAGCAAGAAACGTCGTCAAATAAAATTTTCTAGACAGCGAACAGTTATCCATTATCGCTCAGAGAAGACCAGTGTTCCACGCTGTTCCAGCTGTGGTCAAGCACTAGCTGGGCTTCCACGCTTAGAACCGTCTAAACTCAGTAAGCTTCCCGGAAATCAAAGAAGAGTTGAACGTATGTACAGTGGCAATCTGTGCCACAGTTGCCTCCGTGATCTTCTTAGACAGGCAGCAAGGAATCTTTGAATCGAAAGGCGGCTGTCAGACTGTGAAAAACCGCGGGGGAGAACAGAAGAAAAAAGTTGTAATATGTATTAGCGGAATGACGGGTTCCGGAAAAAGCACAGTGGCGAAAAAACTAGCCGACAAATATGGACTTGGTTACTTTTCTGGCGGGAACGCTTTGAGAACCTTAGCCCATGAAGAGGGATACGAATCTGACATGAGAGGATGGTGGGAAACCGCTGAGGGACTGAGGTTTCTTCAACAGAGGATGGGAGACCCTGCTTTTGACAGGAGAATTGATGAAAAGTTGTTGGAGCTGGCGGAGCAAGGGAACGTTGTTCTTGACAGCTGGACTATGCCTTGGCTGTTAAAGGAGGGTTTCAAGATATGGTTGGAGGCTTCGCCTCAGGTTAGAGCCAAGAGGGTGGTAAATCGAGACAATATCAGCATTGAAGAGGCGGTAAAAGCTCTGAAAGAAAAAGATGAAAGAACCAGACAGATATATAATGGTCTCTACGGGTTCGATTTAGGTCACGACCTTTCACCCTTCAATCTTGTTCTCGCCACAGACGAGCTGGATCCCGACGAAGTCTTTCATGCCGTATGTTTAGTTACTGATCACCTAGTTTTTGGAGCGGCTTAGTTTCCTTTAATACATACGGATTTCTTAACGGTCAGTTCTTTTGGGGTTACCATTGGAAAAGGACCTGCTCTAGGATTAAGAAGGCTGGTTGTGACTCTAGCAGGTAATAGGCTATGAGTATTAACAGTGTGGCTTGCCTGAGGGGAATTATTGCATGTTTTTTGTAGCGGTGGCTCAGCAAGGCTAAGCCCATGTTGATGATGGTGAGCAGAATGAAGACGCGACTTAATGCAAGGCAGATCACAGCTTCGCTGATTCTGTCAACTGAAACGTCCACCATCCAACCATCTTCAGAGGAAGTTTGACCTTTGGCTCGGGCTACGATTCCGTCAAGGGCGTCCAGTAGCAGGATAAGAAAGAGAGCGATTATGGAGGCGATGATGGCTCTCTCGGAGAGTAGCAGGTAAGCTATTGGCGTGAATGCTAAACCTAGTCCCGAGATCATGTTTGCGTCCACTTGTCTTAAGATGGGGAATCGCGTTAGAACTGGTTTCAGAATCATCCTAAATGCTGAGAATGCCTTGGCCATGGAGACTTGCAATCAATATCACCCCCAATATTACTGTTAGGACGGTATCGTAGGCAGTCAGTTTTTTCAGGTTCCTCGGTGCCAACCCCAGAAACACCACTTTTTCGCTTAAGGGATAGAAGGGTCTTGTAGGTCGCGTTAAGAGGTCAAGGAAATAGTGGCTTACGAATCCTATGAGTAGGGATCTACCCAGCGATGCGGAGAATAACATGACGGCTATCGAGATTATCATTGCCAGTAGTAGTCCGGGTAGTTCGTGCCAGCGGGTTCTGGTTTCAGATTTGAATCTGTGTGTCTTCATTGCTGTTCGCAAGTGGAGGATGTGGTCTAGGTCTGTGATTACCGATGCTATGCTTGTTACCATTAGGGTTGTTGGAGATACGATTGAGGGAGCGCCGAAGACCAATAGTAGATTAGCGAAAAAAACGTGACCGAGCGTATTCAACAGTTCATCATTCCATTTTTGTTATGAACCTACGTTCATGTTATATTTGGAGATTTCTCCACTTCTCCCGTACCTCCCTCTTTTTTCCCAAATAGACTTAAATTTTAACCCCCAAACCCAAATTAGTTTTAAAAGATTTATTTTTTCCTATAGTTTGCGGGAATGGTAACTTTCTTTTTTTCTTTCTTCTTCATCTTCTTTGCCCTTAGGGCTTGCCTATGCTGTTCCAGACCTGCAGCTTTGGCTTTCTTGCTGTTTTTAGTCAAGTC
>Ga0315550_1002126_pt1 | contig 12151 bp, 5 predicted proteins | sample SalMarSW160190MG_2_FD_203100 | JGI IMG/M metagenome (GOLD analysis project Ga0315550, IMG submission 203100) | Salt marsh sediment microbial communities from the Plum Island Ecosystem LTER, Massachusetts, United States - Salt Marsh Sediment SW1601-90 ... | reverse complement strand
TCTGAATCGTCGGAGCGGAAATAGCCACGTCGTCCAAAAGAATGCAGAGCCGCTTGCCCTTATTCTCGCGCGTGAGCACCTCGAACATGCTGCCGCCGCGCTCGTCCAAGTCGAACATGACTTGGTACCCTGCCTGCTCGGGATCGGGTGCAGGCCTGGCCGACCTCAACGACCATTTGCGGGCAGAGGTCGACAAGAGCCCCTTCTCCTGCGACAGATGGCACAGAACGTAATATCCCTCCGCATACTTGGCGGCCACGCTGGTTGAGATCGCCTGCGCCTCGATGGCCTGGTCAAGCTGCTCTATCTTGTCCATGTTGAAGAAAGACAGCGGCTTCTCGGTCTCGAACCAGCCGTACTGATCGCCCGCACTGGCGCGCGGACCGCGCTGCGCGATCTGCTCGCGATAGCGGTCGAATTTCGCCGGATTCTGCGGATCGAGCTCGGCCAGGATGCGGTATTCCAGCACCCCCGCCCCCTGCAGCAACCGCTGAAGGTCGGCTGGATCGTCGAGGGCACCTCGCACCTCGGCCCACGTGTCGTAGGCCTGCAAAGCGGCGTCGATCAGGGTGGCTCGGTCGGGGTACTGGCTCTTGAATCGGGCCAACTGTTCCTGGCGCGTGGGCGAGCCCGCCGGCAGAGCGCCGATCGCGCTCACGTCCGAGACGTCGACGTTGGTTTCCAGCACGGCATCGAGGGCCGATTCGTAGCGCTCGGTGGCATCGAGCTTGGCCTGCTCGTCGTCGCCGGCGGTCGCCTGCTGCATCGCGTCGTAGGCGTCGGCCACCGCATCCAGCAACGGACGGCGCGACGCGACCCCCTCGGCCAACGCGTCCAGCGCCTGTTGGCGCGCGGCGTCGGTCTGCTGCAATGCCTGCTCGACCTGTCGCGGCTGCACATTGGTCGCCCGAAGCGTTTCCTGCGCCTGACGATAGGCATCTCGCCGTTGCTGGGCCTCTTTGGGCGGCTGGGGCATCTGGATCTCGAGCCGGTTGCTTCCGATCGGTCGCCATACCAGGTTCCGCACGTTGTCCGGGTCGACACGGCGGCGGAGCACGCGCATCACGCGCTTGGCCAGGTCCTGCTTTTCCCAGTTGGCCATGCCCGAGTCATCGATCTCGTACAGCAGGCTCGTGCCGCCCACCAGGTCGATGCCACCCTTGAGCCGCTCGCTTGGCGGGTACATGTAGTAGAACGCCAACGCCGCCACAAACGTCGTCACCAACAGCTTCAGCCACAAATTCCGTTCTGTCATTCGCTACGAGCCTCTTGGTCAGTCTTGGCTTGGAGTCGTCATCTCGGTGCCGCCCGGGCCGAACCGACCCGCCCTACGACGAACCTTCTTCGCTGACAACCCTCTGGATCGAACCACGCGTGAACGTCAACTTCACGTTGGCGGCCTCGTCAACCTTCAGAACCACCTCGTCGTCCCGCACGTTCATCACCGTGCCGACGATGCCCCCAATGGTCATAACACGATCGTTCTTCTTGACGGCTGCCAGCATCTCGCGGCGCTTTTTCTGCTCTTTCTGCCGCCCGCGGATCAGGAAGAAGTAGAGAATCACCAGCAGCAGAATAAACGGCATGAGCTGGGACCAAAGGGGCGGGCCGCCCGGCTCGGCCGGCGACGGCTCGGCCTGGGCTACCTGGGCCAGAAGTGTCATCCAATGGATCATTACGTTTCCTCGTCGGGGTTGACGCTTTCCGCCACGTTGCGGAAGAAATCATCGCGAGCCAGGCGCAGCGAGCCCTGCCCGATTGCCTGCCTCAGACGCGACACCAAGCCCTGATAGTAAGCGATGTTATGCAAGGACACCAGCATCGGCCCGAGCATTTGGCCGGCCAGGATCAGGTGCCGAAGGTACCCCCGGCTGAAGCGCCGGCACGCCGGGCAGTCGCACTCCAGGTCGAGCGGCTTGTCTGACAGACGGTGTCGCTCATTTTTCAGGCGAATCGGGCCCTGGCGGGTGAAGGCGTACCCGTTCCGCCCGTTGCGGGTGGGGATGACGCAGTCGAACAGGTCGATCCCGGCGGCGACGGCCTCGACGATGTCGTGGGGTTTTCCCACCCCCATCAGGTAGCGCGGCCGGTCGGCGGGCATCAGGGGTTCGAGCCGGCCGAGGACCTCAAGCATCTGGGGACGGGACTCGCCCACGCTCAGCCCCCCGACCGCATAGCCGGCAAAGTCCATCGCGGTCAGCCGCTCCATGCACGATGCCCGCAGATCGTGGTAGAGCCCGCCCTGGTTGATGGCGAACAGCCACTGCCGGTCGGCCTGTTTGTGGGCGGCAAGTGACTCACCGGCCCACCGGACGGTCCGTTCGACAGCCCTGGCAACGGTAGACTTATCGGACTCTGCCGGCACACACTCGTCCAGGACCATGATGATGTCGGCCCCGAGCTGGTTCTGAATTTGCACGGTCTGAGCGGGGTCCAGCCTCAGGTGAGCCCCGTCGATGTGGGAGCGAAACGATACTCCGTCGTCGTCGACCTCCACCAGCTCGGCCAGCGAGAAGACCTGGTAGCCCCCGCTGTCGGTCAGGACCGGGCCTTCCCAGCCCATGAACCGCCCCAGGCCGCCCAGTCGCTCGACCACGTCGGCCCCGGGTCGAAGCTGCAAATGGTAGGTGTTGGCCAGCACCATCTGCACCCCCACCTGCCGCAGTTGCTCGGGGAGCACGCCCTTGACCTCGCCGGCCGTGCCGACGGGCATGAACGCGGGGGTCTCGACCACTCCGTGAGGGGTGGTCAGCCGGCCCAGCCGGGCGCGAGTGTCGCCATCTCGTGCCATGACCTCGAAGCTGAACATCGATCGGTGACTCCGGCCTGCTGGGGGCCAGTTCGTACGACCGGGGCAATCCATGCCGGGATGCGTGCCGCGGTCGGGGCTGCGCCCGGCGGGTATGGTGCCGTTAGGGCTGTCAGACGTCCAGACGGAAGAATTCGACGGCGTTGTCCCGATAGAGCCGGCGGAGCACGCCCTCGGGCAGGTCGAGCCCGGACAGATAGACCGGCCCACCGGCGTCCGCGTCTTCGATGGGGGAGCGGACCACCCCGTCCTGCTCGTACATGAACTGGTGCACCCAGTACCGCGAGCAATGGTGCCAAAGGTCGGCGTGATTGAAGGCCACCAGGTCCGAGCCGAACATCATTCGATCGGCCCAGCGGATGAAGAAATCGCGGGCCTTCTGGGGCTGGGCCGACAGTTCCCGGGCCACCCACTTGGTGCCCGACGTGTCGAGATGAAAGTTCGGATAGGTTTCAAGCATCTCGCTTAGATGGTCCAGATGCTCGGGATGGCCGCCCATGTGCGGGGCAAGAACCTTCATATCCGGATAGCGCCCGAGCGTGTTGGTGAGCTGTCGGTAGGTGAAGGCCTTGGTCTCGTAGCGTTGGGGATCGTGATAGTGGCTTTTCCACCAGATGTCCGGATCGGCGATGTGCACCAGGGCGGGCAGGCCGTGCTCGACCATGGCCTGGAAGATCGGGTCGAGCCGCCAATCGTCGAAGTAGAAACCAAACTCGGCGTTGAATTGCGGCTTGTACCAGAACTTGACGCATCGCACGCCCGCCTGTGCCGCATCGCGCACGAGCTTCACGTTGGTGTCGGCAAAGCGAGGCGGGTTCTTGCGAGCCGAGTAATCCAGCCACACGTTGTAAGCAAGCAGGTCGCCGAACCATTTTTTCAGGTCGGCCACCTCGTGGAGCCGACAGATGGCTACGAGTTTGACAACGCCGAACCGTCGGGCAGCCTTGATCATCAGGGCCGAGTTACGCTGGCCCCGGGTGTGACAGTGCATATCGATGATCGGGATATCGAGCTTGCGCGGCAGCGGCTGGGTTACGTCTACAGGCTCAAAACTCATCCACACTCCAACAGGTTGGCAACGCTTGTAACACTCGAATCATCTATTCTTGGGCCGACCCGTCGGGCTGTCAATCAAGACGGGCTCGCCCGCGGTGCCCTTGACCCCGACGACGAGGCCCGTATTCTCGCTGTCTGTTAAGGCGTGCGGGGCGACGGGAGGCAGCCGCGGCGATGGCCGGGAGCGCAAGGGCAATGGTGTTTCGACTTCTGACCGAGTATCGGCGGCAGACGGTCATCGCGCTGAGCTGCGTGGTCGCCACGGTCGTGATCGGCGGCGGGGCGTACGTGCTGTACGATCTGCTGATCTCGCCGCCGGTGCCCGATCTGACCGTCGCCGAGGCGCCCGAGGTGGCTGCGTTCATGGCCCACGCCCGCGGGTTCGTTCGACTGCCGGCGGCCGAGCGACGGCGGTTCTTCGGCGACATGATGGAAAGATACCGCGATCCGTCTCGCCGGCGCGAGTTGGTTGCGCACCTCGATACGCTGTCGACGCAGGAGAGGCTACAACTGCGTGAGGCGGTCTTCGTCGTGGTGCAGGACGAATTCTTCGGGGATCTCGAGCGGTTCCGTCAAACGCCCGAATCGCGCCGCGACGAGTTCGTCGACGAGAGTCTCGTCAGGCTGCTTGGGTTCGTGGTCGAACTGAAGGGCGCCGGGCGCGACACCGATCTGACGCGGGGTATGGGCCAGGGACTGCCCATGACGCCGAATGACATCAACACGTTCGTCGCAGGTCGCACGAGCGCCGGCGACCTCGCGCGGGCTCAGCCGTTCGTTGAAGCCATCGAGCGACGCATCGAGGAGTTGAGCCGGTCGAGTCGTGCCCGCGCCGAATTCGAGCGGACGATGCGCCAGCTTCAGGCGCAGGAAGTTGAACAGGAAGGCTAGTCGCTATCCGGCTTGGTGCCATGGCCTGCAAGATTACCATCATCAGCGACGGTGCGATGGCCACGGCGTGCGCCTTGCTGCTCGATCATCAAGGGCACCGCGTCACGCTGTGGTCGCCGTTCCCTGACTATCTGGCGGAATTCCACGCGTCGCGCGTCAACAGCCGATACCTGCCCGACGTGCCCGTGCCCGAGTCGATCTGCCTGACCGCCGACGCTCGCGCAGCGTTGGATCGACCCGACCTGATCGTGTCGGCCACGCCCACGCCCTACCTGCGGAAGATCTGGCAGCAGCTTCAATCGCTGGCCCCGGTCGACGTCCCGATTTGCAGCGTAACCAAAGGCATCGAGCAGCAGACGCTGATGCGTCCCACGCAGATCATCCGCGACGTGCTGGGTGATGTGCCGGTGGTGGCCCTGAGCGGGCCGAGCATTGCGCCGGAGTTGGCGCGGCGGCTGCCGGCTACCGTTGTGGTGGCCGCGGAGCAAACCGACCTGTGCGAGCTGATCCAGAAGACGTTCAGCACCGACTGGCTGCGAGTCTACACCAATCCGGACATGCTGGGCGTGGAGCTGGCCGGCGCGACCAAGAACGTCATCGCCCTGGCCGCCGGCATCATCGACGGGCTGGGCGCCGGCGACAACGCCAAAGCCGCCTTGCTGACCCGCGGGCTCGTCGAGATCACACGCCTGGGCACCACGATGGGCGCCCGCAGTGAGACCTTCGCGGGGCTTGCGGGCCTGGGCGATCTGGTGACCACGTGCATCTCTCCGGTCGGGCGCAACCGCTCAGCCGGGCAGCTTATCGGCCAGGGGCGAAGCCTCGAAAAGGTGGTCGCCGGCACCCATCACGTAATCGAAGGAGTCAACACGACCAGGAGCATGGTGCGTCTGGCCGAGCAACACCACGTGGACATGCCCATCACGCTGGCCGTTCACGCCGTGCTGTTTGAGGGGCTCTCGCCGCGCCAGGGCATCACCGATCTGATGACCCGGCAACTCAAGTCGGAACTGACAATCTGACGTCATGCGACAGATCGCTCGGGGGTCGCACGCTTGCGATGCGAAGGTGCTTACGCGTACACCATGTCTGACCCACTCATCGCACGTCGGACGTGTTGACGAAAGAGTGCATGGACATGGTCCCACCGGTGGCACGCCCACGCCCCTATGATTATCTGTTTCCTAGGACACGTGAGAACATACAAACGATAACTTTTCTGTGTGGGCGTCTTCTTTTTTTGCCCACAGCGCCGCGTGGCTGGCGGCCAGAGCGGTGTTCGCAGCGCCAGTCGACGGCGCTCTTTGCTACCTGGAACGCGCAGGCCATGGCGATGCGAGTCTACGTCCAGAGTGGCAGCTCCCCGCCATCGGCCGGCCAGCACCGCGAGCACACAAATTGGCCGGCTGACTTCGACGCACGTGCGGCCAGTGGAGTTGGTAAGCCGCAATTCGTTTCCTGCTCTGCCTTTAGGGTGAAGATCTCACACAAGGCTTTGGCCTCGGGCTCGCGGCTACGCGCGTAGGAGTGGCCCAGCCGCGACCTCTGCTTAGACTGCCTTGAACGGCGCGACCTGCGCCGGCCGGCGTGGTCAGGTCTTTTTTTTCTGGATTCCACTTGACAGAGCGTTGCGATGATATATCCTTCTTGATGCATATCGCAAATTAGTACCTTGTAGTTTGGTCGGTGGGCAAAGAGGCAGGCGTACGCAGCGGGCTGTGCACGAGGCCGTGTCATGTCGTTGGCGCAAAGCAACAGGGCCCGGGCTACTTGGGACGAGCGGCGCCAAACCGACTTCCGTGCTCGGTGATTCAGCCCGCGCGGGGCGACATGTGGAAATCTTGTGTGGCGCTCCACGTTAGCTAGGGCTCGGAGGAACGTTTCCAAAACTAAAGGGGCCAGGGGTTTCGGAAGGCGGCGTCAGCCGACCACGGGGAGTGTATGCATTTCGCTTCGCGGCGCCTTGGTGTCGCAGATCAGGTGGTTCTGCGGCGCGCCGTGAGGTCGGGTCGCTAGCGGTGTTGGGAGTCTGCTGGTGGCAGCGTATGTTTTTCAGCACAAGAGGAATGAATATCGGCTGGCAGTTCCAGCCGGTTGGACAGCCGGAGTTCAGAGCGGCCGCTTGGGGGGGCGCTGGGCGCGCGTGCCCTTCCTGACGGGTACGGGAACAGGGCGACCGGTGTCTGCGCATTGGTCTGCTGTAGCGTTCGGCATGCTGTTTCCGCGTCGTGCTACTGTTTCGGCGGCTTGCGAGGCGAGCGATGGCCACCCTATTGGCCCATCCTTTCGACATAACGGTCTTCAAAAAAAGGGAAGGTGTCTGATGAACGCCAAAGTTCTAGTGGGACTGGTGACGTTTGCTGCCGTGGTCGGCGCGGCGCCGATAGCAATGTCTGATATATCGCCGGTCACGGTGCAAAACCCGTGGGTCGTCAACGACCGGGTGGCGGATACGCACAACATCGCCACCATGGGCGCCACCTACGTCAACGCCTACACGCCCGACGGCGTGGTCGCACCGGCCAGCGACGAGGAAAAGGCGATCAACATCTACAACAACCAGAAGCGGCGGCTCTACCACTGGGCCGACGAACCGCCGGGCACTGGTGGCGACATCAACGACCCGACGTACAACCAGAACGTGTTCGGCTGGAGCCTGTGCGGGCGGCACGCCACGCAGGCCCGCACCATAGCCAACGCGGCCGGCCTTGGCCAACGCCAGATCGGCCTACCCGGGCACTGGGTCTACGAGGTGCAGTACGACGGCACGTGGCACACGTTCGACACCATGTGCACCCACTACACCTACAGCCGCGGGGCCCCGCGGCACATCAACAGCGCCGAAGAGATCGCGATGGATAACACCCTGATCACCCTGGCCGCGGCGGAAGGGCGCGCCTGCCCCGGCTTGCTGCTGTGCGGCGATGACCCCACCGGCTACGCCGCCGGGTATAACAGTTGGGGCGACTTCGGCGGCGGCGTCCCCTCCACCACCTGGACCGGCAACATGAACCTGCGCCTCGGCGAGGCCTTCTACCGGGGTTGGGACGCCTGGGAGAACGAGCATCCGCCGGCGTACACCGACGCCGACAGCGGCGCCGTCCCGGGACCTGACGCGCCTTATCACCATGAGGCCCAGCACGACTGGAAGGACTACGTCAACTGGGCATATTGGGAGCCTTACGGCTTGGTTGATCCTTACATCCACCCCACCAAGGCCACGTATCGCCGCTGGGCCAACGGCACCGACACGATCACCCCCGACTTCCAGACCGCGGCCTACCAGGCCTTGCTCTATAGCAGCACCAACATCGCCACCTACTACACCGACGGCCTGACGCCGGACCTGCACGTAGATGCCACCGGCACGCTGGCCGAGGCCGTCTTTAGGGTCCAGGTCCCGTTCTACCTGGTCGATGGCACCATCAGCGGCACGTTTACCCGTGCCACCACCAGTGACATCAACCGGATCTACACCTCGCCCGATGGGAGTTCCTGGACCCAGGTCTGGGACAACACCGCCACCGGCCAAACGGTACTGACGGACCTGAGCCTGCGTAACCAGGTCTTCGGCCGGTACAACCAGTTCTTCGTCAAGGTTGAGCTACAGGCCGCGGCGAACAAGGTGAACGCCGGCGTGACGGGCCTGACGTTCAACATCACCTTCGTGCACAACAAGGGCGCGATGGCCTACCTGGACAAGGGCGCCAACAACATCACCGTGACGATGGACAACCCGGGGGATCTGGCAGGCACGGGGTGCGCCGTGCACGTCGTCTATCAGTGGAAGGAGTACGACGGCGCCGGCTGGAACGTAGACAAGAGCTACGAGAAGTACGTCACGACCAGCCCGGCGACCTTCAGCATCAACGTGGGCGGCTCCAAGGTCCCGCGGACCGAGTCGATCACGCTGGAGGTGATTCCGCCGGTATCGGACACGACGGCGCCGGCTGCCGTCACCAACCTGGCGACCTCCGGCGTCGACTCGACCTTCCTCGATCTAACGTGGACGGCCCCGGGCGACGACGGGATGACGGGCACGGCCCAAAGCTACGACATCCGTTACTCGACGTCGTCGATCGACGAGGGCAACTGGGCCAGCTGCACGCAGGTTACCGGCGAGCTGGTGCCCCAGACCGCCGGCGGCAGCGAGACCTTCACGATCACGGGTCTGACCGGCAGCACGACCTACTACTTCGCCATCAAGACCAGCGACGAGGTGCCGAACACCTCGAGCCTGTCCAACGTGGCCAGCGCGACGACGATGCCGCCGGACACCACGCCGCCGGCCGCGATCACGAACCTGGCGGCCGCATCCGGCGGGTACGACAGGGTCGACCTGACCTGGACGGCCCCGGGCGATGACGGCACTACCGGCACGGCGGCCAGTTACGACATCCGCTACTCGACCAGCACGATCAGCGAGGGCAATTGGGCCAGCGCGACGCAGGTCTCGGGCGAGCCGACGCCAGCCGTCGCGGGCACTAATCAGAACATGACTGTCCTGAGCCTGAGCAACGGCGTGACCTACTACTTCGCCATGAAGACCAGCGACGAGGTGCCGAACACGTCGAGCCTGTCCAACGTGCCCGACGCCGAGCCGATGCTCGGCGAGGTCATCCTGCAGCAGGGCCTGAACGGCTACAGCGGCTGCGTGGACACGTTCATCCGGGAGTCCCTCCCGGACACCAACTACAACGACAAGGACCGCTTGGAGGTTACGGGCTATGACACCCCGAACCGGCAGCGCGGCCTGTTCAAGTTCGAGCTGTCGAGCATCCCCTCGACGATAACGATCACCCAGGCGATCCTGTACCTGTACGCCTACGACGACGTCGCCATCCGGACCGATCCCCGCGGCGGCGAGTACGGCGTCCACCGCTCGTACGAGCGCTTCACCGACTCGCAGGCCACTTGGAACATCGGCAGGACTGGCTACCCCTGGGCCACCCCGGGCGGCAACTTCACCCCGACCCCTGACGGCACGGCGCCCAAGCAGAGCGTCGCCGGCGTCTGGTACGCCTTCAACATCACCAGTCGCATCCAGTTCCTGATCGCCAATCCGGACTACAACTTCGGCTTCGTCGTCAAGTGCGAGGACGAGACCTACGACAACCAGGACATCTTCTACGCCTGTAACGCGGGGGACATCTCGTTGCGGCCCAAGCTGGTCATCACGGACCTGCCGGTCGACACGACGGCCCCGGCGGCGGTGACCAACCTGGCCGCCGGCAGCCCGACGGACAACAGCGTCACGCTGACCTGGACCGCCCCGGGCGACGACGGCAGCACCGGCACGGCCACCACCTACGACATCCGCTACTCCACAAGCACCATCGACGATGGCAACTGGGCCAGCGCGACGCAGGTCTCCGGCGAACCCGCGCCGCAGGTCGCCGGCACCAATCAGAACATGGTCGTCTCGGGCCTCACCAGCGGCACAACCTATTACTTCGCCATGAAGACCTCCGACGAGGCGCCCAACGTCTCGGCGCTGTCAAACGTCGCCAGCGAGACCACCTCCGGCACCGTCGATACGACGGCGCCGGCCGCCGTCACCAACCTCGCGGTTGGTAGTCCCACCGGCTCCAGCTTCACGCTGACCTGGACAGCACCGGGCGATGACGGCAACACCGGCACGGCCACCACCTACGACATCCGCTACTCCACAAGCACCATCGACGAGGGCAACTGGGCCAGCGCGACGCAGGTGGCCGGTGAGCCCGCCCCCCAGGTAGCCGGAACGAACCAGAACATGGTCGTCGGCGGACTGCTGCCCATCACGACCTACTACTTCGCGATGAAGACCTCCGATGAGGTGCCGAACGTCTCGGCGCTTTCCAACGTCCCCAGCGGCACTACAGGCACTACCACTATCCGCCAGGTCGGTCCGGGTAAGACCTACGCCACGGTCCAGGCCGCCGTGAATGCCGCCGCCGACTGGGACACCATCGAGATCTACGAAGCCACCTACGTGGGCAGCGAGGGCAATGCCGCGATCGGCAAGAACAACCTGACGTTCAGGGGCGTCGGCGCGACTCGCCCGATCCTCGATGCCGGCGGGACCAGCTCCCAGGGCAAAGCCATTTGGGTCATCAGCGGGTCCAATACGACGGTCGAGTTCATCGAGTTCCGTAACTGCACCGTGCCTGACAACAACGGCGCGGCCATCCGACAGGAAGGGACCAATCTGACGGTCAGAGACTGTTACATCCACGACAACGAGAACGGCATCCTGGGCGGCGTCGACACCAGCAGCAACGTCCTGATCGAGTACTGCGAGTTTGACCACAACGGCTACGGCGACGGCTCCAGCCACAACATGTACTTCAATCAACTGGCCACTTTCACGTTGCGGTACTGCTACAGCCACGACGCCAACGTCGGCCACGAGGTCAAGACCCGCGCCTACGTCAACTACATCCTGTACAACCGCATCGGGAACGAGGGCGGCAACGCCAGCTACGAGATCAACGTGCCCAACGGCGGCACGACCTACATCATCGGCAACCAGATCGAGCAGAGTGCCACCGGCAGCAACGGCATGATCATGACCTACGCCGACGAAGGCGCCAGCAACCCCGACCAGCACCTGTACGTGGTCAACAACACCTTCGTCAACAACAGGTCCTTCGGCACCAACATCTTCGTCAACAACGCCAGCGCCACCAGCGCCCTGCTCCAGAACAACATCTTCCAAGGGACGGGCACGGTGTTGAACGGTCCGGGTGTGGAGACCGACAACTGGGTGACCAGCGATGCTTCTCTGGCAGATCCGGGCAACTACGACTTCCACCTCACCTCCAGCTCGACGGGCGCGATCGACGCGGGCAGCGACCCCGGGTATGGCCTGGGCTACTCGCTCACCCCGACCAACCAGTACGTGCATTCGACCAGCACCGAGACCCGGCCCAGCGCCGGCGCCCTGGACATCGGGGCCTACGAGTACGGCGGGGTGGTGTTGCCGACAGTAGCATTTGACCTGACGGCCTCCAGCGGCGACGAGAGTGTCACACCTGCTCTGCTGGCTGTCTCGCTGAGCGCCTCATCGGGCGACACGGTAACGGTCGACTACGCGGTCACCGGTGGCTCGGCCACCGGCGGCGGTGTGGATTACACGCTGGCGGCCGGCACGCTGACGTTCGACCCTTACGATGTGAGCGAGACGATCGACATCAGCATCGTCGACGACGGTGATGTCGAGTCGGATGAGACCATCGAAGTGACGCTGAGCAGTCCGAGCAATGCCAACCTCGGCGCCAACACGGTCCATACCTACACCATCAACGACAATGACGTGGTCGTGCCGGAAGTGCAGTTTGACGTAACCAGCTCCAACGGTGACGAAGGAGTGGCCACCGTCAACCTCAGTGTGTCGCTGGATCAGTCGACGGC
>Ga0315550_1002124_pt1 | contig 12152 bp, 10 predicted proteins | sample SalMarSW160190MG_2_FD_203100 | JGI IMG/M metagenome (GOLD analysis project Ga0315550, IMG submission 203100) | Salt marsh sediment microbial communities from the Plum Island Ecosystem LTER, Massachusetts, United States - Salt Marsh Sediment SW1601-90 ... | reverse complement strand
CAAAGATGGGCGGTACCTCCCACGTCCCCTTTTCGATCACCGCCTTGCTGCCAGGGGGAAGGATCCGTATGATGTTCCCCGGCAACCCGCCGCCGGTGATATGGGCCATACCCTTAATCTGATAGGACTGCATGAGGGAGAGGAGCGTCTTGACATAGATGCGCGTCGGTCGCAAGAGTTCTTCCCCCAGCGAGACCGTCAAGCCGGCGACCGTATCGGCAAGGTCCATTTTCAGCTCTTCTAAGACGAGCCGTCTGGCCAACGAGTAGCCGTTGCTGTGCAGGCCACGTGAGGCGAGGCCGATGATGGTATCTCCGGGGAGGATGGTGGAGCCGTCGACGATCTTTTCCTCATCCACCACCCCGACGGCAAAACCGGCCATCTCAACATCCCCCTCGTGATAAAAACCGGGCATCTCTGCCGTCTCCCCACCCACGAGGGCGCACCCCGCTTCCAGACATCCTTGGGATACCCCCTTGATGATCTCAGCCCCCTGCTCGAGGTCGAGGTGGGTGGTGGCAAGGTAATCGAGGAAGAAGAGGGGGGTAGCCCCCGTCACCACCAGGTCATTGACGCACATGGCCACCAAGTCGATGCCGATGGTGTCGAAACGCCCCATTAGCGAGGCCACCTTCAATTTTGTTCCCACTCCATCGGTGGCGGCGACCAATACCGGAGATCTGTAGGCCGAGAGGTCCGGGGTGAAAAGGGCGGCAAACCCCCCTATCGCTTCCCGTACCCCGGGGGTGAAGGTGCGCTGGGCCAGGGGTTTTATCAATTGCACGAACCGTTCCCCCGCCTCGATATCCACGCCGGCATCTTTGTATACTACGCTTCTTTTCGACATTGTTTGATTCGAAGACCTCTATAGATTATCAACGGCTAACTATCCACGGAGAGATGCTCCGTCATACCTTATGAAAAGCCAGGGTCATTGTACATTAAAAAATAATATTATTGCAATCAATAAGGGGATAAACCACGCGATATCTCCTCGGTTTTAAAAGGCTTGACAAATTTTATGGTCTGTTTATAATGGTCTTAGTTTATTTTATTAAACGAATTTCTTTCTATAGTGTTCCTCGACGCGAATGAAGATCGGCGAACGGATTCGAAATCTCAGGCAGTTGAGCAATTTAACTCAGGAGGAGCTCGCCGAGCGGGCCAACTTGACCAAGGGGTTCATTTCTCAGATCGAAAGGGACCTGACCTCTATCTCCTTGGACAGTCTGGTCCAAATCCTCGATGCCCTTGACGAAGACATCTCTGAGTTCTTTCGGGGGACCGTTGAGGCAAAGATCGTCTACCGACAAGAGGATCGGGTGACGATCGAAAAGGAAGGGATCGAGCGATTTGAGCTCATGGTTCCAGGCTCGACCAATCGGCGCCTCGAGCCTATCCTCCTTACCCTGCGTCAGGGTCAGGCCACCCCCAAAGAGAGACCCCATGCAGGAGAAGAGTTCGGGTATGTCCTTCAGGGTACGATAAGCCTCCGATTCGGCAAGGAAATCTTGAAACTCACGAAGGGGGAGTGTTTTTATATCTGGGCGGAAAGAGAGCATTGGCTGGAGAATGCCAGCTCCGATGAAGCTACCATACTCTGGATTTCTTCCCCCCCCAATTTTTGAATCGAAGCCCAAAAACCGTCAATCCGGTCTTTCACTTTTTTAACCTGTATGAAGGGGGTACGGTAGTAGTCGCGGCAGTGTACGATCTGATCATCCAGATCATCGAGCACAGGACAAGGTTCTCAGACCACTGGAAAAACTGATTGATGATGGCCAAGGTACTGATCATAGGGGCAGGAGGGGTAGGAACCGTTGTCGCCCATAAGGTGGCCCAAGTCCCAGAGGTGTTCACCGAGATCACCCTGGCGAGCCGCACCAAATCGAAATGTGATCGCATTGCTGAGACCGTTGGCGGCAATACAATTAAAACCGCTCAGGTGGATGCCGACGACCTCCGACAATTAGTCCAATTATTTACACGCGTTAAACCCGTTATGGTGATCAATGTGGCACTGCCCTATCAGGATCTCACCATCATGGACGCCTGCCTTGAGACAGGGGTGCATTATTTGGATACCGCGAATTATGAACCACCCGATGTCGCTCAATTCGAATATCAGTGGCAATGGGCTTATCACGACCGATTTAGAGAGGCGGGGCTCACCGCCGTTTTGGGGTGTGGTTTCGATCCCGGGGTAACGGGGGTCTTCACCGCCTATGCCGCCAAACATCATTTCGACGAGATTCATTATCTGGATATCGTCGATTGTAATGCAGGCGACCATGGGAGGCCGTTTGCCACCAATTTCAATCCGGAAATCAACATTCGCGAGGTGACCCAAAGAGGTAAATATTGGGAAGGTAGGAGATGGGTGGAAACAGAACCTCACGAAATTCATATGCCGCTCAATTATCCGAGGATCGGACCCCGTGAATCGTATCTCATGTACCATGAGGAATTGGAATCACTGGTGAAACATTTCCCTACGCTGAAACGGGCTCGATTTTGGATGACCTTCGGACAGGAGTATTTGACTCACTTACGCGTCATTCAAAATATCGGCATGGCCGGCATTAAACCCGTTCTGTACGAGGGCAAGGAGATCGTACCGCTCCAATTCCTCAAAGCGGTCTTGCCTAATCCGGGTGAGCTCGGCGAGCACTATTCGGGTGAGACCTCGATCGGCTGCCGGATCAAAGGGATTAAGAATCATAAGGAGACGACCTATTATATCTATAATAATTGTAAACACCAGGATGCCTATCGGGAAACGGGCACCCAGGCCGTGAGTTATACCACGGGGGTACCCGCCATGATCGGCGCCATGATGGTTGTCACCGGTCAATGGCAAAAGGCCGGGGTGTTCAACGTTGAGGAGTTTGACCCGGACCCATTCATGGAACAACTCACCATCCATGGACTCCCCTGGCATGAATTGCACGATGTGGATTTGGAAGTATAAGTCATCCATGCCTATCGACTTTAACCAGATTCAGACCCCCTGCTATGTGATCGATGAGCACCTGTTGCGGAATAACCTTGCAGTAATAAAACAGGTAAAAGATGCCGTCGGGATTGATATCCTCTTGTCATTGAAATCCTTCTCCACGTGGGGCGTCTTTCCGATCTTTAGAGAATACGGGTTCGGCGCTTCAGCAAGTTCGCTCAATGAGGCGCGCCTCGCATCCGAGGAACTGGGGGTGAAGGCGCACACCTATGCCCCTGCTTATGAAGCACGGCATATCGCAGACATTCTCAAATATAGCAGCCATATCTCCTTCAATTCCATAAACCAATTGCACACGTATAGGGACACGGCCGAGAAACATGGCGTTTCTATCGGCTTGCGGGTCAATCCCGAGGTCTCCGATATCCTGTATGACATGTATAATCCCTGTAAACCCGGCTCGCGATTCGGCATCACGGCCGAGCAGCTTGGCGATGGCGTACCACCGGGGGTTGAAGGGTTTCATTTTCATGTCTTATTTGAGGCAGATTCCTTTGCCCTGGAAAAGGTGTTGGCTGTTTTCGTCAAAAAATTCGGCAAGTTTTTACCGCAGCTACAATGGGTAAACATGGGCGGGGGGCATCTGATAACAGGGGAGGATTACGATATCGAGCATTTGATCAAAATCTTAGTAGCCTTTAAGAACGAACATGATGTGGCAATTATCTTGGAACCCGGCAGCGCCTTTACGTATCAGACGGGTTACCTCGTCGCTACGATATTGGATATCGTTGAAAATCACGGTATCAAGACCGCTATCCTCGATGTCTCATTTACGTGCCATATGCCCGATTGTCTGGAAATGCCCTATAAACCCGCCATTGTAGGCGCTGTCGAAGAAAAAGCGGGAAAACCGACGTACAGAATGGGGGGTATCGCCTGTTTGGCGGGCGACTACATGGGAAATTGGTCGTTTGATAAGGCATTACAACCCGGTGACAAGATCATATTTGATGACATGATCCATTACACGACGGTTAAGACAACCATGTTCAATGGCGTCAATCATCCCGGCATCGGCATATGGAACGAGGCATCAGGCCTTAGAATGATCAAAGAATTTACGTATGAGGATTATAAAAACCGATTGTCGTGATCATCTGTTTGTTCGGCCCCTTTCCACAGGTCATCCCCAAAGGGGGCGGTCCCGGAGCGGATTTCCCCTTGCCCCGCACCTGCAGGGTAGCGGCAGACATTAAAAAGATCCAACATCTTCTAAAAACACTTGACATTTTTTGGGGGGGAGTTATAATAATTTGCGTTTAGTTTATTAAACTTAATTCTTTTTATAGTATGCCCTAAAAGACGCCTCCCTAGCGTGCAGGAGGCCAACGTATCTGAAAGTAGATGGGAGCGCATCGGGCTTAACACACTAAAAGACGGAGGAGAACGGTGATCTTCAACATGCCTACCCGATATTTTCTGGCCTCTGGGACGTCTGAGGGCTATACATCCCTCAACGCGTTTGATGGTGCCCTGCTCCGTGCGGGGATCGGCAATACGAACATCGTCAAGATGTCCAGCATTGTGCCGCCCCGGTGCACATTGATCGAGCCGATTGCCCTTCCACCCGGTGCACTTGTCCCCGCTGCGTATGCTGCGATCACCAGTGATGTGCCCGGTGAGGTCATCTCGGCCGGCGTTGCCGTAGCCCTGCCGGAGGATGCGGATCAGAACGGATTGATTATGGAATATTCTGCCAAAGGAGAGCGGCGTCAGATCGAAGAAACCGTCCGGAATATGGCCATGGAGGGCATGGAGCTTCGCGGATGGGAGATCAAAGATCTGAGATCGGTCGTCGTCGAACACCACGTCAAAAAAATCGGGGCGGCCCTGGCCGCAGTGGTATTATGGTCATAGTATGGTGAGGGGGCACGAGTTTAGATGGAACTCCAGTTCGCGTCGCGCACCTTCCTCGCCGCCGATTCCCCCTACGCAGAAAGTCCCGCCGTCATCATCGGGTGTCCTCTAGATATCACCTCTTCCTTCCGCCCGGGGACTCGGTTTGCACCCCAGGCCATTCGCGATTGCTCCTGGGGTCTGGAGACCTACAGTCCTGCCCTGGACAGAGACCTGGAAGATCTGAAGATCTGCGATGCCGGTGATATCAGCCTGCCTCAGGGTGATCTGGAAGGGGCCCTGGGGATGATTCAAGGCTATTTGGCCACCGTCATGGGGGATGGAAAATTACCCATCCTCTTGGGAGGCGAACACCTCATCTCCTTGCCCGCCGTCACGGCAGCGGCAGCCCATTACCCCCATCTGGCCGTGATTCAATTGGACGCCCATGCCGATTTTCGCCAAGAATACCTGGGAGAACCCTTGTCCCATGCCACCGTGATGCGAAGGATCGCCGATCTCCTCGGAGGCGAGAACATCTGTCAGCTCGGCGTCAGATCGGGGACCAGGGAAGAGTTGCGTGCCGCGAGATCAATGGAGATCATTGCTGATATAAAGGAGACACTCCGTCGGACAGCGGGGCGTCCGGTCTATCTCAGCTTGGACCTGGACATCCTCGATCCGGGGGTCGCCCCGGGGGTCGGCGCCCCTGAGCCCGGGGGTCTCTCCTTTGATCAGGTCGTCTCTCTCATTTCCCAGTTGCATGCCCTCCGCATCGTGGGGTTTGATGTCGTTGAGCTGTCGCCGCCCTATGATCCCACCCAACAGTCCGCCATGGCTGCGGCCAAGCTCATCAGGGAACTCATCCTCCAGTTCTACCCGGATAAAAACCTTCCATAGGGGCCGTCGGCCTTGCAATTCAGATTAGGAAAGGGGATAATCGCTTCCTTATCGGGAAGGTCATGGACTACGACGTGATCATCATCGGCGCCGGCTTAGGGGGATTGGTCTGCGGTACCCTCCTTGCCCGAAAGGGGCTGCGGGTGGCCGTCTTTGAAAAGAAGGCTCGGGTCGGAGGGTGCTGTACCTCGTTCACGCGCAAGGGTTTTACGTTCGACCTCTCCGTACAATCCATCGGGGGGTGTCGGGAGGGGGAGAGGGTATGGAGGCTGCTCGATGATCTCGGGGTGCGGGAACACATCGAGTTGCTCCCCTTGGATCCGGCCCGCGAGTATCACTTCCCCGACATGCGGTTTCAACAACATGCAGACCTGAACTCTCATGTAGAGTATCTTGCATCGCTCTTTTCTCAGGAGCGGGAAGGGATCACCAAAGTATACCGGGTCTACCGCTCCCTCTCCGAGGAGATAGATCGCTTTCCGCACACCCTCTCCTGGTTTGACCCCACAACCGTTGAGCGGGAGTTCCCCTTTATCTTTCGCTACCGTGAGGAGACCCTTCAGGGGTTGCTGGATGCCTTCATTACGGACCCCCGGCTCAAGGTGCTCATGGGGGTGCGCAGCTCCTATGCCCTCCTCCCTCCCAGCCGGCTTTCTGCCATCGCCATGGCCTCTTTGGAGATGAGCTATCTGCGGGGCGGCGTGGCGGTCCTGAAGGGGACCATGGAGGACCTGCCCCTGCTCCTGGCCACAGGACTGGTAAAACAGGGAGGACACGTGCACACACAGCACGAGGTCAAGGAGATCGCGGTAGATGGAGGAAAGGCGAAGGGGGTACGGCTGAAAGACGGTGCCACGATCACCTCACGCGCCGTGGTCTCCAACGCCGATGCCACCACCACCTTCTTGAGGATGATGGGGAAGCAATCCCTCCCCTCCGGCTGGGTCAGGCGGTTGAAGGGGATGCGGCCTTCGTTCTCCTATGTGATCGCCTATCTGGGGGTGGAGGGCGAGCTGGACCTCGCGTGCTCCAACAACGAGGTCTTCCCCCGGTATGATTTGGAGGAAGAGTACCGGTATCTGGAAGAGGGGCGAATTCCTCCCGCCCCACCCTACTATCTGCTCGCCCCTTCGTTGGTGAATCCCACCCATGCCCCCGAGGGGTACAACACCCTGTGCCTCAGCTATAAGGCCCCCTACCGCCTGCAGGGAGGGTGGGATGAGGAAACAAAGGAGGCCCTTGTTGAACGGCTCATCACCCAAGCCGAGGGGATAGTATCCGATCTGCGCCGTAGGGTCGTCTTGCGCACCAGCGCCTCTCCCTTGACCATCGAGCGGATGACGGGCAACCGGTGGGGGGCGGCCTATGGATGGGCCCAGATCCCCCGTCAGGCGGGGATCTATCGTCTGAACCGTGTCACGCCCATCGAGGGACTCTACCTGGCCGGTCATTGGACCGCCCCCGGCGGGGGCGTAGCCGCGGCCATGGCCTCGGGACAGATCACCGCCGACGTCATAGGGGAGCGATTGTCGAAGGAAGCGGGATGAGACTGATCAAGGGTTGTATCATCGCTATCGTGGCGCTTGCGCTCACAGCGGGCTGTGCCCCGAAGAGACTCCTGGAGGGAAAGGGGGAGCGCATCCCCCTTTCCCAGGTCCTTACCCAGACCCTCCAGAGATATGAAGGGGTGGACACCTTGCAGACCCCGGTCTCCATCAAACTAGAAGTGCGGGAAGAGTTTTATATCTTGCGGGGTCTTTTTCTCTATGAGAGCCCGGCCTCATTGCGTCTCCGGCTTGCCGCAAGTCTCGGCCCCACGGTGGGTGAACTGATTTACACCGACGGTCTCCTCACCCTCCTGATGCCCAGCAAGGGGAAGCTCTACCAGGGGTGGATAGGGGAGGAGGGACATCGGAACCTAGAAACCCTCTTTCTCGTTATACGGTATGACGATTACGCGGAGCTTGAGGGGCGGCGTTTTCCCACCCGCATCTACGGTGAGGGAGAAGGATTTGAGATCAGGTTCGACGTAAAGCTCAAGGACCCCCAGGTGGATATCGCCCTGCCGGAAGGCGCCTTCACCCCCCCCACGGCGGGGTGGGAGGTCCACCCCCTGGAGGACCTGAAGAATCTCATGCAGGGAAGCGAGGCTGGAAAGAGGCCATGAAGATCCGGTTCATCGTCCCCCGCTGGCCGAAGGACAGCTTTTGGGACGTCATCACCTTTAAGTTTCCCTATCTGAACACCACCCTCCTGGCCGCCCTCACCCCCCAGGGGCACCAGGTCTCCATCCACGATGAGAGCATCGCCCCTTTGGATTTCGATGAGGGGTGCGATCTGGCTGCCATCACCGCCATGACCCCCCTGGCACCCCGGGGGTACGAGATCGCCGATGAGTATCGGCGCCGGGGAGTACAGGTGGTGATGGGGGGAATGCATCCTACCTGGCTGCCCGAGGAGGCCATTGCCCACTGCGACGCAGTGGTCGTCGGCGAGGCCGATGAGGTCTGGGCCGAGGTGGTGCGGGATGCGGCCAGGGGAAAATTGAAGCGCTTCTACCGGCAGAAGGCGAGGACCGATCTCTCCCAGATGCCTCTGCCGCGCAGGGAACTCCTGCCCCCCAAGGGATACTTCTTCGAGAACACCATCCAGACCACCCGGGGGTGCCCCTTTGACTGCGAGTTCTGTTCGGTGACGGCCATATACGGCGGGACCTACCGGACCCGCCCTGTCAAAGAGGTGGAGCGGGAGATCCAGGCCCTGCGCCGGGCCCCGGCCTATATCTTCTTCGTCGACGACAACATCGTGGGGGATATGCGCTACGCCCGCGAGCTCTTCACCATGCTTTCCCACTACCGCCTCCGGTGGGTCAGTCAGGGGCCCATCTCCATCGCCCGAAACGAGAAACTGGTCCGCCTCATGGCCCAAGCGGGGTGTCATGGGATGTTCATCGGCTTTGAGAGCCTCAGTCCCGAGAACCTGCGGCTGATGGGAAAACGGACCAACAAGGTGGAACACTACGAGGCGGGGATCAAGCGATTTCACGATCACGGGATCGGGGTCCACGCCTCCTTTGTCTTCGGGTATGACTACGATGACCCCTCGGTCTTCGAGCGATTCATCTCCTTTGCCAATAGGAATAAGATCGACGGGGCCTTCCTCCCCCTCTTGACCCCCTTCCCCGGGACCAGGATCCACCAGCGTCTCAAGCAGGAGGGGAGGATCCTCACCGAGGACTGGAGCCGATACGACATGGCCACCGTGGTCTTCCAGCCCAAGCGTATGACCATCGATCAGCTGCAGGAGGGGTTCTGGTGGGTCAACAAGGAGTTCTATTCCGTGCGCTCCATGGTGAGGAGGATCTTCCAGCCCTTTGCCCTGCGCAGAAGCCTCATCATCTTCGGCCCCATGAACATCGGGCACTGGCCTGCGGTGCGCAAGGCCGAGCGGTACTTCTACCGGGAGGGGGAGGGTGCTTGAGTTCTTGCTCAAAAGGGCCGCCCGCCTCTCCACACGACACCCCACGCGCGTCCTGATCACCTTCTTTGTGGTCCTTGTGTTGGCCATCCTGGTCACCGGCAGGGTGCAATTCGAGGCCGATTGGCTGCGCCTGCTCCCCGCAGACCGCGGGGCGTTGAAAGTCCTGGTGGAGGACCTGCAGGGCTTCAGCCGCCTGGAACGCATCTATTGCCTCGTGGAAGGTGAGGAACAGTCCAAGCTCATCGAGGCCGCCCAGGGCTTGCGGGCGTCCCTCGCGGAGTTGACCATCGGGGGAGACAAGGCCTTCACCGGCGTCTCCTCGGGAATCAATACGGATCTCGGGGGGTGGGAGGCGGTCCTGACCCTCTATCTTGCTCATCCCCAGCTCTTCCTCCAGGAAGAGACGGTTGAGGAGTTCAAGGGGCAGCTCTTCGATGCGGAGATCAAATCCCAGCTCCGCCAGGCCAAGGCCCTCCTCACCAGTTCCCTTGCGCCGGGGTGGCGGGGGATCATCCTGGCAGACCCTTTGTCGATGCGGAAGCTCCTCTTCAAACGATTGCAAGGGGGGTCTCCCTGGGCCCCCTCTCTAAAGGAAGGATACCTCCTTGCCCCTGACGGGAAGGCCCTGCTCATGGTGGCCGAACCCTCGTTCCCTTCCGCTGCTCGGCGCTCTTCTCAGGAGCTGATCAAAAAATTAGGGGAACTAAAAAAGGCCTTTCCCCAGGTACAGATCTCCTTTGTGGGCCCCCATGTCATGACCGTAGGCACGGCAGGGGTGATGCAGCGGGACCTCTTAATCTCTTTCCTCAGCTCCCTCGCCGTCGTCTTGGCCCTCTTTTACCTGGCCTACCGCAGGTGGGCCACACTCCTCTTTGTCGCCTTTCCCCTCTTGGTGGGGGTGCAACTCACCCTGGGCGCCGCCGCCCTCTTCACCAGGGGGCTCAACCTCATTACGGTCTCCTTTGCGGCCATCATCGTGGGGTTGGGGATAGACTTCGCCATCCATATCTATCAGCGCTATCACCACGAGCGGGCCTCGGGCACAGGGCCTGAAAAAGCGGTGGAGATCACCCTGACCAGGACGGGTACAGGGGTGTGGACCGGCGGGCTGACCACCATCGCCGCCTTCCTCACCCTCCTGCTGGCCCGTATCCAGGGGATTGCCCAGCTGGGGGCCCTGGTCGCCGCCGGGCTCCTCTTCTGCCTCCTGGCCATAACCTTCGTCCTCCCCTCCTTCTTGGTGTGGGCCGAGAAGAGGGGATATCGATATCGCCCCTTGCGGGAGTGGGGCTTGGACCGCCTTATTGCCTTGCTGAAAAAATACCATCGCCCGATCCTCGTCTCCCTCATCGCCCTGGCTGTTGTCGGTGGGTATCTGGGGACCAAGGTGAGGATGGTGGCGGGTATGGAAGGGTTTCGCCCCCGGGGCATGGAGGGGATTCAGACCCTTCAACGGATGCAGGAACAATTCGGCGGGCGCGGCGCAGGGATGACCGTCCTTGTGCAGGGGGAGGATCTCGATCAGCTCCTTGGGGAACAGGAGACCATCGCCTCTGCTCTCCGGGATACCTATGACGAGGAGATCCTCTTCATCTCCCATCTCCCCCAGTTCATCCCCTCCAGTGAGAGACAAACAGAGGTGTTGGCCGCACTGCGCCAGGGCATAGACTACAGAAAAGCCGCCCGCTCCTTTGAGCGGGCGTTAGACCAAGAGGGCCTCAACCCCCAGGCCTTCTCCAGTACCGGAAAGATGCTGAGGGGACTGACCTCCCAAGAGGCACCCATCCCCCCAAAGACCGTCTTGCAGGATTTGACCCGTACCCCCTTAGGTGAGGTGGTGGAGCGGTATGTGAAGCAAGGAGAGGACGGCTATTGCCTGCGGCAGGAGGTCAGATTCGACCCCGCGCAGATTGATCCCCTGCACCTAGAAAAGTCAATAAAAGATATTGCGCCCGAGGCCGAGTGCACCAGCACCGAGCTCATCGCCATGCAGCTGCGCGGTATGGTGAAGCGGGACTTCACCCTCCTGGCCCCCCTTGCCCTGGCCCTGGTGCTGGTGCTGCTCTTAGCCCACTTTCGAAGCATCCTGTGGGCGGGGATGGCCCTGTGCCCCTTGCTGGCCGGCGTGGCCTATATGCTGGGGGCAAGCGCGCTGTTAGGAATAGAGTTCAACCCGGCCAATGCCGTGGCCATCCCCCTGATCCTCGGCATCGGGATCGACGACGGGATCCATATCGTGCACCGATATCGAGAGAAAAAAGATGTGGGGATAGCCGTGCGGCTGACAGGCAGGGCCGTGATCATGACCTCCCTCACCACCATGGTGGGATTCGGGTCTCTGAGCACCTCCCACTTTCCAGCCCTGGCCTCCCTGGGCCACATCGCCCTGTTGGGCATCGGCAGCTGCCTCCTCACCTCCCTCTTGCTGCTCCCTTCCTTGCTCATGCTTGTTGGCAAAAAGAAGGGGCGCTAATAAAGGCCTGGCCTCCTCACAAAACCGATAACTGATCACCGAACACCGATCACTGTCTGTTCAATTATCACTTGCCTTTCATAGCATCAGGTATATAATTGGAAAGCGGGAAAGAAAAGAGGGGATATTTGCCGTCGTAGCTACAAAAGAGGTAAAAAGCTCTCTAGGGCATAACGGTAATATTATGAAAAGTTTTTTCGTCTATTAACAGTTCTACGGGCTACTGCTCTCGACTTACGTTAAGGTAGCTTCATGACAAGGCATGACAACCTTCTCACGCGCATTCTCAGCAAACAATCAGATGCCAACATCCGCTTTGATGATCTCAGAACATTGTTGATTCGGCTCGGTTTCCAGGAAAGAAGTCGAGGAAGCCACCATGTGTTCGTGAAAGAGGGAGTGAGAGAACTTATTAACCTCCAACGAGAAGGTCATCTAGCCAAG
>Ga0315550_1002120_pt1 | contig 12172 bp, 7 predicted proteins | sample SalMarSW160190MG_2_FD_203100 | JGI IMG/M metagenome (GOLD analysis project Ga0315550, IMG submission 203100) | Salt marsh sediment microbial communities from the Plum Island Ecosystem LTER, Massachusetts, United States - Salt Marsh Sediment SW1601-90 ... | reverse complement strand
ACCCGCCACCTACTGTTGGCTCATTTTTCGAACAGGCAGCAACCAGTACTATTCACTTCGTCTCACAGTCACCCCATCTCCCCCTCTCATCTTTTCCCGTGTACCTGCTAATAATGACTGCATACCATTCCTCCTCACTACGTGAATGTTAAAAAGTTAAATATTGCTAGTTAATAGGTTAAACGTTCCGTAAGTTGATGATGTGCTGATAACCATTTCCATTAAAACCTTCGCCTCAGCCTTCGCCTTCTTTGCCCACCGAAGCTTCAGCAAAGGTGGGAGCCTCAGCCTTGTTTCTTTATCAAGACACAAACACCTCCTCATCATAGGGCAAACCGTATTCTTCAACCAGTTCAATATCAAATTCGGCGAGATCTCGCAGTACGGGCAGGTAGATTTCCGGGATAACCGGTCGTTGTACACCCCTGGCGGTGATTTTTCCTTCGAGGATCCGCATCACACCAATGGCGGCAGGTAGAGCAACCGTTCTGGCAATGGATGTTCCGGTCTTCAGGTTTCCGTAATCGACCATTCGTGATTTGATCATCTCCTTATTTCCATCCGGATAGCTGGCTTTGAAGACATGTTGCAGGAGCACCATATCCCGGTCTTCCGGTGTGAGTTCCATTTTTTGAATCATCCGGTCGGCAATCACCTCGAAGGGATCATCTTCGGTACGGTTTAGCGGTTCATCGGAAAAGAGCCCCAGCCATTCCATGGCTCTGACCGGAAGGGAATCCGGATCAAGGTGGAGATAAGTCGCTACCTTATTTCTTATGTTTTGTCCGTCTGGTTGACCAATGAATGAGCCTGTGAATTGTGCGAAGGTCATATTTTGCATATTCATCCGGTTACACGTTAGCAGGCCCAGGCTTTTCATGGCATCCTGGGACTCACACCAGCAGCCCGGATAACGAATTGTTCCCCTGAACATTGTTTTCACATCGGGGATCTTGTAAATATCGATGTATTGTATTGAGTCCCGGTTTGGATAGACTTCCATTTTCCCGACACCCGGAAACAGGATATATGTCACGTGTTTGAAAAGGTCCTCCCCGGGAATGTGGATCATTGCTCCGTTTTTGAGGTAGGTTGCATCGCTGTTACCAGCCATCAATACTCCCTTTGGGCTCCATGAGAATTTGTACTTGAACGGGTTATTAGCTGACTCCGGTGCCGGCAATGCACCGCACAGGGAATAAAATTCATCGACCTTTCCTTCTTTTGCATGGATCTGATCAATGATCTTGATGGCTGACATGTGATCGATACCCGGATCGAGGCCAATCTCATTCAGGATGGTTATCCCGGCTTTACAGGCAGCCGTATCCAGCGCTTTCATTTCCGGTTTTACATAGGAGCTGGTCACCATGTTCCTGCCTGCCTTGATGCACTGCCTGGCGACATCAACATGGTAAACGTGCGGAAGAAAGCTGACGGTCAGATCATGTTCCGAAATGAGCCTTTCCAGGGTTTCCTGATCCTCTCCCTGCCAGGCAAGGGAAATTCCGTTTGGGTGATTCCCGATTAAGGCATCAGCCCGCTTTTTATCCTGGTCTGCCAGGGTTATAAAAACCTCTCTGTTCAACAGGTAGCGGACCAGTGGTCCGGCTACCCTTCCTGCTCCCAGTACAAGTACTTTATGCATTGGTCATGTTCTTTTTAAAAATGGTATTCCGAAGATAGGAATCTTTTTGCCAGGAAAAATGATTCAAATAAAAAACCTCCGGAGACACCCGGAGGTTTTTTATTATTGTTGACAAAAATAGTAGTTACTGTTTTGTCCAGGAGGTGTTGAATGCATCCCAAACATATAGGTATGCTTCCAGGTTTACTGCCATCCTGTCGATGGCTATGGTCGAACCGTCACCGGCAACTGTTCCCTCCATTGCTATTACCGTTGCAGCCTGCAACATCTCTGATGTCACATAATCACCGGCAAGAGCCAGAATGTCATCCGTTGCATAATACAAACCACAACTTTCCTCTCCATATCCATAGGCTTCATAGAGCTGGCCGGATTCGATGGTAATGGTCAGGCCGTCTTTATCAATAGTTGCCAGAATGGGATCTTCAGAGTTACTGATACCCACCAGTGTGACCTGATCCAGTTCACCGGCTACCGGTGATATTACAACAGTCCAGGATTCATCCCATGCACCGGGATTCCCGTAACTGGCAGCATCGACACTAAAGGTTCCAAGCCAGTTTTTGAGCGGGTGTTCATCATCGGAAATAACTACACGGATTGTGTTTTCAGCCGCTGTCTGGTAACTTTCGCTGGCAACAATGACCAGGTCGAACGACTTGTCCCCGGTGAATACATCGTTATCAATGGTTGTGATCGTGATCTCCGTATCACCCGTTGTTAATTCTGGTGTTTTGGTCGAGATGGTGAAATCCGTTCCTTCAACAGCAGGGTTTGAAATGCCTTCGGTAGATACCTCAAGGGTTATGGTTACGGTTTTTCCTGAAGCTGCTCCAAAGAAGATAGATACATCTCCCGATTGGCTTTCCGGAATAATCACATTTGATCTGTTAAATCCAACCAGCTTTATGGATTTGCTGACCATCACCTTGTCTTCCTCACAGGCTGTTACCACGATAATGGCAACGAGCATAATAAGGATCTTGAATATTGATTTTTTCATTTTTTATGCATTTACAGATTAATATTCAGGATTTTGAACCATGTTATCATTGGCCTGCATCTCAACAGTTGGTATCGGCAAAGCCCAGCGGTAGTCGGGGAATGGGATGTCCACATCACCCGAGATTTTCCCGTCTTCGTTGTCACGGTCAAGTCCACGGCCGGTCCTTGAAAGATCCCACATCAGGTTTCCTTCGAAACAGAGTTCCAGCCTCCTTTCGAGATAGATATCGTCCAGTGTTACTGCACCGGCAGCAGCCAGTCCGCGGTTGGTCCGGATCATGTTGTAGTCATCCAGTGCGGTCTCACCGGCTACAGAAGCTCCGTTTAGAATTGCTTCAGCCCGGATAAGGTACATTTCGGAAAGGCGGATCACCGGAATGTTGTTTGTCCGCACATTGCCTGCCTTGCCGGGGTACTTGTTCGGCCAGAAGTAACCGGCATATAGCGGATCGGTTTTATACATCCCTCCCCTGACATCTGCCGGGTCGAACAGGTTCAACAGGTCATTGGCGGCACAAACATCGCCGTAACCGGTCGGTTCGTAGATGTAACCGATCTCATCCCAGCTGGGCCAGTTCGATTCTGTAGCATTACCATAGACCTCAAAAATGGTCTCTGTAGCGCTCTCTGAACTCCATACCGAGGTGTAATTGGCATCAGTGTACAGTGAGTAATCACCAGACGATGCACCATACTCGATGATATTTGTAGCACGATCTGCGGCATTCTGCCAGCTGCCCATGTAAAGGTACACTTTGGCAAGAATTGCTTCTGCAGCACTCTTGCTGGCAAACGCCTTCCGGTCGGTTCCCCGGGCCAGATCGTTGTCTTCTAATCCAACGACCTGAATCAAGTCAATTGCTGCAAGCAGGTCTGGAACAACAAGTTCCTCATAAACCTCTTTTACGGTTGCCCGGGCCGGTTCTGCAATTTCGGTTTTCCGGACGATCGGTACTCCCAGTTCAGCTCCCCCGTTATAGGTATAAGGTTGAGCAAACATTCTGACCAGGTCCCAGTGACCCAGTGCTCTCAGGAAGAGGCACTCCCCCTTGAGCTGGTCTTTCATCTCCTGGGTTATCCCGTCTTGGTCCAGCTTATCGATGTATTCAATGACATTGTTTGCCCTGGCGATCACATCATAGACGGTAGTCCACAATCCGACGTTGTCACCCGGTGTGTAGTTCCAGTTGTAGGTTTGCTGGAAACGGCCCGAACTTCTTGGGCTCTGCTTTGCATTTCCACCCATCAGATCCGGAACAACAAGGAATGCCCTGCCGTACCAGTTGGCTGAATAGAGCGGAGAATAGGCTGCATTTGTCGCCTGGGTTAACAATTTATAGTCCTTCAGTACCTTTTCGTTATCGAGTTGCGTCGGCGGTGCTTTGTCGAGCAATTCTTCACATGCGCTGAAAAACAGGGCTACAATGGTAAAGATGTAAATTATAATTTTCTTTTTCATTTCTCTTCATTTTACGATTTAACCATGTCTAAAATCCCAGATCGAGTCCAAATGTAATGGTCCGGGCATTCGGATAAGTTGCATACCCTCCTCCGGTATAGGTTCTTTCCGGATCCCAGTAATGAACATTATGCCATACATACACGTTAACCATATTCATATAGATCCTGGCATTGTCCAGAAATACCTTTTCAACCCAGTTTTTGGGCAGATCGTAGGAGACAGTCAGGTTTTTAAACCTCAGGAACGAACCGTCTTCAAGATACCTTGACGTAAACCATGCATTGGAGTTGCTGTTGTTCCATGGTATGGGTTTCGGGTTGGGAACAATGTCACCCGGCTCTTTCCAGTAGGGGAGAAGGCTGGATTCCTGGTTATCAGCCCAGCTGTAACCGTCACTGGTTGCATAGTGCCGTTCCATGATGTATACCGAGTTACCCACAGAGAAGTTAAAGTAGGCACTGACAGACAAGCCTTTCCACTGGAATAGGGTGTTGAATCCACCGATGTAATCGGGGTCGACCTTTCCGCTATAATACCTTCTGGCATTATTAAAACTCTCTGTCAGTTCTCCACGACCACCTGTGTCGGGATCTTCGGTCCACCACAATCCGTTTCCGTTGGCCGGATTCACACCGGCCCAGTCGTATACATAATACTGGGATGAACCGTTACCGTGCAGGACATGTACTCTCCAGGATCCGTCAGCAATTTCTGTTTCACCTGCAAGGTCGGTGATTTCGGTATTATTAAACGACATGTTCAAACCAACATTCCATTTCATCGAGGCAGTATGCAGAATATCACCGTTCACGAGGAATTCTATCCCGGTATTCTTCATCTCACCCACGTTCCGGGTCAGGAAATTGAAGCCGGTTGTTCTCGAGAGCGGAACATCAAGCAACATGTCGGTCGTTACCCGGTTATACCATTCCACGGTTCCCTGAACCCGGTCAAAAACAGCAAAATCGAGACCCACGTTAAAGGCTTTGTTTCCTTCCCAGGTTAAGGAAGGATTGGCAAGCTGCGCGGGAGCCATACCATTTTCGCCATTATATACCCTTGAGCTATACACACCATAGGATTCGTAGTTGCCGATCGCGGCATTTCCATTGATCCCGTAACTGGTCCTCAATTTGGCCATGTTGATCATGGAAAGTCCCTGCATGAATCCTTCCTTGTGAATGTTCCAGGATGCTCCGACTGACCAGAAAGTTGCGTACTGATTTTCTGAGCCAAACCGTGAACTGCCATCCCGGCGGATACTTGCCTGGAAATAGTACCGGTTATCGAAGTCGTAGTTCAATATCCCGAGGAAGGATTGAAATGCATAGGAAGAGTAGGAATACCCGATGTCCTTATTTTTCGATGCATTGGAGTGGTAAGGAATGTCTCCTCCAACTCCTGCACCTTCGAGTGAATAGGTGGTGTAAATGTTATCCATCACCTCGTAACCGCCGGTGACCGACATGTTATGAACATCGGCAAAGGTTTTTGTATACCTCAGGGTGTTTGAAGTGGTCAGTGTCCGGTTGTTGTTGGTACCTCCCCAGATGTATCCGTCATTACCAGCTCCGTCAGGCGTATCGGGATGCCAGTATTGTCTTGATTCACCCAGGATGATATCTGCAGCATTTACGGTTCTTAATTCCAGGCCGGGGATAATTTCCCAGGCGAGTGACAGGGTACCCATGAACTTGTACTGTTTGTCACCTTTGTCATTCAGCTTAATGATCCCGAGCGGGTTGGAGTCACCGGTATTCGGAATATTCCAGTTAATGGTTCCGTCATCATTGTAAGGGAGAATCCATGGTTCGATCCATTGTGCTGCTGCAACCGGGTTGGCATAGGCAAGACTTCCTGCCTGGTCAGCCCATCTCATGTAAGCACCGGATACTTTTGCACCAATGGAAAGATTATCGGTTATATTGTGATCGAGGTTCACCCTCATGTTCATCCGTTCAAATTCGGATCCGATCACAATTCCTTCCTGGGCAAGATACGATCCGGAGGTAAAGAACCGTGTTTTGTCATTTCCACCGGATGCTTCCAGTTCGTAGTTTTGGGTTGATCCGGTCTGGAAAACAGCTTCCCACCAGTCAAACGTTTCATCCAGGAGCGAGAGCGGATAGTAATATCCTGTCCCCGGCACCGGATCAGAAGGAACGGAAGCATTGTTCGGATCATCCGGGTCATATGGAAGGGAAGTATCTGGATCAATTGCATTTCCGATAGCATCCCGTTTGTAGGTAAGCAGTTCCTTGGGTGTCATAAATCGGAAATCCCCTTCTACCTTATTGGAGAAACCGTTCTGCACACGCAGGTTGAAGTTGGTTTTTCCTTCCCGTCCAGTCTTTGTGGTGATCAAAATCACACCGTTCGCAGCCCGTGATCCGTAAACGGAAGCTGCTGCAGCATCTTTCAATACGGTAATGGACTCGATGTTGTTCGGGTTCATCGAAGAGAGTACATTACCTGTCAGAGCAGCCCGGGTGAAATCGCCGGATACCACGGGAACACCATCAATAACATACAGTGGCGCTGTACCCGCATTGACCGTACCAACTCCACGAATGGTAATCTCGGTAGCGCTACCGGGCATACCGGATGCATTGTTAACCTGCAAGCCGGTCACCTTTCCCTGTAACAGTTTATCTGCACTGGTTACGGGAATGGATTTCATTTCGTCCGCTTTAACCACAGCGACAGAACCGGTTTTCGCTTCTTTCCGCTGAACACCGTACGCAACAACAACCACCTCATCCAGACCGAGAACGTCCGTTTGCATCACCATGTCGATGGTGCTCTGACTTCCGATCGCAACCTCGGTTGTCCTCATTCCTACGAATGAATATACCAGCGTCGTCGCAGTGCCAGGCACAGCAAGGGAGTACACACCATCAATATCGGTGACTGTCCCGATGGTGGTCCCCTTCACCACGACAGATACTCCGGGCAGTGGTAAGCCATCATCCGATGCCGTAACCACACCCGTAATTTCCCTGTCCTGGGCATTAACTACCTGCAACCCCATGAATAAAAGGAGTGCAAGAATTGCTGAAAATTTTTTCATAGAAAAAAATTTTAGGTTAATAATAGGGTATAATTAAAAAACACAATGAAAAGTACAATTACGAAGAACAATCCCTTTACCAGAATTTCCTGTAATTGTAGTTATTTATCTTATTTTTGATAAAAATTTACCGCTGGTTAAAATTACACTTTTTAGATGAAAAAAAATCCAATATGGTTGCTTTATTCAAAAGCTAAATATATAATTAGAAAAAAATCAAATCAAGTGAATCACCTATTACCTGCAGATGGAGTGCTGGTATTCAGGTGATTGTTAAAAGAGGCAGGTGCCTCCCGTAAGGGTGGCACCTGCTCCCAAATTCAAAACGTCCTCTGTCAGTTTAAAATTCGAAGTATAATGATAGGGTATGCAGGAGAGAATTTTGAAAGGACTATTAACTATTTATAAACCTATTGAATTTTTACCTAAAAATTTGTAAGTTTACCCAATTATCACACTTCTTATTTTTCACCGCTGGAAGAAGTTATTGAATTTGCAATCCCCGGTTTATCCAGAACCGGGGATTGTTTTTTCGTAAAATATTGTAAAAGAACGACATAGAAATCTTGAAATATTGATCCGGCATTCAAAATCACCCGGATCACTGGATTATTTCAGATCAACCGGAATATTTACCTGGGAAAATAAATCCACTTTCAGGAAAAATTCAGACTGGTTCCTCCATTTTATAATCCTGAGTAGTTTCACAGATATTATGCCAAAATCAGTAAGCTCTTTTTTAATAGTATGTTAACCTGAATATTCCAATTGTTAACAAATGTTAAAATCGTCCGAATCTATACACCTCATGTTCGAAAGTGAACGATTGCGTGCTGTACAAATGAAAGCACAGGATGAAATTTGGAAAGAATCTAAATAATATTGTTTTTGTTTTTCTGATTTTTTTATTTCTTTTACAACGCAAATGTAACTATGATGAGAAAGTATAACGTTTCCGGTTTGAACTATTGGTGGTGGCTACAAATTGATCACCATATGAGAAATTCATTCCGGTAATTGTTGTATTCATACCAGTATAAAAACAGCCGCGGGAATTTCTCCCGCGGTTTTTTTTTGATAAAAAACCAGATGGTTGAAAAAATGAACATACAGTGGAAAAAGATAATCTTCCTCTGGTGCATGAGAAGAGATGATTAATACCCTGCTATTTGAAAAGCGCAGAAGGTGAAACCATTTATGCATAAAAGGGAAAAAGTGAAATTAAATTCAAAATCAAAACAAAATGAAACAGAGAACGATAAACTTAACACCGGAAGAACTACCAAGAGAATGGTATAATATTCTTGCAGATATTAAGATGAATCCCCCTTTGGGGCCTGACGGAAATCCAATTGGACCGGAGATGCTTGCCCCGGTATTTCCAATGAACCTGATCGAACAGGAAGTAAGTTCCGAACGTTGGATCAAGATCCCTGAGGATGTACTGGATGTGTTGTCCATCTGGAGAGCCACTCCCCTGATCCGGGCGACCCGGCTCGAGGAGGCTCTTGGAACACCTGCCCGGATCTACCTGAAGAATGAGAGTGTCAGCCCTCCGGGTAGCCATAAACCGAATACAGCGGTAGCACAGGCATATTACAATAAGGCATTCGGAATTAAAAAACTGGTTACAGAAACGGGTGCCGGTCAGTGGGGGAGCGCCCTGGCTTTTGCCTGCAGCCAGTATGGACTGGATTGTGAGGTATATATGGTCAGGGTGAGTTTCGATCAGAAACCCCACCGGAAAACCGTCATGCAGACCTGGGGCGGGGTATGCTATCCAAGTCCAAGTGACAGGACGAACGCTGGCAGGGCAGTGCTGGAAAAGTATCCGGATACCCCAGGGAGCCTTGGAATTGCCATCAGTGAAGCCATTGAAATTGCTGTTAGCGATACCACGGGTAAAACCAGGTATTCGCTGGGAAGTGTGCTGAACCATGTGATGCTTCATCAAACAATTATCGGTCTGGAAACAAAGAAACAGCTCGAAAAGGTGGGTGATTATCCGGATGTGATTATCGGTTGTGCAGGAGGTGGCAGTAACTTTGCCGGACTTTCCTATCCGTTTATCTATGATAAGATCCATGGGAAGCAGATCGAAATTTATCCGGTAGAACCCACTGCCTGTCCGACATTGACCAAAGCGCCCTATGTTTATGATCACGGGGATGAGGCAAAATACACGCCATTGCTGGCAATGCACAGCCTTGGCCACGCCTTCATACCTCCTCCGATTCATGCCGGCGGATTGCGGTACCATGGTATTGCCCCAACGATCAGTCAGCTGGTAAATGACAACCTGATCACACCAAAATCGATAACCCAGCTGGATGCATTTGATGCGGGAGTGCTGGTTGCGAGAACAGAAGGAATCGTCCCGGCACCGGAAACAAACCATGCATTAGCCTGTGTGATCAATGAAGCCAGGAAAGCAAAGGAGGAGGGAAAGGAAAAAGTGATCCTTGCAAACTTCAGCGGTCATGGCCTTCTGGACCTCGGTTCGTATGAGAAATATTTCAATCATGAGCTGACCAATTTTGCCCTCTCGGATGAGGAGATCCTAAAATCAGAAAAGATCTATGAAACATTCCCGAAACCGGAATTGATACGCAGTTTTTAGGTTAATTATTGCAGGTTTAATCAGGGTCTGACTTCCAGCCTCCGGCTGGTAGTTCAGATCCTGATTTTTTTATACATACAATAACTCCATTAAAGATAATTACATACACAGACTACCATCCATTTCATGAAAAATCTCCGCTGACGAAAGAATAGCTGTAATCAGCTTTTTCCACTCTAGATAAATAGTTCTTAATTTTAATCGCCCGCTGGGCGAACAAACGGCCTTTTGCCATCGGCATCCCTTCGGGAAAAAATTTTATGTGTCAAAACAAGGCGAAGAAAATTTCGGGCGGGGAATAAAAAGAGTATTTAATCTGTTGTGCGGTTAAAGTATTTTGCCTTCTGGCTATTCTATTTCACGATATACCATCTTTATTATAGTATTTTTCAGGCCGATAGGTCTGAAATATTGTAGCATAGGGCATCGCCCTATGAAAATGAATAAATAGGAACAAAGAGCCCTGTAAGGGTGAAATATCATCTAAAAACCACAGATTTATTAAAGAGTTAGCTGATATCAAATTCTTCAGAGCAGGTTTGGACAAGAAATATAGCGCCCTTTCAGGGCTTTCCAAATGTATTATCCTAACTCACAGGGCGATGCCCTGTGCTGTTAAATAAAAGCCCTTCAGGCTTTAATCAATTTAATAATGAGACCTTGTGAATAATGGAACAATCTTAATCGTACAACGGATTATTTAACATTTTGCTACTCAAATTGTGAAGTATTTCAAAGCCGGCAGGCCTGCAGGCAGGGCAGGCTGGGAAGTCAGAACCCGATTTTTTATCAACAAGTAATGAAATATCCTTTCTTCCGGGTTTGATAAGTTTTATCTTTGTTTCAGAAAACAAACCGACCCTTCTCCTTGGCTGATTCGACCAGATATGTAGAAACTCCCTTGATGAAGCAATACAACAACATCAAGCGGAAACACCCGGATGCCATCCTGCTGTTCCGGGTGGGTGATTTTTATGAAACGTTTGGAGAGGATGCGATTAAAGCATCGGAGATCCTGGGAATAACCCTGACCCGCCGTGCCAATGGAGCGGCATCATTTGTTGAACTGGCAGGTTTTCCGCACCATGCACTGGATACATACCTCCCAAAACTGGTCAGAGCTGGCCAGCGGGTTGCCATTTGCGATCAACTCGAAGATCCGAAAATGACAAAAAAAATCGTGAAACGGGGGATCACCGAACTGGTTACACCCGGAGTCTCCCTGAACGACAATGTGCTGGATCATAAAGAGAACAATTTCCTGGCAGCTGTCCATATTGACCACCAGATTTGCGGAATTGCCTTTCTCGATATTTCAACCGGTGAGTTCCTGACTGCTGATGGGAGCCATGAATATATCGATCAATTGTTGAGCAGCTTTAATCCTAAAGAGGTACTGCTTGAAAAAAGCCGGAAAAATGAATTTGTGGATCTGTTCGGGACACGATATTATACCTACAAACTGGATGACTGGATCTTTACCAATGAATCAGCCAGTGAAAGACTGCTTAAGCATTTTGGTACGACATCCCTGAAGGGTTTTGGTGTTCAGGGATTGCAGTACGGGATCATTGCTGCCGGAGCTATCCTGCACTATCTTGACCTTACACAGCACGATCAGGTAGGACACATCTCAACGATCTCCCGGATCGAGCAAAATCACTACGTATGGCTGGATAAATTTACCATCCGGAATCTGGAACTTTTTTATACCTGGAATGAGGGAGCCAAAACCCTGATTGATGTATTGGATAAGACCATTTCCCCAATGGGGGGGCGATTGCTGAAACGCTGGATATCGCTTCCCCTGAAAGAGATAAAACCCATCAGTGAACGTCACGATATCGTTGCGTATTTCATACAAAATCAGGAATCCAAAGATCGAATTGAGGAACTGGTTACAGTGATCGGTGATCTGGAACGGGTTATATCAAAAGTGGCAGTTAACCGGATTAATCCCCGTGAAGTTGTTCAACTGAAAAAAGCACTGGAAGCCATTGAACCGATAAAAGATGCCTGTAAAAAAAGCGGATGCAAACCCTTGAAATCATTGTCTGAACAACTGGATACCTGTAAACATGTCCGGGACCGGATCGGAAAAGAGATCAATCCGGATCCGCCGGTACAGGTAAACCGGGGTAATGTCATTGCAAAGGGAGTATCCAAAGAACTGGATGAGTTGCGGGATATCCTTTATTCCGGAAAGGATTACCTGGTAAAACTGCAACAACGGGAGATCGAACATACGGGGATCCCTTCCCTGAAGGTCGGGTTCAACAACGTGTTTGGTTATTATATTGAAGTCCGTAATACGCACAAGGATAAGGTACCGGAGCAGTGGATCAGGAAACAGACACTGGTGAGTGC
>Ga0315550_1002118_pt1 | contig 12183 bp, 10 predicted proteins | sample SalMarSW160190MG_2_FD_203100 | JGI IMG/M metagenome (GOLD analysis project Ga0315550, IMG submission 203100) | Salt marsh sediment microbial communities from the Plum Island Ecosystem LTER, Massachusetts, United States - Salt Marsh Sediment SW1601-90 ... | reverse complement strand
GTGAAGCCTGGGGTGGTAAAGAGTTTTGGCAGTGGGGTTTGTCCGCCCAGATAGACCTGATTGAGGATGTGGTCGATGTAGGCTTCGTAGCGGGCTTTTGGGTCAACGGAGACGGTTTTTATGTCGGCTTCTGCTTTGTTGTAGACGAATCTTGCGCCTGCTTTGGGTTTGCTTTTTATGAGTTTTTGGTATTCGGCGAGTTTTTCGTCGCTTGCGCCTGCGAAGATCCATAGTTCGTCTGGTCCGGCGTATTTTTCGAAGATTTCTGGCATGATTTTTTCTATGCGGGCTTTCATTTCTAGGAAGCTGATTCGTGTTTCTCCGTTGAAGTTGAGTTCGGTGAGGAGGACTTGGAGGACTCCTGTTCCATAGGCTGAGAAGTTTGTGGGGTTCCAGCGGAAGTGTGTGATTTTTTCGGGCTTGAAGCCTGTTTTCACTTCTCCGTAGCTGTAGTTGTAGCCTGTTACTGTGCCGTATTGGTTTCGTTTTATTGCTGTTGGGTTGTCGAAGCCTGTGAGGGGCAGTATCTTTATGTTTTCTAGGTGTTCAGGTTCTGTTTTTAGCCAGAAGCTGTTGCCTGATGCCACGATTTCTCTGGCTGCGATCTGCAGTTGTTCGTCTAGGTTGACGGTTTCGTTGAAGCTGTCTACGGTTTGTTTGGTTTCTTCAGCTTTGGCGTATTCTTCGTTGACTGTTGTGTAGAATCCGGCGCCTACGGCTTGGTCTGCCAGAAAATCGACGAAGGCTTTGCAGCTTGGGTCACTGCTATAGGCGGTTATTATGTCGTTGAAGCTTACGGTTCGGTTTTCTCCGTAAACTTGTCTCCAGGCTGGTAGCAGGATTCCATGGTTTTGTTGGATTTTTCCGTAGAATTCTTTGAATTTTTTTACGACTACGCTCAAGTTTGTTTCGCCAGTATTTGAGGGGGTGAAAATTGAACTTAAGTTGGAATGAGCATCTAAGCTGAGTGTTGTTTAGGTGCCAAATTTTTCTTACATGAATCGTTGAAGAGGGTTATGAAGTCCTGTCCCTTTTGTGTGAGTTTGTAGTATTTTGCTGGGAGGAATTTGTTTTCTTCGATGTGGTCGATTTCCAGTAGGTCTGCTTTGATGCAGTATCTGAGGTAGCGGTAGATTTTTTTGCTGTCGAAGTGGAGGCTGCTGTGATAAAGCTGATAAACGTTATTGGCTTTCCTCTTGAACATGTTAAGAAACTTCAGGGTCTCCAGTAAATCACAGAATTTGGAGCCTTTCTTGGGACCACGACGCAACAGCAACACCAACCAAAGTTAAGGGGATTGCGGAACTATCACGCTTTTTTACATGCTCGGTCTTTGCAGGCACTGGGTAAAACGGTTATTCTGCAAGAAACGCCATTAGGGAAACTGTTTCTTCGGGCAGATATATGAAACAAGCAGGCAGGTTCATGTTAAATTTGCTTTGGTTAGGGCGTTTTTGGTGCTGTTTTGTCGGGGCTGAAACCTTGTTTTTCTTGGGGAAGAACTGTTTTTGTGTGGCACCGTTTATGGGTTGTTTCTGTGCCGTTCTTCACATACCATGCCCGAGCAGTGGTATCTGCTTTCCAGCTCGATTGTTGAATATTCTATGTGATGTTTCTGGAGTGTTTCTTTGATTGTCTGTTTGGTCTGTTCGGGGCTTTTGAGTGTCTCATCATCTAATACGATGTGTGCTGTGCAGATGTCCGTTTCTCCCTCCAGCGACCAGATGTGGATGTCGTGTATTTCAATCACGCCTTTGATTGCGGTGATGTCGTTTTTGACGGCTTCGAGGTTGATGTGTTTTGGCACGCCCTGGAGGAGAATGTTGATTGCTTCTTTGAGGTTTTTGGTTACGTTGTAGAGGATGAAAGCTGCTAATCCGAGGGTCATTATTGGGTCGAGCAAATAAATTTTCCAGAAGTAGATGATTACGCCTCCAACAAGAATGCCCACCCAGCCTAGCACGTCTTCTAGGAGGTGCCATGAGAGCACTTTTTCGTTTAGGCTCTCTCCCTTCTTCAGCATAAAGAAGCCTGCGCCATTGAATATGATGCCTATGACGGCTATGCCCACCATTCCAAACGCGTTTACCTGTTCGGGGTTAAAGAGTCTAGGTATAGCCTGAAAGATGATTACGATTGAGCCTCCGATCAGGATAGAGGCAGAGAAGAATGCAGAGAATAGAGAGAGCCTTTGGTACCCGAACGTTCGGCTCGTGTCCGGTGACCTGCGTGCTCCCCGTTCGAAAAGCCACGAGACAAGTAATGCTATGCTGTCGCCAAAATCATGCAACGCATCAGAGAGAATCGCCAAACTGTTCGTCCAAAAGCCGCCAACAACCTCTATGACTGTGAAGGCAACATTCAAAAACGCAGCAAACCGAACCCTACCCTCACGATCAGGCATAACTTAAAGTACGTTCTCGATTTGATAAAAACCTATCCAAAACAAACAAAACAAAGAAAAAATGGCATAGGCATAAACGGGTTTGGGGGTTAAAATTTAACGTGGTTTCTTAAGAAGAGTAAAAGTGATGAGAAGAACAAAGCGGATAATATTGGCAGTGTTTGTGACGGTAAATATTGAATTATGAATCCTCCTGCAATTGGTGTGACTATTTGGCCTATACTCTGCAGTGAGTTGTTGACGCCCAGTACGGTTGCGGTTTCCTTTTGTTTAACGCTGTTTGTCAGTTTGCTGGTTAAAATGGGTCTGCAGACTCCTGCACCATAGGCAAGAAAGATTAGGGGAACAAAAACAAACAGGTAATCAGTGGAAAATGCAAGAGTCACCATTGAAACTACCATGGCAACTATCCCCATTCTTAGCATGCTGCTTTCACTCAGGGCTCGGAGGATGCGGGCAATCAGGAATGTTTGGATAACGACTCGCAGTATGCCGATCCAAGCCATGTAAAAGCCAACTTGGTCTGCGCCGACGTGGAATTTGGCTTCTGCCAGTAAACTGAAGTTGGAAATAAACAGGAAAAATGCTGCGTTGTAGATGAAGAACATGAGTAGACTGTTTCTCACGTTGGGGGTTTTCGCGAAGCGTTTAGCGTCTTTAACTGGGATGACGTCGTTGAAGCCGAGGGATAGTTTGTCAGCTTTTTTTGTGATTGTTTCGGGGAGTAAAAGAAGAACTAGGACGATTGAAACTAGGGTTACGGCTGCCGCAAAGAACATCGGAAACGAGTAGTCGATTCTGGAAAGCACTCCGCCGATGAAAGGACCGAATATCATTCCAGCGCCAAATACTCCGCTGGAGTAGCCGTAAACTCTGGTTCGGTGGCGGGGTTCGGTGATGTCGCTGATGTATGCTTGGCTGACGGTCATGTTGCTTCCCAGCAATCCATCAATTAACCGTGACGCAATTAGCAGGATTGCAGTTGTAGCGAATCCGAGGAGTAGAAAGCCTGCGAGTGTGCTTAGCTGGCTTAGGATGAAGAGGGGTTTTCTTCCGAAGCGGTCGCTTAGTTTGCCTGTTACTGGGCTGGCGAACAGTTGGCAGAAGCTGAATACGCTGATGATGAGCCCTATTTGTATGGGGGTTAGTCCCAGCGACAGGCCTAGATACGGTATTAGCGGCAGCACCATGCTGAAGCCCAGCACTTCCGTGAAGATTATCAGGAATATTACGTAGAGGCGCTTGTCGAATGCAAAGTCGTCTGCTTCAGCGTGTGTTTCGTTGGTTTCCAAAAAGTTCGACCTCTACATCTATTAGGTGGTTAGCTTGTCAAGATTCTGTTCCACTCTCTTTAGGAACCGTAAAAACGTTTCTATTAATTAATCAACTAACAAACAACACAGCAATCTAACAACTAAACAGTCAACAAACTAGAGAATCAACGAAGAGTCTCTTTTGTTGGCTAAGTTTCTGAGGAATGAAATAAAAGAATGGAATCCTAGACTTCCCGAAATAAGTTCATACGGAAATTTTTTATAAAAATTACATAGAAAATATTGTCACCGAGTGAAACTATGCCTATTCGAATAGATGAATTTTCAGTTAAACCTTTATATCTAGAGACTTATCGCGGTCAAAGAAAGCTGGGAGTTGCAACAGGTTTTGTTGTTAATAACAACGACTCTAATTATTTAATTACTAATTGGCATGTGGTTACAGCAAGAAACCCATATAATAATAATCTCCCACTTTCCCCTTTGGGAACAGCTGATCCTGACACATTAAAAGTCTGGTTTCATGCACAAACTCTAGGTAATTGGATACAAAAAGATGTAGCACTGATTAATGATGATGGGGATGAAGTGTGGTTTGAGCATGAACAACATGAACAGGTTGATGTAGTAGCTATCCCATTGACAATTACGGACGATATAACAATATACCCTATAGACTTAGCTTTGGCTGATTTTGATTTAATGATATATCCTTCCGAATCTGTAAGCATAATTGGTTTTCCAAAGGGATTAACTTATGCAGGTATACTGCCAATCTGGAAGACAGGACACGTTGCCTCAGATATAGATGTTGATTGGAACGGAAAACCTGCCTTCTTAATCGATGCGACTACTAAAGCAGGTATGTCTGGGTCTCCCGTAATAGCAAAAAGAGTGTGTATTTACCAAACATCGCGTACGAATCAAATCGGTAATGCAGTGAGATTCCTTGGTGTTTACTCAGGAAGAGAAATCAGTGAAGATGCGGTTGAAGTTGGTTACGTTTGGAAACCGAGAGTTATTTCAGAAATTTTTTCAAACATTAGATAATATTCGTACCTAGTTCAATTGAGCTAAACGCGCGCGCAGATGCTATTATTCAATCAGCATTTGACTTAAGATTGGAAAGCAACTTATCAGCGATTCTTTCTGACTCAGAAATAAGATCTATGTTCTCGATTGGTGGTGGATAAAGCGTGCCAATATACAGACTATTAACTACTGGAACAATTGCATTGAATAATTTATAATCGTCTTCGCTGATTCCAGAAAATACACCATGTATTTTATTTCTCCTTTTTCGAGCAATATTAAGGAGTTCATAGGCTTTTTCTCTAAGGACACCGTGCTTCTTTAAGCAGTCCAATTTCTTTTTCATAGACCATTTTTGAATTTTCCGAAAAGCTCTTACATCAACTTCTCCACTTTTTTCCTCTTCATCATCAAGTTCCCAAAATATGCTTTCACTTTTGTAAACACCCTCTAATTTCATCACTGTAATTTGTATTAGCATTTCACTTTGATTCCATGAATACAGTGGATTAACTCTCCATTCTTTAAGACTTGGTTCGATAATTTGTTTGTATTTCTTGAAGCATCGTTCACACAAATTATTTTTCGCAAGTTTCCTCAAATACTCAAGAGACATTTTTCAGATTTCCTGGAATTATTATCAGCTTTATAACTAATTAATCTGAATTTAAAGCCTCATTCGGTTCAGGTAAAGTGTTTCTATAAAATCAACCATTAATTGCTTTTAGATTGAGCTCTATAATTTGCAGTTCTTCTAATGCGAGCGTGTATGCGTATTTTCTCTTTACTTCGCGTTTACCCTTGAGTGGAAAATTTTACCTTGCTAATAATTGTTTTTTGTTCTTAACGCTAAAAAACATCTATTTGGTTGGTGTTAGTGTGATTGTTAGCGTGTTTGTTGTGTGTTCCACGTTTGCTTCCAAATCTTCATTTATAAATGGTTGGATTAGGTCGTGGAATTGTTTGGGTATGGTTAGGCTGTAGACTGGGTACTGGTATTCTGCTTTGCCGTAGTATCGTTTCTTGACGAGCCGCTTCTGTATCTTGACCATAACAAAACAGATCATAGAATATCGGCTAAAAGGGCTTCTAGGCAACAAACAGCATGGTTCCACAGAGAGGTGACCGAAAATAAACCAATCAAAACCATGTTTGGTCAGAAAATGTTGACTGTTTCAAGTGCTGATTCTTTCTTTTAACATTCACGGTCAATCTACTTTCTGGTGTGACAGTTGCCGTGGGACCAAAGCCAAACAGTTATCCGTTCAGGACACAGGAACCCTGAAGATTTTGATCCAGAAACCCTCAAAACCATAACCCTCAGCGAAGAAGAGGGAATCCAAGCCATCATCGCCAAACCATGGAACAAAACAACAACCGAGGTGATAAGCTACCTCTTCAGCAAAGAAAAAAACTGGACAACAGAAAAGGCGAAGGAATGGTTCAAGGAACACGAAAAGAAGGCTAAGGAATCGTTCAGCTGGGCAGGCTCGATCAAAAACATTCCAGAAACCAGAAACCTGATCCGAGGCAAAGCATTGCATCCCATGCGCACCGTCCACCCCCAAGAGTGGCCTGAAGTAAGGGAATACTTGGAAGAGGAACTCAAAAACTCCGCCCACACCCTAGAGGGCACACCGCTAATTCTCGATCACCAAAAACAGATCAACGGCAAGGTTTTAGGAGCAGAATACGAGGACGGAGCCATCGAATACGTAGCCCAACTCGACGACCCAACATTAACCAGACAGATCGTTGACGGAGAAATAAAGCACTGCAGCGTAGAATTCGAATGGAAAACTCTAGAAAAACTCAACGGCGTAGCACCCCGAGGCATCAAATTCACCGGACTATCCCTACTAAAAAATTATTCACCGGGCGACCCCCAAACAACCGTGGAAGTCTGGGAAGCAATAATCAAAAAACTCAAAGAAGCAAAAACAAAAGCAAAGGAGCAGGCAACACCCCAAGAATTCATCTATCACCCGATCCGTGAACCCGCAGCATTTCTTGAAGAACACTATTCCACGGCTTGGATTGACCAGACCAACGGAATACAGGGCATCTACGGGCTACTGCGCGAGAAACCCGAAAACCCCCAGCCCATGGCGCTCCTCTTCATGAAGGACAAGGGCTGGACCATAGAAAAGGTGGAGGCATGGCTCGGCAGTCACCCCCAATACGTCCAGACACAGACAGAACAGCCTACCCTGCTAGGAGTTCAAAATCCCCCAAAAACCGAAACCCCAAAACCTCTGGGGGAAGCAATTATCGATTCTTCTGAACCCCTGCCCCATGATCTCATATCCAGAAAGGAAGTTCTGAACATTTTACCCGAAGACTGGATAGTCAGAGCATGGAGCATCGGACCTCAACTGCTTGTGCGGCAACTACGGCACAGACTCAACTCAAAGTCATCTACAGTGACCGGGAGTAAGCAAGGATGAACTTGCTGAAACCGCAACAAAACTGGAGGAAGTTAACGTGACAGACCTATGGACTGACGCAGAAATTGGAGAAATGATAAGCGACGGAATCGTGCTAAGCTTCGAAGCCGCCTCAACAATAACAAAAGGAAACCTCGTCTACCTAAGCGCAGACATGACAGTCAGCAAATGCACCGCAGCCACCCAACACGCCCTTGGCGTAGCCCTAAGCACAGTCTCAACAGGAGAATACTGCTCAGTCTGCATCCGAGGAGTAATTAAAGTAACAGCTGGAGGCGCCATTGACAGAGGCAAAGCAGTTCAAACAGACGCAGACGCCAACATCATCGTGTTAGCTGACGGCTCAGGCTCCTACGACGCCGGCGATATACCAGACAGAATCTCCAGAACCGTTGGCGTAGCCCTGCAAACCTTTGCCAACGGCGACACCGGACTAATCCACGTTACCAAAGCCTAACAGAGATGAAAACATTGCCTAAACTTTTCGAAGCCATCACAAAAGACCCCGAATACCAACCCATCCTTCCAGAACTTTTGGAACGCGCCAAATCAAACCTCATGGTGAACGCAGTAATGAGAGAAGCCATCCTCAGCGACACAGCCAACGCCTTGGGAAAGATGCATGACGTTGTTGTAGACGCCGCCAAACCCGCCCTAATCGGAAGAGAAATCATCTGGGTTCTACCCACCACCGAAACCCTGGTCAGATTCCCAAAAGCAAAACTCGGCAAAGCCCACAGAACAGCAGAACTCTCGCAAGTGTGGATCACCCAAGAAAAATACAACACCATAGACATCAAAGCAGACATGGAAATAAAAGCCGGAGCAGAATACTCCAAAAAATTCTTCGAGGACGCGGCTTGGGGAGTAATGGAACGACAAACAGCCGAAGTAGGCAGAGCCATCGCAGAACTGGAAACCGAGAAAGTCCTAGCCGTATACGACAACGTCAACGCCAGCGACCTAGCTGGAGGAGACGAATACAACGGCTCCGGAACCCTAGACTGGGCAGGACTCGTTGGATTCTGGAACCGAGTGAAAGCAGAAAACTTCAACGCCAAAGTACTCGTAATCAACCCTGCTCAACTCGCTGACCTGTGGCAGCAGGACCAGTTCATCCACAGCTTCTACTTCGGAGGCATGGCTGACATTCGCCGAGGAATCCTTGGAGAAACCTATCTGGGCATGAAAATCGTTGTCAGCACCAAAGTAACCGCTGGAACCGTCTACTGCATAGACACAGACGTAGCCGCCGTAATGCTTCTGAGACGAGACATCATAACCGAACCCTTCGAAAACCCCAAACAAGACAGATACGGCATCGCAGCCTCAGAACGCGTTGGCCTCGGTGTACTACGGAGCAAGGCTGTGGCAAGAGGAACAGGCTGGTAATCTAGTCTGCTTTGCCATGAGCCAACTTCCCCATTTTTTGGTGAGATTAAATGAGTGAAATTAATTGGGGCAACTATACGGAAGCCTACAGGGCTATTCACGATGCCATTCACGGAATCCGAACCCCCCACAATGTCTCGATTACCCGCAACGCGGCAGGCTACATTACAGAAGTTCAGGTTACCCACGGCTCATTAACGAAGACTATCACGATCACCCGTGACCCAGCTAATTTCATTGAGGGAATTTCAGAATTTGTTTCATAAAAAAATAATGATAATGGAGGAATGAAAAAGGATGGTTGCAACAGTAAATGTGCATCAGGCAGTTGGCGGCTCAGACGGCAGCCCAGGAAGCTACAACAACATTGCCGCAAACACTAGACTGCAGACAAAGGACCAGTTTGCTCCCGCAGACACGTCCTACCCGATTCCGATACCAACCAGCGGATTCAAGTACAGCTACTGGATTCACGTCTGCTTGGACCTCAGTGGAACCTTCACGAAAATCAACAATATGTGCTTCTACTCTGACGGCGCCATAGGCTGGAACTTCGGAACAGGAGGCGAACTTCGACGCGGCAACAGAGACTCCGGCGATCACGGATGCCCCATGCCCACAGAATATGACGTGGCAACTGGAACCGAAGGAGACACTGGGCATTCCATAGAAGATGGCACCAACGGACATGGCTACTACAACGCTCAAACAACTCCCACCGCAAGCGTGGCTAACGACACAGAGGCTTCACTGGCTCTGATAGATTCCACAGATCACACAGGCGCTGAAAAAACGAAAGCCGTTGTTCTACAATGTCAAGTAGCAAATGATGCTGTGCAAGGGGAACAAACAGACGAGACGCTCAGCTTCAAGTACGACGAAATCTAGGGGATAACAAAAAATTGCTCGGCTACCGTTCACTTGTTTATTTTTGGATATCCGAGTACACTGATGGCTCCGCGTTGCCGCAGTTTGATCCAGAAACAGGTAGAGAAAACAAATTCTCAGAGGTTGATCACCAGAAACTGAAACGTTTCGGATGGTATCCCTTCTCGCTGAAACTAGCCCAAAAGATACTGACAGGCAAAAAAATCAGGGTGATTCCAACCAGAAACCGGTCATACACAGTAACAGTGGAGAACGGCGATAGGCTCGTGGCATATAGAACCAACACGATCAAATTGCACACGCGGAAAGGCGGAGTTGACCACGGAAAGACAGTTTACGTTTTGGGTGTTGAAGGCGAGAAGATTTTGCAGATAAATGAGGAGGGAAATGTGATTAATGATTCCAGTTAAGCTTCCGAAAGAAGTTCTAAGCTTGTTCCCTACTTGGGAGTATCGTTGCCCCAGTTGCAGCACTTACGTTGAATCAAACATTTCTTTCTGTCCTAATTGCAAAACGCCTTTCGATGAAAAGAGATGGCGGGTTCCCCCGAGATTCTTCAAAAGCCATGAGGTTATGAGTGAATATGCGCACAAAGTGTTAGCGCCTAAACTTTCGCCAGAACAGCGGAAATTACTGTTCAAGTATTTCACAGAATTTTTTAGTGATGGTTTCGAAAGCGGAGACTTCAGCGCATGGACTAGCACATATACTACAGGAGGAACGGTTACAGTTGTCGAGTCTCCAGTTTATCTTGGAGCATATGCCGCAAAATTTGATGCTACAGGCGCTTATGGTTGCGCCGCTTCAAAGACCCTTGGTTCAGCGTATTCAACCCTTTTTGCTAGAGCCTACGTTTATTTTGAGGAGTTATCTTCCAGTGATGGTAGCTTCAGCAGACTTCTACAACTCAGATTAAATGATGGCACCAACATAGTTTGTATAGGTCGTCGCCATGTTTCTGGACAATCAAGATGGGGTCTCCGCTACTTAGATGGTAGCCAAGTTAACGTTTCTATCACTTCACCGTTACCAGAAACAGGGCAATGGCATTGTGTCGAAATTAAAGCTGTAATACATGCTTCAACTGGGGAAGTTCGAGCATGGATTGACGGTGTAGAACAGTTTACTTACACGGGAATAAACACGGGTTCAACATCAATGAACAGATTGACCGTTGGTCGTGCTCAATTCGATTACACAGCTGATATTGGAACAACCTATATGGATTGTGTTATTGTTGCTGATGAGTATATCGAAGGAGAAGACGTTTCGTTACCAACCACCATCGGCACTACAACGGAGAACACTGGAACAAGAACAACCCCTCAGAGCAAACAGTTTTACGCTAAAGAATTGTTTTGGTGCTTCTATAGCACTGGCACAAACATAGTATATCGTGTAAGTCCAGATGGCAAACAGTGGTCGTCTGCAAACATAGTCTGTCCTATTGATTTTGGTGCTTATTTCAGTCTTGTTTTAGAAGATAGCGGCGATTATTTTCACTATTCACGTAACAACAGCGACACCACAGCCCTTTATTACCGCAAAGGACAGTTGAACACTAACGGTACCATTACTTGGTCTGCTGCTGAACAAACTGTGCATTCTACTGGCTATCATACTGACCCCGTTATTTGCCTCGATTCAAACGGTTATCCATGGATAACATACTCTGTAGGAGATCATGCTGTTCCCTATTATCCGTATGTTACGGCATCAACAACAAAGGATGGAACTTGGACAACAAAAAGTGGTTATCCATTACAACTTAACGATGTAGATGGTTTAACTACTATTATACCCTTAACAAACGGGAAATTGTATGCAGCTTTTCATAGCAAACAAGCTCAAAGGTATATCTACGGAAAACTGTATAACGGCACTTCATGGGGTTCGCTCGAACAATGTTCTACCACAACAGCACAAAACACTTACTACGCAATGTTTTCTGTTACATCAATCGGCGATGATGTTCACCTTGTTTTTCTCAGTTCAGGCAATAATGTCGTCTATGTTAAACGCACTTACGGTACGGGTTGGGGTTCGGAAGAAACTGTACAATCAAGCGTATCTGATAGGTCAACACCAGTAATTAGCTATTATGAAACAAGATTATACGTGGCATGGTGTAATAGCAACCATGTTTACTATAAAACCAAAAATGGAACTTGGAGCGATCTAGTTGATTGGATTGACGAGTCAACAGATACCTTTCCGATAAACGACACATTAGTAGCTTACCTTAAGGCTTATGACGTTAAAATAGGGTTCATGTATGAAACTGGAGCATCAAGTCCCTATAATGTTAAATTTAATTACATCGTACCGGAAGCTGGGGCTGAAACCTACACAAAAACTTGGACAACTGATGCCCTCTTCAAAAAATTGGGTATACCAAAATCTCTAGACGTAGACGCTGCCTTCCAGAAGCAAGACATTCCGAAAACCTTTGGTCTTGATGCTACGTTTCAGAAAAGCTTCATCATTCAAAAACAAATAGATTCCCTCTTCAAAAGGTTTGACATCCTGAAAAGCTTCGCAGTGGATGCCCGTTTCGGCGCCTTGATGACCCAAACCATATCAAGGCAGATAGATGTCCTGCTCAAGAAGCTGGATTTGACAAAGAATTTTGGCTTAGATGTTTACTTTGGACCATTTGAGGCTGAAACATACGCGAAAACCTTTGCCTTAGACGCCATATTCGCCTACAAGGTGAGGCTGCCAGAACTGTGGCTTGACGAAAACG
>Ga0315550_1002117_pt1 | contig 12187 bp, 9 predicted proteins | sample SalMarSW160190MG_2_FD_203100 | JGI IMG/M metagenome (GOLD analysis project Ga0315550, IMG submission 203100) | Salt marsh sediment microbial communities from the Plum Island Ecosystem LTER, Massachusetts, United States - Salt Marsh Sediment SW1601-90 ... | reverse complement strand
TCACGTCGCTGTTCTGGAGCAGGCCGGCTTGATGGCTATGGTGAACATCGAGGGCAACTCGCCCAAGTATCAACGGATGTGACCGTCGGCAGCAGCCGCAGACAGTGCATCCACGTGATCGAGGAAGAGGCTTGGTATCTCGATGAATAATGGACACGCGGCAGTTCAATCTGGATCGAAAGCAGAGCAGATGGTCGGCGCGGTGATGGTCGTCGGTGGAGGCATCGGCGGCATTCAGGCCTCGCTCGACCTGGCGGAATCCGGTTTCAAGGTCTACCTGGTCGAGTACTCCCCCACCATCGGCGGGGTAATGGCCCAACTGGACAAGACCTTTCCCACCAATGACTGCTCGATGTGCATCGTATCTCCCAAGCTGGTCGAGTGTGGGCGGCATCTGAACATTGACATCATGACCTGTGCCGAGGTGGCTGGCGTCTCTGGCCAGGCAGGGAACTTTTCCGTTCAGATCGATCAACGGCCGAGGTACATCGACGTGGAGCGATGTACCGGCTGCGGGGTCTGCGCTCGCATGTGCCCGGTGAGCGCTGTGGATACCTTCAACGAGGGACTCAGCCAACGTGCTGCGACCTATATCCGGTATCCCCAGGCCGTGCCATTGGCCTTTGCCATCGACCGCGAAGAATGCATCGGCTGTGGGTTGTGCGAGAACCTGTGTCTGGCCGACGCCGTCCGGTACGACGATCGCCCGCAGTCCAAAACGATCGACGTCGGAGCCATTATCCTCGCTCCGGGTTTCGAAGAGTTCGACGCCCGCTTGCGCGGCGAGTTTGGCTACGGGCGTTTCCCCAACGTGGTGACCAGCATCGAATTCGAGCGCATCCTGTCTGCCTCCGGCCCGTTCAAGGGACGTGTGCAGCGCCCTTCGGACGGCGATATCCCCACTCGCGTTGCTTTTATCCAGTGTGTGGGCTCGCGGGATCCGGCTCACGGGCGGGGCTACTGCTCCTCCGTCTGCTGCATGTACGCCACCAAGGAAGCGATCATTGCCAAGGAGCACATGTCCCAGATCGAGCCAACCATCTTTTACATCGACATGCGATCCTACGGCAAGGATTTTGACAAGTACGTGGAGCGAGCCAAGCACGAATACGATGTTCGTTACGTGCGCCACATGATCTCCTTGATCCGCGAAGACCCGCAGACCAACAATCTTCTGGTCAAACACGAAGGCCAGGACGGGCAGATGATCGACGAAGAGTTCGATATGGTCGTGCTGTCCGTTGGCTTTGAGCCTTCGGCGGGCGTCAAGGACCTCGCCGAGCGGCTCGGGATCGAGCTGAACAACTATGGTTTCTGCCAGACCGACCCGCTATCGCCGCTGGCTACCTCGCGTGAGGGGATGTTTGTTTGTGGCGCATTCTCCTCTCCGAAAGATATCCCGGAAACAGTGATGCAGGCCAGCGGGGCGGCAGCGGCCGCTGGCGCTATCCTGGCACCGGCGAGGGGGACCCTGGTAACGCCAAAGGAATACCCGCTCCAGCGCGACATCCGCGGCGAGCCACCACGCATCGGCGTGTTCATCTGCTCCTGTGGGATCAACATCGGCGGGGTGGTCGATGTACCAGGTGTCGTGAGCTATGCCCAGACATTGCCCAACGTGCAGTATGCAGAGTGGAACCTGTATACCTGTTCACAGGACACGCAAGAGAACATCAAGGAGCGGATCCTGGAACATGGCTTGAATAGGGTTATCGTCGCGTCGTGCTCGCCGCGCACCCACGAGCCGCTGTTCCGAGAGACGCTCCAAGAGGCCGGCCTGAATCGCTACCTCTTTGAGATGGCCAATATTCGCGACCAGTGCTCGTGGGTGCACATGCACGAACCTGTAGCAGCAACGGACAAGGCCAAAGACTTGGTGCGTATGGCGGTGGCCAAGGCTCGGAAATTGAGTCCCCTGCCCAGGTACCAGCAGTCCGTCATCCCGCGCGGCCTGGTCGTCGGCGGTGGGCTGGCAGGGATGACAGCCGCCCTGGCCCTGGCCGACGCTGGATTCGAGACCTACCTGGTAGAGCGAGAGAAGGAGCTGGGAGGGATCGCGCGTCGGATCCACTATACGCTGGGTAAGGATGGCATACAAGACTATCTGGCTACGCTGGTGGATCGTATACGGGATCATCCCTCGATCGATGTGTTCACCGAGGCCGAGATCGAAGAGATCGCTGGCTATGTGGGCAATTTCCACACCACGCTCACATCTGGCAATGGCCACAAGGAGCAGACCGTCCTGGAGCACGGCGTGGTCATCGTGGCCACTGGTGGGCGCGAGCACGAACCGACGGAATACCTGTATGGCGAGTCGCCGCAGGTTGTCACCCAGATGGAGCTGGAGGCCAACCTGGTATCGGGAGACTGGGTGCCCGCTGCCGGAAATCAGGTGGTGATGATCCAGTGCGTCGGGTCGCGCCAGGCGGACAGGCTCTATTGCAGCCGCACGTGCTGTAGCGAGGCGATCAAGAACGCGCTCAAGATCAAAGAGATAAGCCCGGATACCGACGTGTTCGTGCTGTACCGTGACATCAGGACCTATGGCTTCAAAGAAGACTATTATCAGAAAGCCAGGGAGCAAGGGGTCATCTTTGTTCCCTACGAAGAAGATGCCAAACCTGTCGTCACACTTGATCAAGCCGGCGGTAGAGATGTGATCCGGGTAAAGGCCTGGGATCCAGGCATGGGCGGGGATTTGGTCATCGATGCCGACCTGCTCGTCCTCAGCGTAGCGACACTGCCCTTGCCGGAGAACAAGGCTCTGGCCCAGATGCTCAAGGTGCCGGTGAACGACGATGGCTTTTTCCTGGAGGCGCACGCCAAGCTGCGACCGGTGGACTTTGCCACGGAAGGCGTGTTCGTCTGTGGGCTGGCCCACTCTCCCAAGTTCATGGACGAGACCATCGCCCAGGCCAGCGCGGCTGCCTCGCGGGCATGCACGGTGCTGTCCAAGGAGATCATCGAGGTCGAAGGTACAATCCCGAGGGTCAACGTCGCTCGCTGTGCGGCGTGCGGGCTCTGCGAGCTGATCTGTGCCTACAAGGCAGTAGAGGTGACGGTGGTGGATGAGCGCCGGGGCACGATGGCGGCGCAGGTCAATCAGGCCCTGTGCAAGGGGTGTGGCGCCTGCGCGGCGGCGTGCCGCAGTGGGGCTATCGATCTGCAAGGCTTTACCGACGACCAGATCATGGCCGTGATCGAGGCGCTCTAGGAGCTTTAGGGGGACTCTGGCTGGTCTGTGACTGCGACAGAGGCCCTGGCTATCTTGAGGAGAAAGCATGTCTGCTGAGGAGCACGCCCAAGCCGACTGGGAACCCACAATCATTGCCTTTCTGTGCAATTGGTGCAGCTATGCTGGAGCCGACCTGGCCGGCATCAGCCGCATCCAGTACCCGCCGAACGTGCGCGTGGTGCGCGTCCCTTGTTCTGGCCGGGTGAACCCGCTATATATCATCAAGAGCCTGCAACACGGCGCCGACGGCGTGCTGGTTTCCGGTTGCCATCCCGGTGACTGCCACTACATCAGCGGGAACTATTATGCTCGTCGACGGTTTACGCTCCTGAAGGGTCTGCTTGAATCGGTGGGCATCGAACCCGGCAGGGTGAACTTTTCCTGGGTGTCCGCTGCAGAAGGAGAGAAATTCTCTCAGGTGGTGACTGGAGTCGTGAACACGGTCAAGGCCCTGGGTCCGGCCACACGCCTGGTCAAACGAGGCTGATGAGATGAGCGAGCTAGAGAAGGTACTGCGGGAAACGGCCCGCCGATTGCTGGAAGAGAATCAGGTCGAGGTGATTATCGGATTCGAGCAGGGGACACTGCCGCTGCGCACGACTCCGTGCTTCATCCGCGATCCCGATCAGGTGGACCGGCTGGTGTGGAATGCGAGCTGCGGAAACAACCTGGCCCAATACCTTCACCACACGACGGGCAAAGTCGGGATCGTAGCCAAGGGCTGCGATGCGCGTGCCATTGTCAGCGAGATCGTGGAGCGCCAAGTACCCCGGGAAAACGTGGTCATTATGGGCGTACCCTGCCAGGGAGTGATAGACCGGCGAGCGATCGAGGCGCTAACGGATGGGCGCGAGGTGTTGGAGGCGTATATCGCCGACGGGAAGCTCGTGCTGCGCGGGGCAGCCTCGGAGGAGACGCTCGATCTGCAGGACGTGCTGGATGATGGCTGCGCTGTCTGCCAACACAGAGATCCACCTCTGTACGATATCCTCCTCGGCGAACCCATCGGGGGTATAGAAGGTGCCGCTGTGCGACCAACCGTGGAGCAGGTGGCGTCCTGGAACGCCGATGAGCGGTGGGCATATTTCTCGACCGAGTTTAGCCGCTGCATCCGCTGCTATGCGTGCCGCCAGGCCTGCCCCGCCTGCTACTGTCCAGAGTGCTTCGTAGACCAGACTCAGCCAAGTTGGTTCGCCAAGAGTGATGATCTGTCGGACATCATGGCCTTTCACATCGTACGTGCCTTCCATACCGCGGGACGGTGCCTAGATTGCGGGGCATGCGCTCGCGCCTGTCCTATGCACATTGACCTGCGCACGCTGGGGAAGATGGTAGAGAAGGATGTACGCGAGCTGTACGACTATGAGGCGGGCATGGATCTAGAATCTGTCCCGCCTTTGGGCACGTTCCGAGTCGACGATCCGCAAGCGTTTATCAAGTAAGTCAGGGATGGCCAACCACAGCACGCCACCTGTTGGCGAGGACAAAGGCTCTGCCAGATGGATAATAGGACAATAGAAAAGAGTGCCATAGCCGGCTTCCTCGATGAGCTGCTCGAAACATACCAGGTGTTCGCTCCTGTCGAACGGGAGGGCATACTTGGTTTTGAGCTTCTCCGTGGCAGCGATGAGATCGTACTGAACGCTCACAACACCCGCCAGGCGCCGAAAGAGGTGTTCTTTCCGCGTTCAGAGACGCTGTTCACGTTCCAGGAAGGCAAGATCATCTCCACCCCGCCGGCTGAGAAGGAGCGGGTGGTCCTGGGAATACGGCCTTGTGACGCCCGAAGCACGATCGTGCTGGACAAGGTGTTCGACGGGGACGACTACCAGGACCCCTACTATGTGGACCGCCGGCAGAACACGCTGCTCATCGGGTTCGCCTGTGGCGATCCACTGAGTACCTGCTTTTGCACGGCCGTTGGTGGGGGCCCGTTTTCCGTGGATGGGCTGGATCTGTTGTGGACGGACCTGGGCGACCGCTACCTGGTCGAGGCGATCACCGAACGAGGAGAGGCACTGATCACCGACTATCCCCAATTTGGCCAGGCGACAGCGCAGGAAACAAACCGCAAAGCCGTGACCGCCGCTCAAGCTACGGAGAAGGTCTCAGGGCCAAGCGTGGAGGGCATTACGGAAAAGCTCGATGGCATGTACGACGATCCCTTCTGGGACGAGCTGCACCAAAAGTGCCTCGGTTGTGCGGCTTGCAGCTACTTGTGCCCCACCTGCCACTGCTTTGACATCGTGGACGAAGGGACCGTCACCAGCGGACGGCGGGTGCGCAATTGGGATTCCTGCCAGTTCGCTCTCTTTACGCATCATGCCTCGGGCCACAATCCACGGACTTCGGGCAAAGAACGGATGCGGCAGCGCGTGATGCACAAGTTCAGCTACTTTGTCGAGAACTTTGGAGAGATAGCCTGCGTGGGCTGTGGCCGCTGTGTGCGCGAGTGCCCGGTGAACATGGACATCCGGGCGGTCATAGAGGCGATCGGGCAAGCAGGAGACGGATCAAGGATATCCGACAGATGATGCAGAATCCATACTTACCCTATCCAGTTGACGTCCGCAAGGTCACCCTGGAGAACGAAGCCAAGGATATCAAGACCTTTGAGCTTGTCTTCCAGGAGGACGGGGGCAAGGAACGCTTTGCCTACCGCTGTGGTCAATTCGCCGAGCTGTCCGTGCTGGGTGTAGGGGAATGCCCGATCGGTATTGCCTCTTCTCCGATGGATACAGACTCTGTGCAGTTCACCGTCAAAAAGGTAGGCGTAGTGACCACGGCCCTGCACGAACTCGAGGAGGGGGCATCGATAGGCCTCCGGGGCCCGTACGGCAACGGCTTCCCGATGGACGAGCTGGAGGGGAGCAACATTGTCATCGTCGCCGGAGGGTTCGCCTTTACCACGCTGCGCTCATTGACCAACTATATCCTTCACCCCGACAATCGCGATCGCTTTGGGGAGCTGACGGTGGTCTATGGCGCACGCACGCCAGGTGAGTTGATCTACAAATATGACTTGGAGGCCTGGGCCCGGCGGGAAGACATTCAGCTCCACGTGACGGTAGATACGGAACACGAAGGATGGGACGGCCTGGTGGGGTTCGTACCTACCGTGCTCGGCAATGTGGCTCCCAGCCCGGAAAACGCTTTTGCCGTGGTCTGTGGCCCACCGGTGATGATCCGGTTCTCTCTTCCTGTCCTTGCCCAGCAGGGCTTCCAGGCCAGCCGGATCCTGAACTCACTGGAGATGCGCATGAAGTGCGGCGTCGGCAAGTGTGGACGGTGCAACATTGGGGAAAAGTACGTATGCAAGAATGGGCCGGTGTTCACCCTCGAGGAATTACAGGGTCTGCCACAGGAATACTGAGCAAGGAACGCGCAGGGGACCGAGAAGATGGAGTCTTCTATGACGATAACCTATCAGAATGAACTGGCCCGCCAGATCGAGGCGGACTGGGGCGAGAACGTGAACGCGTGTTATCAGTGCAAGCGGTGCACGGCAGGCTGCCCGGTGGTTGACCACTTTGACCTGGCTCCCCACCGCTTGCTGCGCGCCATCCAGTTCGGCCAGAAGGACCTGGTACTGGGCTCCAAGACCATCTGGCTCTGCACAGCGTGCGAGGCGTGTTCCACCCGTTGCCCGGTGGGACTCAACATTCCGCGCATCGTCGATGCCTTGAGGATCATGGCCGCAGATGAAGGCGTCAAGCCCGCCGTTCCGTCCATTCCTGCGTTCTACACTTCCGCCCTACGAGGGATCAAGTTGTTTGGGCGGATGTACGAGGCTGGGCTGATGGGCGAGCTGTACCTCCGCATGGCCCTGTCGGGCGACCTGGACTACCAGCAGCTTTTCAGCAGAGATCTATCGTTGGCCTTGCGGATGCTCAGGACGGGGAAGCTTAGTCCCCTGCCGCCATTGAGCCGCGCCGCAAAGCACTCGCACAAGGCGGCGGATGGGGGCGCGTCAACCCAGGGGGTTGAGCGACAGAAGGTGGGCTATTACCCCGGCTGCAGCCTGCACGGCTCGTCTCTCGAGTATGGCATGTCGATCAGCGCGATCGCCGACAAGATCGGCCTGGAGTTGGTCGAACCCAATGGCTGGGTATGCTGCGGGACCACACCCGCCCACTCCACCGATCACCTCTTGTCCACGGTCATGCCGTTGAAGAGCCTGTCGTGCGTGGAACAGAGCGGGCAGACGTACGTCACGGTTCCCTGTCCTTCCTGCTTTACCCGCATGCGGACCGCACTGCACGATATCGATGCCGACCCCGAACTGAGAGAGCAGGTAGAGGCCAAGCTCAAGTACACGCCCTCACCAGATCTGCAAGTGGACCACCTGTTGACGACGATCGCCGAGCGAGTGGGTCCCGAGAGGGTGGCGGCTGCCGTCACCCGGCCACTGAACGGGCTGAAGGTCGTGTGCTACTATGGTTGTGTCATCACCCGCCCGCCCGAGCTCACCGACGCAGCCGAATATGAGTACCCGATGAGCATGGATCGCCTCATGCAAGCCATTGGGGCTGAGACCCTGGATTGGTCGTACAAGACCGAGTGCTGCGGGGTGTCGCTCATGTTCACCCAGTTGCCTCTCGTCATGGATATGACGCACAAGATACTGGACAATGCCAAGGAAGTGGGCGCACAGGCGGTTGTGGTGGCTTGCCCCCTGTGCCAAGTCAACCTGGATGCGCGCCAACAGCAGACGGGGGAGGAGTACGGCCAGGACTATGACCTGCCCATCCTCTACTTTACCCAGTTGATGGGATTGGCCTTTGGCCTGGACCCGGCTTCCTTGGGACTCGACAAGCACTCTGTGAACCCCGAGCCCCTACTCCGTGAGATGGATATGACCTAGCCCGGGTGCAAGCTGAGGGAAGGGCTTCTCCAGATGGCTGAGGAGAAAGTGGGTACAGCGCGCATTACCACATAAGAGAGTGACAATGGGACCTGATGCTGCTCAATCCTATTTGATGGTCGATGACCCTGCCTCGAGCTTGAAGGACGAGATCGCGGTGCAGGTAGGCAACCTGGACCCCGCATACTGCTTTCAATGCGGCGTGTGTTCCGGTTCCTGTCCGACGGTGGACAGGATGGAATACGGCCCCCGCCGGATCATGCACATGATCCGGCTGGGGTTGGCGGACCAAGTGCTGCGCAGCCGCGATATCTGGCTCTGCGTATCGTGCTTTTCCTGCTCTTCACGCTGCCCGCAGCAGGTCGACATCTGCGAGGTGATGTCCGTTCTGCGCAACATGTCCATTGCCAGAGGCGTGGCAAAGGACGAGGAGGCCATCTTTAGCCGGACGTTCGTGGACGTCTTGCAGCGGCACGGGCGCATGTACGAGATGGAAGTGCTGCTTCGTTACTATGCGAGCAAGCCTGGCCTGAGCGGGTTGGTTGGCCTGGTCAAGCAAGCTGGGCTGGGGATGGGCATGTTCAGGAAAGGCAAGATCTCGTTACGGCCCGAGCGTATCGAGAACGCCGATGAGCTGAAGCAGCTTGCTGCAAAGTTCGACAGAAGGGAGAGACATTGAAGTACGCTTACTATCCAGGTTGCAGCCTGCACGCCGGCGCCAAAGAATACGACACTTCCTGGCAGGCGGTCTGCGAGCGATTGGGCGTCGAGTTGTCAGAGATGGCAGACTGGAGCTGCTGTGGGACGGTGCACGCCACCAGCGTGGATCGCACGCTGTCGCTCGCCCTGGCCGCACGGAACCTGATCATCGCCGAAGCCATGGACCTGGAGATCGTCGCTCCCTGCAGCGGCTGCTACAAGAATCTGCGGACCGCCGACGAGGTGCTCAAGCGAGATGATGATCTGCGTGAACGGATCAACGCCGGCTTGCCCCGCCCGTACCAAGGGAGTACCAAGGTCAAACATCCGCTGTACGTCCTCTTGCAGGACGTGGGTCTGGACAAGCTGTCAGATGTCCCAAGGCCGCTGCACGGGCTCAGAGTTGCTCCCTACTATGGCTGTGTGCTCACGCGGCCGGCGGCCGCGAATCCCATTGAGGATCCGGAGGATCCTCAGGGCCTGGATCGGCTGTTGCGGAAGCTGGGTGCAGACGTCGTCCCCTACCCGGCCAAGACCAAATGCTGCGGTGGAGCGGTGCTGTTGTCCCACACCGACATTGCCCTCGACCTGACGGGCAAGCTACTCAAGCAGGCCAAGGAAGCTGGCGCGCAGTGCATGGCGGTCGCTTGCCCGATGTGCCAGATGGCCCTGGACGCATACCAGTCCAAGGCTGAACGGCAACTCGGCGAACGGCTGGATATGCCGATCCTGTACTTTACGCAGCTGATGGGGCTGGCCATGGGGATCGATGATCGGTACTTGGGCCTTGGCCGACTATTCGTCTCGCCGGCCAAGGTAGTGGCACAGGTCTGAAGGCCATGACACTTGTCCAGTGATTCGGAATCCAGGGCCAGTAGGGGCAAGATCATTTCCTCGGGTGCTGCGACGGTCCAGCCTGATCTGGCAGTTGCACTGCTGTGCGTAGGGTACGTTATCGACAAGTCCTTGTGACGACGGGTGGGGTACCCAGCATGATCGCTGCCGACGAGTTGGGCTTGGTCGAGGATGCGCTTCGAAAAGCCCTAACAAGCGACGTCGCCCTGCTCGCCAAGGCGAGCGGTCATATTGTCTGCTCTGGAGGCAAGAGACTTAGGCCCAAGATCGTTCTCCTCGCGTACAGAGCAGCCGGTGGGGACAATCCCTCTCAGGCGATGCCCGTGGCTGCGGCCGTGGAGCTGCTTCACACCGCGTCGCTTGTCCACGATGACATCAACGATCACAGCGAGCTGCGGCGTGGGCAGGCCACCATCAACGCACGATGGGGCGATGGCTTGGCCTTGCTGGTCGGCGATTTCGTCTTTGTCAGGCTTCTTGGCCTGCTCGCCACGTGCAGCTCGCGTGCCATCCAGATCCTGGGCGACTGCTGCACTGCGGTGGTGGAGGGTGAGACACTGCAGATGCTGCACTGCGGCGACTGGGCGATGGATGAGGCCCTGTACCTGGAGATCGTACGCAAAAAGACGGCGTCTCTGTTTGCCGCGTGCGGCGAACTGGGTGCGATCGCTGCGGCCGGTACGGAGGAACAGATCGCGGCCCTTGCCGAATATGGGGAGAACCTGGGGGTCGCGTTCCAGATCCAGGACGATACGCTGGACCTGATAGGCCAGGAAGAGGCGCTTGGCAAGCCTGTGTTCCTGGATCTCGATCACGGCAGTGTGGGCCTTGCTGCCCAATATGCACTGGAGCACGAGGCGGGTGCGGTTGAAATCCTGCGCGCCGGACACAGGGCGCAGGTTGCGCGGTTGCTGCAGGAGAGCGGTGCGCTGGCGTATGCGGCGCAGCGGGCGGGCGCGTTCGTCGAGCGGGCGCGGTCTGCGCTTGCCGTGCTGCCCGACTCGCAGGCCAGAGACGAGCTGCGCAGGTTGGCCGATTACGTCGTCGTTCGAGACCGGTAGGTCGTGTGGGTCATCGACACGCGTCACGTTCCAGCACTGCACAGGAGGAGACAGGTATGGGCGGATTGAGCAACCTACAGCGTGATCGTAGTGGAGGAAAGCGTCCTTGGGAGCTGCGCGTGCTCTTTTGGGCCGCCGTCTTCGTGGTCGGCGCGGTGGTGGTGATCACCGCAGCATACTACTTTGACGTCGCCACCGAATCGCGCTATTTCTGTGGGGTGCTGTGCCATCCCAACCGTCCAGAGTACGTGGCCCAGGAGGTCTCGCCCCACGCCGACCTCGAGTGCGGGACCTGTCACATCGGCCCTGGCTTGCTGCCCAAGGTCCAGGCCAAGATCGCCGGGGCGAAAGAGCTGTGGCTGCTCGTCACCAATCAGTATGGTCGCCCGATCGAGCATCCGGTCAGCAACCTCAAGGCGGCGGACGTGATCTGCGAGCAGTGCCACACCCCAACGCTGTCCAACGACGACGAGATCGCGCGGGTGGCCCGCTTTGCCGAGGATGAGGCCAACACCGAGACCCAGATCGACCTGGTCGTGCGGGTTGGAGGTGGAACCGAGGCTTCTGGGGTTTCTGCCGCCCATTGGCACGTCGACCATGCGGTCTCGTACATTGCGCGCGATGCCGACAAGCAGGACATTCCCTGGGTGGCCGTGACCGGCGCCGATGGGCAAGTGACCGAATACCAGGTAACGGACAATGCGGTTGGAGACAACCGTCCGCTGACCGCAGAGGAGCGGGCCAGCTTGCCGCAGCGGCAGATGGACTGCCTGGACTGCCACAACCGGGCGACGCACGACTTTCGCAACCCCGAGGCGTGGGTGGACGAGCTGATGGCCTCCGGTGAGATCGACAGCAGCCTGCCCTACGTCAAGCGCGAGGCGATACGGCTGTTGACGACGCCCTACGAGACGCAGGAGGCGGGGCTGGCGGCGATGGATGGGCTGGCCCAGTTCTACCAGTCCCAGTACCCCTCTGTCTATGCGAGCCAGGAGCAGGCGGTGCAGGATGCCGTGGCTGCCTTGCAGGACGTGTACGAGCACACCACCTTCCCCAGCATGAACCTGACGTGGGACTATTATCCCGACAACCTGGGGCACACCGACTCTCTGGGCTGTTTCCGCTGCCACGACGGCCAGCACGTGAATGCGCAGAGCGAGCCGATCCCGGAAAACTGCACGCTGTGCCACTCGGTGCCCATCGCGCGCCAGGACGGCGAGCTCGTCGTGTCCTCCGAGGTAGTGAATGCGGTGCTGGAAGTGCCAGAGCCGGATTCGCACCGCGCGGCGGATTTTCTCTGGGAGCATCGGTTGTCGGCGAACGAGTCGTGCAGCGAGTGCCACAGCACGGTGGTTGGAGACAACGGAATCGAATACGGTACAGACAACTCGAGCTTTTGTGCGAACGGGGTGTGTCATGGGCAACAGTGGCCCGAACCGGTACAGGCGGTCGGCTTTCAGCACCCGGTGG
>Ga0315550_1002114_pt1 | contig 12190 bp, 12 predicted proteins | sample SalMarSW160190MG_2_FD_203100 | JGI IMG/M metagenome (GOLD analysis project Ga0315550, IMG submission 203100) | Salt marsh sediment microbial communities from the Plum Island Ecosystem LTER, Massachusetts, United States - Salt Marsh Sediment SW1601-90 ... | reverse complement strand
CGGTGCGCGCATACTCCTTGGCCGCTTCGGCGCTCAGCCCCATTTTCTCGGCGGCCCACAGCCCCACCATCTTGTTGCGGCGCGCCTCCGCCTTGAAACGCAACGTTTCGTCGCGGGCGAACTTGGCCTCCTGCGCGCGCTTTCGATCCTCGAAACTGTCCATCAAATGGCCCCTCGACACTGCCGGGCCGTCCCGGCGCTCGTACGCCTTCGGCATAGATTGAACGGCACGGGAAATCAACGCCGCCCGGCGCCCCGGCCGGTGTTGCCGGCGGTCACAAAACCCTTGCATTCGCCCGGCAAAAGTGCGCAAGAGGGGCCGCCACCGAATTCCCCAAAGAGCGCATCGGACACCCGACATGAATCGTCGTCGGCGGATTTACGAGGGCAAGGCGAAGATCCTCTACGAAGGCCCCGAACCGGGCACCCTCGTCCAGCACTTCAAGGACGACACCACCGCCTTCGACGCCACCAAGCACGAGGTCTTCGACGGCAAGGGGGTTCTCAACAACCGGATTTCCGAATTCGTTTTCCTCAAGCTGAATGCCCTGGGGATCCCGACCCACTTCATGCGCCGGCTCAATATGCGCGAGCAGCTCATCCGCGAGGTCGAGATCATCCCGCTCGAGGTGGTTGTGCGCAATATCGCCGCCGGCTCCTTGTGCAAGCGGCTCGGCCTCGAGCCGGGCACGCGCCTGCCGCGCTCGATCATCGAGTTCTACTACAAGGACGACAAGCTCCACGACCCGATGGTCTCCGAGGAGCACATCACCGCCTTCGGTTGGGCAACGCCCCAGGAGCTCGACGACATCATGTCGCTGGCCGTGCGGGTCAACGACTTCCTGTCGGGGCTGTTTACCGGGGTTGGCATCCTGCTTGTCGATTTCAAGATCGAGTGCGGGCGGCTTTTCGAGGGCGACATGATGCGGATCGTGGTCGCCGACGAGATCTCGCCGGACAGCTGCCGGCTGTGGGACGCCAAGACCCACGAAAAGCTGGACAAGGACCGTTTCCGCGAGGACCTTGGCGGGCTCGTCGACGCCTATCGCCAGGTCGCCCAGCGGCTGGGGATTCTGGCGGAAACCGAAAATGTCGCCATGACCGGCCCGCGGCTGGTCAAGTAGTCGCCACCGTGAAGGCCCGCGTCACCGTCACCTTGAAGCGCGGCGTCCTCGACCCGCAGGGTCAGGCCATCGAAGGCTCGCTGCACGCGCTCGGCTTCAAGGAGTTCGGCGCCATCCGCCAGGGCAAGGTCTTCGACATTGATCTCGAAACCGGCGACGCGGAAGCGGCCCGCGCCACCCTTGCCCGCATGTGCGAGGATCTCCTCGCCAACACGGTGATCGAGGACTATGCGATCGAACTCGCCGACTAGCGCGCCAACCGCCCGTCACAATGCTGCCCTATGTGTGATTCGCATGGCCCCGAGGGGCGCGCGTTGGGGTAGTGGCGATGGGTTCGAGACTGGCGATTTCCGTACTGTTCGTGGCCGTGTTGGCGATTTGGGTGTTTGCGTACGGAACGGTCCCCAGCTAGGCGGTCGCCCCGGCCGCCGCGTCGCTTCCCCGCCGGGAATGGCGGACGCTTCCCCGATCGGTTGCTGAGCCGGGCGAGATGGCAAAGTTCGTCTTCGCGAGCGTGCCGGCGTTCGGGCACTTCAATCCGATCCTGCCGATCGTCGCCGAGCTCGTGCGGCGTGGCCACCAGGTGACGGTCATCAACTCGGCCGAGTTCGAGCAGACGGTCACGGCGCTGGGCGCCGATTTCCTTGCGTTCCCGATCGAGTTCACCTCGCGGCAGCTCGCTGACATTCTGGTCAACGGCAATCTCGGCCACGCGATGGTGGTGGCGCGCGAGGCGGCGCTCGCCATCGTTCCCTGGCTCAACGAGCAACTCGGGCGCCTCGCCCCCGATGCCGTCGCCTACGACCCGCAGGCGCTCTACGCGCATATCGCCTGCAAGATGCTTGCGCTTCCATGCGCCTCGATCTTCCCCTACCCGGTCATCGAAGCGACCCGACACATGCTCGACTGGCGGACGTCGCTGGCGGCGATGCGTCAGAACGGGCCGTTCCTCTGGCGGATGCTGGCGACCCGATTTCAGATCCAGCGACGCTTCGGCACGCACACCTTTCCGACAACCCGTCCGCGGTTCCAGTCGCGCGGCGACATCACGATCATGCTCACCATTCCCCAGCTTCAGCGGCCCGACGCCTGGCGCGACGACACCATGATCTATGTCGGTCCCTCGATCGACCAGTCGGTAAGACAGGTGGATTTCCCTTTCGATGCCCTGGACGGTCGCCCGCTGGTCCTGATTTCCCTGGGCACACTGGCGACCGGGGACCTCGCGTTCTTCCGCAGCTGTCTGCGCGCCCTGGCGCCGCTCCCGGCCCAGTTCGTGATGTCGATCGGCCGCACCCACAAGCCGGAAGCGCTGGGCGAAATCCCCGACAATTTCATTGTCCGCAGCTACATCCCGCAGCTTCAGATCCTCGAACGCGCCGCCGGCTTCGTGACCCATGCCGGCTCGACGGGGTTTCACGAGGCGCTCTGGTACGGCGTGCCGATGGTCGGCATTCCCCAGCAGATCGAACAGCTCATGAACGCAAGGCTGGCCGCCGAGCACGGCGCCTGCATTCCGATCGAGTCCCATTTCCTTGGCCGGCCGGTGGATGAGGCCGACCTGCGCACCGCCGTCGAGACCGTGCTCGGCAATCCTTCCTACGCCCAGGCCGCCCGGCGCCTGCAGGCGTTGCTCCGCCGGTCCGGCGGCTTTCGCCAGGCGGCCGACGAACTCGAGAAACTGGCCGTTGCCGCCGCTTCGCCCCCAGCCGCCCCTGCCGCCTGAGCAGCCCGCCTATTAACCGAATTGGGAAATTGGCCGGGCCAACGACCCGCTCCTGGCGCTAGAAATGCGTTTACTTCCCGCTAACCACTCGCATCCGGCGCGGAGCACCAAATGGCCGACAGCAAGCGTCTCGAATGGGTCGACACCGCCAAAGGCATCTCCATCCTGCTGGTGGTGATGATGTACGTGACCTATTCGGTCGGCGAGGACACCGGCAATATCGGGTTCATGCACTACGTGATCGGATTCGCCAATCCGTTCCGAATGCCAGAGTTTTTCACGATCGCGGGACTGTTTCTGGCGCGCGTCATCGACCGCCCCTTCGCCCGCTACGCGGACCGCCGCGTGGTCCACTACCTCTACTTCTATCTCCTCTGGGTGACGATCCACATTCTCGTCAAGGCCGGCATCGGCCAGGGCGATCCGACGCTCGCGGCCACGCAGCTCGCTTGGGCGATCGTGCAGCCCTACGGGGTCTTGTGGTTCATCTACGTCCTGGGGGTCTTCGGGCTCGCCGTCTGGGTGATCCGGCGGACCGGCGCCCCGCCGCTTCTGGTATTCGCCGGCGCCGCCCTGCTCGAGATGGCGCCGATCGATGTGCCCAGCTACACCGTCACCCAGTTCGCGGCCTTCTTCGTCTTCTTCTATTTCGGCTACATCGTATCGCCGCATATCTTCCGCTTGATCGCCTGGGTTCAAAGCCACCCGCGTCTGGCCATCGGCGGCCTGGCCGGCTGGGGGTTCCTCAATTACGCGCTGGTGTTCTCTGCGGGCTATGAGCTCAAACCGGTCGGCATGATCATGGGCGTTCAGGGCATTCCCGGCGCGCACCTGCTGCTCGGCATGGCCGGGGCGCTGGCGGTGTGTGCCACCGCCGCGCTGATCGCCAAGTTGGCGTGGATGGACTGGCTGCGCTGGCTCGGCGAGCACTCCCTGATCGTCTATCTCGCCTTCGCGCTGCCGATGTCCGCCCTGCGGATCCTCCTGCTGCGGACGGGCATTCTCACCGACCCGGGGTGGCTGAGCCTGGTCATTCTCATCGTTTCCACGATCGTCCCGATCGCTTTGTACCTGGCGACACAGAAGACGGGGATCGGCAAGTTCCTGTTCGAGCGCCCGCCGTGGGCCCATCTGCCCGGCGCCCTGCGGCCGGTTGCCGCCGCCCCGCGGCCCAGCGCCACGCCGGCCGAATAACACCGTCGTGAACAAACGGGGCGGCGCAAGCGTCGCCCCTTGCCTTTCGCGCCAATAGCCTCAAATAAGGGCGGCGCGCCAAGCACGGCGCCGGCTTTCTCGCGCCTCGGGCCCAGCCATGCAGTCCGCTGTCATCGTCTTTCCCGGCCTCAACCGCGATCGCGACATGATCGCGGCGCTCACCAAGACCCTCGACCGGCCGCCCGTGGTGGTCTGGCACGCCGACGCGAGGCTGCCGAAAGTCGATCTCGTGGTCATCCCGGGGGGCTTTTCGTACGGCGACTATCTCAGAGCCGGCGCCATCGCCGCCCGCTCGCCGATCCTCGCTGCCGTTCGCGAGCACGCCGCCGCCGGGCGGCTGACGCTGGGCGTGTGCAACGGTTTCCAGATTCTCACCGAGGCGGGGCTCCTGCCCGGCGCCCTGATGCGCAACGCGTCCTTGCGATTTGTGTGCCGCGAGGTTCGCCTCGAAGTTGTCAACGCCGCGACCGCTTTCACCTCCCGCTACGCGGCCGGCCAGGTTCTCAGCTGTCCGGTCGCCCATATGGACGGCAACTACTTCGCCGATCCGAAAACGCTCGCCGCGCTCGAGGACAACGACCGGGTCGCCTTCCGCTACGCCGAAAGCACCAACCCCAATGGCTCGGTCAATGACATCGCGGGCATCCTGAACGAGCAGCGCAACGTCCTCGGCATGATGCCGCACCCCGAGGATCTGATCGAGCCCGCCCACGGTGGCACGGACGGAAAGGGCCTGTTCGAGAGTATCGCGGCCAATCTCGAAACCCCGATCGGCACAGCGGCGTGATGCGAGCCATTGCGGCCAGCCTCGGCGCGCTCATCGGTCTGGCGGCTTTGGTGCTGCAGGCCTGGCTCACGGTGCCGGCGTCGATGCAGGCCGGGCGCTCGCTCGCGGCGAGCTGGGTGTTCTATTTCAGCTACTTCACGATCCTGACGAACATCTTCCTCGTTGTCGTCTACGCCGCCCACGCGCTTGCCGATGTCCCGGCCCTGGCGGCGTTCCGACATGCCGGCGTCGCCGGCTTCGGGGTGCCCGCGATCCTGCTGGTGATGGCGGTCAACCACTTCCTGCTCGGCCCTGCGTGGTCGCCTGAGGGCCCGTGGTGGCTGGCGGACCGGACGCTGCACTACGTCACGCCGGTCCTCTTCGTCGCCTGGTGGGGGCTGTTTGCCGCTCACGGTGCGCTGCACCTGCGCCGGCTTGCGCGCTGGCTGATCGCGCCGATCATCTACGCGGTCTATGGCATGGCCCGCGGGGCGCTCACCGGCGAATATCCCTATCACGTCATCAACGCCAGCGAGCTTGGCTATGCCCAGGCGCTCGCCAATATCGGCCTGCTCGTCGCTGCCTTCATCGGCCTGGGCGCCATCACCGTCCTCGCGGACGCCTCGATCGGCCGTTTGCGGCCGCGGCCGGCGTGATGCGCCGGGCGGTCGCGATCGTCGGACTGCTCGTCGCCGCGGGCGGGCTCATCCTGCAACTCGGGTTGACGATTCAGGCCTTTGTGGCCCTCGAGCTGCCGCTGGCCAGCGCCCTGATCTTCAATTTTGCCTATTTTACCGTACTGGTGAACTGGTTCATCTGCGCCTGCTACGTGGCCGCGATCTGGCCCCGCCTGGGCTGGCTCGACTGGCTGCGCCGGCATGAGGTTGTCAGTTTCGCTGTTCCCGCGATCCTTCTCGTCGTTCTGGTCGCCCTTCTCATCCTGGACACCATGGTCATCCCGCCCGGTCTCTTCCGCATCGCCGAGTTCGACCTGCACTATGTCGCCCCGCCGATTTTCCTGGCCTGGTGGGCCGTCTTCCAGGCCGACGGCAGCCTGCGGCTTGCGATCATCCCCGCCTGGCTGCTGCCGCCGCTGATCTATCTCGGGTTCGTCTTCATGCGCGGCGCTACCGTCGAGGTCTATCCCTATCCGTTCCTGGACATCGTCGATTTCGGGCTCAGCCGGGTGTTGATCTATCTTGGGGCGATCGTCGTCGCCTTCGTGGGGCTGTGTGTGTTCACCGTTTTCGCCGACCGCTGGATCGGCTCGCTAAGGGGCGTCGAAAGGAGGTCGGCGTGATGAGTGCCCCCAACCCGCTTGCCAACGCCCCCGCCATCGCGGCCGAACACGGTCTGAGCCCCGAGGAGTTTGACAAGATCCTGGAGCTGATCGGCCGCGACCCGTCGCTGACCGAACTCGGCATCTTCTCGGCGATGTGGAACGAACATTGCTCGTACAAGTCCTCCAAGAAGTGGCTGCGCACCCTTCCCACATCCGGCCCGCGGGTTATCCAGGGGCCGGGCGAAAACGCCGGCATAGTCGATATCGGCGACGGGCAGGCGGTCGTCTTCAAGATGGAAAGCCACAACCATCCCAGCTTCATCGAGCCCTACCAGGGGGCGGCGACCGGTGTCGGCGGCATCCTGCGCGACGTCTTCACCATGGGCGCGCGCCCCATCGCGGCGATGAATGCGCTCCGCTTCGGCGCCCCCGACCACCCCAAGACCCGGCATCTGGTCGCTGGCGTCGTCGCCGGCATCGGCGGCTACGGGAATTCCTTCGGCGTGCCGACGGTGGGCGGCGAGGTCGAATTCGACGCCCGCTACAACGGCAACATCCTGGTCAACGCGTTTGCAGCCGGCCTCGTGGACACCGACGGGATCTTCTACTCGAAGGCCGAGGGCGTCGGCCTGCCGGTGGTCTATCTTGGCGCCAAGACCGGCCGCGATGGGGTCGGCGGCGCCACGATGGCCTCGGCCGAATTCGCCGACGACGCGCAGCAAAAGCGCCCCACCGTCCAGGTCGGCGATCCGTTCACCGAAAAGCGGCTGCTCGAAGCGTGCCTCGAGCTCATGGCCACCGGCGCCGTCGTCGCCATCCAGGACATGGGCGCGGCGGGGCTAACCTGTTCCGCCGTCGAGATGGGCGCCAAGGGCGACCTCGGCATCGAACTCGATCTCGACCGGGTGCCGGTGCGCGAAGAAGCGATGACCGCCTACGAGATGATGCTCTCGGAATCACAGGAGCGCATGCTGATGGTCCTGCGCCCCGAAAAGGCGGCCGAGGCCCGGGCTGTTTTCGAAAAGTGGGAACTCGATTTCGCAACCGTCGGCCGGACCACCGACGATTTGCGGTTCCGCGTTCTGCACGAGGGCACCGAGGTCGCCAATCTGCCCATCAAGGCGCTTGGCGACGCCGCGCCCGAATACGACCGCCCCCACTCCGCTCCGCCCGTGCCGAAAGTGCTCACGCCGCCGGAAGGTCCGCACGCCGACCCGGCCGACGCCCTGCTTGCCCTGCTCGGCTCGCCGGACCTGAGTTCGCGGCGCTGGGTCTGGGAGCAGTATGACACGCTCATCCTCGCCAACACGCTGCAGCGGCCCGGCGGCGACGCCGGCGTCGTCCGTGTCGAGGGCCACCCCACCAAGGCGCTCGCCTTCTCGGTCGACGTCACGCCCCGCTATTGCGAGGCAGACCCCTTCGAGGGCGGCAAGCAGGCGGTGGCCGAATGCTGGCGCAATCTGACCGCGGTCGGCGCCACGCCGTTGGCCGCCTCCGACAATCTCAATTTCGGCAATCCCGAGAAGCCCGAGATCATGGGTCAGTTCGTGCGCGCAATCGAAGGCATCGCCGAAGCCTGCCGGGCCCTCGACTTCCCCATCGTCTCGGGAAACGTGTCCTTCTACAACGAGACCTCCGGTGTCGGCATTCCGCCCACTCCCGCCATTGCCGGGGTTGGCGTCATCGCCGACTGGACGAAGATGGCGCGCATCGGATTTGCGGGCGACAACCAGCCGATCGTGCTCGTCGGCGCCCCCGGGTCCGGCGGCGCCCATCTCGGCCGGTCGCTCTATGCCCGGCGGTTCTTCGAGCTCAGCGATGGCCCGCCGCCGCCCGTCGACCTGGCGCGCGAACGCGAGGTCGGCGATGTGGTGCGCGCGCTGATCGACGCGGGAACCGCCACCGCCTGCCACGACTGCTCCGACGGCGGTCTGGCGGTGGCTTTGGCCGAAATGGCGATGGCCGGCAACCTCGGCGCCACCGTCTCCGAATTTGGGGGCGGCGAGCCGGCCGCGGCCTGGTTCGGCGAGGACCAGGGCCGCTACCTGGTCACGATCGAGCCGGAAGACCTCGACCAGGTTCTGGCGACAGCCTCAGATGCCGGGATCTCCGCGGCCCATATCGGGATGACCGGCGGCGACGCGTTGAAGCTCGGCAATGCCCGTGCGATATCTGTGAGCGAGTTGCGCACCGTCCACCAGGCTTGGTTTCCGAGCTACATGGACGGCCGCGACGCCTGAGAGCCTGAGGAGGACCCGCGCCATGGCGATGGATGCCGCCGAGATCGAACGCCTGATCCGCGAAGCACTGCCGGACGCGGCGATCGACATCCGCGACATGGCCGGCGACGGCGAGCACTATGCCGCCCACATCGTCTCCGAGGTCTTTCGCGGCAAGTCGCGCGTCGAGCAGCATCAGCTGGTCTATGACGCGCTGCGCGGCAGAATGGGCGGCGAATTGCACGCCCTCGCCCTGCAAACCGGCGCGCCGGAATAGCCACGCGGCGGGCGAGATAGCCCGCCCCCTCGACACAAATACGCGAACCGCTTATCTATCGGCCAAGGTTGCCGGGCCTTGACCCCGGCGAACGAAAGGCTTCCCCCATGAGCGACATCAACGCTTTCATCGACGACAAGGTGAAGACCAACGACGTGTTCCTGTTCATGAAGGGCACGCCGGATTTCCCGCAATGCGGTTTCTCCGGGCAGGTGGTGCAGATCCTGAACTACCTCGGTGTCGATTTCTCCAGCGCCAACGTGCTCGAAAACGACGAACTGCGTGAAGGCATCAAGGCTTACACGAACTGGCCGACCATCCCGCAGCTCTACGTCAAGGGCGAATTCGTGGGCGGCGCCGATATCGTCCGCGAGATGTTCCAGGCCGGCGAATTGCAGTCGCATCTGGACAGCCACGGCATCCCGGTCAGACAGACCGCCTGAGCCGCGACCCCGCCCGCTCCGCGCCGTCCGGCGCGAAGCTCCACCAACCCGTCGGCGCCGGTCACCGCATCGGCGCCTCTGGCACCGGCGACGACTTGGCCTTGCCGGCGACCAGTGCATATGCCGGCCCGACCATGACCAATGCCGCCGCCGGAAAGCCGCCCAACCGACGCGAGTTCATCGCGCTGGTCGCCTCGATCATGGCGCTCAACGCCATGGCGATCGACATCATGCTGCCGGCCTTCGATCGCATCATCGACGCGCTGGCGGTGGACGATTCAAATCACATTCAGTTCGTGCTGACCGCCTATCTGGTGGGGTTTGGCATCGGGCAGCTGTTTCTCGGGCCGCTGTCGGACCGCTTCGGGCGCCGCCGCCCGCTCCTTTGGGGCCTCGGCCTCTACGTGGTGGCGGCCATGGCGGCGGCATTCTCACCGGATTTCGGGACCCTGCTGGTGCTGAGGATGCTGCAGGGCTTCGGCGCCGCCGCCACCCGCATTGTCGCCGTCGCCGTGGTCCGCGACACCTTCTCCGGCCGCGCCATGGCGGAGGTGATGTCGCTGGTGTTCGTGGTCTTCATGGCGGTGCCGGTGATCGCGCCCGCCATCGGTCAGGTGATCGTGTTGGTCGGACCCTGGCAGTACATTTTCTTCGCGATGGTGGTCATGGGGGGCAGCGTGGCCACCTGGGCAGCATATCGGCTGCCGGAAACCCTGGCGCCCGAAAACCGGCGCGGCCTGAGTGTGAGGGCAATCACGGAAGGCTTCGCGATCGTCTTTTCCAATCGCCTTGCCATGATGTACGGGTTGGCGCCGGCGCTGATTTTCGGCGCCCTGTTCGGTCTTCTGAACACCGCGCAGCCGATCTACACGCAGATCTATGGGCTTGGGCCCCTATTCCCCCTCGCCTTCGCGGCGGTGGCCATCGTCATGGCCGTCGCGTCGCTGCTCAATTCGCGCCTGGTCGGCCGGTTCGGAATGCGGCCCCTTTCCCATAGCGCCCTGATCGGCTTCATAGGGCTGAGCAGCTTCTGGTATCTGATCAGCCTGTTCGGTCCGCTGCCGCTGTGGCTGTTCATGATCACCGTGTCGCTGACGATGTTCCTGTTCGGCTTCATGGTGAACAACTTCAACTCGCTGGCGATGGAACCGCTCGGCCGCGTGGCCGGCACGGCTTCGTCCGTGTTCGGGTTCATGCAGACGGTCGGTGGGGCCGTTGCCGGCGTGACCGTCGGCCAGTTCTACAACGGCTCCGTCACGCCGATCGCCCTTGGCTACCTCCTCCTCGGCGCCGGCGCGCTTGTTCTGGTGCTGATCGGCGAGCGCGGTGTGCTGTTCCGCACCCAGCACGCGCCGATCTGAAGTCCAGACAGCGCCGCGCAGGCACGCCATCTGACCTGTGACCGCAGGCATCGGGCGCCCTTGCCCGACTCTCCGGCTGCCAGTTAGATGACGCGCCTGATCCGTTGGCCGCGCGAACAAGGAGCCGCCAAGGTGCTGAAATCATTCTTCCCCGATCCGAAGATCTACTTCCCCGCCGCCGCCCTCTGGGCCGCCGCCGGGATCGCCATCTGGTTCACGATTGGCGAACAGCTCCAGCCGTTCCTCAGCCTCGGTCCGCTGCTCGCGATCCAGCCGACGGAAGCCGACCCGGCCCCCTTCTTCGACGAAAACCGCGTGTGGCTCTACCAGTTCGTCCTGATGGCCGGCTACGGCTTCTGCATTCCGTGGTTCTTCTACAAGCGAACGCGCTGGTACTGGTGGGCGGTCGTCGGCTCGGTGACCATCGTCGAAGTGGTCTATTTCAACGTCCAGATCAGCGCCTGGCTCAACTCCTGGTACGGCGATTTCTACAATTTGATCCAGACGGCGCTGGCGACCCCGGACGCGGTATCGCTGAGCGATTATTTCGGATTTCTGCTGACGGTGGGCGTCGTCCTGACCGCGAACATCACCATCCTAGTGCTCAACGCCTTCCTCAATTCCCACTATCTGTTCCGCTGGCGCCGCGCCATGACCTTCTACTACATGGCGAACTGGAAATCGGTTCGCCATGTCGAAGGCGCCGCGCAGCGCATCCAGGAAGACACGCGCGACTTCGTCAACATCGTCGAGAACATCGGGCTGAGCTTCATCGACTCGGTGATGACGCTGATGGTCTTTCTGCCGCTTCTGTGGGGCCTGTCGTCCAACATCACCGAGTTGCCCTGGATCGGCCCCGTGGACGGCTCGCTGGTGTGGGTGGCGCTGGTTTCGGCGGCCTTCGGCACGGTCCTGCTCGGGGTGGTCGGCGTGCGCCTGCCGGGTCTGACCTTCCACAACCAGCGGGTCGAAGCCGCCTTCCGCAAGGAGCTCGTCTATGGCGAAGATTTCGACGAACACGCCCGCCCGCTGTCGATGCGCGGCTTTTTCCAGAACGTGCAGAAGAACTACTATCGGCTCTATTTCAATTACCTCTATTTCAATGTCGCCCGCTACGCCTATTTGCAGGGCGCCGTGTTCATTCCCTACATCGCCATGGGGCCTTCGATCGTCACCGCTGCGATTACCCTCGGCCTCTTCCAGCAGATCCTGCAGGCCTTCGGCCAAGTCTCTGATTCCTTCCGATTCCTGGTCTACTCCTGGACGTCCATCATCAACCTGATTTCGATCCGCAAGCGCCTGGTCGGCTTCGAATCGCACCTGCCCAAGGATCACCTGCTCGCCGACGACTTCGACGACCCGCGCTACCTTGAGAGCTGGGAGAAGCTCCCTGATCCGGCAACCGAACAAACCCCGGTCGACTTCGAATGGGCCCTGGTGAGCGAGCCGGGAGACGGCGACGAAGAAGGGTACGTCTCGGTCTGGTACGACCTCAGGGACAAGCAGCGCTTCCCCGGCTCCCGAACCCGCGAAACGGCTTTCCCCTACAGTCGGGAACTCGCCGCCAAGGTGCGGGCGGCCATGGATGCGGTGCGCGCCGGTGGCAAGGTCGAGGCGATCCTGGAGTTCTTCCAGCAACCCGAACGCGTGAAGATGGAACTCGCCGGTCCGGGTTCGCTCGGGGAGGTGGAGGTATCGCATGGCGAACGCGAAACCCCGGACAGGCGCATCCGCCCCATCAGTTTGAACTTCCCGGCCCTGGCGCGGGCCTAGGGCG
>Ga0315550_1002113_pt1 | contig 12192 bp, 12 predicted proteins | sample SalMarSW160190MG_2_FD_203100 | JGI IMG/M metagenome (GOLD analysis project Ga0315550, IMG submission 203100) | Salt marsh sediment microbial communities from the Plum Island Ecosystem LTER, Massachusetts, United States - Salt Marsh Sediment SW1601-90 ... | reverse complement strand
ATCAAAGCCGGCTATCAGATGAAAAACATTGGTTTCAGTTATGGTCTCTTCTATGGCATCTACTTTCACTTCTTGATTGATCTTTTTAAGCTTCTCTCTGGCTGAAGAAACCTTTTTCTTGCCTATATCCTTCTCCCAGTGCAGAATCTGCCTATTCAAATTAGTAAGCTCTACACTGTCGTGGTCAACCAGACATATCTTTCCAACCCCAGCTGCTGTTAAATATATGGCTGCTGGTGAGCCAAGTCCCCCGGCGCCAGCAATAAATACCCGTGCCCTTTTAAGTTTTTCCTGCCCTTCCTTCCCAATATTAGCAATCATTATTTGTCTGTCATATCTTTCCAGTTCATTAATCGTAAGCATATGCTCGTCACCCCCCTGGAATAAGGTATATATTGTCGGTGCACGTCACATGTTATCATACTGCCCTATTCCAATGTCTTCAAAACTTCCTATTCACCCAGCCAAATGTGCGTGTGAGGAGATTCCTCCATAATTTTTTCCTTTGCACCTAAGTAGGTTTTATACCCGCCGCTCAAACTTTTGGACTGAATCCCATTTTGCACGAGAATGCGATGACCTATATAGGCTCTCAGGCCTACAGCGCAAAAAGGTATGTAATCCTTTTCCTTATCCAGTTCAGGGAGCTTTTGTCGCAACTCGTTAAGCGGTATATGCAATGCTCCTTCGATAACTCCAGCAGTATCCAGCTCATCCTTGTTGCGCAGGTCGATTAAAATAGTTTGGTTCCTGTTAAGATCGCCAAGATCATCCCAGTTAATAGTTTCGATATCGCCCTTTAAAATATTTGTGGCGACAAATCCTGCTATGTTAATCGGGTCTTTTGCCGAAGAATAAGGCGGCGCGTACGCCAGTTCGAGTTCCTCAAGATCATATACTGTCATTGCGCCATGGATAGCCGTGGCAAGGACATCGATACGTTTGTCCACGCCTTCCATGCCAATGATTTGTGCTCCGAGGATTTTGCCGCTGCTCGGCGAAAAAACCAGCTTAATCGACATTATCGTAGCACCAGGGTAATAGGAAGCATGCGAGCCAGAGTGAGTATAACTTACAAGGTAGGGTATATTGTTGCGCTTCAGAACTTTTTCACTGGCTCCGGTGGAGGCAACGGTCAGATCGAATACCTTAACCACAGCTGATCCCAAGGTGCCCCTGAACATGGATTTTCGCCCCAGTGCATTGTCAGCGGCGATGCGACCTTGTTTATTTGCTGGTCCGGCGAGTGCCGTCATAGTAGGGAGCCCGGTTACAAAGTCCTTTACCTCCACAGCGTCTCCGACAGCATATATATTCGGATTAGAAGTCCTCATTGTGGCGTCCACTTTAATACCGCCGCGTTTGCCAATTTTGAGTCCAGCTTCTCTGGCAAGCCTGTTTTCTGGTTTTACACCTATTGCTAAAATGACCATGTCACATTCAATAGAGTGTCCTTTATTAGTCACAACGATTGTGCGGTCTCCTTTTTTTGAAAACGACTCAACGCCATTTCCCAATTCACACATGATTCCATTCTTCTTGAGATGGGCATGAACGATAGCAGCCATCTCATAGTCAAGGGGTGCCATTACCTGGTCGAGCATCTCAACGATAGTTGTTTTCACGCCCCGGTGCACAAGGTTTTCCGCCATTTCGAGGCCGATAAAACCACCACCGACAACCACTGCTGACTCGGGCCTTTTGGTATCGACATGTGCCTTAATGAGATCCGAGTCAGGGATGGTACGCAGGTTGAAAATATTGTCCAGTTCAATGCCCTTGAAAGGCGGTTTGACAGGTTCTGCTCCTGGTGAAAGAATAATCTTGTCGTAGCTCTCTTTGTACGTCTCTCCAGTTTTGATATTCTTAACCTTGACCTGCTTATTCTTTATGTTGATGGCAATAACTTCAGAGAAAATCCTTACATCAATGTTGTATCGGTCTCTGAATTTCTCAACGGTGGTTACCAGAAGGTCTTCCCGCTTTTTAATAACTTCTCCGATATAGTAGGGCAATCCGCAGTTGGCAAAGGAGATATGCTCTCCTCTTTCAAACAGAATAATTTGGGCATGCTCATCCAGTCTACGTGCTCTGGCCGCAGCAGTCGCACCGCCAGCCACACCTCCAATTATCAATAGTTTGGTTGCCATTATCTTTCACTCCTTGCTAAAAGAGATACCTCACCTGTTATCAATCCCTTCGATCACCCGGTTAGTTTTGTAGCTATCCTGTTCCAAATTCAAATAACAGATAACTCTCATATTGCCGCTGGGCTCATCCTGAATGAAGCCTTTGACTATCAACCAAGGTGCAAGGCCATTTTTCATATAAAAACGAATCGCCTTATCCCTAAGGAAGTCAGTGTTGTCGGGAAATTGATTCGCTGTAAAATACCGATCTATAGAATGCCCGAATTCTACATCCTGTTGAACGGTTTCATGAGGATATTCTCGGCTCCCGTTATAAGAAGGCATTCTACTATCCAGAAATACTTGGTAGACGCCATCTTCTCTTATTTTTTCAAAGGCCCCTTGCAGTAATAAACTGCCCACGCCCTTTTCCCTGCATTTCGGCTTTACGCCAACATTATAAATGAATGCAGATTGAGCCTCTGTTTTAGTGCAGGACTTATGTGTAGAAAATTCAGTAAATTTCCTGGGAAAATTTTCCGGAGAATCCTGGATTGAAAATCTCGAGTAACACCAACCGATTATCCCCGAAAGCTTATCACGCTCTTTGATTGCCAGCATCTTATGACCATTGAGCAATCTGGTTAAGATCGTTTGCCTTGTGACCTGCAATTCAGGTATCCAGATTTCTTTTTCTAAGTCACAAATTTTATCAATATCTGATTTATGCAGCATGGCATAATCTTTGACTTCAAACTCGATAGAAAAGGCCTTTAAGTCCCTATTAAAATTGCCTCGTTTACCCTGTAATGCATTGGATAAATAAGGATTTTTAACTTTTTCCCCGGATAAATTATACGGAGGTGAAATTTGGTAGATCTCCGAACAATGTCCGGGATATATGTTGGTGTTAGATGGTAGATGTTTCAACAGATGGGTAATGGTTTGATAAAAAATATTTCTGTTGCCACCAGCATGATAATCACTGCAGCCAATATTGCCACCAAAGATAACATCGCCGGAGAAGAAATTATTTCCCCCCCGATCCCAGAAACAAACAGAGTCCCAGGTATGTCCGGGTGCATAAATGACAGATAATGCTATGTCCCCCATCTTGATCACCATGCCGTCCTCCAGAGGAAGAAGATGATTGAATCCCCATGATGATAAGGCATTGAGGCATGATCTATGAACACCGATTTTGATATTAGGGAATTTTTTTATCCATGCAGGTAAACCGAAGGTATGATCTAAGTGACTGTGTGTCAGCAGTATACAATCTAATGTCAATCGCTTTTGCTCTAAGTCATGGACAATCGTATCAAAATCACCACTTGCGTCTATGAGGACGCATCGTGTATGGGGGCGACCAGAAGATGCCAGATATGACATGTTGGGGTTTCTATCCAGAAAAGAATCTTTGCTTAACCATTTCTGGGGCACATGGTTTTTATATGATAGGATGTGCATAGGGTCCATTTACATTTCAATTTATAGTCCATCTCTAAGTTCTTTCAGTTCATCGTGGAGCGGGCAAAAATAATCATTTTTCGGGGGGTAGGTTTCATGCTTTTTTCTCATAATGTCTCGCATGCTGTTTTTCTTAATATTGCCAAAATCTTTTTTATTATTGCGTGAATAACAGAGCCTCGCCTGCCCATCAATACCTAATAGAACGCCTGCGACCCAAAAAAGGCATCCATGCTCTGTTCTGAACACCTCGCCGCCTAAAGAATGTTTTTCTGCAACTTTTTTCAGTCGAACCTCTTGTTCAGCGGTAGGGGCAATGAGATTTCGCCAATAGTCAGATGCTAAACCTAATTCCTCAGGAAACCGACAGGTAAACAGTAGATTCCTTTCCTGGCAAAACTGCTCAATTTCTTCAATATGGTCGGCATTTAACTGCATCACCATCGTATTAATGGCAAAGTCAGTTACCTTATGCCCATTGCGAGATGTTATCTTTCCAAAACCCACTTCTAAACAGTTGTCGATTCCCTTCATCACTTTGGGAAACATCCCTTCTGTTTTGGTGATCTGATTAAACACCGCTTCCCTGGAACTGTCTAAGGCCAGATAGATGGTCGTTTGATGATCAAAAAGAAATCTCGCCATGTCTTTATCAATGAGCGATCCATTGGTAAAGATCAATGGGATCAAGCCCTGATCACTTGATAGCTCGATGATCCTTTTTAAGTTTTTATCCATTATCGTTTCTCCAACCCCGACAAGGATAACCGATTGCGCGCCCAGGGCTGCTGATTCTTTAATGGCTCTTTTATAGTTATCCAAAGACATGCGATATTCAATGGATCGGCCTGCTTCTTTGAATCCACCCTCGTTGTAACAATACACACATCTCATATTACAACCAGGGCCTGTGGTTAATCCTAAAGAAAGCATCATGTGTTGTTCGTTTTCTGCTTTCATGACTTCCAGGAATTGCTCTCCAGTGAAATCACCATTTCCTCTTAATAATATGGATATATGGTTCATATTCAATTTATCTCGACGTTGCACCACGAATCCTGGCTGGAGTTAGGTTTCTGATTGTCTTACCTCTTCACCTATCCACTCCAGATAATCCAGATTTCCACCAATGATTGGCAAAGCAATGATTTCGGGAGTATCGTAGCTGTGGATCTCTTTAACTAACGTAACAACTTCATCTAACAGCGATGCTTTGGTTTTAATAATTAGAAGACTTTCCTTAGCTGAATCGAGCTTATCTTGCCACCAGAATAATGAATTAATTCTGGGTACAATATTCACACAGGCTGCATACCTATTTTTAAGAAGGGATTTGGCTACCTCGTGTGCCTCTTCATCTGTGCCAGTGGTAATAAAAATAACCACATTCTCTCTGTTTTCCATTAGCCGCTATTCTCCTGCTATAAGTATAAACATTCACCATTTTTTCTCCACTTCCCTTTCATTAGCACGTTACTTTTGACGATCCTTTAGTTGCTTCAAGGCCCCTTTTTGTTTTTGCCGCTCGACCAGGTCCTCAAAGGTTGTAGATTCCAAAACTCCGTACATTGCCCTTTTTACCTCAGCCCAGATATCATGAGTTACGCAACTGTCTGAGCGAGGATACAACTCAGGATTATCTACACATGCTACTGGAGCAATCGAGACCTCAAGGAGTTTGATCACCTCGCTGAGTCTAACCTCCTTTGGAAGCTTAAGCAGCGATATCCCACCCCGAGCTCCCCGGGTAGTTTTTATTATTCCTGCTTTTACAAGAGGCCCGATTAGCTGCTGCAGGTAGGGCAGGGGAATTTGTTGTCTTTGGGAAATGTCTTTCAGAAGCACCGGGCCCTCACCCCAGTGAAGGGATAGCTCCAACAATACCCTGGTGCCATATCGCGCCCTTGTAGAAAGCTTCATAATTATTATCAATTGTTTATCAATTGTTTTGTTGACTAAAAAGGTCAACAATTGTAAAATATAAACATAAAAGTTCAGGTGTCAAGAAAATTAAGGGAGCCTCTTTTGACTAAACCTGTTTAAGATATTAAATTACGGCCACCATTACAATACATGTTATTTTGTATTGAGCTTGCACAAAGCAAATGTGAAGAGGGATAGTATTAAAAATAATATGTCTGGACATATTCAAAGAACCTTTCAGTTTATATGTCTACTAGGCCTCGTATTTTGCCTGGCTGGGCTCATTTCAGGAGCGGGATGTTCCAAGGGTTTCTTGGAAAAGAGGCCTACCCATGAGAAACAATGGGTTTGCGACAAAGCGGCTGATGAGCCCATGAAGCAGCATGATTATGAGAAAGCTATTCTTCTTCATCAACGCCTTCTGGAGAAAGAACCCGCGAATGGGCTTGCGTTGTACCACCTTGGATATGCCTACGGGCAGACAGGAGATCATCAGAAAGAGGCATTGTATTACGAACAAGCAATTGACCTTGGATTTAAGGAAGACAGTATTTTTTTTAACTTAGGGATGGCATACGGAGAGTTGAATCAGATAGAAAACTCTATTGATGCCTTTAACAAGGCCTTGAATATCAATCCAAACAGTGCTGATAACCACTTTGGACTGGCCCTTGCCTATCAAAGAAGTGTTGCTGACAAAATGGCAGCAGAAGAGTTCTTGAAGGCCATTGAGATCGATCCAACTCACCTGGATTCCCGATTACACCTAAGTTTGCTCTATGCGGATATGGGAGATATGCAAAAGGCCTGTAACCAGCTTCGCAAAATCCTGGAAATTAACCCAGCTCATAGAGGGGCACACGAATTCCTAAAAAGAATTGAGAAGGAATAAGAGGAACTCAAGATATGAATAAGAAAGATCTTTGACACATTTTTTCTTGCATTACAAAGGCATGTTATTAGATTTAATATAATAAAAACTTATGATTGAAAAAGGAGAGTCCCATGAAACACAGAAATGTTGTTTTATTTTTTGTAATCGCAAGCCTTTTTCTGCTATGTGCATGCCACCATACTGTGACGGCGGGAGCTGGAACGACAGTCAAATTAATAGTTCCCAATCTTCCGAGTGGTGGCTGTGGCTGAATGGACGAGCCACAAGATAGGATAAGGTCTATCCTAACAAGCATTGAAGGGATATTGAGATACGAACTACACGCCCTATCTTTTACGGTAATCATAACCTTTGATGATACAAAAACCAGTGTTGATAAGATTACAGAAAGACTTTCAAGGGGAGGGTATCCAGTTTCAGGAGATCCTCGGTGGGTTAAGTGATTTCTTTAGGTTGATAAAAAATTACATTTGTTAATCTATTTTGAACAGTTGTTAAGAAGCTAACCAAAAGCCTTTGCAGTGATCTTCTGAAAGACTTCCAACATGAACACAAGAGGAGCTAGCCAATATTATATGGGCTAATATTATTTAAATGTTCTCATCCGTTCCCCTCTCATTCCGGGTTCTTCTACTCTACCGCTGGGTCAACATGGACGATGATCCGGTCGAGATCTGCAACATCTTCTGCCAGACAACTCTCCACTGCCTTTGCAATCCGGTGCCCCTCAGTGACGGTTAGTCGCCCATCAACCACGATATGGAGTTCCATTTGGTGTAACCCCCCGGAGGTTCTGACCCTGAGGTCATGCATGTCGATCACCCCGTCTACACTGAGTGTGCATTGTCTGATCTTGCTCAGGATTTCGGGTTGGGGGGCGGTGTCGGTAAATTCACGGATAGCACCCCAAAGGATCTCCAGGCCAACCTTGATAATGAAAAATGAGACACACAAGGCGGCGTAGGAATCAAGTATGTGCCATGAAGGCTTGATATGCGCTCCAGCCACGCCCAGCAAGACGGCCACAGAGGAGAGGGCGTCGGAACGCTGATGCCATGCGTTGGCCACAATCGCCGAACTCTTTATGCGCCGTCCGATGTGTATTGTATAATGATACAGAGATTCTTTCAAAGCAATGGACACGCCAGCCCCAACCAGAGCCAGCCACGTGGGGTGATATTCAGTATGGTGGTAGATGTTCCATGAAGCCTTTATTCCCAGGTAAAGAGCCGTGGCGATTAAGGTTAGTCCCACGATGGCAGATGCCAGGGTCTCGATTCGAGCGTGACCGAAGTGGTGTTTCTCATCAGGGGCCTTTCGACCGATCCTCAGACCAAGCAGAACAACAAAGTCGGTAAAGAGGTCGGAGATGGAGTGGACCGCGTCGGCGATGAGGGCCTGGCTCTGGCCAAATACGCCGGCCAAAAACTTGAAGAGAATTAAAAAGGCATTGACCAGGGCCGCAATTAGTGTAACAGACCTGCCAGCTTTGGCTGACTTTGTACTCGATTCAAGCATAGGTTTTTCCAACAGTGGCAGACTTCGTGTTTGTTATTGTGTTACGGCTTTGCATCAGCTTCGGAGGAGTAAAATATACTAAGGGAGCGTGGGACCATCGTGAATCACATAGGGTTAAGGTGAATGTTTCTGACCAACTCTGCTTATGCCCCATTATCTTAATCAATAGATTTATGAGGGCTTTGGATAGATTGAGGTATAAAAATTCACTTTTGAGCAAGAGTAGAATAAGGATCAAGGCTCTTTTCTGTCAAGGGAAAAGCATCGAAAGACAGACAGTTGGATGTTTTCTGATCATTGTAAGGTATCCACAATCCCATGCTTTCTCAATTTTCCATAGAGGGTGCTCCGAGTGATCCCTAGTTTTTTTGCAGCCTGGTACTTGTTCCCCTCAGTCTCCTTTAGTACTTTCAGGATCAAATTTTTCTCGGTGTCTTTAAGCGAAGAGATGTCTGTTTGAAATTGGCGATACGTTTCTTTCAGGTTATGGGGGAGATCAATTCCTCTAATTATACCTTCTTTGGCCAGAATGACTGCATGTTCTACTACATTTTGCAGTTCTCGAACATTACCTGGCCAATCATAATCTAGAAAAATTTGCATAACCTCTTCGGAAAAGCCTCTGATATGTTTGCCATTGGCATTGGAATAGATTTCAAGAAAATGTTTAGCTAGAAGAGGAACGTCATTCTTTCTCTCCCTTATAGGGGGGACCGTTACAGGGATTACGTTGAGCCGATAATAGAGATCTTCTCTAAATTTACCATTCATCATCTCTTGGTTCAGGTTTCGGTTGGTGGCGGCAATCACTCGAACATCCACCGTAAGGGTATCTTCTGCTCCTACCCGTTCAAATTTTTTCTCCTGCAACACCCTGAGCAATAAGAGCTGCGTGGTAGAAGGAATCTCACCAATCTCATCCAAAAAAATTGTTCCTCCATCTGCCAGCTCGAATCGCCCCCTCTTTTTTTTAATAGCACCGGTAAAGGCCCCTTTTTCATGACCAAAGAGTTCACTCTCCAGTAAATTTTGGGCATACGCAGAGCAATTAGCTATGATAAACGGTTTTTCGTTGCGAGGGCTTAAAAGATGAATAGCCCGGGCAATGAGTTCCTTTCCGGTGCCACTCTCCCCCTGTATGAGAATAGTTGAATCACCCTGAGAGACATTCTCTACTAAATTATAGATGTCTTGCATTTTAGAGTTTTTGCCCACAATATTTTCCAGGCTAAATTTATCCGCAAGGGACTTCTTTAGGGTCTTTGTCTTCTCTCTTTCTGCTCTAATTTCCTCATATGAATATTTAAGCCTCTCATAGGTTTCTTTAAGTTCAGAGGCTTTTTGTCGGATGTCTTTAAAAAGTCTGGCATTCTCTATGGCAACCCCTACCTGGTTGCCGATATTAGTGAGCAAATTTAGATCCTCGGTCGAAAGACGGCAGAATTTTTCGCTGGCTACATTCATCACCCCTACTACCGTATCTTTCGATATTAAGGGCATGCAGGCATGGCATGCCGGTCCTTCTTGGAAAAAGCTTGTCAGCCTGGGGCACTCCAGAAAATCTTCAGCGATGAGTGCTTCTTTTTGTTTTATAACATGGAAACCGATACAATTCGCAGGGAGCTGCTTAGTTTCTTCATATATAAATTCAGGAGGTAAACCCATATGACTGGCCAGGGTCAATGTATCAGTTTCACTGTCTCGTAACAATATCCATCCTGCCTTCAGATTCATCATATCAAGAACTGTCCGAAGGGTATCTGTTAAAATAGTCTTCAAATCTAAGGATTGGGATATAGTGGTAGCAATGATATTGAGGGAAGAAAGCTCCCTGTTTCTCCTCTCAAGAGCTTCCTCAGCATGCTTGCGCGCAGAAATGTCTATCACCATCGACATGCTTTCAGTGATGTTTCCATCATAATCTCTTATTGGTTCAACAGAGAGGCTTATCCAAACGGGTTTTCCATCCTTGCGTTTCATTTGCAACTCAACATCCTGTATTGTTTCCCCTGTTTTGAAACGCTTAAAAATTTCTTTGGCCTTGGGTTCACCATGAGGTGTATCAGCATAGAGCTCGAAAACGTTCATTCTCATCATGGTCTTCCGGTCATACCCTAGCAACCGCAGTGCAGCAGAGTTGCACATTACAATGGATGCATCAACGGCGCTAACAGAAAAATACGCATTTGGTGCTCTCTCATACAGATCGCGATAACGCCTTTCAATCTGTTTAAGTGCCTTTTCCAACCGATCAACCTCAATATATTATATGGTTAACCATTCAGGGTAAAATATTATAGCTTAATTCCTTAAATAATGGAACCTTTTTTTACTTGCTTATTTATCGGAACATTATAGGTGGAAGTAACCCAGTCAATGCAGCCATAAGGAAAGATCTTGAGAGATCATAAATATAACTCTGCTGCTGTCCTTTTTCCAGTAGCGGTATAAAAGACTTCATTTATTATTTTTTTCAACTTTTCCTTGTCTTTGGTCCCGTATGTGAGCCCTCTATTAGCGAGCTTGACAGCATCATGGACAATTTTGCCATTTAAGGTATTGATATTGTCAGGATGGTGATGGTTTTCTATTATCTGACATACCTCTTCTATGACCTCTGCATTGGATCCCGACCTCTCCAGGATACCTCGAACAGTGGGTAGGTTATCTTTTTTTTGATCAAATTCCTTCGCCCTTTCAGGCTCTTTCCCCACCTCATGGAGGCCTATGTCATAAAGTATACCTGCTGCTATCACAACCTTAGGGTTTCCCTCTTCATGTTCCAATATATCTTCGACAAACCTTAGAACCTTCAGAGCATTATCAATCCTTTCTTTGTCACCTCTATAATGTTCCTTCATGGATAAGGTGATAATTTCTTTAAATTCTTCCTTTCCTATTACCCCTACACATTGATCTGCATACTGGCACCACCTGGCACATCCTAAGTTAAGTTTAGGATTGATAAACATATGGCCACACTTTTTACAGCGGCGGCGGATATCATCCTTAAAAAACTCTACCGGCTTACTACATTTAGGGCATTCAACAGTATAGACATCATTCGGCTTCCAGAATCGAGTATCCTGGCCCGGACATTTGGTTATCATTTTATTTGTCTCCTTCTGAGGCCATAAGTTCTCCTTGAATACCGATTACTTTTTCCTCTATTGCTATTTCTTTACCTGAAGAAGAGACGGCATTTCGAACAACAGTCAACCACCCGGAACAGCAGGGAACCTCCATACGAACTACGGTTACTTTTTTTATGCCGGAATTCTGCAGAATCTCGGTCAATTTTTCCTGATAAAATTCAAGATCATCAAATTTGGGGCAACCAATAACAACAGCTCTTTCATCCAGAAAATCCTGATGAAAACTCCCATATGCAAAGGGGCCACAGTCGGCAGCCACTACTAATTCTTCACCTCTAAAATAGGGGGCATCAGCGTTGACTAATCTTAGTTTCACTGGCCAGTGGGAAAGGAGAGAAGGCGCCTTTATAGCTTTCTTTTCAACTTGTGCCTCCCAGCTTTGCTCTATCGTAGAAGGGCAACCGCATGGCAAGGAATTAACCAGTTCTCTTTTACCCTTGAGATTAACTTTCACTTCTTCCTCGTTAAAGGCCTCTGCTTCTCTCTCTTCCATGGTGATTGCCCCTTGAGGGCATTCATTAAGACAGGCCCCCAGGCCATCGCAGTAACTCTCCTTGACCAGCCGTGCCTTGCAATCAACAATCTGCAACGCACCTTCGGCGCAAGAAGGGATACAGACTCCACAGCCGTCACATTTTTCCTCATCAATTGTAATAATCTCTCTTTTCATTATTTCCCTTTTCTTTTTTACACGCCAACAACTTCTTTTACCTCTGGTACTTCCTGTTTTAGCGTCCTTTCAATACCCATCTTTAGAGTCATTTGACTCATCGCACATCCTCCACAGGCACCCGTCAATTGTACCTTCACTACTCCATCAGGGCTGACCTCTATCAATTTTACATCTCCACCATCTGCTTGAAGCGATGGTCTTATTCTTTCTAAGGTAGTTTTTACCTTTTCTTTCATTGTCTCTTCCATCTTCTTGTCTCCTTTCAATAATTTGAATAAATGTAAAACATTAATTACCCTTTTTCTCTCTGTCCTTTTTCAAACACTCCGAGCATATTCCATAAAGATATGCCTGGATTTCCTCAACCTTACATCCGTTTATATTTTCCTTTGCAATTATTGGACAATTGCTAGGGTGATCAAATTCAAT
>Ga0315550_1002112_pt1 | contig 12198 bp, 8 predicted proteins | sample SalMarSW160190MG_2_FD_203100 | JGI IMG/M metagenome (GOLD analysis project Ga0315550, IMG submission 203100) | Salt marsh sediment microbial communities from the Plum Island Ecosystem LTER, Massachusetts, United States - Salt Marsh Sediment SW1601-90 ... | reverse complement strand
TTTTCGAGTTTCGACTCTACAGAAGAGTCGATCAACCAATCTAGGTGAGGTGGTATGTCCGAAGACGCTTTCGAACCCAAGATCGTCGCCTTCCTGTGCAACTGGTGCACGTACACGGGCGCCGATCTGGCAGGCACGTCGCGCATCCAGTACCCGCCCAACGTGCGCATCATCCGCCTGATGTGCTCCGGCTCGGTCGATTCCACCTACGTGCTCAAGCCACTGCTGGACGGCGCCGACGGCGTGCTCATCGGTGGCTGCCACCCTGGTGACTGTCACTACCAGTCGGGCAACTACAAGGCGCGGCGGCGCATCGTAGCGCTGAAGGAGATCCTCAAGCGCGCCGGGTTCGACGAGGATCGGGTGTGGATGCGCTGGATCAGCGCCAGCGAGGGTGGGCGCTTTGCCGAGACGGTCACAGAAATGACGGAAGCAATGCGAGAAAAAGGCCCAAACCCTATGCGACAAAAGTGGGCGGTTTGAGATATGCCCGAGATGCTCACGCGCGATGGTCACGAACTCGTTTACACCACCGCCGGCCAGCCGGGAGCGCCAGCCGTGGTGCTGATCCACGGCTGGACGTCGTACCACGGCGTCTGGCAACAGACAATGGAGGCATTCAAGGACGGCCATTACTGCGTGGCAATGGACCTGCTGGGCTTTGGCAATAGCGCCAAGCCCAGGGATGGCGACTATAGCATCGAGGCACAAGGACAGTACGTCCTTCAATTGGCCGACACACTGAAGCTCGACTCGTTTACGCTGATCGGCCATTCGATGGGCGGGCAGATCGCGCTGTGTATCGCGTCGATGCTGGCGCCCGAGCGGATCAGTAAACTGGTCAGCGTGTCGGGCGTCGTGGCGGCTCGGCTTACGCTGATTGCCGAGCGTGAGGGGTTCAGAGATATGCGGCTGGGCAAGCTCCTTCCGTTTTACTACGCTATCGCCCGCTGGGCGGTTCGGAACCCCTCCGTCGCCCGCAGAAGCAGTTTCAGAAACTGGTTCCACGATATGGACGCCATCCCATACGAATCCTGGGAAATCGACCGTCAAATGACGCTGCAGACGAACGCGCGCTTTTCCAATGCCGAAGCGTTAAGCGCCATCTACAGCCTAGACCTGACCGATCACCTCTCAAAGATCACCTGTCCCACCCTGGCCATATTCGGCCGGCAGGACGCCATCGTGCCGATCGCCGACGGCCATCTCGTCGAGCAGCACGTGTCAAATAGCCGCCTCGTATTGATCGACCGGAGCGGCCATTTTCCGATGTACGAGCAAGCACAGCAGTATCTGAACGCGGTGGGCGCGTTTCTGACGGAGTAGGTATGAAAGGGCTAATCCTAGTAGAAAGCGGCGACGTATTAGCAGCCATCCGCGGCTTTCTCAAGCAACTGCTCGAAACCGGCACCGTGGACGCGCTGCTGGTACCGATGGAAACACCTGCAGGCACAGTCACGCCCGCGCTGGTGGCCGATCCGGCGCTGTTGGACGCGGCGAACCCGCTGGCCCCGGTGATGGGGCTGAACGCGGCGCGGATGGCGGGCAAGGTATCGATCCGAGAGCCTCGCGGGCGCATTGGCGTGGTGCTGCGCCCGTGCGAGCTACGCGCGCTGGTGGAATTGGTCAAGTTGCAGCAGGCCAGCCTGGACGACCTGGTGACGATTGGCGTGGATTGCGTCGGAACGTACGATGTGCCCGTTTACCTGGGGAAGAGATTGGAGATTGGAGATCAGAGATCGTGGCGCGAGCTTTACGATCATCTACTCTCCAATCCCCAGTCTCCAGTCTCCGATCTGCGCGACGCCTGCCAGATGTGTGAAAAGCCCCAAGTCGAAGAGGCAGACGTCACGCTGGAACTATTCGCGGGCGTCGACGCAGGCATTCCAGCAAGCCTGCCAAATGAGATCGCTGAAAATCTCCCCCCCCTCTTGTCCCCCCCGCCTGCAGGGGGAAGGAAGGAAACGATAGAGAAAATCGCCGCCGCTCGCGTGCAAGTGCGTGATGCTCGATTTGCCGAGATGCAAAAGCGGTTGGAGGATGAGGGTATCGAAAGCGTGCTGGCCGCCTGCGTGCGCTGCCACAACTGCATGACCGTCTGTCCGATCTGCTACTGCAAGACGTGTCTCTTCAAAAGCCCACCCTTCGAGCACGAGCCGATGCAATACCTGCACTGGGCTCAACGCAAGGGCGCCTATCGGCTGCCGGCCGACACGATGCTCTTTCACTTGACACGCCTCAATCACATGGTACTATCCTGTGTCGGCTGCGGCATGTGCACCAGTAATTGCCCCGCCGATCTGCCCGTGGGCCGTGTCTTTCGCACCATCGGCCAGCAGGTGCAGGCGACATTTGACTATGAGCCTGGCCGCAGCGTCGACGAACCCCTGCCGCTGATCACCTTCCGTGAGGACGAGTGGGCAGAGGTGGGAGAGGAGTAAAAAGAGACAAAAGCTACCTATTGACAACATCACCAACCCAAGCCAACACAACAATCAATTCAATTTTGGAGGCGCGAAATGTACCCGCAATACCCGCAACAACAGCCCGTCTACTATCCCCAACAACAATACAGCGGCTGCCTCAAATTCCTGCTATACGCTATATCGTTTCTATGGCCGCTACCCATTGGTTTTATCATCGCCATCGTCTTTATGTCGCGCTCGGACCCCGAATCCAAGAGCCTGGGCAATACCTGCCTGGTCTTGAGTATCGTCGCCCTGGTGATTCAGTGCTGCTTGTCCATAGCAGGCATAGTTGCTTGGCCTACGCTTCTCGTGTTCTTGGAGTCTCTCAATTACTAGCCAACACACGCCATTTGCACATCTGCTCACAAGGAGACACACTTGATACAAAAAGGGCCTGTCGGCGCCGTGCTGGTCGTCGGCGGTGGCGTAGGTGGGATGCGCGCCACCATCGACCTGGCCGAAGCCGGTCTGAAAGTCTATCTAGTGGAAAATATGCCCTGGCTGGGAGGCCGCGTGGCGCAGTTGGGTTACATGTTCCCCACGCACGATTGCGTGCTGTGCCGTGGCACGTCCGACCACGGCTATGGCTGCGTGTTCCCGGCCATCTCGCCCGCTTTTCTGGATAACAACCTGCACCCTAACATCGAAATCCTGACCAACACCGACTTGATCAAGGTGGAGGGGTTCGCCGGGGATTTCACGGTGGTGCTGCGCCATCGCCCAACGTATGTAGACGCAAAAAGGTGCATCAACTGCGGGCTGTGTGCCGCCGCCTGCCCGGTTTCGCTGCCCAGCCCGTTCGAGGCCGGATTGACGGCGCGCAAGGCGATCTACAAGATGGCGCCCCGCGCGCTGCCCGATGCCTACGTGGTGGACAAGGTACCGCGCTGCGAGACGTGCCGCCGCTGCGAGAGCGTCTGCCCCACCAAGGCCATCGACCTAGACGAGGAAGATAGCGAACGCCAGGTCCAGGTCAGCGCCATCATCCTCTCTTTGGGCTATGACCTTGCCGACGCGACCGAGTTCGATGAGCTGGGCTATGGCCGCTATCCCAACGTCGTGCATTCGATGGAGTATGAGCGGCTGGCCAGCCGGTCTGGGCCCACCGAAGGCGTCGTGATGCGCCCCTCCGACGGCAAGCTGCCGCAGCGCATCGCGTGGCTTCAGTGCGTGGGGTCACGCACGGAAAAGTACCCTTATTGCTCTTCCATCTGCTGCATGTACGCCACGAAGCAGGCCATGCTATCAAAGCAGCGCTCCCCGCTTGGGCCTGAGAACGTCCACTGCCAGATCTTTATGATGGACGAGCGCGCCTTCAACAAAGAGTTCAACGCCTACTACGAGCAATCTCGGGAAAAATACAACGTGGTATACACGCGCTGCCGCATCTCGATCGTGACCGAGGACCCCGAGACCCACGATCTGATCCTACGCTACCCCGGCGAGGACGGCAAAGTCACCGAGGACAGGTTCGATATGGTCGTCCTCTCCGTCGGCGCGCGGCCGCCTCACGGTGCACAAGACCTGGCCAATCTGCTGGGTATCGAGCTGAACCCCTACGGCTTTTGCGCGACGGACAAGTTCGCCCCGCTGGAGACGAGCAGATCCGGCATCTACGTCTGCGGCACCTTCTCCTCGCCCAAGGAGATCGCCGAGACGATCCTGGACTCGGCCGGCGCGGCGGGCGACGTGATGCGCCTGCTTTCCAGCGAGCTGGGCTCCCAGCCCTTCACGCGGGAGTATCCATTCCTGTGGAAACCGGACGGCCTGGCACCCGAGCGCGATATCAGCGAGGAGCCGCCCCGCATCGGCGTCACCATCTGCCGTTGCTATCCAAGCATCGCCGGGATCGTGGATACCGATGCTGTGGCCGATTTCGCCGCCTCTCTGCCAGGCGTGGTGCACGTCGAGACGGTGGACTATGCCTGCCTGGAAGAGTACCGGGAGCCGTTCAAGCAGATGATCGGCGAGCAAAAGCTGAACCGCGTCGTCGTGGCCGCCTGCAGCCCGCGCACGCACGAGCCACTGTTCCAACGCCTCACCCGCCAGGCCGGGCTGAACCCCTATTTGCTATCGATGGCCAACATCCGCGAGCAGTGCGCCTGGCCCCACGTCGACGATCCAGAAAAAGCAACCCGCATGGCCAAAGAGACGCTGCGCCTGGCCGTGGCCCGCGCGCGCCTGTCGGAGCAAGTGCACAAGCAGACCATCGAGCCCGTCCGGCGGGCCTTGGTGATCGGCGGCGGGGTTTCCGGCATGACGGCCGCGCTCAACATCGCCGATGCGGGCTTTGACGTCACGTTGGTGGAGCGCGACGCGGGACTGGGCGGCAATCTGCAGCACGTCTACTACGTGGCCGAGGGGGATAATCCCCAGCGCCTGCTGCGCGATCTCACCAATCGCGTGCTGGGCCATCAGCGCATCGAGGTGCGCACCCGCTCCGAGGTCATCTCCCACGAAGGCAGCCTGGGCCAGTTCCATTCCATCTTGCGCACGCCCGCCGGTGAGATGACGGTCGAACACGCCGTGACCATCGTGGCCACTGGTGGCCAGGAGTGGCGTGGGGACGTGTACTTGCTCGGTCAGGACGAGCGCGTCGTCACCTCCCTGGAGCTGGACGACCTGATCACCCATCGCCTGGAGCAATTGGCCGGGCTGAAGGAGGTCGTCTTTATCCAATGCGTGCGGCGGCCCGGCGAGGTCGAGTACTGCAGCCGCACGTGCTGCACCAACACGATGAAAAACGCCATCCGCATCAAGACGATCAACCCGGACTGCCGGGTAGTCGTCCTCTACCGCGACATTATCACCTACGGCTTCCGCGAGCGGTTCTACACCGAGGCGCGGGAAAAGGGCGTCATCTTTGTCCGCTACGACAAAGACCACATGCCCCAGGTGCAGGTGAACAACGAAGGGGATTTGGAACTGACGACCTGGGAGCCATCTTTGCAAGAACAGGTCATGCTGCATCCAGGCTTGTTGGCACTCAGCATGGCGCTCGTCCCATCTGAAGGCACCAAGGAGCTGGCCCGCATCCTAGATGTGCCACTTTCCAGCGAGGGCTTTTTTCTGGAGGCCCACATCAAGATGCGCCCGATGGACATGGCGCGAGAGGGCATCTTTGTGTGCGGCATGGCCCACTATCCCAAGTTCATCGAGGAGTGCATCACCAACGCCCAGGCGGCAGCGGGGCGAGCGATCACGATCCTCGCCACACCCAAGCTGTACATCGGCGGCGTGATCTCCGTGGTCGACCAGAGCAAGTGTGTGGGCTGCCTGACGTGCGTGCGCACCTGTCCCTTCGATATCCCCAAAATACACTACGAAGACATCGGCGTGGGCAATCTCAAGGGCGCGGCCTACATCGACCCGGCGCTGTGCACCGGCTGCGGTACCTGCTCGGCAGAGTGTCCCGCCAAGGCGATCCAGTTAGTGGCCTACAGGGATGAACAAATCGTCGGGCTGCCGTTGGGATGTTGGGCCACGTGAGTGGGCGAGTGAGCGAATCAGCGAGTCAGCGAATGGGCAAGTCGGAATCACGCATCACGAAAGAGGATCAATGACAGACCTCAAGGCCGGGAACGAATTTGAACCCGAAATTACGGTTTTCATGTGCATCTACTGCGCCTACATGGCGGCCGACACCGCCGGGGCGCTGCGCATCAAGTATCCGGGCAACGTCAAACTGATCAAGCTGCCCTGCACCGGAAAAACCGACCGGCGCTATCTACTGGAAGCATTTGAGCAAGGAGCCGATGGCGTCTGCGTAGTGGGATGCCCCATCGGCAACTGCCATCACGTGCACGGAAACGAACGCGGGCTGGCGCGGGTGAAGTATACGAAAAAGATACTGGACGACATCGGACTGGGCGGTGAGCGCCTGCAGATGTACTTTGTATCCGGCGGTATGGGGAACACGTTCGCCAACGCAATTCGCGATATCACTGAGCGCGTCCAAGAGTTAGGGCCCAATCCACTAAAAGCCACACAATCCAAGGAGCAGGAATAGGACAATGCTAGTCAAACACCGCATGACCCCCAAGCCTTTCACCGTCACGACCGATACGAGCCTCAAGGAAGCCTGGGAACTGCTCGAGCGCCACCCGTTTCGTCACCTGCCGGTGGTGGATGCAGATGGCAACCTGCAGGGTATCGTCACCAGGCGCAGCCTGCTGCTCTCATCGCCCACCTCCGCGACGACCCTTAGCGTCTTTGAGGTCGACTACATCCTTTCGCACACGCAGATCAGGCAGGTGATGAGCAGTCCGGTCATCACCGTAGAACCAGACCTGCCGCTGGAGGAAGCCGCGCGCATGATGATCGACCATCGCATCGGCTGCCTGCCCGTCGTCGAAGGGGAAAAACTGGTGGGCATCATCAGCGATACGGACATCTTTCGCGTCTTTGTCGAGGGGTTGGGTGGCGGACAACCACTACCGCGGATCACTGTTATCACGCCGGAGGAAGTCGGCAGCCTGGCAAAGGTCACGGGATGCATCGCAGACATCGGCGGCAACATCTACTCGCTGGGCATCTTTTGGGGCGACACACCGGAAAATCGCGTCATCACCCTGCGGGTCGAGGGTGTGGATAAAGGAACTGCCGTGAAGGCATTGGAAGACAAGGATATCCAAGTCGTGACCGTGTGGGAGCCGCCCAAGGAGTAGACGATGAATGTCCTCGTGATCAGCTCAAGTCCCAACACAGACGGCCTGACGGCTGCCTGCGCCGCCGCTGCCGTCGAAGGCGCGCGCCAGGCCGGCGGGCAGGCCGAAGAGATACGCCTCAACGATCTTCAGGTGGGTATGTGCCAGGCGTGCGACAACGGCTGGGGTACGTGCCGACCTGAGCACGCATGTCAGGTGAGCGACGACTTTCAAGCGCTGCACGCCCGCGTGGTCGAGGCCGATGCGGTTGTGTTGGTCACGCCCGTTTACTATGGCGAGATGAGCGAGAGCGCCAAGGCATTCGCCGACCGGTTGCGCCGCTGCGAGGGCACGCGCGGGAACGAAAGCGGGCTGGCCGACAAGCCCGTGATCGCCGTCGCCGCGGCGGGCGGCAGCGGGAACGGCACGGTCACCTGCTTGCTGAATATGGAGCGCTGGATCCAACACGTCAAGGGGCGTGTGTTCGACCTGATCCCGGTCAAACGCTGGACGCGGGAGCACAAGCTGACGACGATCCGCGAGGCGGCACATTCAATGGTACGAGAAGCACCGGAGAAAAACACCGCATGAAGGATAACGGACAGAGCAACCCAGATGTTGTCGGCGCGGTGATGGTCATCGGAGGCGGGATCGCCGGGATGCAGGCCTCGCTCGACCTGGCCGAGTCCGGGTACAAGGTCTACCTGGTGGAAAAGAAACCGGCCATCGGCGGGCACATGGCGCAATTTGACAAGACCTTTCCCACCAATGACTGCGCGATGTGCACCATCAGCCCCAAGCTGGTCGACTGCGGCCGCCACCGCAACATCGAGCTACTGATGGACTCTGACGTGTTTGAGGCCAAGGGCGAGGCGGGCAACATGACTGTGCGCGTGCGCACCCGCCCGCGTTACATCGACCTGGAGAAATGCACCGGCTGCGGCGACTGCGGCGAGGTGTGCCCCGTCATCATCCCCAGCCACTTTGAGGAGGGACTGGCGACGCAGCACGCCGCCTACAAACTCTATCCTCAGGCGGTGCCCAACGCCTTTGCCATCGAAAAGCGCGGCATCTCCCCCTGCCGTGACGCCTGCCCCGCCCACCAGCGCGCCCAGGGCTACATCGCCCTCATCCGCGAGGGCCGCTACGAGGATGCGCTGCGCGTGATTAAGGAAGATAACCCCTTCCCCGGCATTTGCGGGCGCATCTGCAACCACCGCTGCGAGGACGCCTGCAACCGGGGCAAGCTGGATGACCCGATCAACATCCACGCCCTCAAGCGCTTTGTCACCGACAAGGTTTACGTCCAGCCGCGTACGCCCCCAGAACCGGCAGAGCGCGTCTATGAAGAAAAGGTGGCCGTCATCGGCGCAGGGCCGTGTGGGCTGACCACTGCGCAGGACCTGTGCCAGATGGGCTACAGCGTCACCGTCTTTGAGGCGCTGCCCGTGGCGGGCGGCATGCTGCGCGTGGGCGTGCCCGAGTACCGGTTGCCCACCGAGATCGTCGACCGCGAGGTACAGGATATCGTTGACCTGGGCGTGGAGCTGCGGCTCAACACACGGGTGGATAACCTGGACGACATCTTCGACCAGGGTTTCAACGCCGTGCTCATCTCCGTCGGCGCGCACGAGGGGCGCAAGCTGCCCATCGAGGGCGCCGACCTGGACGGCGTGATGGTCAACACCGCTTTCCTGCGCGATGTGCGATTGGGCGATCCGCCTGACGTAGCAGGCAAGCGCGTGATGATACTGGGCGGCGGCAACGTGGCGGTGGACGTAGCGCGCACGGCGGTGCGCCTGGGCGCGGCCGAGGTGCACATGGCCTGCCTGGAGAGCCGCGAGACGATGCCCGCCCACGATTGGGAGATCGAGGCCTGCGAGGCCGAGGGGATTCAACTCCACCCCAGCCGCTCCTTCAAGCGCATTGTAGAGAACGAAGAGGGCGTCGTTGGCGGATTGGAATGCGTCAACGTTACGTTTATGGCGTTCGACGCCGCCGGCCGCCTGACGCTGGAAACGGAGCCGGGATCGGAGCACATCATCCCCTGCGACGTGGTCGTCTTTTCCATCGGCCAGCGCGCCGGTTTGGGCTTTATCCCCGAGAGCGCCGGCGTGGGCGTCACCCGCCAGCAGACCATCGCCGTCAACCCCAACACGATGGCGGCCACCCGCCCCGGCGTCTTTGCCGCCGGCGACGCCACCACCGGCACCGCCTTCGTCATCGAGGCGGTCGCCGCCGGCCACCAGGCCGCCGAGTCGATGCACCGTTACCTGCGCGGCGAGGAGCTGGAGCCGGCGCTCAAGCCCGAGCTGCCCGTGGTCGACCTGAGCCGGGCCGAGATCCAGGAACGCATCGAGCGGGGCGAGGTCAAGGTCACGCCACGCGTGGCGGTGCCCGAGCTGCCGGTCGAGGAGCGCGTGGCCAACTTCTCCGAGGTCGAGACCGGTTACACCGACGAACTCGCCCAGGAGGAAGCCGCCCGCTGCCTGGCCTGCGGCATCTGCTCCGAGTGCCTGAGCTGCCGGTACGAGTGCCAGGCCGGCGCCATCAACCACGACATGGTGGAGCAGGTGCGCGACATCGAAGTCGGCGCGATCGTGATGGCCCCCGGCTACGAGGTCTTTCAGGCCAAGCAGGCCCAGGAATACGGCTGGGGCCGCTACCCCAACGTGGTCACCGCGCTGCAATTGGAGCGGCTGATGAGCGCCTCCGGCCCGACCCACGGCCACGTCCTGCGCCCCTCTGACGGCGAGAAACCGACCAAGATCGCCTTCCTGCAGTGCGTCGGCTCCCGCGATCAAGAGCACGATTACTGCTCCGCCGTGTGCTGCATGTACGCCACCAAAGAGTCGATCATGATCAAGGAGCACGAGCCGGACACTGAGGTCAGCGTCTTTATGATGGACATGCGGGCGTTCAGCAAGGGGTATCTGGAATACTACCACCGGGCCGAAGAGCGGTACGGCGTACGCTACGTGCGCTCGCGGGTGTCGATTTTAAGGGAGAACCCGGAGACGCGTGGGCTGGTTGTACGGTATGTGGATGAAGGGAAAAGCGAGTCAGCGAATCAACGAGTCAGCGATCGCTCATTCGCTGATTCGCCCATTCGCGAAGAGGAATTCGACTTGGTGGTGCTCTCCGTCGGCATGGAGATACCTGAAGAAACGCGCGAGTTGGCCCGGCGGCTGAACGTGCAAGTAGACGATTACGGCTTCTGCCGCACCGATATGCTCCAGCCGCTACACACGAGCCGGAAGGGCATTTTCGCCGTGGGACCTTTCCGCGAGCCCAAGGACATCCCCGAATCGGTCGTCGATGGCATCGGCGCAGCGGCCGTGGCGGGCAAGCTCCTGGCCCCCGCGCGCTGGACGCGCACCGAGGAGGCCGAATATCCGCCGGAGAGAGACGTCTCCCACGAACAAGCCCGCGTGGGCGTCTTTGTGTGCCACTGCGGATCGAACATCGGCGGCTACCTGGACGTGCCTGACGTGGCCCACTACGCGGCCAGCCTGCCCGGCGTGGTGCATGCCGAGCACAACCTGTACACCTGCTCGCAGGACTCGATCAAGCGCATCACCGAGCAGACGGTCGAGCACAACCTCAACCGCGTGGTCGTGGCCTCATGCACCCCGCTGACGCACGAGCCGCTGTTCCAGGACTCAATCCGGCAGGCAGGCTTGAATCCGGGCATGTTCCACATGGCCAACATCCGCAACCAGTGCTCGTGGGTGCACTCCCACGACTGGGAAACGGCCACAGGGAAGGCCAAGGACCTGGTGCGGGCCGCCGTGTCCAAGGCAGTGCAGCTCGCACCGATCCACATGACCGAGATCCAGGTGCAAAAGGCGGCCGTCGTCATCGGCGGCGGCGCGGCGGGTATGACGGCGGCGCTGACGCTGGCCGACCAGGGCTTCCCCGTGCACCTGGTGGAGCGGGCCGAGCGGCTGGGCGGCAATCTGTGGAACCTCCAGCACAGCCTGGGCTGGGATGCCGACGAGAAAAAAGTCGTCTGGCGCGACCTGCAGAAGGAATTCCTGCACCAGACGATCAAGCGCGTGGAAAGCCATCCGCAGATCACAGTCCACATGCGAAGCGAGTTATTGGAGACCGGCGGCTTTGCAGGCAACTTTACCTCGCGCATCCGCACCCCCGAGGGTGAGCTGGAAGTGCAACACGGCGCGACTATCCTGGCGACCGGCGCGGTAGAGTATCACGGGCCGGAGTATGGCTACGGGACGGACCCGCGGATCGTGTCGCAGTACGAGTTTGAGGAGCGGCTGGAATCGGGCCAGGACATCCCCGACTCGGTCGTCATGATCCAGTGTGTGGGCCCCGCCGAAAAGTACTGCTCCCGCGTCTGCTGCACAGCGGCGATGACGAACGCCCTGGCGCTGAAAAGGCTCAAACCGGACGCGCAGATCACGGTGCTATACACCGACGTGCGCACGTACGGTTTCAAGGAGCGCTACTATCAAGAGGCGCGCAAGCAAGGCGTGATGTTCGTGCCGTATACTTTTGACCGCAAACCTGGTGTGGAGATTGGAGATTCGGGACTAGAGATTACGGTTTGGGAGCCATCTCTGCAAGAGGATTTGACGCTCAATCCCGATCTGCTGATCTTGAGCATGCCGATGGTGCCGCCGGAGGGAGCGGAGGAGATGGCGACGCGGCTCAAGGTGCCTCAGGATATGGACGGTTTTTTCCTGGAGGCCCACGTCAAGCTGCGACCGGTCGATTTCGCCAGCGACGGGCTGTACATGGCCGGCGCGGCCCACTATCCCAAGTTCATCGACGAGTCGATCGTCCAGGCACAGGCAGCGGCCGCGCGCGCGACCACCATCCTGAGCAGGGACGTGCTGGAGGTGGGCGGCGTCGTGGCCCAGGTGGACCAAGAAAAGTGTGTCGGCTGCCTGACCTGCGTGCGCATCTGCCCCTACGACGTACCGCTGATCCAGGCCGATTTCGCCGGCGTGGGCGGCATCGTAGGCGCGGCGTACATCGAGCCGGCACAGTGTCACGGCTGCGGCATCTGCGTCTCCGAGTGCCCGGCCAAAGCGATCCAACTACTGCACTACAAGGAC